>Ga0307379_10001682_pt1 | contig 34315 bp, 32 predicted proteins | sample UN2MG_FD_202237 | JGI IMG/M metagenome (GOLD analysis project Ga0307379, IMG submission 202237) | Soil microbial communities from Risofladan, Vaasa, Finland - UN-2 | ecosystem: Environmental > Terrestrial > Soil > Coastal area > Acid sulfate soil | place: Finland: Risofladan, Vaasa | collected...
ACCTCAATTCCTCTCTCCAGAGCCATCTCAATCTGGGTTGGGTTATTTATACCAGGAGTAACTGGAATACTATTTTCTATACAATAATCCACTACTTTTGGATTAAAACCTGGGGAAACAATAAATTGAGCACCGGCAGAAACTGCCTTTTTTACCTGTTCAATGGTTAATACAGTGCCGGCACCAACTAAAAGTGTTGGAAGTTCTTTGGTTAAAGATTTTATTGACTCCTCTGCAGCAGAAGTTCTGAAAGTAATCTCAGCAATAGGGAGATCACCATTGATAAGTGCTCTTCCCAGAGGAAGCGCGTCTTCAGCTTTTTCGATTTTAACCACCGGAACAATGCCCAGCTCACCGATTCTCTCAAGAATTTTATTCACCTAAGTGTCCTCCTTTTTGTATTAATCTTAATGTAATTAAGTTTCTATTATGACTATTAGATAGATAAACGAATCAAATATTTTAATATAGGAGATATCAATATACCCAAATATTAGGTTTTGTTTTTTAATCTTGCTTCCTCTAGTCTATTTCTGTAATATAGAAATTAATTCTATATTTTATGTTATTTATATTATACAAGATGAATTTTAATTTTGTCAACTTTTTATATAAAACTATCTGTGTCATTTAAAAATTAAAACTGAATTGTTTAAAAATAGCATAAAAAATATATTAATAGAGAATAAAAATACAGAATAAATAGCAATTTTACTGAGTAAGGAAAAAATTCAGAACAAGCGTATTAAACTTTAAATCACTTGATCTATGCTGACGGTATTACATATTTAAAATTTTCCTCAATTTATCCTCTTGATTATGTTGATTGTAATCTAAGGTATATCCGTCTCTAAACTCAACTACCTACCGTTTTAGCGAGAAAACTCAAGAATTTCAAGAAACACTACACTTTTTATTCTCTAAGTCCTTTTCAAAAATCTTTATAGTTATTCTAACTTCATGTTACTATTTAATTTTCAGATTTGAAATAATATTTTAATTGCTCTTCCTTCCTCAATCGCCTTGAAAGCAGTTTCCCATTCTTCCAGGGCAACTTTGTGGGTAATTATTGGTGTTAAATCTATTTTGTGCGAAGAGAGCAAAGAAATAACTTTGTTCCATCCAGTATAACTTGAACTCTGATTAAATATTATATTACATACTTTAAAAACAGCAACATCCCAGGGAAAACTTATTTTATTCTTTCCCGTCAAGCCTATAACTGAAATCCTCCCCATCTTTCTCACCACTTTCACCGCTTGATTAATTGCAGGTTCTGCCCCAGAAGCCTCGACTACTAAATCTGCACCAATTCCATTAGTAATATCCATTACCTTTTGCACCGGGTCCTCATTCTGGACATTTACTATATAGTCAACATTTATCTTCATAGCTACTTTAAATCTAATTTTTTCATCTACCAAAGTCCCAACTATCATAACTTTCGATGCACCTGCAGTTTTTGCGATCATTGCTGCCAATAATCCAATTGTTCCTGCTCCAAATATAACTACAAAGTCTCCAGGCTCAATCCTTCCTCTTTCCAGAACGTGATGAGCAACTATAGCTGCAGGCTCAATAACAGCAGCTTCCTCGAATGAGACATCATCAGGAATCCTATGTAATAGATAGGCAGGCATTTTTATATAGGTGGCAAATGCACCATCTATTCCCCATCCAGGAGATCTTTTCTGTTCGCAAATTTGGATATTTCCAGTTCGGCAGAATCTGCAAATTCCACAAGCTCTGGTATGAGGTTCCCCAACTACTCTATCCCCGGGCTTCCATCCTTCTACCGACCTTCCAATTTCTACTATTTCTCCTGAAAATTCATGCCCCAACACTACAGGAGGCCAATAAGGAAACTGATCATGCCATATATGTATATCTGTCCCACAAATTCCAGCAAATTTAATTTTAATTAAAACTTCCTTTGGATTAATTATAGGTTTCGGAACTTCTTTAACTTTAATACATCCTATGCCTTTTTCATATTTTACAAGCGCCTTCATAATCCTACTTTTCTCCTTTGTTAAGATAAAATAAAGTATATGCTATATATGCTAAGAAGGAAGATATCAAAGCCTTTAGCTTTCTTAAATTTCTTTTCTTGACATTGGCTAAAATATAAATTTCCATTGAAACATTATACTTATGTAATAAATATCGGTGGGATATTTTACAAAAAAATCACAATAGATAATTTGTTTATCTTATCAGAGTTATGTAAAATAGCATTTTTAGGAGTAGAACTTCAGAACAATGCCAACTATAACCATCGATTAAAACACTATCATGCTCCCCTATACTTGTTAACATTCTCCTATTTTAGAGCCTTAATGGGTACTTCATCCATATCTGCAAAGGTCTGATTCTCTCCAACCATTCCCCAGATAAAGGTATAGCTCCTCGTTCCTACACCAGAGTGAATAGACCAACTGGGTGAAATTACTGCCTCTTCATTTCTGACCACGATGTGACGAGTTTCTGTTGGTTCACCCAATAGATGAAATACAACTGCATCCTCTTTTATATCAAAATATAAGTAGACCTCCATCCTCCGCACATGCGTATGGCAAGGCATGGTATTCCACACATTACCTGGTTCCAGAGTGGTCAGCCCCATTACCAACTGGCAGCTCTTTATTCCATCCGGATGGATGTACTTATATAATATACGTTTATTGGCTTCCTCAGTAGAACCAAGATGAATAGGCTCTATTTGACTCAACTCAATTTTTTCAGTGGGATAGGTCTTATGTGCAGTAGCGCAGTTTAAATAGAACTTGGCAAGCTCCTTTGGATTTTCACTGGAAAATTGAATATCCCGCGTTCCCATTCCGACATACAACCCATCCTTACGATCCAGCACATACTCCTTACCATCCACATTAACAGTTCCACGGGAGCCAATATTGATAATTCCTACCTCTCTTCTTTCCAGAAGATAGTCACTTCCAATTATCTCCCGACTGACCTGTATAGAAAGAGGCATCCGGGGACATATTCCACCTACAATGATCCTGTCAAAATGACTGTAAACCAGTTTTATATCTCCAGGGATAAACAATCCTCCAATGAGAAATTCTTGCCGTAAATATTCCGTTGTAAGGCTTCGAGCATATTCTGGGTTAAATGCATTTCTTATTTTCATTTGTATTTTTCTTACCTTCTTTCTTATGATATTTCTTTATTAACTCAATATAATCCTCTCGTGGAGATACAAAGATATCGATTCCTCTAAAACCAGATGGAGTACGTCCGTCGTGCTCCACATTAGGTGGATGTAAACATACACCACCAGCTTCCATTTTCATATGGATTGTCCGGTCATCGGCAATATACTCTATAGACTCCCACGCCTTTACAGGCGTGGTACTCACCTTGGCAGACTATCGTCTGTCCCGACTTGCCGGGAATTCGCTCTCATCCCCGCCTTCACAGATGGGGTGTTCCCGCTAAATTAAACCTGCAGCAAAGGTATCTCCTCCTCTACCCTATCTACAATATTATAAATTTCATACTTCTTTGAAATAATAAACTCTTCCTGATTGTTAAGCACCGCAGTTGCCACAGCAATTGCTACAGGTTTATCTTTAAAGGCTTGCAGTAAATCTCCAAATGTTTGATATGGAGTGTCAGGATGTACGGTTATTTATAAATTATATACACTGTTCTAACAGGCAATCTCTATCTATACCCTTCTCAGCTGATACCCATTACAATCCGGGGTACCAATGTCACAAGCCAGGGTATGAAGGTTATCAGGAAAAGCACTATTATCATAGCCAGCAAATATCTAGAGAGCGTACCCATTATATCTCCCAGAGATATCTTTGATATTCCAGTTGACACAAATAGAGATATTCCAACTGGCGGGGTACACTGACCTATGGCCATGTTTACTATAGTCACAATCCCGAAGTGGATAGGGGAGACCCCTAGTTTCATAATTATAGGAAATACTATAGGGATGAGTATGATAATAATAGGCGTCACATCCAAGAATGTACCCATAAACAACATCAATAAGTTTATTAAGACAAGTATAATATATTTATTCGTGGAAAAAGAAAAGATAACCTGCGCTATTTTTGCTGGAATACGTTCAGCAGCAAGTATCCACCCAAGAGTAGAAGCTGCAGCTATGCATAGAACGACAACACCCGTTGTGATGGCGGTCTGTACCATAATTCTCGGAAGGTCCTTTATTTTCAGCTGTTTATACACAAAGAAACCTACAATAAACGCATATGCAGTCGCAATTACAGATGCTTCGGTGGGAGTGAATATTCCCCCCAGAATTCCACCAATTATTATAACCATAGTCATTATTGCCAGTATGGAATCAATAAAGCTATTCCAGACCTCTTTCATGCTGCATCTTGGCTCAGAAGGAAGGTTACGCTTTTTGGCAAGTATGTAACTTGTAATCATTAGAGCTACCCCCACAAGTATTCCCGGGATAAGTCCTCCCAAAAACAGCCCGCCGATGGAAACATTGGCAGTGACACCCAAAATTATCATGGGAATACTTGGAGGAATAATTATACCTATGGCACCCGCACAAGTCATAACGCTGGTTGCCATATCTTTACCATAGCCTTTTTTCTCCATGGCAGGTATTAAAAGACTGCCGATAGCTGCAGTATCAGCCGCAGTGGAACCTGACATCCCCGCAAAGAACATTGCTGCAACGATACTTGCCATGGCAAGTCCACCTTTTATATGCCCTACAACACTGGATGCAAATTTGACCAGACGTTTTGATATACCTCCATTTTCCATCAGTCCGCCAGCAAGTATGAAAAACGGGATTGCTATTAATGAAAATGATTCAGATGCAGTATACATCCGCTGTACCACTACAGTTATATCTATGGTGGTACTTGCCAGCAGAAGCGACAGCACTGACGATATGGCAAGGCTAAAGGAAATCGGTACCTTTATGATTAACAGTAGCGCAAATATTATGAATATTGTAGCTGCCATTCTATTCCCTTCCTGTACACAAATCGTAAATATGATTTGAAGAATGGACTATTATAAAAACACTGCTTACAGGAAGCGCCAGATACGGCCAACTCATGGAAAACGGCATGGCCGACATCAACTGGTCCCTGTTAGACAAAACGAGATACATTCCTTTGTATACAACGAAGGCAGCAAAGACAAGTATTAAGAAATTTACGAATATTTCAATTGTATGCTGGAATCCATCAGGTAGACGTTTCACAAAAATATCTACCGCGAAATGAGATTTTTCATCGACCGCCACACTGGCTCCAATGAAACTTGACCATACGAACATATATGTCAGCATTACTTCCGACCAGGAAATGGGGCTTTTTATGATAAATCGGCTTATAATCTGCATCATTCCCAATATAAACATACACGTAAGTAAAAATACCAGCAGAACTTTCTCTATCGATTTGACCTTCGAGTTGAGATTGTGTAAAAATACTCCCTCCAAAAATACTCCCTCCTTATAAAATTTTAAATAAATAAGTGCCCCATATCAAACATTTTAAAATTAGTTTACACTGATTTCACTTATTATATCTTTATCTTTCGTCACTTTTCACATATCGATACTCTAGGCTATGTTGTCCTAATTTCAGCCCCTGTGGTCTAACCCCTGCTCTGCAGAAAACCAAACCGCATCACCTGATACCGAGTAAAATAATCATTTGAGTATAGGCTTTATTATGTAGCTATAATAAATTTTCATTATTATAATCTCTATAAACGTTACGGCCGAAGCCACAGCAAAGACAGTATTTATAACTTTGTTTTCGTAATGGAGAGAATGGCCAACAGCAAAAAACATATCTCCAAATATAAGCCGTGGCATTTAATAAAATGTCACGGCTTATATTTAAATCAGGTTATTTTGTATTCTGTATCATGTCTGATAACTTAGTTCCATACTTGTCAGTATAAGTCTTCCAAACAGGTTTAACTTTTTCCATGAACGGTGTTACATCAGCTATATCATTGAATATGACACCTTTTTGCTTTAATTCTTCTATAGCCTTAGATTCACTATCTTTCCATGACGCTCTCTGTTTATCCTGAGCTTGCTTTGCAACTTCCATTATTATTTTCTGCTGGTCTGGAGTAAGACCGTCAAATACCTTTTTACTCATCAACAAGACATCAGGCACCATAAAGTGACGAGTAGATGAAAAATATTTGGATACTTCATATAGTTTTAACGTGAGTAATGTTTGTGGATTATTTTCCCATCCATCCAGGACTCCCTGCTGCAGCGCACTATAAACTTCACCCTGCCCCATTGGTGTGGCAATAGCGCCCATATTATTTAATGTGTCTACCATGAGATTACTAGTCATAACACGTATTCTTAATCCTCTTAAGTCTTCAGGTTTTGTAATAGGAAGCTTGTTGTTTATAACGTTACGTGAACCAGCGTCCATCCAATAAAGGAATTTGAACCCTGCCCTTTCCATATCAGCTGCCAGTATTGTGCCCGCCTCACCATCAAGTGCTTTATGCATATGATCGAGATCCCTCCATATATATGGAAGGTTTAGTACGTCTACAGTTGGTACGAACTGTCCTAGAGGACCTGCAGCTGTCATGGCCATTTCGAGTATACCTACTTTTAAACCTTCAAGTGCATCTCTTTGTTCTCCCAATTGGCTGTTTGGAAATACCTGGATTTCAATTTCTCCGTTTGTCCTTTTATTTACTTCATCTGCAAAGAATACCATAGCCAAATTCGTCGGATGAGACTCAGGTAAAACTGAGGAAAGCTTCATTACAACTTTCTTTGTCTCTTCCCCTCCGCTAACAAAAGCAATTGTAGTAACTAATGCCAACGCAATAAACACAAATAATATCTTTCTTAACATTTTAATTAAACCTCCTTTAAATTATGATTAAAATACCTCTAAAAGCTTTCTTCTACCTTCAACCAAAAGTTTTTCCTACTTTCCACCTCCTCTTTTTTGTAATTTTTCATCATATCCCAATCTTTTAGATATTTTTGTACTTGTTTCAATAAGAGCTTCTTTTAGATTATTTTGTACCTTTTTATCTATCCTGAAAGCAGGGCCTGAAATACTAAGGGCAGCTATTACTTCCCCTTGATAATTCCTAATAGGGGCAGCTATACAGCGTACATCTTTTTCATTTTCTCCTATATCTAAGGCAAAGCCCTGTTCTTTTACTTTATTAAGTTCTTTTTCTAATTCCTTTTTATCAGTTATGGTCTTCTCGGTAAGGCGAGGAAGTTCTCTTTCGTCTAATATTTTCTTTATTTCTTCTTCGGGGAGATAGGCTAACAGCACCTTCCCCAAAGCAGTACAATGAAGAGGAGCTCTTTTACCCACGTAAGAACACATCCTTATGGTTTGAGAAGATTCCTCCTTAGCTAAGTAAAGAACCTCTCCCTCCTCTAAAACTCCTAAATGAGCAGTTTCGTTACATTGATTTACTAATTCTTTTAGATAAGGAGTTGCCTCTCTTACCAGATCCATTTGTCTAAGCTTGGCCATACCTAATTCTAATACCTTGAGACCTAGCTGGTATTCCTGATTATCGGGTTCTTGCTCCACATATCCCCAATGTTTCAAGGTATCTAATATACGATGGGTAGTGCTGGGATAGAGTCCTAATTTTTTACTGATCTCAGTCATATTCATAGCGGAACCTTGTTGAAGTAAAACTTCGAGAATGGAGAAGGTTTTATTTAGAACTTTTATGGGGTAATTAGGTTTTGATTCTTTCATTTTGTTTTCCTTATTCTATTTCTGTAATATAGAAATTAATTCTATATATATGTTATTTATATAATACACGATTAATTTTAATTTTGTCAACTTTTTGTATAAAACTAGTAAGGGTTTTTCAAAGCTCTGCTAAAATTTTACATTACTCTGTTTATTTCATATATAAGCCAAATTAAAAGAAAACCCTTTCCGTAAAACTACTGGTTTTCTACGGAATCTCCTATTTAAATGGCAGAATCGAGTGGTATCTCAACTTCAGTTCCTTTACGTTCCGCTGAAATGTAGGCAGCATATAGAACACTTATTACATCACTCGCTGCCAGCATTCCCGACTTGGGTTCCCGTCCGGTGGCAATTGCTTCCATAAAGTCTTGAATCTCCTAAGGTAGCTTCTAAAAGAGGGCTCTGAAAAAATCTTTCCCAATTAGGTGGTTTAAGCCTCAACATTATTTCGCCAAAAGTAATGTATTTTTTCATTGTCTCCTCCTTTTCAACGATTATTTTTGCAAAAGATGAATGGCAAATCCTGACACTTCTTGATCTAGATAAACTGCTTTAAGTTTACCATCCTTTTCTTTGGCAGTCTCGGGAAGAATGGAAATGCCTTTCATTTTTAAGTAGGTTATTGCCCGGTGAATATCGTTAGTAACTATAGCAATATGTCCATGTTTTCCTAAATATTTGTTTTTGGTGACCTCAAAACCCGAACCAGCAAAAACAGAACTCGTTCCTTCTTTAATGGAAAAATAAAAAAGGCTTGAAAGAAGGCTGGCAGAATTTAGGGCTTTATCCTCATTTTCCTCATTTATCCCCAGGTGGGCCAATTCAAAACCCAACATGGTAGAAACCGCTTCTTTTGTAAGTCTGGTAATCTCATTGAAATTACCCGAAGAAATAAGGTTATCCTTTACCATCCAACTACCTCCACAGGCATGTACTTTTTTGTTAGACAGGTAAGAAGTTAAGTTATTCAGGTTGATCCCTCCGGTGGGAATAAACTTTATCCCAGAATAAGGTGCCGACATAGATTCGAGCAGTGGCAATCCTCCTGATGCTTCAGCAGGAAAAAACTTTACTACCTCAATTCCTCTCTCCAGAGCCATCTCAATCTGGGTGGGGTTATTTATGCCAGGAGTTATCGGAATGCTGTTTTCTATACAATAATCCACTACTCTTGGATTAAAACCTGGGGAAACAATAAATTGAGCGCCAGCAGAAACTGCCTTTTTTGCCTGTTCAATGGTTAACACAGTGCCGGCACCAACTAAAAGTGTTGGAAGTTCTTTGGTTAAAGATTTTATTGACTCCTCTGCAGCAGAAGTTCTAAAGGTAATCTCAGCAATAGGAAGATCGCCGTCAATAAGTGCTCTACCAAGTGAAAGGGCATCTTCAGCTTTTTCGATTTTAACCACCGGGACAATACCCAGCTCACCGATTTTCTCAAGAATTTTATTCATTTAAATTATCCCCCTTTTATTTATTTTTTCTAAATATAATTCTAAATATGTTACTGATGTTACTACTAAAAAAAGTAAAAATAATTAAAAGAACTAGAATGGCACTAATCGGATTTGTTAGAAATGGAAGGTAATTTCCTCCAGTTTTTATCAATCCTACTCTCAAATTATCTTCTATCATAGGCCCGAGGATTATACCAAGAATCATAGGAGCAGGAGGAATATTTAAATTTTCAAATATATAACCAATCACACCAAAAAATAACATTATACAAATATCAAAAAAACTATTTCGAATTGCGTAAGAACCAACAACTGAAAATATTAAGACAAAAACCATAATTACATTCCTTGGTAACTTCAAAATCCAACTATAAGCTTTAATCCCAAGTACTCCGACAGGAAGTAAAAAGATTTGAGAGACTAATGCAATAGCAAAAATGCTTTTAATAAGATCTGGACTTTGTTGAAAAATTAAAGGACCAGGTCTCAACCCATACATCAACATTGCTCCAAGTACTATAGCAGTTATCGAGTCACCAGGTACACCAAAAACTAATGCTGGTATCCAAGTACCCCCCAAGGCAGCGTTGTTTGCACTAGTTGGAGCAATAACTCCATCGATACATCCTTTGCCAAATTCTTCGGGTTTTTTCGAGGTCTTCTTTTCAATCCCGTATGCAACCCAAGCTGCTATATCTGCTCCAGCCCCAGGGAGTGCTCCTACACAAGTTCCAATAAAAGATGCTTTTAATACTATCCACTTCCTTTCCCAAACAATAAGCAAGGTTTCAAATATAGATATATTAATTTTATCGTGTATAGTCCTTTCTATTAAACGATCTGGACTTTTTACATTTTTAAAAACTTCGGAAATACCAAACAACCCCACCATAACGGGGATAAATTCAATACCCCCCATAAGCTCAATATTACCAAAGGCAAATCTGGGAAAACCTGTGGTTATATCAATACCAACTGTAGAAACGAGTAATCCCAAAACAGCAGATATGAGACCTCGAACTATATTCCCTCTGCTAAGTACAGCACTCATACTAAGCCCAAACACACCAAGCCAAAAGTATTGAAAATGTGTGAACTGCAACGCGAACTTTGCTAATGGAGGGGCAATTATTATAAGTGAAATTACGCCAATAAACCCTCCAATAACTGAGCAAATTAGATCTATAGTAAGGGCTAGCGAACCTTTTCCTTTTTTCGACATTTCAAAACCGTCAAGAACTGCAGCTGCAGAAGCCGGTGTCCCTGGAATTCTAAGAAAAGTTGCAGGAATATCACCAGCAAATATAGAAGTAAAACTCACCCCTAGAATCATTGCAAACCCTGCTAAAGGGTCCATATAATAAGTTATAGGAACTATTAATGCTACTGCCATAGTAGCGGTTAATCCAGGGGTCCCACCTACCAGTATTCCAACCGCCATTGATAAAATCCAGGGTATTAAAATATGTAATTGAAAGATATTTAGCAATGGCATATCTAGCTTACCTCCAAAAAACAATACCTAAAGATCCTTCTGGTAATTGGACCTTAAATAATTTCACAAACAATAACATTATAACGATTACTGCAACAGTTGAAAAAATTGTTCCCCGTATCCATCCGGTTTTTAAACGGATCATAAGAAAAAGGCTAAATATAAAAGTTGCCAAGATAAAACCTAACCATTTTAAAAAAGAAATGTATGTGATTAAACTGAAAATTATTATCAAGACATTCTGGTTGCCCCAGTCCTTAAGATATTCTTTGGAAGATTTTGCAGGTATTTTAGCACGCATATCTCGCAAGGCAATTAAGATTTCATATCCTCCTGTGATTATTAAAATTATACTTAATATTACCGGGAAAAAATTCGGGCCAGGAAGTTTTTTATCTCCGAGAATAAAGGGTGGAAAATTTAATGCTACAATAATTATAAAAATGGCAATACCTATAATTATTATTCCAAACCAAATATTTGTCCTTTTTTCCATTATTAATCCTCAAGGGTCCGCCTCCCCGTTAAGGGGAGGCGGAGATATTCTTATTTTACATATCCTCCAATTTCTAAAATCTTTTTCCAAGTACTGTCTTGTTCTTTTGCAAAATTAGAGAATTCTTCAGGTCCTCTGATTCTTATGCCAAAACCATTCTTAGCCATAAAATCTTTATATTCTTCTGATTTTGCAATTTTTGACAATTTTTCGTATAAACTATCTACAATCTCTTTCGGGGTTCCTTTTGGCACTGTAATCCCTCTCCATGTTCCGGAAGACCAATTAATTCCTAATTCTTTAAGGGTAGGTACATCAGGATACCTTGGATCTCTTGCATCTGCCATTAAAGCAAGTAATTTAAATTCTCCCGAATCTAATTGAGCAGCTGCTTCTGGGGCACTACAAGTTATTACATCGATATGACCACCAAGTAGTTCAACAATAGAAGGAGCTGCACCTGTTGTTGGTATCCATTTTACATAATCTGCTGGTATACCGACACCATCAAGCATACCTATCCTAGAAAGATCCCAAATTCCTCCAGCACCTGTTCCTGAAAACATATACTTTCCTGGATGCATTGCAACATCTACTAAAAGTTCTATTACGGAATCCCAAGAAGCATCAGAGCGAACTATGACTGCTGATGAGTCCTCATTCATCTGAATTACATAATCAAAGTCCTCATAAGTAAGCTTTGTTAACCCCATCCAATGCATAGTTGCAATCTCAAGAGTAGTAAGAGTTAAAGTATATCCATCTGGTGTAGCATAGGCTCCTGCTCCATGTCCTACAGCTCCTCCGCCACCTGTATTATTTATCACCACAAATGGCTTACCGTATTCCTTTTCTAATGCACTGGCTAAGAAGCGTGCTACTCTGTCCGTTCCACCACCAGCACCCCAAGGACAAATAAGAGTTACACCTTTTGTGGGATACGCAGCTAACGCACTTATTGAAACCAAAAAAAATACCATGATCAATCCAAGAAATAAAAATCTTTTCATAATTATTCACTCCCTTTTTAAAATTTTTGTCCTATGAACGAGTTTTTTAATTATCACAATTTAGTATTTTAATAATACTTAAAAAATATCACCTCCTTTTCTTACAAATTATTTTTCGTAATTTCGCTTCACCAAGTAAAAAAATATAAATAACTTCAACCAATCGATTATAACTTTTCCTTCAAAAACTGCTAACTCTTTAACTTCCTTATAATATTTTCACTGGCTTCGTAAAGAATACCCACATCAACTGAAAAAGACATATACTGCACTCCTAACGAAACCCAAATTCTAGCTGTTTCTATATCATCTGCAAAAGTCCCTGCAGCGACTTTGCTTTCCTTACATTTAGAAACCACTTCTTCCATCTTTTCTGTTACTAAAGGATGGTTAACCTCTCCAGGAATACCTAAGGATTGAGAAAGGTCATAGGGTCCGATAAAAATAACATCTATACCGGACACTGATAATATTTCATTCAGGTTATTTATACCTTCTACCCCTTCTATATGGGCAATAATCATGGTTTCTTCATTGGCAGATTTAAAATATTTAAATTTATCCATGGAAGAATAATTCGCAGCACGAACATATCGACAGACTCCACATTCACCCTGAGGGGAGTACTTAACTGACTTTACTGCTCGTAGGGCATCAGATTTACAATTAATCTGAGGAATTTCTACTCCTTGAGCTCCGATATCCAGTGCTCGTAATATTAAAGCCTCATCATTATTACCTACTCGAATAATAGGCGTAATATTTGCAGTTTCAGCTGCCCTTATCATATTTTGAGCATTTTCCATAGATATAGGACCATGTTCTGCATCAATAATTACAAAATCAAATCCAGCAAACCCCATAATTTCAACTACCGCAGGATCGGTAAATTTTAAAAATGGCCCAAATACAACTTTACCTGAATTTAATTCTCTTTTTAAACGATTCTCTACCAATATTTTTCCTCCTTTTGAGATTAATTGTTTCTTTTAATAACTTATTAGAAATAGTGAAACTCCCTCAGCAGGAGCTGGGGGCATCTTTTGGCTACAAGCGAAAAACGAGCTTGAGCCCTTCGGGCTGCCGTTACATCTCCAGACAGGAATCTGGAGTTTTATGCGGCTTAATAGTTATAAATTCATTTCCATTGCAAAATAATCTTTTTTCAATTATTTTTTTCTATAACCTTAGGGTAAACTATCGATTTGGGCAATCTACCACTTAATACAGAAATTACCGCTTCCGCAACTTTAGTTTTAAGCTCAATATAAGACTCTTCTGAGTAAAAAGATATATAGATGTAATAATTTTACCAGTAATATTTAATCTCTTTATCTCTATTATTTTTGTATCAGAAGTAATTTTTATATTCTATACTTCTAAGAAGATATTAATTAAATCCTTCATCTTTTGGGAACAACCATTCTGTTTATAAATCTCGATGCATCGTAAGCAAGCCAGATAAAATCTCTAATAAGAGATTTAAATTTTATTCTATAAAAAACTCGTCATCATCCTCCATCGCTGGAACGCCAAAAATAATCGCCTTAAAGTCTCCATAACCTCGATGGGAAACTTTTTTATAAATCATTATGGTTATTCCAGGTTTTATCTCAACTTCCTCCTCTCCCAGCTCCATTTTCCCCCTACCTTCTAAAATATAGTAAAATTCGGTACAGTTTTTATGATAATGTTTCCGAGAATTCTTAATGTGGGTAATATGGAGATTTGCAATAGGTGTGTCATTGCAAGTTATAGGTCTAACACTCATTCCACAAGGACATGGCACAGGTTTAATCTTATTGGTATCCTTAATTAAATAATTTTTATCCATTTTTTTCTCCTAATAAAGATCATCTTTGAGGAATTTTCACTTCTAAACCATTTTTTTCTGCTGAAACATAAGCAGAATAGAGTACTGCAATGACATCCCAAGCAAGCTCAGATCCAGATTGGGGAGACTTTTCATTCAAGATACAATCAATAAAATCGTTTAATTCTTGAGGATATCCAAACATCCAGTCTTCATCAGGTGAAGGAAAGCTCCATCCCCGCTTAGTTTCTATTTTTTCAACTATGTAGGTGTTTTTAAGTTGATCTTCTCGAGGGTTAAATAACTTAACAGCATTAGTACAACTTAAATTGCAGTAGGTATGGTGATTGTTAGCAACAATTTCTAACCAATTCTTAACTCCTCCCATCACAATTTCAGAAGCAAAAATATCAGCAACCATCCCATCATCAAAAACTACATGAATTTGGGCATAATCTTCAATATCATGGTATTTTGTCCGCAAGAAGCCAGCATCAATAAAATTTGGATTCCTGGTTATTTCATGAGTTCTACAGCTTACAGTTGCAGGCTTTATTGGTTTACCGTTCCGCAATTCACCTTCGAGTCTCTTAAGATAGAGGATAGGAGTTAAAGGATGACACCCTTTACCAACTACTGAACCCCCCCCAGATTGGCTCCAAACTACATAAGCATCTGAATGAGATCCACTATGTGACTCTTCACCTAAAGCCCATAAAATCTGCCCCTTAGTTTCTTTTAGTATTTCAACTTCTTTTTGTATGGCTGGAGCATAAACCCAATTTTCAGCATAAAATACTCTCCCCTTGCTTCGAGCTTCAGCCTCCAAAATGCGGTCTGCACTCATTAGAGCCTCTTTGAGCATAACTTCTTTGGGGAATTTATTACCCAAAAAATTCTTTTCTCCAGGTGGTCCATAATAACCGGTAAATGGTTTTTCTACAATAACATGTTTGCCTGATTTAAGTACTTCAATAGAAAATGGTTCATGAAGATATCCGGGAACGCATAAATCAACTACATCTGTCAAGTGAATTAGTTCTTGAAGGGATTTACAGGGAATTATTTCCCTCTTTCTTGCGAATTCCTCACAGTGTTCTTTGGTTTTAGAATATACTGCTTCTACTCTAACCCCCGGTACTTCTTTATAGCACTTGTAATGAAAAGAAGCAGCAAATCCTGAACCAACTATTCCTACTTTAATTGGTTTCTTCTTCATGATTTCCTCCCAAGATAATAATTTTTAATTATAAAAGTCATATTTTTTATTTAGTCAATTAATATTTTAAAAAAGGTTTTTTAATAACCTTTTTTAAAATATTTATAAAATTTCTGAACCATTTCATTTGACTAAAAATAGTAAATAGAATAAATAAGAAAAATACAAATGAAATTGGTCTAGTAAAAAGGGGAATAATATTCCCGTTAGTTAAAATCAAACATCTTCTAAGATTACTATCAAGTAAATCCCCCAGAATTATTCCCAAAACTAAAGGTGCTACAGGATAATCCATCTCCTTCATAGCATATCCAATAAGACCGAATACAGCCATTACTAAAATATCAAACATTTTAGCAGAGAGGGCATAGGAACCGATAATACATAAAGCAAAAACAACTGGCATTAATTTTTGTCTAGGAATAATAAGGATTTTAACAAAAACCTTTATCAGTGAAAGACCGAGAATGAACATTGCACAAGTTGCTAGTAAAATCATAGAGACTACTTGATAAATAAAATTAGGATTTTCTATCATAAGTAAGGGTCCTGGGCGAATCCCATGAATTAACATTGCCCCCAAAAGTACAGCTGCAGGAGCAGATCCAGGAACAGCTAAAGATAATACTGGTATTATCGCCCCAGGAATAGCAGCATTATTCCCGGTCTCTGCTGCTAATAATCCTTCTATGCTACCTTTTCCGTATTTTTCTTTCTCTTTACTTACTTTTTTTGCAAAATCGTAAGAAACCCAGGCAGCAATATCTTCCCCTACCCCTGGAATAGCCCCAATAATAGTCCCTATAAACCCTGAACGAATAATGGTTTTCCAATATTTAAAAATATCTTTAAGGCTGGGAATTACTCTTTCTATTTTGTTGCTTACAATTTTTACTGCTGGCTGCTTCATGACCATCAAAATTTCAGAAAAACCAAAGACTCCAATCATTGCAGGAAGAAGTTCAATTCCACCAGCAAGATTTACATTCCCAAAAGAAAAACGTCTATAAGCATGCATTGCTTCCATACCAACAGTTGCAACAAAAAGACCAAGAAACCCAGAAATCCAACCTTTTAAAGGGTCTTTTGGTGCAGTAAGAGAACCACAAATAACAATCCCAAAAACTGTTAACCAAAAATATTCAAAAGAATGAAAACTAAGAGCAGCATTTCCAATAATAGGGGTAAAAATTGCCAACATTAGCAAGCCAAATAAAGAACCCAGAAAAGATCCAGTAGTAGCTATACCCATTGCCTGTCCAGCTCTTCCTTGTTTTGCGAGTGGATGACCATCAACAGTAGTAGCAGCATTGGCTGGTGTGCCAGGAATATTAATCAAAATTGCAGTTCGACTTCCGCCATAAATAGCCCCAATATACATACAAATTAAAATTAAAACTGCATGACTACTTGCAAATTTATAAGTAAGGGTGGTCATTAAAGCTACTCCCATAGTAGCAGTTAAACCAGGAAGCATGCCGACTATAATCCCCAATTGAGTACTCCAAAGTACATCAAAGATGAGTCGAGGAGTTAAAAATTTACTTAATTCATTTCCCAATTGTATTAAACCTTGAAACAATCAAAAACCCCCATATTATATTTTAAGGAAGAGTCACTAAAAACAAGTATCGAAATACATAAGAAATGGAAGCTGCAATTAATAAAGCTTCAAATAGAGCAAAAAATAATATTTTTCTTTGAGAAAAAATATTTTTCTTAATTGTAAATTCGAAGGATGTAATAAAAATCAAAATATAGATAGTGGTCAATACAAAATAATAAATTTTTCCTAATAAAATAATGTAAAATAGTGATAAAAAAAGAGCAATAAGAAGACGTTTAATTGGATTGTTTTTAAAAAATAATTTTATACCTTGAGACGATACCCTAACCCTATATCCCTTACGAATAACGGAGCGAATGAAAAGAATACCACCCATAAATAATAATATAAATCCTAAAATTCCAGGAACTATTCCCGGAGCAGAGTAAGTGTTGGCCCCTACTTCTCTAAAGGTAGGCATTCTAATAGATATAACAAAAACAATCAACCCGAATAAAAATAAAAATATTGAAGTGAAAAAGTCTGCTTTATTCATATCTTCTGGTTTCATTAGCCAAGTTACCTCTCTAAACTATGTATCAATAATTATCAAAAATATTTCCTAATACAAAATAGCACTATAATTTTTAAAAAATATAAATAACGGGGAGACTTTTAAAAATAATCTCCCCGTTGTTAGTAAAAATTTCAATTACTTTAGGGCCGAGGTACACCAATTTCCAAGGGTGATATTTCCGCCTTACCTGCATCATAATATAGCCAAGCATTATTTTGAATTAAAGGAAAAGCCTTAACCAATGCCTCTGTTCCCCAATAAGGTGTAAATACAGCTCCACTATCACTGGCATATTTTTTCACTACCTCTGAATTTTTTATAATCTCTTCCCACAAATTATTTAAAGTAGTTACTACTTCTTCTGGTACTCCTTTAGGAACAAAAATACCAAAATAAAGAGGTGCAGGAGTAAATTCAGGAATCCATTTTGTTATAGGAGGAATCGTACCATAATCTTTTATCTCTAATGGTTTGTTGTCTAACACAGCAAGAGGACGAAGTTTTTTAGCCCTAATCATATCAACTTCCTCACAAGCCAGTTGAGGCACAACCTCAGCTTCCCCTCTAACACAGGCAATAACTGCAGGATTTCCACCTTCATAAGTTACATGTTTATATTCTATCCCCGTATATTTTTTAATACTCTCCATACCGACATGGCCACAAGAAGTTTCTCCCGCAGTGGCTACTGCAATTTCTCCAGGTTTATCTTTAAAAGCTTGTAGTAAATCTCCAAAGGTCTGATATGGAGTATCTGGATGAACTGAAACTACGTCTACATTCGCTACTCCAAAATATAGATGCCAATCTTCTGCTTTAGTATCTAAAAAACCTTTTATGGCATATGTTCCTAAATCACCAATCATTCCAGCAGTCCAAGTATAGCCATCCTTTTTAGCATCCAAAGCTGTTTTACTACCCACTGAACCAGACCCACCGGGTTGATTAACTATAACAATCTTTTGACCCAATTTTCCTTCTAATTCTCCAGCTAAGATACGAGTTATCTGGTCTGTTGAACCACCAGCTCCCCAGGGAACAATTACAGTAATAGGTTTAGTCGGTTTCCACAACTCTTTTCCCATACTAGTAAAAGCAGCGGTAGCTACTAGCGCAACTATAATGAATACAAACAACATTTTCCTTAACATTTTATTAAACCTCCTTAAAAAATTATAATTAAACTCTTCTAAAAACTTTTCTCTAAACTTTACTAAATTTTTCTATAGCCTTCACCCCCCTCTTTTCTTCTTTTTGCGATTTTTCTTTATATCCCAATCTTTTAGATATTTTTTCGCTCGTCTCAATAAGAGCTTCTTTTTGATTATTTTGTGCATTTTTATCTATCCTGAAAATAGGGCTTGAAATACTAACGGCAGCTATTACTTCCCCTTGATGATTCCTAATGGGGGCTGCTATACAACAAACATCTTTTTCGTTTTCTTCTCTATCTAAAGCAAAATTCTGCTCTTTTACTTCACCAAGTTCTTTTTCTAATTTCCTTTTATCAGTGATGGTCTTTTCTGTAAGACGCGGAAGCCCCCTATCTTCTAAGATTTTTTTTCTTTCTTTTTCTGACATATAGGCTAATAGTACTTTCCCCAATGCCGTGCAGTGAAGAGGAGCTCTTTTGCCCACGTAAGAGATCATTCTTATTGTTTGAGAAGACTCCTCTTTGGCTAAATAAAGAACTTCTCCTTCTTCCAGAACTCCTAAATGGACAGTTTCATTACACTGTTTTACTAATTCTTTTAAATAAGGAGTAGTTTCTCTTACTAGATCCATTTGGTGAAGTTTAGCCATACCTAATTCTAATGCTTTCAGACCTAGTTGGTATTTCTGAGTATGGAAATCTTGTTCTACATAACTCCAGTGTTTTAGGGTATCTAATATACGGTGAATAGTGCTGGGATATAATCCTAATTTTTCACTGATCTCGGTCATGTTCATAGCAGAACCCTGTCGAAGCATGGTCTCGAGAATGGAGAGGGATTTATCCAAAACTTTTATGGGGTAATTAGGGTTTGCTTTCTTCATTTTGTTTTCCTTATTTATTTCTATATTGTAGAATTTTTTTCTATTTACAATTCCATTTACATTATATAAAGGGCATTCTAATCTTGTCAAATTTTTCTATTAAGTATTAGATAAATCTTAAATAAAGCTAATATTTAATTGGAAATTAATACTGCCTTTACAGCCTCCCGGTTTATCCATAACTTCAAAGCCTCATCAACTTTTTCAAGAGGGAATCGGTGTGTAATTAAGAAAGATAGACTCTCCCATTTCTAACCAGTTGCAATCCTTCCTTTGTAACAGAGGGTTTTCCCACTGCTTCTATAGCATAATCAACTCCTCGCCCTTGATTTAAATTAATTACTACTTTTTTTATTTCTTCAACACTCATTATATACCTATTTAAAGTAATAGTTACTCCAAATTTTTTAGACATTTCTAACTTTTTTCAGTTCTACTGTATTGAAACCGGCTGCGCCAGTACCAACAACTGCAGTGTTCAATAAACATACTTCCAGTTGCATGCCATTCCATTTAACCTGCTCTCTTCTTATGGTTTATAACCTCCTCAGGTGAAATCCACCATCAACATTAATAACCTCACCCGTGGAAAAGTTCAACTTACCTGAACAAAATACCGAAACTGCCTGAGCAATATCCTGGGGATATCCCCAGCGTTTTATCGGAGTCAGACCTTCACTAATTGATTTATCATATTTATCCCTTACTACCTTAGTCATGTCAGTATAGATAATACCTGGCCGTATCTCATAAACGTTAATATTGTATTCGGAGAGGCGGTCAGCAAAAAGTTTGGTTATCATGCTAACCCCGGCCTTAGAGATACAATATTCTCCCCTTGATGGTGATGATGTATAAGAGGATAGGGACCCAATATTGACGATTTTAGGTTTAAAATCGGAATTCTCCTCCATCTGCTGGACCATTATATTCGCAACAGCCTGAGTTAAAAAGAAAGTCCCTTTGAGATTGATATCTAGTACAAAATCGAAGCTCTCCTCGGTTGTTTCCAGAATATCCATTCTTACCCTGGGGGCAACCCCAGCATTATTTATTAAAAAATCAATCCTCCCGTACTCTTTCATAACTTGCTTACAGAAGTTGTCGTGATCTTTACTCTGAGCAAGATCTCCCTGAAAATAAAGTACTGGTTGGCATTCTTTTTTAAGCTTTTTCATGTTTTCCTCAACTTTTTCTGGCTCCAAAATATCAAATATGGCAATAGCACAGCCATCCCTTGCCAGTTGCAGAGCAATACTATACCCAATTCCTCGAGCAGCTCCTGTAACAACAGCAACCTTCTGCTCAATCATATCTCCTCCACACTCCTTTGATAGAATTTAATAATATACTTACTTATAGTTTAAAAAGGTTTCTCTTTGGATAAAGAAATAATTCAATTTATCTAATCTTAGTTTCAGCATGAAATAAAGTCAAACAGAAATCAAATTTAAGTACTTAAACCCATACAATGTCAACAGGTAAGTGTAGCAAAGATATATTATAAATCTTCAATTTTCCCGTTCCCTTAAACAACTGCTTTTATTTGTATTTGTTCAGACTCATTTATTTATTTTTTGACACTGCTGATACCTCTTTATACACATTGGCATAGAGGTCAGCATCACGAACAACACAGCCTGTTTTTGAACCCCAAACCATTAGCTGGGAACATCTACTACAGGTAATACAGCACTTCTTATCCTTCATTTGACCTTTTTCTAAAAGATCGCGGGCAAAATTAGGATAAGCAAAAGCTTGTCGACCGAATCCAGCTAAGGAATGATAGCCTTTTTCAATATTTGCCGCAGCAGCAGCTCCTCCAAATTGGCGTAACCAACTATAACCCGTTCCTATTATTGGCAAATCAGGCACCTCTTCTTGGATCTGATGGGCAAATTTAAACATTCTTTCTACTCCCTTTAGAGGAGGTTCTGGTTCGGGACAACCTTCTTTTATGGGACGATCATAAGGTCGGTTTACATGAGGATTAAAATAAGGTATACCAGCAGTTGCATTAATTAAAGATAAACCTAAATCATCCAATTCTTTTACTAATCTTTTGGGCTCACTTAAATTAACCTCCCATTCACCGCTATTATTATTTTTGCTAATACCCCAATTATTTTCCGAAAAAATTACATTAGAAATATTCAAACGAGTGGTAATAATTAACTGAGGGACTTCTTGTTTAATTAATTCTATAGTTTCTTTTAAAAATCTCGTCCTGTTTTGGTAAGAGCCTCCGTATTCTCCCTTTCTAGTTTTAGCCCCTAATAATTCCAATATCAGGTAGCCATGGCATGATTTAATATCTACCGCATCAAAACCCGCCTTATAAGCTAATTTTGCTGCTTTAACAAAATTTTCCTGAATACATTTTAACTGTCCATCTTCTAGTAAAGGATAATTATCATCAATATTTACTACTTTATCCAAAGCAGAGTGGTGAACTACAATTAAAGGTTTTCGTACCCCTTCAGGTTTACTAAACCTCCCGGAATGGTTTAATTGTAAAACACAAAAAGGCTCATGATGGACTCCGTATTCTTGTATGGTTCTATCTTTGGTCATCCTTAATAATTCAGCAAAGGCTGGTTCTGTAGACTCATTTAATAAAAGTTGATGTGGATTAGAGCGGGCTTCAGGTAAAATAGCAGTTGCTTCAAACCAGATTAAGCCAGCTCCTCCTTGGGCAAACCGTTTATATCTTCTAAAAGTTAATTCCCCTGGACTACCTTGCTCATCACTGTCACATCCCTCCATAGGCTGAATAGCTAATCTATTGGGAATTCGGTGATTATTTATCATCAAACATTGATTTAAGACCTCCGTGCTCTCTGAAAAATTAAGCTCAATATTTTCCTGATGAACTTCTTTCCACAATTTTTCGAGACTATGGTAATTAAATTTTTTACTCACTATTTCTCTCTTTCAATAAATTTCTTTATTTATATAGGACTTCCATACTTTTTCGAACCAAAATTTATCTTGGGGAATCTCTCTCACGGGAATCCAATTTATTTTCTGAGTTCTTTCCCTATATTGATATTCTAAAATAAATTTTCGCAACCTCACTAGTTCGGGGCGGTATTTCCATTTCTCATTTAATTCTTCGCTGACTAATTCGCCTTGCTTGTCTAAAACTAAATAAGAACCTCGGCTCCCCCCGCCTCTCTCCAGGTAGGCCTCTATGCTCTTTAATATCGCTACTTGGGTTAAGCACAACTGCCTATTCTGGAAAAATTCTAATATTTCCGCCTTGTCATTTAAACTTATTTCCCCTAAATTTAGGCGATTATATTGAGCTTGGGCTTCTTTTAAGGACTTTTTAATATCTTGTAAGTTCCTAATATGGGCGGCATATTTAGTCATTCTTTCTTGAAATTCCCTGCGGAAAGAAGCTATGTCTTGTCCTGATTTATGTACACCCTGTAAGGCTTTTTGGATTAATTCTAATTTGGAAGCTATCTGCAATTTAGTTTGAGCTAAAAAATCTTTCTTATTTAAAGTAAAATCTGAATATTTTTGAGAGATAAATTCCGCTGCTCGCAAACCTCCCACCTGTCCAGAGTTTAAAGCAGAACCACCGGGGCGATGAACTCCATGGCTACCATTTACCTCTCCTATGGGAAATAAATGCTTAATATTGGATTCCCACCAAATATTACCTACTAAACCTCCATTATTATGCTGGGCACAAACAGCTATTTCTAAGGGTTCTTTACTTAAATCAATCCCATGTTGTCGATAAAGATCTACTGCTAAGAAGTTCATTTGTTTTAAGCGAACAAAAGGAGTATCTAAAAGCGCTTCTCCTTTCTTTAAATAAGTATAAGCCTCGGGGGCTAAATTGTTTAGGTTAAATTCTTCTAATTTCTGGTTTGATGTAGGATTTTTTCTAAAATCAACAAAAACTCGACGTCCTTTAAGAATATTTTCCTGATACACTAAAATATCGATCAAAGAGGAACCATAATTTGTTATTTTTTCCACATCAAATGGCCATTGATACCCCTTGAGAAATATAGCAGTAGCTAACTTTCCCATAGTGGGAAAAAATTCATTTAAAAATTCCCTTTCATCTGAACCATCTGATTTAGTACTAATATAACGAGGAATAGCCTGCTGATAAGTGCCGGATACGTTCCAACGGAATTTAGTAGAGGCCAAACCATACTGCCATTCAGTCAAATTTACCGCCCTTGCCCCCACCTCTAAAGCGATACCTGTGCTACCTAAATGTTTTTCCGGATAAACTGAAGTCTTATATAAACCTCCGGGACCGCCAGTTCCCATTACAACATTCTCTGCTTGAAAAATAACTAAAGAAGATAGCCCAGTAGAAGCTAAATTTTTATTAATAGCTATTGCCCCCACTACCATTTTTTCTGTCCCTTTTTTAATAGTAAGTAGAGAAATTACTTCGTATTTATCCAAGATAGGGATTTTTTCCTTTTGCACTTGTATTAATAATTTTTTAAACATTTGTTGAGATGTCCAGGGACCGGCTGAGGTAGCTCGTTGTTTTGGATCATAATCAGTTTTATATCCTACATATCCACCATAAACATTATGAGGGAAGGGAACACCAATCTCTACTAAATGAAAAAATTCTTGGGGGGAAAGAGCAGCTTCCACCAAAGCAATATCTCCGTGCATAGAGCCTCCCGAAAATAAAGTTTGAGCCATGGCGTAGACTGAATCTTTTTCTTGAACAAAAAGGGAAAGTTTATAATAAGTTTGTTTATCCGATCCAGAATTGTTAGAAGTACCTCCTCCTAAACATTCAGTAACGATTACTATATCTTTAAGGCCAAAATTATGCAGATGAAGAGCACAATTTAAGGAAGCGGCACCCGAACCAATAATTAAAGTATGACAGCGATAGAAAGGAAGGGTTATTCCCTGGATAGAAATATATTTCTTTTTCATTTTACCAACTTTTCATAATTTTAATTTTTTAAAAATTAAATATTCTTTTACATTTTCCAACATTTTTATAAATAAATCTCTAGCATCACTAATGTCTAATCTCATTATCTGGAGATCATTTAAAAATACTCTAAATGCTAATCCCTTATCTTTGGTCAAAACAGCTTTCAATAGCGTTTCTTGATTTAAAACATGAGTAATAACTAAGTTTAGTAATTCTTCTGGTAGTTTTCCAGCTATAACCGGTTCAATTCTATCCCTTCTAAATACAGCATTTGTTTCCACAATAACTTTATTCGGCAAATTATTTATTTGCCCGATGTTAGGAATATTTACATTAGTAATTAAATCGCCTAAACCTAACAGAGCTTTAATTTGTTTAACATTTTCTTCGCCTGAAGGTTTTAATTCAAATTCTTCCTCACCATTAACAAGTCTTCTGCTCTTTTCCTTTAATTCTTTTTTATGTTCTATCCTCCAGTCTACTGGGGTAAGGCTGAATTTCCATCTTTTCACTGTTTCTGGATCCTTTAGATACCATGTACCTGGTACAAACTCGGCCAGATGCCTATCTCCTGCGGCAGCTATTAATTCAAAACGTCTAAAAAGGTCAAATTTTACAAGTTCAGCCGAAGAAAAATAATCATTCATCCAATATCCCTTTTCTGATTGCTCATAACCATCTTCATAATATTTATCTACAAATTCTAAATACAATGGTATTAAATTAATACCCTTATATGAAGCTCTATTAATCCAGGTAAAATGATTTATACCTAGTATATTTACTTTAATTTCTTCTCTGCTAATCCCATTTATTCCCCGCATCTCTTTTAACATCATAGCTAGAAGTTTTTGTGTCTTAAATACTTCATGACAGCATCCAAAGGCTTTTATCTCTGGAAATACCTTATAAAGAGTTCTAACCAGGACAGACATAGGGTTAGTATAATTAATAATCCATGCTTCAGGGCAATATTCCTTAATAGCCTTGGCAAATTCTATAAACATAGGTATAGCTCTTAATGCCCTGACAATGCCACCAGGACCAACGCTATCTCCAACTGATTGATAAATACCATATTTCTCTGGTAAATGAACATCACTCTTCATTTCCTGAAATGTCCCAGGGAGTATAGATATAAAAACAATATCAGCATTTAAAATTGCCTCTTTTAGAATTTTAACTGCTTTATATTTCCACTTTCCCTTAACTTCATTTCTTTTTAAAAGTTTATTACCAATAATTTCATTGGCATATGCAGCTTCATAGTTAATATCAAATAATTTTATAGTACCTGAAAGGCTCTCTTCTAATGCCAGATCGCTCATAATTTTCCAGGACCATTCCATTGAACCTCCACCAATATATGCAATATTTATATTCTCTACTTTATCTTTAATATATTTCATTTTTAATTAATCTTCCTTTAATTAAAATCTAATATAACCCTAATCACGGCTGCCTCATTCATCTCTTTAACCTGTTTTGCAGCTTCATCAACAGTCATCATTCTTAATGCTACCTTTTGATGAATCTTTGCATAAGAATCCAGTACTTCATTTTGATATTTTGGGAATGGCGGCGAAATTTTACTTGTTTATATAAGATGTTATACTTTTTTATTTAATTTTTCCTAATCTTTATTGAAATATATAATCCTCTGCTCATCAGCAGATTGTCGGGCTTTTAAACATGAATCAGTAATGTAAAAAGCATCTTCAACACTAACCAGACAGCTACCTCTGCCCCTTATTTGCTTAACAAAATCCAGAAAGATTTGCCCTCCAGCAGAGGGTACAGGTAGTTCCTGAAGCCCCTGGCAGTCTTTATTAATAATAAAAACCTTATTGTTGGCCACTTCTATTATTCCTTTCGTACCGACTACCCGAAGCCGGTCATCACCATGACCAAGTGCCGTTTTCGGACGGAGATAATCTATAGATACCATTCCGTAAACTTCATTGGTCATTTTAAACTGGCAGACAGCTGTGACTTCTAGCTCCCCATGATTACGATTATACTTTTTGGAATGATGAGCAACAACCGATTCAAATTTTTCACCACTAAACCAGTAAAGCCAATCAATGGCATGGCTACCAACCCAGGGTATTGTCCCTCCATATGTATCACGTTTCTGATAATGAGTTCCACGTGAACCAAGCTTATATGATTTCTGAGCAAATAGAAGACGAACCATACCCACAGCCCCTTCCAGCACCTTCTCCCGGGCAGTATAAAACCAGGGGTAATACCTTGTACCAAACATTACAGCCAGATTTACACCGGCTTTTTTATAAACGTTTTTAATCTGCTCTAATTCTTCAAAGGTGGTAGCAATAGGTTTTTCTACAAAAACATTTATAGACCTTTCTAATGCTTCCACTGTAACCCGGGCATGATCTCCAAAGTAACAAGCAATTGCTGCAATATCCGGTTTTACAACCCTTAACATTTCCCGGTAATCATCATATAACGGAATATCATAATCAAATTCCTTATTTAGTTTGTTATGAAAATCCTTTATTTCCTCTCCTTTTGAACCCCTGGCAATTCCAGCTATTCTTATTGACAAATCCTTTTTTATTCCCTCTAAAACATACCCGGTATGGCCGGTAGCACCAATAATGCAAACTCTTATTGTTTCCCTGTCATCTTCCAACATAGTCAAACCTCCTACAAATTGTCTTTTTAAACTCTATTTCACTATAGGAATGAAGCCCTTTTGAACATTCATTAACATAACTAAACTCATATTTTTTATAACTTATTTGACACTATCCTACCGGTACGGGACCAGGATATACCTAATTCATGAGGTAATTTCCAGCTACCATAACAATATTCCATATCATATTTTAAACCCTCTACATAGATAGCAACCTTTTCTCCGTTTTTACTTACCGGTTTAATTAGATTATCCGGAAAATTTGTAATCTCAGGAGCCGATTCCTGTATTTTATTTATACAGATAACCTGAGCAAGAGAAGCCTGAGGACCGCAAACCGTTTTCCCGCCCTCACTAACAGTATTAAGAATAGACCATAATTTACTATCCTTATTTTTGAAGGGGTCACCATATACCTTTTTTTCTCCATTATTAAATATGGCAATAATCTCTTTATTATCTGAATTCTGGTTATAAATAACATAAGCCTTTTCAAATTCAAAGTAAAACTTTGGCCCTATTCTTTCTTCGACAGCATGGGTTGCATAAAAGAAGAGTTCTACATTTTCCGTAGTCATTACTCTGACAAAAGCAGTATCATAGTTTTCAATCTTATTAGCACGGTATAGTTCTGCCAGTACCAGAGCCGGGTGTGTACTTTGATTAATTTCTTTTCCTAATAGATAAAACATATTATGCAGAAAGTGGGCTGTTGCATTACCGGCCACACTATCCAGTACCCAGTTTCCTGCACTATCCTGCTTCCGGCCTGCCCAGCTATTTCTATTATAATAAGCAAAATTCCTGGGCCACAGTACCAGTGTTTTTAACCGTTTAGGCTTCCCAAATTTACCTGATATTATATCATGTTTTAGCTCCTGAATAGCTTCACTAAAAGACCACTGGTAACCTATAGCAACAATTTTGTTTTTACTTTTCTCAATCTTAATTATTTCCTTTGCTTCTTCAATTGTAGCACATAAAGGTTTTTCACATAAGACATGAGAGTCCCTATTTAGTGAATAACAAATTTGTTCGGTATGATATTGGATAGGGGTAGAAATAATAGCCAGGTCAACATCGCCCTTGCTATAAAATTCTTCCATGGAAGAAAAAATAGGGATGTTTAATTCCTTTAACTCGTGCAATCTCTGGCAGCCTTCTGGATAGGGGTCTACAGCTCCTGCAATCTTAAAGTTGCATACTCCTTTGTTATCCAGTAAAGACCGGACATAAAAGTTTCCATAACCACCAATACCGATTAACACAATGGTAATAGGTTTCATCGACTAAACCCCCTAATTTAAGCAATCTCATGAACATAATGATTGCTTAAATCATACCTACAGGAATAATTATAATTCTTCCAATGTCAAATGAATTATTTATATTTCCTGGAAACAAGAGTAAGTTGTCTTAACGGCCATATTCTTTTAGCCAAAATCAATACCCTTATTCCCGGAACCTCTCAAATAAAGAAAATTATCATTTTGTTTTGACTGTTTATTGCCGAATATATAAGCTTGGTCAATCTCTTCTAAAACAATAACCGGATTACTATTCCCACAATTTTCAACCTCACATCCCGTAAATTCTACATTTTTACCCTTTATCATTTCAAAAGCAGGTCCTTCATACCCACCAATTTTTATATTATTAAATTTTATACTCCTGAAATTATTACAATAAAAACCCTGATGGTTAATGGGTTTTAAATGACTTATCATGGCTGGAATGGCAAACGCTGAATCCTCTGCAAGATTAACTGATACATTATCAAAGGTAATATCTTCTACAGGCATTTCAGGAAGTCCGTATATAAAGGCAGCAGTAGCAATTATACCCCTGGCTGTAATATTGCTAAAATGTATTCTTCTGATAACCGGAGTCCCTTCATTTACCGGGTATTCATTCTTATCCCAGACTATTTTATCCTTACCACCCTCTCCACAATAATAATACAAATTAATGATAAAGGGACAGATAACCCTTTTCATAACTATATTATTTACTCTGATGTCTTCAACAACACCACCCCGACCCCTTCTGGACTTTATTCTTATTCCCCGATCAGTTCCTTCAAAAACACAATTGGATATTACAACATTTCTTATATCACCACTCGTCTCGCTTCCGATAACAACACCTCCATGGCCGTGGACCATAGTACAGTTACTAATAGTAATATTTTCGCAAGGTATTAAATTATTACACTGCTCTGTACCGGATTTAATGGCAATACAATCATCCCCTACATCTATATGACAATCGGATATATGGACATTCTTACAAGAACTCGGGTTGATACCATCAGTATTGGGTGAGATAGCAGGATTTTCGATAGTAACTTTATTTACTACCACATTACGACAATTAATAGGATTAATAGTCCAACTTGGAGAATTAATCAGTTTTATACCTTCAATTAATACATTATTGCAGTTTAAAAACCCAATAAAACGGGGGCGATGATACTTTAACTCTTTTTTATTAAAGAGGTTCCACCAGTATTCACCCTGACCATCCAGAATACCCCGGCCGATAATAGTGATATTTTCCAGCCCTTGACCATTTATCATAGGGGCATATACCTCCTGCTCCAGACCTTCCCATCTATCAATAATTACATTATAATGCTCTATATTTTGTACAAATTTAACCCTGGCTCCTGCTTCCAGGTAAATGGTAATATTGCTTTTCAGTTGAATTGGCCCGGTAAGAAAGATGCCTGCCGGAATATAGATAGTTCCACCTCCAGCTTGAGAGCACTCACGAATTACTGCAGCAAACACATCACTATTCAGAGTTTTATCATCAGCCACAGCGCCATAATCATTTATATTATAAATGCTTTTAATCATCTTCATCTTTTCCTTCCTATTTTCTAAAAAATTCTTGTAACGAATTTATGGCTAATCTATAACTTTAAAATCGAGTAGGAGGTGGATAAGTCGGTCAATAATTGTAGGTATTCCCAATAGCCTCTTTCCTCCGTTTGGTTTAGGAATTTCTACCCGTAAAACGGATTAAAGTAAATAACAAGCAAATCTTATCAACATTTCACTCTTTTTTTCTCGCATAATTTATAATCTTTGTCTTTTTCATAATCATAACCTGTTAAGTGTAATAAGCCATGAATTAGTAATACCGTTAATTCTTTTTCCATACTATGATTTAAGGTATCTGCCTGCCTTTGAGCAGTCTCTATAGAGATAATTATATCTCCTAAAAGCTTATTGTTTTCTACCTCCGGGGATTTGATAGCTCCTTGGAGAAAGAGCACAAGTCCCTCCCTCTCCAGCCAGGGGAAGTCTATAATGGAACCTGTTAATCTACAAATTATCCTTTCATGCCGGAAGTAACTACCCCTTCAACTAAGTATTTCTGGAAGAAAAGGAAAATCAAAAATAGCGGAATTATAGATAATGTAGACATAGCAAACATAGCACTCCAGTTAGTTATTGTACCGGGGTCAGAGAATAAGTGCAAGGCTACAGAAACAGGATATTTTGCAGGTGTCTGGAGATAAAGTAATGGAGTCATAAACTCATTCCAGCTCCAGTAAAAAGAAAATATTGTTCCTGTTATTAGTACCGGCTTTAAATTAGGCAACAATATCCTGAAAAAAATACCAAAATACCCACAACCATCTATTCGAGCTGCTTCATCTAATTCTTTCGGTATACCCCTGATAAATTGAACCATTAAAAAAATAAAAAAAGGAAGAGGGAAAAACCCTGGTAATATTATTGGTAAATAGGTATCCATCCATCCTATTTGGTTAAACATTATATACTGAGGTATCCTTAATATTTGACTAGGTAATAACAGTGTTATAATCATTATTGAAAAACAAATTTTATTACCAGTAAATTTAATCCTCGCAAAACCATAACCTGTAATTGCTGCCAGTGAAACCTGACCTAATGTGGATATACTAGAGATAACAAATGAATTCCTAAAATATCTCGCAAATGTTTCATCTCCTCCAAACCCTCTCCAGCCATCAGCATAATTCCCGAAATGAAAGTAATCTGGAATTAATGTGGAAGTTAAGGCATTTCCCGAAGATTTAAAAGAACCTATTACCATCCATAATAAAGGATAAAGCATAATTACACCAAAGAAAAATACAATTGTATGAAAAACAATACCACCTAATCTTTTTCTATTTCTAGCTGAAATGCTTAAATTCATCAGTTACAATGCCCCCTTTGTTTCATAATAAACCCAGCGGTTAGATGTTTTGAATATAATGAATGTTATTATGGCTATTACTATCAGTAATATCCAGCCCAGGGCACATGCATAACCAAATCGGTGATATCGTATACCCTCTCTAAACAAATAGAGTGCATAGACCTCTGTTTTACTCATAGGGCCACCCCCGGTAATGATATAGGCCCGTGTAAAAATTAGAAATAAGCTGATGATCTGCATAATTAAATTAAAGAATATCACAGGTGTCAGCATCGGTAGAGTTATCCTGTAAAATTTGTACCACCAACCAGCCCCATCAATCGAAGCTGATTCGTAAAGACTAACTGGTATCGCTTTTAACCCTGCCAGGAAAATGATCATTGGAGAACCAAATTGCCAAACAGCCAATGCAATAAGGGTTAAAAGTGCTGTGTTGGGATTGCCTATCCAGGAAAAGCGCTGTTCCATTAATCCAGAAGCCATTAAAATATCATTTAAAGCACCATAATAACCGAATAACTCTCGCCAGATTACTGCTATGGCCACACTGCCTCCTAAGATAGAAGGTATATAGTAAACAGCCCGGTAAAAATCGATCATTTTACTGGCCTTATAAAACAATAAAGCTAAAACTAGGGCAAATACCAGTCTTAGAGGAATACTTGCCGCTACATACATCAATGTAACTTTGAGTGAGTTTAAAAATTTTGGATCATTTTTTATTATTCTAATATAATTTTGTAGACCAATCCATACCGGAGGAGAAAATAAATTATAGTTAGTAAGGGAATAATATAATGACAAAATCATGGGATAAGCCATAAAGAATAGAAATCCAATAATCCAGGGGCTAATAAATAGATATCCTGCTAAATCATCTTTTAATAACTTTTTCCTTTTATGGCTAAAAAATGTTTTAACCTGTAACAACAAAACCACCTGTCCTTTTAGTTTTGATCATCCCTCTTACATGAAGTATCCTATGGGTTAACAGAATATATTCTGTTAACCCATAGGTAATATGCAACACCTTATCTTTTATTGATTTTCTAATAACTCGGTAGCTTTAGCTCTAAATTCTGCTGCAGCTTCTTCTAAAGTTTCAACCTTGTAAAGAGCTTTATATAGCACCTCTTCGAACAATGCAACAATTTCCTGATGTGCCGCTGGTTCTGCAGGACCAAGCGGGGAGGAATGTTCAGTTGCCAGGTCAAGATATTCAAATACTACTTTATCGTTTCCACTTAAGGTCGGTTTTAATGCTTCTTTTACGGCAGTAGAGACCGGGATACCTCTCTCTGTTCCAAGTATCTTAGCAGCTTCGATATCATTAAACCAGAAATTCAGAAATTTAAGGACTGCATCAACTTTATCAGTCTTTTTATTTACGGCCCACGACTGAGAAGGGTTAATAAATAGCCCTCCCTGAACCTGGTCTTTACCTTTAGGATATGTTGTAATTGCCAGTTGTTTTCCTGCTGAATTACTTAACGCAGCCAGCTGATTACTCCAGTGATTTGAGTTGAAGGCAGCCTTCTGAGTGCAGATGCCAGAACTTTCAACCTTTTTTGTTACTTCCTGTCTTATGGAAGGAGGTAGGAATAAACCATCTTCAATACCTTTCATATCCATGCCAACAAATTCTACATATAGATTATCATCATCATATCCAAGGCCGGTCCCATCTTCATTATATAATTCTAAACCATGCTGCCTCAAGAAGACCATAAATCCTACAGCTGTCTCCATAGCAGCTAAGGTATCTGATGCGAATATACCTATCTTTTCTTTTATAGTCTTACCGATTTTAAAGTAATCTTCCCAGGTCCAATTAGGATCAATTTCCTTAATACCTGCTTTTGCAAGTAATTCTGGATCATACATAAAACCTGCCGCATTTACTCCTAGACTTATGCCAGCTAACACGCCTTTAATTCTTTCCGCTTCAATTATAGTTTTAGGGATATCTTTAACATTTAATTCTCCACTCTCTACATAAGGTGTTAAATCAAGTAAAACATCATGCTCAACATACGCTGTTACATATTTACGGACATGCTGAACTATATCAGCCATGTTTCCTCCTGCTATCTGGACATCAATCTTATCCCAATAACCATCCCAACTTGTGAATTCAGGTTTAACGTCAATGTCAGGATATTTTTCCTCAAACAATTTAATAACCTGTTGTGTTCTTTCATGTCTGGTTTGTGAACCCCACCACATAACTCTCAAGGTAGTCTTCTCAGCATAACCGGACAATGATAAAGATATTATCAAGGCAAACACAAATACTGTCAAAAAAATTTGTTTTTTCATTTTAATTCTCCTTTTTTAATTTGAAGTAATGTCAAAAATCCTTCTATTTATATCGTCAAATCCCTGTTATTTCAAGGATTTGTCATAAAAAATATGATCACCCCCTTTCAATCAAAAAACATCTTCGGCTAAATTACTTCAATATACTCAAGCTTTCATAATCCTCCCCTTCTTTTATCACCCCCAAAAGTAATATTTTGCTGATTACATCAGCAATTTATGATATCTTACTTAACTTTTTATTTTATATTACGGAATTTAATTCTATTTTAAATCCATCACCCACCCGAATTGCCTTATCATTTAGAAATTAAAAGTGAACTCTTAAAAATAACCTAAAAACTTCCCTTTACACTTAATTAAATTTATATTTATACCCTAATCGTTTAGATATCTTTTTACTTGTCTCGATAAGAGCTTCTTTTAGATTATTTTGTACATTTTTATCTATCCTGAAAATAGGGCTTGAAATACTAAGGGCAGCTATTACTTCCCCTTGATAATTCCTAATAGGAGCAGCTATACAACAAACATCTTTTTCGTTTTCTTCTCTATCTAAGGCAAAACCCTGCTCTTTTACTTTATCAAGCTCTTTTTCTAATTCCCTTTTATCAGTGATGGTCTTCTCTGTAAAACGAGGAAGCTCTCTTTTGTCTAATATTTTCTTTATTTCTTCTTCGGGGAGATAGGCTAACAGCACCTTCCCCAAAGCAGTACAATGAAGAGGAGCTCTTTTACCCACGTAAGAACACATCCTTATGGTTTGAGAAGATTCCTCC
>Ga0307379_10001683_pt1 | contig 34302 bp, 30 predicted proteins | sample UN2MG_FD_202237 | JGI IMG/M metagenome (GOLD analysis project Ga0307379, IMG submission 202237) | Soil microbial communities from Risofladan, Vaasa, Finland - UN-2 | ecosystem: Environmental > Terrestrial > Soil > Coastal area > Acid sulfate soil | place: Finland: Risofladan, Vaasa | collected...
TGAGCTGCACTTCCGAGGCGAGCGTGTCGTCCTCGATCTCGCGGTTTCCCTCGAAGGCGACGCGGCTGACGATCGGGTTTTCGACCACGATGACGATGATGGTCGCGCCCTGCCGGCGGATGCGGACATCTTGGAAGAGGCCCGTGGCGAACAGGGTCTTGAGGGACTGGTTGACCTCCGAGGGGTCGTAGGTGTCGCCGGAGGAGAAGGTGAGATAGGAGCGAACCGTTTCGGGCTCTACGCGGCGGTTGCCCTCGACGACGATGGAGCGGATGACGGCGCCCTGGGCAGAGGCCGAGAGATCGCCAAGACTCGCGCTGACACCCAGCGAAAGCGGGACGCTACTTAGCAACAGGAGGGCCGCGAGCAGCCCTCTTTCCAACGTCCACCGCACCATTACTGGTGTCTTCCCCTCAAGCCGACCCCGTAGGCAAAACGCCTGAAGTCGCAACTGGCCATTTGTTTGTGGCCGATTTTTGGTAGTCTTTTGTTAACCATACGGGGCTTCCCGGCCCCCGCTAAGTGTGTGCCCCTGCAACCAAGGATCACAGAAACTTCAAGTGAATCAGATCGTTCCAGGTCGCGAAGATCATTAGCATGAGCACGAAGGCGAGGCCAATACGGAAACTCATTTCTTGTGTGGATTCGCTCAAGGGACGCCCTCTTACTGCCTCTATGCCGTAGAACAAAAGATGACCACCGTCGAGCATAGGTATAGGGAAGAGATTTATTAGACCGATACTCACGGAAATAATGGCAGCGAGGTTGAGCAAGGCGACAAACCCTGCGGTCGCGACCTGCCCCGAGACCTGGGCGATACGGATCGGTCCACCGAGTTGATCGGCGGATTCTCGGCCGATCACCACATCGTAGAGATAGCCCAGGGAGCGGGAGACGACGAAATAGCACTCCTTGACGGCCATAACGAGCGCGGTTGCCGGATTGTGCCGTTCCAGGGTCCAGTCGTCGGGCGAGGTGCTGCGCTGGATACCCAGAAGCCCGATTCGCATCGTATTGCCGAAGCGGTCGGTGATCTCCTTGCGTTCCGGGGCGGCGGTGATGTCCACCTTGGCACCATCGCGCTCGACCACGAAATGCATGGATTGTTCGGGGCTCATCGCCACGATCCGCTGCATGGCCGCGAAATTGTTGATCTCCGACCCATCGATGCTGATCACCCGGTCGCCCGGCTTGAAGCCGGCGCGCTCCGCGGCGCTGCCCGGATTGACGCCGTCGACTTTGGCGGCTGTGATTCGCTCGCCGAAGACGCTGAAAATGGCGGTGAAGATGACAATGGCCAAGACGAAATTGGCGATGGGCCCCGCGGCGACAATGGCGGCCCGTTGCGCCAGCGTCTTGCCTTGGAAGCTGCGTTTGCGCTCCTCCTCAGGCAACGCCTCGAACGTTTTGCGGCCCGACGCGCTCGCGACGTTCTCGTCGTCGATAAACTTCACGTAGCCCCCGAGGGGAATCCACGACACGCGCCAGCGGGTGCCATGACGGTCGTAGAATCCGAAAATCTCGGGGCCGAAGCCGATCGAGAATACCTTGACGGCTACGCCACACCACCGCGCGACCAGGAAGTGCCCGAGTTCGTGGATGAAGACCACGACGGTCAGCACAAACAGGAACGGAAGGAGGTAGCTGAGGATGTTGGTGCCGAGGCCCGAAAGCAGATTTATTGTGTCCATAAGCCTCGTTACCTAGTGAATTTGGCCCTTCTTAGCCCGCGTTCAGGGCTTATGCAAACCGGGGCAGCCAGCCCCGCGCACGCCGCCGTGCTTCCTCGTCGATTTCGAGCACATCGTCCGCGGTTTGGGGCGTGACAGCGATCAGATCGGCACAGGCGGCGAGCGTTGATTCGACCAGGCCGGCGATCCCGAGAAAGCCGAGGCGCTTCTCGAGGAAGGCCGCGACCGCGACCTCGTTGGCGGCGTTGAGCACCGTGCCCGCGCTGCCGCCCGCGGCAAGCACCTCTTTGGCGAGACGCAATGCGGGGAAGCGGTCGGGGTCCGGCACCTCGAAGGTGAGCGAGCCGATCTCCGCGAGATCGAGGCGCTTATTGGGAACGTGCATGCGTTCCGGCCAAGCAAGGCTGTAGGCGATGGGCGTCCGCATGTCGGGGCAGCTCAATTGCGCGATGACGGCGCCGTCGCTCATGTGGACGAGGCAGTGCACAATGGATTGCGGGTGCACTAAGGCATCGAGCTTCTCAGGCGGAAGGGCGAAGAGATGGTGGGCCTCCAGCAGCTCAAGGCCTTTGTTCATCAGCGTGGCGGAATCGATGGTGACCTTCGCGCCCATCGACCAGTTGGGATGCTTCAGGGCCTGCTCTGGCCCGGCATTGGCCATCTGCTCCAGGCTCCAGGTGCGGAAGGGGCCGCCCGAGGCCGTCAGGCAGACGCGTTCGATCCGCTCCGGCGCCGTTCCGATCATGGCTTGAAGCGCTGCCGAATGCTCGGAGTCCACCGGAAGCAGCGTCGTGCCGTGCTTTGCCACTTCCGCCATGAAGATCGTGCCGGCCGAGACCAGGCACTCTTTGTTGGCGAGCGCGGTGGCCGTGCCCTGGCGTACGGCGCGCAAGGTCGGCTTCAAGCCGGCGGCGCCGACGATCGCGGCCATCACCCAGTCGGCCGGGCGGCTTGCGGCATCGAGCAAGGCCTTCTGTCCGGCGGCGGCCTCGATGCCAGTCCCCGCGAGCGCGCTCTTCAGCTCCGCGTAGCTCTCCTGATCGGCGACAACCGCGAGCTTCGCCCGGTGCAGGATCGCGAGGTCCGCGAGCCGCGCCGGGTTCTTGCAGCCGGTAAGCGCGACGACCTCATAGGCGTCCGGGTCCCTGCCCACGAGATCCAGCGTGCTCTTGCCGATGGAGCCGGTCGCACCGAGGATGGTGATACGCTTTGGCCGCTTGGCCTCGCGGCGCGGTTCGATTTCGGGGGATGTCCGAAGCGGAATCAGGAGGCGCCTCTACCAGACAAGAAGGCCGGCGCCTGGCGCGGCCGGATTGCGCAAGGCAATGAGGCCGGCCACGACAGCGGCCAGGAGAAGACTGTCGATCCGGTCGAACAATCCGCCATGGCCGGGAATGAGTTGGCTCATGTCCTTCGCCTTGAAATGCCGCTTCACCGCACTCTCAAGCAAGTCCCCTATCTGGCAGGCGAGCGCAAGACCTATGCTCACCAGCGCCAGGATCCAGGGCGACGTGCCGCCGAGGTAGACGCCAAAAGCATAGCCCACAAAGGCCGGCGTGAGGGTTCCGACAATCAACCCGCTCCAGGTCTTCTTGGGCGAGATGTGCGGCGCAAATTTCGGTCCGCCGAGACTTCGGCCGCCGATATACGAGGCGGTGTCGGTGGTCCAGACGACCGCGAGCAGATAGAGCACAGCCAGGAGACCGAAGGCCGGGTCGCTGCGCAGCCAGACCAGCGCGCAAGCCGGGAGTGCGACATAGACCAGACCGATCAAGGCCCAGTGCGCGCGGCTCCGGTCGGTCTTGGAAAAGGTGACGGCAATGGCGGCGGCGGCGAGAATGAAGGCGGCCAGGTCGAAGCGGTGGAGCGCGGTGAAGATGGCGAGCGCGGTGATACTGACCGCCTGAATCAGGGACGTGCCGTCGAAACCGTTTCCGCGCGTGAGGCTGCCCCATTCCCAGGCCAGCAACCCGGCACCGATGACCACAAGAGCCAGGAAGCTCCAAGGGCTGACGATGACGGCGGCGAGTGCGATCGCCGCAAGTACGAGGGCGGAGGCCACACGCTTCAAGAGTTCCGGGGCGGAACGAGACTCTACGCGGGGCTGATTGTTGCCGGAGGGCGCTGCGGAAGAGTTCACGCGGTCGATCTCGCCGACGTGCCGCCGAACCGGCGGCTGCGGCGTTGATATTCGGCGATGGCCAATTCGAAGACCTCTTTCGTGAAATCGGGCCAATAGACCTCGACAAACACGAACTCGGCATAGGCCAGCTGCCAAAGCAGGAAATTCGATAGACGAAGTTCACCCGAGGTGCGGATCAGGAGATCCGGATCGGGTAGATCGGCGGTATCGAGGCAAGCGGCCAAGCGATCTTGTGTGACCTCTTCGGGCGCAATGACACCGGCCTTGACGTCCTCGGCGATGCGCTTGGCGGCCCGGGCAATCTCGTCGCGCGCGCCGTAATTGAACGCGATGGTCAGGTTGAGCGCCGTGTTGTCTTTGGTGAGGGCGACGGCGTCCTCGAGCATGCGCAGGATGTCATCCTCGAGCCCTGCGCGCGATCCAATGACACGGATTTTGACATTGTTCTTGTGCAGTTCGGCGAGATCGCGGCGCACGAAGCGGCGGAGCAGACCGAACAGGTCGTAGATCTCCTGCTTGGGTCGCGACCAGTTCTCCGATGAGAAGCTGAACAGGGTGAGATGCGTGAGGCCGAGTTCCATGGCGGTCTCGACGGCCTGTCTGACTGTCTCGACGCCTTGGCGGTGACCTTCGATGCGCGGCAGGCCCCGCTCCGCGGCCCAGCGGCCATTGCCGTCCATGATGATCGCGACATGGCGTGCAACGGGCCTCTCGGCGTCGCCCCATTTGTTGTCCATCGCGAGGGTCACGGTCGGTGTCTCCGCAGCAAGGCTGAAAGGTGGATCTGCATGTGCCTCGTCAAACCTGCATGATCTCGGCTTCCTTGGTGGCAAGGGCCTCGTCAATCTCCTTGATGACCTTATCGGTCAAATCCTGCACCTTGGTTGCCAGAGAATGGTGTTCATCCTTGCCCATATCACCATCCTTTTCGGCCTTCTTCAGGTGCTCCATGCCATCCCGGCGCACATTGCGCACCGCGACACGGGCCTGCTCGGCATATTTATGAGCGATCTTGGCGATCTCTTGCCGGCGCTCCTCGTTGAGTTCCGGGATCGGCAGCCGCAAGAGCTGTCCCTCGATCACCGGATTAAGCCCCAGGTCCGATTCCCGGATGGCCTTGTCGACGGCGTTCACCTGGCTCTTGTCCCAGACCTGCACCGTGATCATGCGGGCCTCCGGCACGTTGACGGTCGCAACCTGAGTGAGCGGCATGGGATTGCCATAGGCCATCACCATGATCGGATCCAGGAGGCTGGCGCTGGCACGGCCGGTGCGCAAACCACTGAACTCTTGCTTGAGTACGGCGTGCGCACCGCGCATACGCCGTTCGATCTCGTCCAAGTCGAAGCTAGACATCTTGCCTTCCCTGCTCGCCTCTCGCTCGGTTCTCCGTGAACCGGGCTCGGCATGAGCTCTGTCTGGCGTTCTGCGAGCGCTCGCCAGAGTTCCCTACCCACCGTCTATGGTGGTCGAGGCGCCCTCCCCTTGCAACTCTAGAGCTAGGCTGCCTTGGCCCTTGATGGAGAACACGATTATCGGAATCCGACTGTCTCGGGCAAGGGCGATCGCCGCGCCGTCCATGATCTTCAGGTCCTGCTTCAGCACATCAGCATAGCTCAAACGGTCATAGCGCTTAGCATCCGGGGTCTTGAGCGGGTCGGCGCTGTAGACGCCATCCACCTGCGTGGCCTTATAGAGGGCTTGGCATTCCATCTCGGCAGCCCGGAGCGCCGCGGCGGTATCGGTGGTGAAGAACGGGTTGCCGGTCCCGCCGGCGAAGATCACCACCCGGCCCTTCTCCAAATGATCGAGCGCCTTGTCCCGGATATAGGGCTCGCAGACCGTGGGCATCGGGATGGCCGACAGGACCCGGGCCGTGGGGCCGGCACGCTCGACCGCCGTCTGCAGCGCAAGCGCGTTCATCACGGTGGCGAGCATGCCCATATAGTCGGCGCGGGCGCGGTCCATGCCACTCTCCGCCGCCATCAGGCCGCGATAGATATTGCCGCCGCCGACGACGAGGCAGATCTGGACGCCCATCTCGGCCGCCTTGGCGATGTCCTTGGCGATGGGTTCGATGACGCCGAGATCGATGCCATAGCCCTTGTCGCCGGCGAGCGCTTCACCGGAGAGCTTGACCAGCACACGCCCGTAGCGAAGCTTGGAAGTCGCAGGTGGCTTGACCATCAGCGCAAACTCCGGTGGCGATGCGGCGTCTTCACGCTAGGGTCCCCACGGCGGCTCATGAGAGGCGCCGCGCCGACCCTTAAGAACCCGATGCGGCTGCGGCGACCTCGGCGGCGAAATCGCTCTCGCCCTTGTCGATGCCTTCGCCCAGTGCAAACCGGTAGAACCCGGTGATCTTGATCGGCGAACCGACATCGTTGCCCGCGGCCTCCATGGCCTTGGCCACCGTGTTGTCGGGATCGTGGACGAAGGGCTGCTGGAGCAGCACGACCTCCTCGTAGAATTTCCGTAAGCGGCCTTCGACCATCTTGGCGATGACTTCCTCCGGCTTGCCGGACTCCTTGGCCTGCTCGGTGAGCACCGCGCGCTCGCGTTCGACGAGATCCTGATCCAAGCTGTCCGTATCGACCGATTGCGGATTGGCCGCGGCGATATGCATGGCGACCTGCTTGCCAAACGTCTTCACCGCCTCGGGATCGCCCGTGGAGTCCAGCGCGACCACAACGCCGATCTTGCCAAGTCCTGGCGAGGCCTGGTTGTGCATGTAGGTCGCCACCACGCCGTTGTCGGCGGCAAGGTAGGCCGTGCGGCGGAGCGTCATGTTCTCGCCGATGGAACCGATCATCTCCTTCAGCGTGTCGGCGACGGTCGCGCCGTTGCTGCCATAACCGGCCGCGCCGAGCTTATCCAAATCGCCTTTGGCGCCGATCGCGGCGGCGGCGATCTCCGTGACCATGTCTTGGAAGGCCGGGTTGCGGGCGACGAAGTCGGTTTCGGAATTCACCTCGACGAGAGCGACCGCCTTGTCGTCTCCGGACATGCCAATGAGGCCTTCGGCTGCAACACGGCCGGCCTTCTTGGCCGCCTTGGAGAGCCCTTTGGCACGCAGCCAGTCGACGGCTGCTTCCATGTCCCCAGCGTTCTCTTGGAGGGCTGCTTTACAATCCATCATGCCCGCGCCTGTCTTCTCGCGGAGCTCCTTGACCATGGCTGCAGTTATCGTCGCCATACGTTCCTCTTCATTCGTCGCGTCTTGCCGAAAGTGCGTCTCGTTACGCGCCTGTCTCGTTACGCGTCTGCCTTGGCCTCGGCCTCAGGGGTCTCGGCCTCAGCTTCAGGGCTCTTGGCCTCAGCCTCAGGGGCTTCGGCCTTCTTCTTCCGTGCGGTTGACTTTGCCTTGGCCGGCTTCTTCTCCGGAGCGGCTTCGGCGGCTTTCGGCGCTTCTCCGCCCTCGAGGCTGGGCTCGCCCATGGGCTCTACCGCCTCGCCGAGATCGACGCCGATGGAGCCTTGCGCGCGCTCGATGCCGTCGATCGCGGCGCGCGCGATGAGATCGGTGTAAAGCGTGATGGCGCGGCCTGCGTCGTCATTGCCCGGAATGGGGTGGCTGATGCCGTCGGGGTTGGAATTGGAGTCGACGATGGCCACGACGGGCATGCCAAGCTTGCAAGCCTCGGCGATCGCGATTGATTCCTTGTTGGTGTCGATGACGAACATCAGGTCCGGTGGCGCGCCCATATCCTTGATGCCGCCCAAGGCGCGCTCGAGCTTGTCCTTCTCGCGGGTGAGCTGCAGCAGCTCCTTCTTGGTGAGACCTTTATGGTCGCCCTCGAAAAGCTCCTCAAGTGTCTTTAGCCGCTTGATGGAGTTGGAGATGGTTCGCCAGTTGGTCAACGTGCCGCCAAGCCACCGGTGATTGATGAAGTACTGGGCGCACGATTTGGCCGCGTCGGCGACCGCTTCCGAAGCTTGGCGTTTGGTACCGACAAACAGCACGCGGCCGCCTTTGGCCACGACGTCGGAGACCGTGACGAGCGCCTGATGCAGGAGCGGTACCGTCTGGGTCAGATCAATGATGTGGATGTTGTTGCGGGAGCCGTAAATATACGGCGCCATCTTCGGATTCCAGCGGTGGGTCTGGTGACCAAAGTGCACGCCAGACTCGAGGAGCTGGCGCATAGTGATATCGGGCAGTGCCATGGGACTGCTTTACTCCTTTTTCCGGTTCTGCCGCCGCGGGGTGAAGAGACCGGCCGGAACCGGTCACCGGAGCGAGCGCAAAGGCTAGAAGACCTTTGTGACGCATGATCCCCGCGTGTGAGATGGGCGCGTTATAGGGGTGCCGCCTGCCCTTGGCAAGGGCAGAAAAGCCCGGAACGCCAAGGTCCGTAAGGGCTAAAGGGCGCTGACCGAGGCCACCCCTTCGACCAGCTTGAGCTCGCTGCGCTGGCGCGGGGTGGTGTCGACCCCTTGAGGCAACTCGAACTCGACCTCCTTGGCAATCTCGTCCAGGCGGACCACCAGGCGAAATTTGCCCTCACCGCCCTTGGAGCCCAGTTGCTCAGCCAGCGGCGCGAGCGCGCGGACATCCTCCACATAGACCTTCATGCCCGAGGAGCGGCCTTCTGCGGCGCCGTCGAGGGACGAAATTTGCTGTACCCGCACCCGCACCGTCTCTCCGTCGGCCTCCGCCTCCACGTCGAGCAAGACGGCGGTGCCGGGTTCCAGCAAGTGCCGGGCGGCGATGAGCGCCTCGGAAAAGACCACGGCCTCGAACTGGCCGGTGGCGTCGGAGAAGGCCACGAAGGCGTAAGGATTGCCGCTCTTTCCCTGACGCTCGCGCGCGGAAAGCACCGTGCCGGCAAGCGTCCCCACCACGCGGCGCATTCGCGCTTTGGCCTCGAACTCGGCCCAGGTCTCGGCGCCGAGGCCCTCCAGGACCTCCTCATAGCCATCGAGGGGGTGGCCCGTGAGGAAGAAGCCGACGGCCTCGAATTCCTTCGACAGTTTGTCGACGGGGACCCACGGATTTGCCGCGCGAAGCTCGATGGGAGGCGGCGCATGGCGTGCACCGGAGAACAAGTCCTCCTGGCCCTCGGCCCTCGTCTCCAGCGAGCGGTTTCCGGTGGCGATCATGAGGTCGACATTGGCGTAGGCCGTGGCCCGATCGATGCCGAGATCGTCGAGCGCCCCCGCTGCGGCGAGCGTCTCCATGGCGCGCTTGTTGACGAGGCGCGGATTGAGGCGGCGCGCAAAGTCCGAGACATCCTTGAACGGACCATTCTCGGTGCGCTCGGCGCAGATGAACTCGACGGCCTGGCGGCCGACATTCTTCAGCGCCGCGAGCGAGTAACGGATGGCGCCGTCATTGGGGATGAAACCGACTTCGGAGCGGTTGACCGAGGGCGGCTGCAAGGGAATGCCGAGCCGGCGTGCTTCCTGGGCGAAGCCGTTGAGCTTGTCGACATTGCCCATGTCCAAGGTCATGGAGGCGGCAACGAATTCCGTGGGGTGGTTCGCCTTGAGATAGGCGGTCTGATAGGCGATCAGGGCATAGGCTGCGGCGTGGGACTTGTTGAAGCCGTAGCCGGCGAACTTTGCCACCAGTTCGAAGATGTATTCGGCGCGGCCCTTGTCCACGCCGTTGCGGACGGCGCCGTCGATGAAGCGCTTCCGCTGCTTGTTCATCTCCGCTTTGATCTTTTTACCCATGGCGCGGCGCAGCAGATCGGCCTCACCCAGCGAATAGCCGGACAGAACTTGCGCGATCTGCATCACCTGTTCCTGGTAGATGATGACGCCGTAGGTTTCCGCCAGGATCGGCTCGATCGTGGGATGGAGGCTCTCGATCTCCTCGCGTCCATGCTTGCGGTTCACATAGGTGTCGATGTTGTCCATCGGGCCGGGGCGGTAGAGGGCCACGATGGCGATGATGTCCTCGAAACGGTCAGGCTTGAGCTTGCGCAGCGCATCGCGCATGCCCTGTCCTTCGAGCTGGAACACCCCGACCGTGTCGCCGCGCTGCATGAGCTCGTAGGCGGCCGGATCGTCCAGCGGGATCGTCGAGACGTCGATCTGAAGTCCCTGACGTGCAATGAGCTTCCGCGCCGTGTCGATGACCGTCAGCGTCTTGAGGCCGAGGAAGTCGAACTTCACCAGGCCGGCCGCTTCGGCCCATTTCATGTTGAATTGGGTGGCGGGGAGCTGGGCGCGCGAATCTCGATAAAGCGGCACCAGGTCGATCAGGGGACGGTCGGCGATGACGACGCCCGCCGCGTGGGTCGAGGCGTGGCGGTAGAGCCCTTCGAGCCGCTGGCCGATATCGAGCAGCTTGGCGACGACGGGCTCCCTGTCACGCTCCTCTTGAAGGCGTGGCTCGCCGGCGATGGCCTGTGGCAGCGTCACCGGGTTCGCCGGGTTCATCGGCACGAGCTTGCACAGACGATCGACCTGGCCATACGGCATCTGCAGGACGCGGCCCACGTCGCGCAGCACGGCGCGCGCTTGCAGCTTACCGAAAGTGATGATGTGGGCCACGCGGTCCGCGCCGTAGCGCTCGCGGACATAGGCGATCACTTCGTCACGGCGGTCCTGGCAGAAGTCGATATCGAAGTCGGGCATGGACACGCGTTCGGGGTTCAAGAAGCGCTCGAACAGAAGCCCGAAGCGGATCGGATCGAGATCGGTGATGGTGAGCGCGTAGGCGACGAGCGAGCCTGCGCCCGAGCCACGGCCGGGGCCCACGGGTATGCCCTGCCCCTTGGTCCATTTGATGAAGTCGGCCACGATCAGGAAGTAGCCCTGATAGTTCATGCCGGTGATGACATCGAGCTCGAAGGCGAGACGTTCCCGATAGGACGCCTCGTCATGGCCAGGCGCGGTGCCGTGCTGAGCGACCCGCTCCTGCAAGCCGGCTTCCGCCTGCCGCCTCAGCTCCGCGACCTCTGTCTCGGCCAGCGCGCTCGTTGCCTTCTCGCCAGAGAGAAAGGCGGGCAGGATGGGGTCGCGCGTCACGGGGCGATAGGCGCAGCGCTGGGCGATCTCCACGGTGTTCTCAATCGCCTCGGGCAGATCGGCGAACAGCGCCCGCATCTCTTCCGCCGTCTTGAAATAGTGGTCGGGGCTCAAGCGCCGCCGCTCATCGACCGCCACATAGCTTCCCTGGGCGATGCAGATCAGCGCGTCATGGGCTTCAAAATCGTCTCTTGCCGCGAAGAACGGCTCGTTGGTGGCGACCAGCGGCAGCGCCAGGTCATAGGCGAGCGTCACCAGATGAGGCTCGACCGCCCTCTCCTGCGGCAGGCCATGGCGCTGGAGTTCGACATAGAGACGGTCTCCGAACAGCGCCTGGAGCGCTTCCAGGCGACCACGCGCCAGGTCAGGGTTTCCGTCGGCGAGCGCGCCGTCAACGACCCCTTCGGGGCCGCCGGTGAGCGCGATCAGGCCGTCGGCATGGGCTGAAAGCTCTTCGAGCGTGACGAGCGCCTCGCCGGTTTCGGCCGCCGTGAAATGGGCCTTGGTGGAAAGACGCATCAGGTTGGCGTAGCCGGCCTCGTCTTTGGCAAGGAGTGCGACCCGGCCGTCCGCCCTGGGTCCACGCAGGTCGGCGCCGGGCGTGGGCTCTCGCTCTGCAGCAAAGGCGAGCGCCAGCGTGCAGCCGATGATGGGTTGGATGCCGGCTCCGGCCACGGCCTCTGAGAATTCAAGCGCGCCGAACAGATTGTTGGAATCCGTCAGCGCCAGCGCCGGCGCTTCGTCAGCCTTGGCAAGCTCGAGCAGGCGGGAAACGGTCAGCGCCCCTTCGAGCAGCGAATAGGCCGAGTGCGCGCGAAGATGCACGAAGGGTTGGGGGCGCTCGGTCACGCGAAATGTCTTCCGTTAGAGGGTCACTGCCGACCGCCCTACATTCTCGGATTCGGGTCCGTCATTCGAGGGCCTATCTCGGCTTTTCACCGTTACACATGCCGCACGCCCCGAGAGGCTGAACTGGCCCGCCGTGGCCCTATGCGCGTATGTTCTGGCTATGTTCTTAACGAGATGGGCGGAAAAAGCAAGGAAAGCCTAGCTTTTGGCGTCGACCACGACGATTTCTTCCTCGACGAGATGGCCGTCCGCCAAGCGCAGCGTGCGGTCCATACGGGCGGCAAGCTCGAGATTATGGGTGGCGACCACGGCCGCCACGCCCTCTTCGCTCACGAGCCGCAGGAGCTCCTCAAACACGCGCTCGGCCGTGCTGGGGTCGAGGTTGCCTGTGGGTTCGTCCGCCAGCAGCACTTTGGGTTCGTTGGCCACGGCGCGGGCGATGGCGACGCGCTGCTGCTCACCGCCGGAGAGTTCGGCCGGGCGATGGTCCCAGCGTTCTTTCAGGCCGAGCATGCCCAGCAGCGCCTTGGCCCGCGCCTCGGCCTCGGACTTGGTCCGGCCGAGGATGAGTTGCGGCAGCATGACGTTCTCGAGCGCCGAGAACTCCGGCAGCAGATGGTGGAACTGGTAGACGAACCCCACCTCCAGGCGGCGGACCCGTGTGCGCTCGGCGTCGGACAGCGTGCCGCAATCGACCCCATTGAGAACCACCGCGCCGGAATCCGGCCGCTCGAGCAGCCCGGCAATGTGCAGCAGAGTCGATTTGCCCGCGCCCGAGGGGCCGAGCAGCGACACGGTCTCGCCAGGATAGAAGGCGGCCGAGGCGTTCTTGAGCACGTCGATGCGGCGGTCGCCTTGGGTGAAGCCGCGGTCCAGGTTCTCAAGGCGCAAGACCGGAGATCGTTCAGGATTGTCCACGGCTCCCCCTACTCGTAGCGAAGCGCTTCGACGGGATCGAGACGCGAGGCCCGCCAGGACGGGTAGACCGTGGCGAGCACCGACAGGATCAGCGCCATGATGACGACGGAACTGGTCTCGCCCGTGTCCATCTCGGCGGGAAGCTTAGACAGATAATAGAGCTCGGCGGGAAACAGCTCCGTATTGGTGAGCCAAGCGATGACCCCACGGATGCGGTCGATATTGAGGCAAACGAGTACGCCGAGCGCGAGGCCGGCAAGCGTGCCCACGATTCCGATCGAGGCACCGGTGATGAAAAAGATGCGCATGATGGCGCCGCGTGTGGTGCCCATGGTGCGCAGGATGGCGATGTCGCGGCCCTTGTCCTTCACCAGCATGATGAAGCCCGAGATGATGTTGAGAGCGGCGACCAGAACGATGAGCGCCAGGATGAGGAACATGACATTGCGTTCGACCTGAAGTGCGGTGAAGAAAGTCGCGTTCCGCTGACGCCAATCGCTGACATAAATGGTCGGACCGGCGGCGGTGATGATCTTGGGCACAAGCTCCGCCACCTCGTCGGGTGAATCGAGGACGACCTCCAACACCGTGACGGTCTTGGGCTGGCTGAAATAGCGCTGTGCCTCGCTGAGCGGCATGAACAGGATGCTCGCGTCATATTCCGACATGCCGATCTCGAAGACGGCGGCGACGGGATAGCGTTTCACGCGCGGCGCGGTGCCGAGCGCGGTCGACGGCCCCCTCGGGGTCAGGATGGAAACTTCGTCGCCGACCTTGACGTTCAGGTCGTTGGCCATGCGGCTGCCAAGGGCCAGCGCAGGCTTGCCGTCGAAGCCGTCCAGCGTGCCGAAGCGGATATTGCTGGAGATGGCCTTGAGGCTCTTGAGGTCGGCTTCGCGCAAGCCCCGCACCAGTGCGCCGCTGGACGTATAGGGCGTCGAGATCAACACCTGTCCTTCGACCAAGGGCAGCACGTATTTCACGCCCTCGACCTCGCGGATGCGGTTCGCCACTTCGTCGTAGTCGGTGAACTCGCCGAGACTGTGCACCACCACGTGCCCATTGAGGCCAAGCATCTTGTCGAAGAGCTCCTGGCGGAAGCCGTTCATCACCGCCATGACGATGATGAGGGTCGCGACGCCAAGGGTAATGCCGATAAACGAAAAGCCGGCAATGACCGAGATGAAGCCCTCTTTCCGGCGGGCTCGCAAATAGCGCAGCGCCACCATCCATTCGAAGGGCGCAAATGCCCGTGTGCTCGTGGTCGCGCTCATGCTGCTTCCTTTCTCGCCGTCTCTGCCGAGGCGATGAGCTTACTCAACGCGGCATCGAAGGTAAGACTATGGCGGGCGCCGGTCGCGCGCTCCTTCAGCTCGATCTCGCCGGCTTTCAGCCCCTTGGGCCCGACGATGAGTTGCCAGGGAAGCCCGATGAGATCCATGGCGGTGAACTTCGCCCCTGCCCGATCATCGCGGTCATCATAGAGGACGTCCAATCCTCCCGCCCCTAGTCTAGCGTAGAACTCTTCGCATGCCGCGTCGGTCTCCGCATCGCCGGCTTTCAAATTGATGAGGCCGATGTCGAACGGCGCCACGGCTTGCGGCCAGATAATACCCGCCTCGTCGTGGGAGGCCTCGATGATGGCGCCCACGAGCCGCGATACGCCGATGCCATAAGAACCCATCTCCACCGCGACCAGCTCACCATTCGGGCCTTGCACCTTGGCGCCCATGGCTTGGGAATATTTGGTGCCGAAATAGAAGACCTGCCCAACCTCGATGCCGCGCGCCGACAACTGCATGTCGGCGGGGACGTCCCGCGCGAAGCGCTCGGGATCGTGTACGTCCTCGGTGGCGGCATAGAGCGCTGTGCGCTGGCTGACGTAGGACGTGAGATCGGATTCGTAGTCCACGTCCGCTGGCGGCGCGGGCATCTGGATCAGATCCTTGTGACAGTACACCTGGGACTCGCCGGTCTCGGCCAGGATGATGAACTCGTGGGAGAGATCACCGCCAATCGGCCCTGTCTCGGCGCGCATCGGCACTGCGCGAAGGCCCATGCGGGCGAAGGTGCGCAGATAGGAGACGAACATCTTGTTGTACGATTTGACGGCGCCTTCTTTGTCGAGATCGAACGAGTAGGAATCCTTCATCAGAAACTCGCGTCCGCGCATCACGCCGAAGCGCGGCCTGACCTCGTCGCGAAATTTCCATTGGATATGATAGAGGATGCGCGGCACGTCCTTGTAGGACTTCGCGCCGGCGCGGAAGATCTCGGTGATCATTTCCTCGTTCGTGGGGCCGTAGAGCATGTCGCGCTCGTGGCGATCGCTGATGCGCAGCATTTCCTTGCCGTAAGCCTCATAGCGGCCGCTTTCCCGCCACAGCTCGGCGGGCTGGATCGTCGGCATCAGGAGCTCGATGGCGCCGGCGCGGTTCTGCTCCTCGCGCACGATCTGCTCGATCTTGCGGAGGACGCGATGGCCGAACGGCAGCCAGGAATAGATGCCTGCGCTCGATTGGCGGACCATGCCGGCGCGCAGCATCAGCCGGTGCGAGATGATCTCCGCTTCCTTGGGATCGTCGCGCAAGAGAGGGAGGAAGTAGCGGCTGAGGCGCATTGAAGTGCTCTGACGGCGTTGAGAGCAGGCGTCGTGACGCCCCCTGCCCGTTTGCGATGAGCCATGTATTTGGCGGAAGGCTCAAAAACCGCCCCGCCGGGCCCCCTGCCGCGGCTAATAACCAAGATCGCGGGCCTAGGCAATCAACCCTGATCACGAATTCCAAGGCTTTGCGTGATTCTCGGGGCGAGATCGTGCCTTTAGGCCGGGGGAGAAGCATTCGCTGGTACAATGGACGGTGGTGCAAGCTTAGTGCATCACAAGCGGGCACCCTGAAATGGTGCCTGCGCCTTATGCAGAATTCTTGGCGTGCGACACTGAAGAACTGCCTCGCTTCGTCTTGCCTCCACTTGAGGGGAAAGAATGTCGCATTATTCTGCGGCGACGAGTCACAATGATGGTGACAATTTGGCGCGGCTAAGATAGTGTCCCCGACACAACGTGAGAGCGTTCGGGACCGGTAGCGGCCTCGGGAGTTGCGCGTTGAGAGATTGGACTAGGTCCAAGTCTTGGGAGGAAGTACTCCAGGCGCGCTAATCATGCGAATGCATGGGCGCCGCCGCTCTTCAGCCGAAACTCGATTGTCCGTGTGACGGCGAGTTGGGAAGGCCGGAGGGAGAAGGAGTCATCACACTGAAGAGCAAGGTCGGGTTCGACCTTGCTTTTTTTTGTCTCCGCTTCGGGTTGTCAGCGCCGCGCGCGTTACTGCACCGACTCATAGCGCGGGAAGAACGGGATATCGTCGAGCGCGATCACGTGATGCACGATGATCGCGTAGACGCCGGCGAAGACTAGGCCCGCGACCACGGTTGTCGCCAGCATCTTGGGCAAGAGGCGCGGCCGATGCGGCGCGCTGTCCGCATTGCCGGGCGATGGCTTTTCGCCGACCTCTTCGGTGGTGCGCACGCCGAAAGGCAGCATGGCGAACAGCACGATCCACCAGATGATGAAATAGATGGCGAGGCCGAAGGCCAAGCTCATGGGATCAAGCTCATGGGATCAAGCCTCCTCGAGCTCCACCAAGGTGCCGCAGAAGTCCTTGGGATGCAGGAATAAAATGGGCTTGCCGTGGGCGCCGATCTTGGGTTCGCCGTTGCCAAGCACGCGGGCGCCCTGTCTCACCAATCGGTCGCGAGCCTCAATGATATCAGGGACTTCGTAGCAGAGGTGGTGGATGCCGCCATTGGGGTTGCGCTCCAAGAAGGCGGTGATGGGCGATTTGTCGCCGAGCACGCCGAGAAGCTCGATCTTGGTGTTGGGCAGCTCGATGAAGACCGTACTAACCCCGTGTTCCGGCTGCTCTTCTTCCGCCGATACCGTGGCGCCCAGAGTGTCGCGATAGACCGCGATGGCGGCCTTCAGGTCGGGCACGGCAATGGCGACATGGTTCAAACGGCCGATCATCAAACGCAAGCTCCAGCTCGAAATTGGTGTGGGATTATTATGCCCGCATTTAGGGGTTTTTGCTGTGCAATGGCACCCTTATTGCGGCCCTATAGCACCGTCAGCAACACCGTGCACACGGGCTTCTTGCCCCAGGTCTGACCGAGCGCCGCGCGCACGCCGCGCCGGACCGCCTCGGCCACGAGCGCGGGGTCTTTGCGCCTTGGACGCGGGATGCTCTGCACCGTGCCGATGGCGGCGTCGCGGGCGATCTCCCGCAGCGGTATCCCCTGGTTGTCCTCCTCGGGAAGACCGTTCAGAGCGATCTGCGGGTCCGCGACCAGTTCGCCCTTGGTGGTGAGGATCAGGGACACCGAGACGATGCCGGCATAGCTCAGCTTGCGGCGGTCGCGCACCTGGCCGTCATCGGCGGAGGTGAGGATGTTGCCGTCGCGATAAAGACGCCCGGTGGGCACGTCGTCGACAATGGCGGCGGGCTGCGGCAGGAGGTGCACCATGGTGCCGTTCCGCGCACGGATCACCTGCTTGATGCCGAGATCTTCCGCCAACTCCGCATGGGCTTCGAGGTGCCGGCCCTCGCCATGCATCGGCACGGCGATATCCGGTTTCAGCCAGTCATAGAGCTGTTTCAGCTCACCACGGCGGGGGTGACCGGAGACGTGCACCAGCGCGTCCTGGTCGGTGAGGATCTCGATCTTGTTGTCCGACAGCGCATTTTGCACGCGCGCGACCGCCTTCTCGTTTCCGGGGATGGTGCGCGAGGAGAAGATCACCCAGTCGCGGGCCTTCAAGGAAATACTCGGATGCTCGCCGGCAGCGATGCGGGCGAGCGCCGCGCGCGCCTCGCCCTGGCTTCCGGTGCACAGCGCCACGACCTTGTTGGGGGGGAATTGGTGGAAGGCTGTCTCCTGATGGAAGGAGAGGTCCGGATCGAGATAGCCGGTGGCCTGCGCCGCTTCGATGACCCGATACATGGCGCGGCCGGCAACGACGAGTTCGCGGTTCGCCGCCTTAGCCGCTTTCGCCACCGAGCCGAGACGCGCGACGTTGGACGCGAACGTGGTGACCGCGACGCAATTGGGGGCCTTGGCGATGAGCTGTTCGAGGCCCACCGCGACCTCGGCTTCCGAAGGCGACACACCGTCGCGAATGGCGTTGGTCGAATCGCAAATCAGCGCGGCAAGCTTGTCGCGGCCGATCTCGCGCAAGCGCGCTTCGTCCGTGGGTGCGCTGGTCAAAGGCTGCTTGTCGAGTTTCCAATCGCCGGTATGGAGCACCGTCCCCAGTGGCGTGGTGATGGCCACGGCGTTCGGTTCGGGGATCGAATGCGACATGGCGATCAGCTCGATGTCGAAGGGACCGATGCTGCGCTTCGCGCCCATGGGCACGATCTCGAGCGGCAAGTCGTCTACGTTCACGCGCATCTCTCCGAGCTTGGCGCGGAGCATCTCGGCGGTGAACGGGGTGGCGTAGATCGGCACGTGGCCGAGTAGCGGCCACAGATCGGGTATGGCGCCGTAGTGATCCTCATGCGCGTGGGTCAGAAGCAGCCCGGCAATGTTATGGCGCTGTTCTTCGAGGAAACGGATGTCGGGCAGGATGACGTCGATGCCGGGCTCGTACTCGCCACCGAAGGTCACGCCCATGTCGACGATGAGCCAGGTATAGGCGCCGCGACGGCCATAGCCGTAGAGGTACAGGTTCATGCCAATCTCGCCGACACCGCCGAGAGGCACGAAGACGAGCGCGTCGCTGTTGCGATTGGATTTCGAAGACACGAGGTTCAATGCGCCCTATCAGCTCGCGAAGAAGACATCGCCGGCGGTGATGCGCTGCTCGCCATCTGCCGTGCGGAGCCTGAGCGCGCCCTCGGAATCGAGGCCTGCGTAGGTGCCCTCGGTCTCGGTGCCGTAGACCCGGACGACCAGGGGCCGCCCGAGCGGACCGGCGCGGTCGAGCCAGGCGCGCCTGATCGTGGGGAAGGTCGCGCCCTCCCCCCAACGCTGAAGCCATTCGTGCGTCGTGGCTGCCAAGACTTGAAGCGCTTGAGCCGGCGTCACCGTGAGACCGTAGGCGTCGAGGCTGATCGCGGGCTGCGGCAAGTTCTCGGGATAGTTGGCGAGATTGATGCCGGTGCCGATCACGACAACGGAGCCCTTGTTGTTCGGGGTCCCAAGATTTTCCAGGAGCATGCCGGCGACTTTTTCCTCCGCGAGCAGCACATCGTTGGGCCATTTGAGCAGAAGCTCCGCGCGGCCCTCATAGGCGATGAGCTTGGCGACCGTCTCGTAGGTGATGATTCCTGCGACGAGCGCGAGCTGGCTTGCTGTCTGGATCGGGCAGTTCAGCCGGATTAGAAGGCTGGCGAAGAGATTGCCGACCTGGGAGGTCCATTCCCGTCCGGCGCGGCCGCGGCCCTTGGATTGGCGGGCCGAACTGATCCACAAGGGGCCGGGCTCGCCCATATCGGCGCGCCGCTTCGCTTCCGCATTGGTGGAGTCGACCGTGTCCAGCCGGGCCAATCGGTAGCCGGCGGGCATCTTAGGTGACGGAGACGCAATATAAGTCATTTAGAACAGTGATTTAGCGGCCACCCCGGCAGCCGCGACCAGCGGTGCCGGGTAGACGAAGTAAAACAGGATCAAAAGCCCGCTCGCCCCGAGCACGGCAGCAAGCGTCCCCGGCATCGGCTCAAAGCGTTCAACGGGCTCGTCAAAATACATGATCTTGACGATCCGCAGGTAATAGAACGCGCCCACCACGCTCAAGAGCACGCCGATGACGGCGAGCACATAGAGCCCGGACTCGATGGCGGCCAGGAAGACGTAGAACTTGGCGAAGAAACCCGCAAGGGGGGGAATGCCGGCGAGCGAGAACAACAGCACCGCGAGCATCAGCGCCATGGCCGGGCTCGTGCGCGAGAGCCCCGAAAGCTGGCTGATCTCCTCGACCATCTTGCCATCCCGCCGAAGGGCTAGAATGCAGGCGAAGGTGCCAAGCGTCATGACGAGATAAATGGCGAGATAGACGATGACGCCTTGCACGCCTTCCGCCGTACCCGCGGCAAGCCCGACCAGCGCATAGCCCATATGTCCGATCGAGCTATAGGCCATCAGGCGTTTGATGTTGTGTTGGCCGATCGCCGCAAACGAGCCGAGCGCCATGGAGGCGATCGCCAGAAAGATGACGATCTGCTGCCACTCCATGGTGACGGCGGGAAAGGCCGAGACGACGACGCGCACGAACAAGGCCATGGCGGCGATCTTCGGCGCCGCGGCGAAGAAGGCGGTCACCGGGGTCGGCGCGCCTTCGTAAACGTCGGGCGTCCACATGTGGAATGGCACGGCGGAGATCTTGAAGGCGAAACCGGCCAGCAGGAATACGAGCCCGAAGATGAGACCGAGATTGGCGCCGGAGGGCTGCACGGCGGAAGCGATCTGTGAGAATTCGGTCGAACCGGTGAAACCGTAGATCAGCGAGGCCCCGTACAGCAGCATGCCGGAGGACAGCGCGCCAAGGACGAAATATTTGAGGCCCGCTTCGGAGGAGCGTGCGGAATCCCGCTTGAAGGCCGCGACCACATAGAGCGCGAGACTCTGCAGTTCCAGGCCAACATAGAGCGCGATGAGATCGTAAGCCGAGATCATCATCAGCATGCCGGTGGTGGCGAGCAGGGCCAGCACGGGATATTCGAATTTCACACCGCCATCGGTATCGCGCCAGAAATTGACCGACATGATGAGCGCGACCGCCGCACCCACGAGCGCCATGAGCTTCAACATGCGCGCGTAGGGGTCGACGATGAAGCTGCCGCTGAACAGGGTCACGGTCCCCTCGCCCATGGCGACGAAGACGCCGGTCAGCGCCAGCACGCCAACGGCAAGCCACAGCACCAGCTCCCCACGCTCCGGCCGCGAGAACGCGCCCACCATGAGCAGCGCCATGGCGCCGATCGCGAGACTAAGCTCGGGCAGCATCGCGACGAGATTGAGTTGCTCGGTCACGGGCGTGCGTCCTCTACGGCGTAAGCGCGAACCGCGCCTGTTCGGCGGCGGCAAGGCTTGCTTTGAAGTCGGCCATCAGCGCCTCAACCGAGGTGGCCGAGATGTCGAGGATGGGGTTCGGATGGAACCCGAACCAAATCGTAATGACGATGAGCGGCACCATTATCGCGATCTCCCGCCAGGAGAGATCCTTGATGTGCTTCAGCGCGGGATTGGTGATGGTGCCGAAAATGATGCGGCGGTAGAGCCACAGCGCATAACCCGCCGACAGGATGATACCAGTGGTGGCGAACAGCGCGACCCAGGTATTGACCTCGAAGGCGCCAAGCAGGGTCAGGAACTCACCCACGAAGCCGGATGTGCCGGGCAAGCCGACATTGGCCAGCGTGAACACCATGAACACCGCGGCATAGAGCGGCATACGGTTCACCAGACCGCCGAACACCGAGATCTCGTGAGTGTGCATGCGGTCATAGACGACGCCGACGCAGAGGAAGAGCGCGGCGGAGACGATGCCGTGGGAGAGCATCAAGAAGATGCCGCCCTGCAGGCCCTGAATGGTGATGGTGAAGATGCCCATGGTGACGAAGCCCATATGCGCGATCGACGAATAGGCGATCAGCTTCTTCATGTCCGTCTGGGCGAGCGCCACGAGCGAGGTGTAGACGATGGCGATCACCGACAGGGCGAAGATGAGCGGCGCGAACTCGGCCGAGGCCAGCGGGAACATGGGGATGGAGAAGCGCAAGAACCCGTAGCCGCCGAGCTTGAGAAGAATGCCGGCGAGGATCACGGAGCCGGCCGTGGGCGCCTCCACATGGGCGTCGGGCAGCCAGGTGTGCACCGGCCACATTGGGAGCTTCACTGCGAAGGAGGCGAGGAAGGCGAACCACAGCCAGGTCTGCATCCCGGGCGGGAAGTCGTGGACCAGTAGCGCCGGGATGTTGGTGGTTCCCGCCTCCCAGTAGATCGCCATGATGGCGAGCAGCATCAGCAGCGAGCCGGTGAGCGTGTAGAGGAAAAACTTGAAGCTCGAATAGACGCGGCGCGGTCCGCCCCAGATGCCGATGATGAGGAACATCGGAATCAGGCCACCCTCGAAGAACAAATAGAACATCACGAGGTCGAGGGAGCAGAACACGCCGAGCATCAAGGTCTCGAGCACGAGGAAGGCGATCATGAACTCCTTCACCCGCACCTTGATGGCGCCGAAGCTCGACAGGATGGTCAGCGGCATCAGCAGCGTGGTGAGCACCACGAAGGGCATGGAGATGCCGTCGAGACCCATATGGAAGGTGATGGGGCCGAGCCAGGGCCTGAGTTCCACGAACTGGAACTGCGCGGTGGCGAGATCGAAATCGCGCCACAGCAGCAGCGAGATGCCGAAGGTGATGAGCGTCGTCCACAGCGCGATGTAGCGCGCATTGCGGTCGGCGCTCTCGTCGTTGCCGCGCAACAGCAGAATCAGCAGCGCGCCGAGAAGCGGCAGGAAGGTCACCGTGGAAAGGATCGGCCAGCCATAGCTCATGGGGTCAGCGCGCCTCCCGCCACAATGAAATAGGTGATGAGAGCCGCCACGCCGATCAGCATGATGAAGGCGTAGTGATAGATGTAGCCGGTCTGCAGGCGCACCACGCGATTGGTGATGTCGACAACGCGCGCGGCGATGCCATTGGGCCCGATGCCGTCGATGACGGCGCCGTCACCGTAGCGCCAGAGAAAGTTGCCGAGCCATTTGGCGGGGCGCACGAATATGCGGTCGTAGAGCGCATCGAAGTACCAGGCGTGGAGGAAGAACTGATTGATCGCCGGGAAGCGCTTGAGCAGGCCGAACGGCAGAAGCGGCTGCCACATATAGCAGTACCAGGCGATGAGGAAGCCGGCCGTCATGGCAAGCGTCGGCGACAGCGTGAGCCAGAACGGCACGTCGTGATGAGCGTGCGGGACGATGATGGAGTCGCGCCAGAACCCGACAGCGTCGGCGCCGATGAAGAGATGCCGGAAGCCGAGCCCGGCGAACAGCGCGCCGGCGCCGAGCACCAGAAGCGGCACGTTCATGGTCCAGGGCGGCTCGTGGATATGTTCGGCGAGCGCCTTGCCGCCTTTGAAATTGCCCTCGAAGGTCATGAACATCAGCCGCCAGGTGTAGAGCGCGGTGAGGAAGGCGGCGATCAGCGTCATCCAATAGGTGTATTGGCCGATCGGGGTGTGATCGAACCAGGTGGTCTCGATGATGAAGTCTTTCGAGACGAAGCCCGAGGTGAGCGGAAAGGCGGTGAGCGCCAGCGAGCCGATCAACATCATCACCCAGACGAAGGGCATCTTCTGGCGCAAGCCGCCCATGCGGCGCATGTCGCGATTGTCGGCGAGCGCGTGGGTGATGCAGCCGGCGCACAAAAACAGCAGCGCCTTGAAGCAGGCATGGGTGAAGAGGTGGAACATGCCGGCATTGAAGGCGCCGACGCCTTCGGCGGCGAACATGTAGCCGAGCTGCGAGCAGGTCGAGTACGCGATGACGCGCTTGATGTCGGTCTGCACCACGGCGGCGGTGGCGGCGAAGAAGGCGGATGTGGCGCCGATAAAGGCGACGAAAGCGAGCGCGTAGGGCGCCAGCTCGAACAGGGGCGACAGCCGCGCCACCATGAACACGCCGGCGGTGACCATGGTCGCGGCATGGATCAAGGCCGAGACCGGCGTCGGGCCTTCCATGGCGTCCGGCAGCCAGGTGTGGAGCAGGAACTGCGCCGACTTGCCCATGGCGCCCATGAACAAGAGGAAGCAGATGAGCTCCAGCACCGGGACCTGCCACGCGAGGAAGGTCATGGTCTGGCCCACTTGATCGGGGGCGGCAGCGAAGATGGTGTCGTATTGGACGGCGCCGAACACGACGAAGATGGCGAAGATGCCGAGCGCGAAGCCGAAATCGCCGACGCGGTTGACGATGAAGGCCTTGATGGCGGCGGCATTCGGCGCCGGTTTCCGGTACCAGAAGCCGATCAGAAGGTAGGAGGCGAGCCCGACGCCCTCCCAGCCGAAGAACAGCTGCAAGAGGTCGTCGGAGGTCACCAGCGACAGCATGGCGAAGGTGAACAAAGACAGATAGGCGAAGAAGCGCTCCTTGTGCGGATCCTCATCCATGTAGCCGACGGAATAGAGATGCACGACGGAGGACACCGTATTCACCACCACGAGCATCACCGCGGTGAGCGTGTCGACGCGGATCGACCAGAAGGTCTTCAGCGCCCCGGACTGGATCCAGCTGATCAGCTCGATGCGGACGTCGTGACCTTCGATGGCGACTTGATAGAAGGCGATCCACGACAGGAACGCGGCGATGACCATCAGCGAGATGGTCACCACCTCGCAGGCGCGCGCGCCCACTAGGCGGCCGAACAAGCCGGCGAAGAGGGCCCCGATCAGGGGCAGAAAAAGGATCGCCTGATACATCGCGCGCTCTGCCGTCAGCCTTTCAGAAGATCGATTTCGGCGACGTCGATCGTGCCGCGGTTGCGGAAATAGACGACGACGATGGCAAGGCCGATCGCGGCCTCGGCCGCCGCCACGGTGAGCACGATCAGCGCGAAGACCTGGCCGACGAGATCGCCATGGAAGGCGGAGAAGGCCACCAGGTTGAGGTTGACCGCGAGGAGCATCAGCTCGATCGACATCAAGATGACGATGACGTTCTTGCGGTTGAGGAAGATGCCGAAGATGCCGATGGTGAATAGCACCGCGGCGACGGTGAGGTAGTGGGAAAGACCAATGGTCATTTCAGCCCCCTCCCCGTCTCGACCTCGACGATTTCGATGGACGTCTCGCGCGTGCGGCCGACTTGGGCGGCGACGGACTGCCGGCGCACGTCGCGCTTGTGGTGCAGGGTGAGCACGATGGCGCCGATCATGGCCACCAGGAGAATGAGGCCCGCCGCCTCGAACAGATAGACGTAGCGGGTATAGAGCACCGCGCCGAGGGCCTGGGTGTTGCTCACCTCCGCCACCGGCGGCGTGGGCACGTCGCGCACGAGGTCCGGTGCGGTGATCCAGGTGGTGCCCACGAACACCAGCTCCACGAGCAAAAGGAGCCCGACTATGGCGCCGACCGGCAGGTATTTGATAAAGCCCGCGCGGAGCTCGGCGAAATCCACGTCGAGCATCATCACCACGAACAGGAACAGCACCATCACCGCGCCGACATAGACGACGACCAAGATCATGGCGAGGAACTCGGCGCCAAGCAGCACGAACAGGCCGGCGGCGTTGAAGAAGGCGAGGATCAGAAACAGAACCGCGTGCACGGGGTTCTTGGTCGCCACGACCATGAAGGCAGCGCCGATGCACATGATGGCAAAGAGGTAGAAAAACAACGCGGACAGCATCATGCAGCCTTCTTCGTGCTGACTAGAACGTCAAAGCGGAGCCCGGCGCGATGGCCGCGCGCTCGGAAAGATGTTTCAAAAGAACTTGCCCCCAAGGTCCCCACAGGCCCCTCATCGATACGGCGCATCGAGCGCGATATTCCTGGCGATCTCGCGCTCCCATCGATCGCCGTTGGCGAGCAGCCGCTCCTTGTCGTAATAGAGTTCCTCGCGGGTCTCGGTGGCGAACTCGAAATTCGGCCCCTCGACGATGGCCTCGACCGGACAGGCTTCCTGGCAGAAGCCGCAATAGATGCACTTGACCATGTCGATGTCGTAACGCGTGGCGCGGCGCGTGCCGTCATTGCGCCGCGGCCCCGCCTCGATAGTGATGGCCTGCGCCGGACAGATGGCCTCGCACAATTTGCAGGCGATGCAGCGCTCCTCGCCGTTGGGATAGCGCCGGAGCACGTGTTCGCCTCGGAAGCGCGGCGACAGCGGGCCCTTCTCATAGGGGTAGTTCAGGGTCGCCTTCGGTCCCACGAAATATTTCATGGCGAGCCAGAACGCTGACACGAACTCCAGCAGCAGCAGAGACTTCGCAGATTGGGCAACGCGCATCACGCGCCAACTCCTCTAGAGACCGTATTGCCAAAGCCGCAACACCGCGGCCACGACCACGACGGCGGCAAGGGACAAGGGTAGAAACACCTTCCAGCCAAGCCGCATCAGCTGATCGTAGCGATAACGCGGCACCATGGCCTTGACCATGGAGACCAGGAAGAACAGGAAGCCGACCTTCAGGACGAACCATAGCACGCCGGGTATCCACGTGAAGGGCGCCACCTGGAAGGGCGGCAGCCAGCCACCCAGGAAAAGCACGGTTCCAAGGCTGCAAAGCAGGAGGATGGCGACATACTCGCCCAGCATGAAGAGCATGTAGGGGGTCGAGGAATATTCGACCATGAAGCCCGCCACGAGCTCCGATTCCGCCTCCAGTAGGTCGAACGGCGGCCGGTTGGTCTCCGCCAGCATCGAGATGAAGTAGATGACGAACATCGGCAGCAGAGGCAGCCAGTACCAGCCGAAGAGCCCCAAGCCCCGATCCTGGGCCATGACGATCTCCGTCAGGTTGAGGGACCCGGCGGCGAGCAGCGCCGTGATGATGACAAAGCCGATGGAGACTTCGTAGGACACCATCTGCGCGGCCGAGCGCAGGGCGGCGAGGAAAGCGTATTTCGAGTTGGACGCCCAGCCGGCGATGATCACGCCATAGACCTGCAGGCTCGAGATGGCGAAGATGTAGAGCACGCCGACATTGATGTCGGCCACGGCCCATCCCTTGTCGACGGGAATGACCGCCCAAGCGGAAATGGCGAGCCCAGCCGTGATGATGGGGGCCATGAGGAACAGGCCCTTGTTGGAGCCGGCCGGAACGATGACTTCCTTGAACACGAATTTGAGCAGGTCGGCGAAGGACTGCCATAGGCCGAAGGGACCGACCACGTTCGGCCCGCGCCGCATCTGCACGGCAGCCCACACTTTGCGGTCCGCATACAGAACGAAGGCAACGACGATCAGAAGGACCACGATCAACGCGACGCTGTGCGCCACGATGAGTACGGTCGGCAAACCGTAATCGGTCCAGAACTCAACCATCGGTGCCGGTCGCCTTCTCGGATCCGGCGTGCATCGCGCTCAAAGACGCCATGATGGCGGAGGCGCGCGCGACCGGGTTGGAGAGATAGTAATCGTCGATGAGAAGGCCGAAGCGATCCTTGCCCGCTTTGGCGGGTTTGCCGGCGAGCTTGGTGATAGCGCCGGCGTTGGCCTGCTCGACGAGATCGAGCAACGCGAGATGGGGGCAGGCCTCGTACATCTTGGACCGCAGCTCTGCCGCGGAATCGAAGGGAAGCGTTTGTCCGAGGACGGCGGAGAGCGCACGCAGGATGGTCCAGTCCTCGCGGGCCTCCCCTGGCGGGAAGATGGCGCGGGACGTCATTTGCGCGCGGCCCTCGGTGTTGACGTAGGTGCCGTCCTTCTCGGTGTAGGCGGCGCCCGGCAGGATCACATCGGCGCGGTGCGCGCCCCGGTCGCCATGACTGCCCTGATAGATGACGAAGGCATCGCCGAATCGTTCGGCCGCGATCTCGTCGGCGCCGAGCAGATAGATCACATCGAGATCGCCTTTGCCCGCGGCCTCGAGCATGGCTTCCACGTCACGGCCGCCCGTCCCCGGCACGACGCCGAGATCGAGACCGGCCACGCGGGCGGCGGCGGTGTGGAGCACGTTGAAGCCGTTCCAGTCGTCTTTGATCGCACCGATCTGCTGCGCGGCCTTGGCGGCAAGCGCCAGAACTTCGGCGCCGTCGGGCCTGGCGAGGGCTGCTTGGCCCACGACGATCATGGGCTTGTCGGCCGCTTGCAGGGTCTTGGCGAAGGCATGGGCACCGTCGGCGATCTTGGCCAGGGTCTCCGGCCCGCCGCCGAGATAATCATAAGGAAAAGTGAGATCGACTTCCGTGCCGATCAGGCCGACGGGAAACCGCCCTTCCAACTGATGCCAGCGCTTGAGGAAGCGCGCATTGAGCACGGGTGCCTCGACGCGGGGATCGGTGCCGATAAACAGGACCGCGTCGGCGCTCTCGATGCCGCCAATGGTGGTGTTGAAGAGATAGCTGGCGCGGCCGAGTGCCGGATCGAGCTTGGCGCCGTCTTGCCGGCAATCGATGTTCGGCGAGCCCAATGCTTCCGCGAGCTGCTTGAGCGCGAACATCTCTTCTGCCGCGGCGAGATCGCCGGCAATGGCGCCGAAGCGCGCGCCATCGAGCCCCTTGAGCTTGGCGGCAATGGCGGCGAAAGCTTCATCCCAGCTGCAGGGCTCGAGTGTCCCGTTGCGGCGCAGATAGGGCCGGTCGAGGCGCTGGGTGCGCAAACCGTCCCAGACATGGCGCGCCTTGTCGGAGACCCACTCCTCGTTCACCGCGTCGTTGATGCGCGGCAGGATGCGCAACACTTCACGCCCGCGGGCATCGACCCTGATGGCGGAGCCGAGCGCGTCCATAACGTCGATGGACGGGGTCTTGGTGAGTTCCCAGGGGCGCGCAACGAAGGCGTAGGGTTTGGCGGTCAGCGCGCCGACGGGGCAGAGATCGACCACATTGCCCGACAGGTTCGAGTGCATGCCGTGCTCGAGATAGGTGGTGATCTCCATGTCCTCGCCGCGGCCGATGGCGCCCAGCTCCTGGACGCCGGCGACCTCGCTCATAAAGCGGACGCAGCGCGTGCAGTGAATGCAGCGCGTCATATAGGTCTTGATCAGCGGCCCGAGATATTTGTCCTCGACGGCGCGCTTATTGTCCTGGTAGCGGCCGGCGTCGAAGCCGAAGGCCATGGTCTGGTCTTGCAGATCGCACTCGCCGCCTTGATCGCAGATCGGACAGTCGAGCGGGTGATTGATCAGCAGAAATTCGAGCGTGCCTTCTTGGGCTTTCCGCGTGGTCTCGGAGTGGGTCAGGACGGTGGGCGGGGTGCCGTCGCGGTTTGGCCTGAGATCGTTCACCGACATGGCGCAGGAGGCCACGGGCTTGGGCATGCCGACGACTTCCACGAGGCACATGCGGCAATTGCCGGCGATGGACAGCCGCTCGTGGTAACAGAAGCGCGGGATCTCGACGCCCGCCATTTCGCAGGCCTGAATCAGCGTGATGCCGTCCGGGAAGTCGTGCTCGGTCTCGTCGATGATGATCTTCGGCATGGCCCCCTACTCCGCGGCCACAGGCACGGATGGCGAAATCGGTTTGGTCGCTTTCGCGTCGATGCGTTCTTCGATCACATGGCGAAAGTTCTTGATGAGCCCTTGCACCGGCCAGGCCGCCGCGTCGCCAAGCGCGCAGATGGTGTGGCCTTCGACTTGGTGGCTGACGTCGAGCAGCATCTGGATCTCGGCCTTCTCCGCGTCGCCGTTGGCCATGCGCTCCAGCACGCGCCACATCCAGCCTGTGCCTTCGCGGCAGGGTGTGCACTGACCGCAAGACTCGTGCTTGTAGAAATAGGAAATGCGGGCGATCGCGCGGATGATGTCCGTAGACTTGTCCATTACGATGATGCCGCCTGTGCCGAGCGCCGTGCCCGCCTCTTTCAGACTGTCGTAGTCCATCAACACGTCGTCGCACACATCGGCCGTAATGCACGGCACGGACGAACCGCCGGGAATGACCGCCAGCAGATTGTCCCAGCCGCCGCGCACCCCGCCGGCATAGCGGTCGATCAACTCGCGCAGCGGCACGCTCATTTCCTCTTCGACCGTGCAAGGCTCGTTGACGTGGCCGGAGATGCAGTAGAGCTTGGTGCCGGTGTTGTTGGGACGTCCGAGCGCCGCATACCAGGTGGCGCCGCGCCGCAAGATGTCTGGCACCGAGGCGATAGTCTCGACATTGTTGACGGTGGTGGGTGCGCCGTAGAGACCGCAATTGGCCGGGAACGGCGGCTTGAGACGCGGCTGGCCCTTCTTGCCCTCGAGGCTTTCGAGCAGCGCCGTCTCTTCGCCGCAGATATAGGCCCCTGCCCCGTGATGGACGTAGAGATCGAAATCCCATCCGTTGACGTTGTCCTTGCCGATCAGCTTGGCGTCGTAGGCCTCGTCGACGGCGGCTTGCAGGATCTCGCGCTCGGCGATGAACTCGCCGCGAATGTAGATGTATGAGGTGTGCGCCCGCATGGCGAAGGCGGCGAGCAACGCGCCTTCGATCAGCAGATGCGGATCGTGGCGCATGATCTCCCGGTCCTTGCAAGTGCCGGGCTCGGACTCATCGGCATTGACGGCGAGATAGCTTGGGCGGCTGTCGTTCTTCGGCATGAACGACCATTTGAGGCCAGTCGGGAAACCGGCGCCGCCACGGCCGCGCAAACCCGATGCTTTCACCTCGTCGATGACGGCGTCGTGTCCGCGCGCGATCATCTCCTTGGTGCCGTCCCAGGCGCCACGGGCGCGCGCCGCCTTCAGGCGCCAGCTGTGCAGGCCGTAGAGGTTGGTGAAGATGCGGTCCTTATCGGCAAGCATCAGCGGGACCTCGGCGTCTTCTTTGGGGCGGTTTTGGATGCGGTCTTGGATGAGGTCTTATCGCCCGCTTCCGCACGCGCATTGGCGGCGGCGCCGGGGCGCTTGGCTTGCGCATCCATGAGCGCGGGACCGGCGTAGCCAGGCTCCGGCCCGGAGGTGTCTTTGTGGTAGATCGCGGTATCGGTGAGCGTGTTGGGACCGCTTACCGGGGCGGCGGCTTTGCGGCCGTTCTGCGGACCGGGCTCGACAGGCTCGCCCTTGCGGAGCCGTCGCAGGATCTGCTCGAAATTCTCCGGCGTCAGGTCTTCGTAATAGTACTTGTTGATCTGGGCCATGGGCGCGTTCACGCAGGCGCCGAGACATTCGACCTCGGTCCAGGAGAACATGCCGTCCTCGTTGACCTGGTCCTTCGCGCCGATATGTTTGCGGCAGGCCTCCATGATGTCCTCAGAGCCCCGCAACATGCATGGCGTCGTGCCGCAGACCTGGACGTAGTAGCGGCCTACCGGCGCGAGATTGAACATCGTGTAGAAGGTGACGATCTCGTAGACGCGGATATAAGCCATGCCCAGCATGTCGGCGATGGCGCGCAGCGCCGGCTCCGAGATCCAGCCGCCGATCTGCTCTTGCGCCCGCCACAGCAGCGAGAGCACGGCGGAAGCCTGGCGGCCTTCCGGGTATTTCTTGATTTCAGCCTTGGCCCAATCGAGGTTCTCGGGCGTGAAGGCAAAGCCTTCTGGCTGTTCAGCGGCGAGGCGTCGGACGCTCATCTCTATCTTCTTGCGGGACCGCGCGAGGTGTTGCCCAGGTTCGCGCGATTCGCTCCTAACTGACTTCCGTAAGGCCTTAAAGAGTCTTGCTGATGATGCCCCATTTCGCAACTGCACAATGGGCTAACGGTCGCATTCTCCAAAGACAATATCGATCGACCCCAGCACGGCCGACACATCCGCCAGCATGTGGCCGCGACAGAGGAATTCGAGCGCCGCGAGATGGACGAAGCTCGGCGCCCGGATCTTGCAGCGGTACGGCCGGTTGGAGCCGTCGGCGACGAGATAGACGCCGAATTCACCCTTTGGGGCCTCCACGGCGGCATACGCTTCGCCTGATGGGACGTGGTAGCCTTCCGTGTACAGCTTAAAGTGGTGGATCAGGGCCTCCATGGAGGCCTTCATCTCGGCCCGGCGTGGCGGCACCATCTTGTGATTGTCGACGGTGACCGGCCCCGGCGTGGTGGCGAGACGTTCGCAACATTGCTTCATGAGACCGACGGACTGGCGCATCTCCTCCATGCGGATGAGATAGCGGTCGTAACAGTCGCCGTTCTTGCCGATGGGAATGTCGAAGTCCAGCTCGTCGTAACACTCATAGGGCTGGGCCTTGCGCAAATCCCAGGCGGCACCCGTGCAGCGGATCATGACGCCGGTGAAACCAAGGGCCCAAGCCTCCTCCTGGGTGACCACGCCGATATCGACATTGCGCTGCTTGAAGATGCGGTTGTCGGTGAGCAGGGCCTCGATGTCGTCGCAGACCTTCAGGAACGGATCGCAGAAGGCGTAGATATCGTCGACGAGCTGGGGCGGCAGGTCCTGATGCACGCCGCCGGGGCGCACATAGGCCGCATGCATGCGGGAGCCTGACGCGCGCTCATAGAACACCATGAGCTTCTCGCGCTCCTCGAAGCCCCAGAGCGGCGGGGTGAGCGCGCCGACATCGAGCGCCTGGGTGGTGATGTTGAGGAGGTGCGAAAGTAAGCGCCCGATCTCGGAATAGAGCACGCGGATGAGCTGGGCGCGCCTGGGCACGGTGATGCCGAGCAGCTTCTCCACGGCGAGCGCGAAGGCATGCTCCTGGTTCATGGGCGCGACATAGTCGAGCCGGTCGAAATAGGGTACGGCCTGGAGATAGGTCTTGTGCTCGATGAGTTTTTCGGTGCCGCGGTGGAGCAGGCCGATATGGGGATCGACGCGCTCGACCACTTCGCCGTCGAGCTCCAGCACCAAACGCAACACACCGTGGGCGGCCGGATGCTGGGGGCCGAAATTGATGGTGAAGGTGCGGTCGTCGCCTTCGCGCTTGCCGCTGTCCACCTCTGGGGCTTTGGTCTCGGGGTCGGCCATCAGGCGCTCGCCTCCGCTGCCGTCTTCGCGCGCTTGGCCTCCAGGCCCTTGTTGAACCTGTCCCAGCCGACGATGAAACGTTCATGGGTGCCTGAGCCGATCTCGTCGACGCCGTCATGGGCGCTGACCTTGAAGCGCGCCCGCGGTCCGCGGAGCTCGATACACTCCGCCTCGACGGTTACGGTGAAGCCGACCGGGGTGGCAGATTTGTGAGACACGTCGACATGGGTGCCGAGGCTGCCTTCGCCTGCATCGAGATGCGGCTCGATCAGTTGCACGCACGTCCATTCCATGAGCCCGACCATGAAGCCCGTGGCGAACACGTCGGGCATGACCTGAAGTTGCGGCGCCTCGTCATAGAGATGCGGTACCGTCTTGGTCACAGGCACCGTGTAGGAGAAGCTGTGCTTCAGGCCGGCCTTGAGGGAGGGCTTCACGTGTCCTCCTTCCGATCTGGCGCCAGACCCGCCTTCTCGTCGCCTGGGATGGCGGTGTCCATGGCCTCCCATGGACTGAGAAAGTCCAAATTGCGGAACTCCTGCATCAGCTTTACCGGCTCGTAGACGACGCGTTTCAACTCGTCGTCGTAGCGCAGCTCCACGAAGCCGGTCAGGGGGAAGTCCTTGCGCAAGGGATGCCCCTGGAAGCCGTAATCGGTCAGGATCCGGCGCAAGTCCGGATGACCCTCGAACAGGATGCCGTAAAGGTCAAAGGCTTCGCGCTCGAACCAATTGGCGGCGGGGAAGATTTCGACAATGCTCGGCACCGGTGTCTCGGCCGTCGCCGTCGCGCGCACGCGGATGCGCTGGTTCAGCCACGGGCTGAGCAGATGATAGACGACGTCGAATCGCTCTTCGCGTTCGGGATAGTCCACACCGCAAATGTCGGTGAGGCAGCCGAAGCGACAGCGGTCGTCGTCCCGCAGGAAGACGATGACCTCGGGAACGGCATCGCGCTTCACCTCAATGGTGAGCTCGCCGAAGGCTACGTCGAAACGCACGAGCTTCGGCCCGAGCTTTCCAGTGAGATAAGCGCCCAGCTTGTTCAGCGCGTTGTCCATCAAGGCTCCAGGATCAGAGCGGGCTCAGCGTTCGATCGTGCCCGTCCGCCTGATCTTCTTCTGTAGGAGCAGCACGCCGTAGACCAGCGCTTCGGCCGTCGGCGGGCAACCCGGAACGTAGATATCCACCGGCACGATGCGATCGCAGCCGCGGACAACAGAGTAGGAATAGTGATAGTAGCCGCCGCCATTGGCACAAGAGCCCATGGAGATGACGTAACGAGGCTCCGGCATCTGGTCGTAGACCTTGCGCAAAGCGGGCGCCATTTTGTTGCACAGCGTGCCGGCAACGATCATGACATCGGACTGACGCGGGCTGCCGCGCGGGGCGAAACCGAACCGCTCCAAATCGTAGCGGGGCATCGAGGCCTGCATCATCTCCACGGCGCAACACGCCAGACCGAAGGTCATCCACATGAGCGAGCCGGTGCGCGCCCAATTGATGAGATCGTCGGTTGTGGTGAGCAGGAAGCCCTTGTCGGCGAGCTGGTCGGAGAAGGTGCCGAACGACGTGGCGCCGGTAGAGATCAGGCCGCCGCCCTTCCCTTCGGTCTCGAACGTGACGTCGGGCATCAATCCCATTCGAGCGCGCCTTTCCGCCACTCATAGATGAAGCCGATGGTGAGAACGGCCAAGAAGACGATCATCGCCCAGAACCCGAGCGCGCCGACCTCATCGAAGGCCACCGCCCAGGGAAACAGAAACGCCACTTCGAGGTCGAAGATAATGAAAAGAAGCGACACGAGATAGAAGCGGACGTCAAATTTCATGCGCGCGTCATCGAAGGCATCGAAGCCGCATTCATAGGTCGAGACCTTTTCAGGATCCGGCTTGCGGACGGCGACGACGAACGGCACGACGAGTAGGATCGTGCAGATGACGAAGGCGATGCCGATGAAGATAACGAGCGGAAGGTATTCTTGGAGTAGCTGGCCCATGGCTTTTTCCGAAGCCTTCTTGTTTGCGTACACGGGGCCAAAATGGCGGGAGTGACGGGACTCGAACCCGCGGCCTCCGGCGTGACAGGCCGGCGCTCTAACCAACTGAGCTACACCCCCTACCGGGCCGTAAAACCACGGCCGGAGGCGATCTTCAG
>Ga0307379_10001684_pt1 | contig 34300 bp, 19 predicted proteins | sample UN2MG_FD_202237 | JGI IMG/M metagenome (GOLD analysis project Ga0307379, IMG submission 202237) | Soil microbial communities from Risofladan, Vaasa, Finland - UN-2 | ecosystem: Environmental > Terrestrial > Soil > Coastal area > Acid sulfate soil | place: Finland: Risofladan, Vaasa | collected...
GCGGCAGCGCTTGAGCCGCGTCAGGCGTTCAGATGATCAACTCCCCCTCCCTGGGTTTGATCATCTGAAGCCGTGCCGCTGCCGATTCGGTCGCCTTGCATAAGTGCAGCCGCACCAGCAGGTTCCATCCATCCAGTCGCCCCCATCGCATGCCGATCCCTGCCGTCTCAGATGATCACCTGAACTCCCCTCGCGGCTTCCGGCCACCAAAGTGCCCAAGTGGACACTATGGACACGATGGACTGGGTGGACAACACCCTCTCCGCCCTCTTCCGCCTCGTCCATCGTGTCCATCATGTCCACCCTGTCCACGGCTGTTCGTTCGCGCCTCGACCCCTCCCGAAGAGCCTGGCCTGAGCGACAGCGCGCCGTCACGGCGCCCAAGATGCCCACCTGCGCGCAATAGGGTTTGGGCATCTTGACCCCGCCGTCCAGGCCGTGCCCTCCGAGCCATAACCGCCTGTCCCGCCTCGACATCTGCCACACCCTCCCCCCGCTCCCCCTCCCCCTCCCGCCCCGTCAAGATGGCCACTCGCCTCTTTGGCTGTGGGGGCCTGGGGAGGACGCGATAGGGGTGTCACCGAGGCCGAGGGGCCCCCGAACTGTTACTGGCACTTTGAGTTGAAAGGCCAGCCCAGCGCGCGAATCCCTTCCTTGCCGACGAACCAGTAGAAGAAGATCGCACCGGCCCCGAAAACCGTGACCGGCAATTGCCACAAGCTCGTGACCCTGAGAAAGAAGTTGGCGCCTTCACCGTACCGGTTCGCAAGATAGAAAGCTACCAGCTCCAGTACGGCCATCAACGCAACGGCAATGACCAACCTGGCCCTGGCGGGCCGGGAGCGGCGACATTGACTGTCCTTGGACTCGGCCGGAGCGTTAGCCTCGGCCTCGCCCGCCGACGGACTGGGCAGGCGTAGGGCCAAACGCCTCATCTCAAGAACCAGCTTCTCGACCCGACTGCGGCCGCCGAGCAACGTCAAGATAGCCTCGCCCCCCTGCTTGTCACGAACGATCTCATGGGCGGATGCATAGTCCGCCTTTGGGGGCTTCAAGCCACGCCTAGCCAGTTCATCGGCGTCCCGCCGACTGAGGCGGGGTACGACATCATCGTACCATTGCTGCCACAGGGCTCTGAAGCTGGCAATCCACACGGAGCTTTCACCGTCAAGCTCCTTGGATCGCAGCCGACCCGCATGGCGCTCCTCCAACGTGTCCGGGTAAGCCCGAACGCACTCCTCAAGGCGCTCGACCAGCTCAAGGGGGCTTTCAGCTCGCAGTTTCGCCATCGGGTTGCTCTCCCGACTCGCTCATAAGGTACGGCCAGGGCATGCCACGGCATCCGCTTCTCGGGTCGTTGCCCTACCCCCGGACCGAGACTGCATGGTCCGTTGCTGACGCGGTTCCGCCGCGTCCGCTTGCCCTTTCTTGCTGCAATTCGCGCGCCCTTACCTTTCCCCCATCTTCGACAGGCACTCGGCGATCTCACGCTTGGTGTGTTGCGTCATGAAATTGTCGCCCGGTGCGAGTTCAAGGGACGTCCTGTAGGCTTCTACGGCCTTGGCATATTCCTTCTGGCGCTTGTACGCCCATCCAAGGTTGGAGTAATACATGGCGCGGATTCCCTCCCGCGATTCGAGCCGTATGGCCTCTTGTATCGCTCTGATAGCCTGGTCATGCTCCCCAAGATGACTGTAAGTGGAACCCAAACGGACATGAGCCGAGGCAGCCCTTGGGTTCAGCTCAACCGCCATCTTGAAGTCCTTGAGGGCAGCAACGTACTGGTCCAAGTCTGAATAGAAGTCACCGCGCGTTTCGTACACAGACCAACTCCGAGGCACGAGCCGCACGAGATTCTCCGCCGCTGCGAGCCCCTCAGCGGCGCGCTTGGCCATTGGAAGAGAATGAAAGAAGCACAGGTGGCTGTAAGCGGGTGCGAAGTCTCGATTGAGGGCTGTTGCCCTCTCGAAAGCCGCGGTTGCTTTGCCGATCATCTGGGACCGCTGCTCCATCCCTGCCGACACCCAAGCCTCTTCATGGGCGCATCCCAGGGTGTGGTATACGAGATACTCAAACTTCCCTGGTAACTCCCTTGTGGCTTCCTCAAGAACCTGAGCCCCCTGAGCATACCGCTTCTGCGCCAGGAGTTCTTGGCCTTTGACCAGCAGTTCCAGTTGACGAAAGCTCCGCGTGTCGGCGGCCTTGGCAGCCTTCTCGGCTGTGCTTTTAGCCATGCCTTTTCCGTGGCGAAGCACAGCCTCGGCGTCCATGTAGGCACGGACCGCCTCATGGTCAACACTCGCGCCCTTCCAGACTTCGCGCGAGCTGAGCGGCCCGTTCAAGAGGCGTCTCACCGCTGACGCTGGCACCGCGAAGTTCAGGTTCTGGCCCCCCACGACCGACGCCGTGGTCACGCCTACCACTTGCCCGTCAGCAGTGAGAAGCGGCCCACCACTCGACCCCTCGCTGATCGGGGCCGTTGTCTGAAGCCAGTGCAGATCGCTCCTGACCTCGCGCTCTCCGCTCACGATGCCAGTGCTGAGGGAGTTTGCCAGCCCCTTCGGGTTCCCAATGGCATACACCGTTGTCCCAATCGGGGGTGGGGCGCTACTGCTGATGTCAAGAGCAGGCAGAGGTTTCGGCGACTCCACCACCACGCACAGTACGGCGAGGTCCGCCTTCTCGTCTTCGGCCACGACCTGCCACACGTAGATGCACTTTCGCCCGTCTGCCAACTCGATGTTCACACGCGCTGCTGCCCTGATCACGTGGTAGTTGGTCAAGACAAAGCCAACGGCTTCCCCCTTGTCCTCGGCAGAGCGCCGGAGAAACTGCCAATCCGCGTAGCGCGGGCCGATCATTTCCGGTCGCACGAAGAAACCCGAACCGGTCCCGATCATTCCTGTGCCTTCCGGGATCACTGTGCCTTCGCCCTCGACCTCGGCAGTTACCGTCACCACCGCCGGGGAAGCGCGTTCGTACAGTTCACTCGCCGTGAGGACTCGTCCTCCACTCTCCGAGCGCTGCTTCTTGCCCCTGTCCTGGGGAAAGCCCTCTGCCTCCTCCAGACCCTTCCCCTGGGTCTGTTTGAGTTCGTCTGCCGCGGCAAGGAGTTCGGCAAGTAAATCTACCTCCCCTGGCGGTTCAACAGCCTTTTCGGTGGGGCGCTCGGCTCCCTCCCTGCCGCCAAGAAACAGCACAGCGCAGAGCACCAACCCCAGGATCACCATGCCGCCGCCACAGAGGACCGCCAGCAGTCTCGCCTTCCTCAGCGGGCCCGCCGTTCCCTCCGCAGGCCCAGGCGAAGCTGGCCCGGCCGGCATCGGGGGAGGGGGCGGGGTGGGAGAGGGCGCCATCTCTGCTGCCTTGCGACCACGCCACAAGCGCCGCAGCCACGAGTCCGGCACGAGGTTCGACTCGCCACAAGCGGGGCAGTCCTCTAGCTCGCCGGGCGCCGCATCGGTCTCAAGACCCTCTCCACAACTCGCGCAGCGGTAGCATCTCATCAGGCGGGCCTCCGTCCGCGACCGTGCCCAGGCGCGTCCCTCTGACCCCAGCATGCCGAGTCTGGGCCAGCAAGTCAAGCGCTCTGCTGGCTCGCTGGTGAGGAAGGCGGGCAGGAGCCATCGGACACAAGGTAGGACATGGCGAGCCAGAGGCGAGCGGTTTGACTCGCCCGGCACGCGACTGCTAGAATGGGCCGAGATGGGAGGCGAGGGAAGTCCATGGCCGCGCCGCGGAAAGGCTATCGCTATATCCAGCCCGAAGCCCTGGCCCGAGTGGCACGGCTCAATCTCGTGGCGCGCTCGGTGGTCGAGGGCTTCATCTCAGGCCTCCATCGCAGCCCCTTCCGCGGCTTCAGCGTCGAGTTCGCCGAGCACCGCGAGTACATGCCCGGCGATAATGTCAAGGACGTGGACTGGCAGGTGTTCGGCCGCACCGACCGCTTCTATGTGAAGCAATACGAAGAAGAGACGAACCTCAAGGCGCACATCCTCCTCGACGTGTCGAGCTCGATGTCCTACAAGAGCGACGAGCACGGGCTGACGAAGCTGGAGTACGCCTGCTACCTGGCCGCGTGCCTGAGCTACCTGATGATCCGCCAGCAGGACTCGGTGGGGCTGGTGTGCTTCGACCGGGAGATTCGCCACTACATTCCGCCGCGCGCGACGAGCACGCACCTGAGCCTGGTGCTCCGCCACCTCGAAACGCTTCAGATGGGCACGGGCGTGACCACCAATGTCTCGAAGACGTTTCACGACCTGGCCGAGTTCATCCGCCGCCGCGGGCTGCTGATCGTCCTGTCCGACCTCTACGACGACCCGAAAGAGGTGATTCGCGGCCTCCGGCACTTCCGCTACAAGAAGCACGAGGTCATCCTGTTCCACATTTTCGACAAGTGGGAGCTGGATTTCCCGTACCGCAAGCTGTCGGACTTCGTGGACATGGAGACCAACGAGGAGCTTCAGGTGGACCCGCGCTACGTCCGCGAGGAGTATCGCAAGCAGGTCCAGGCCTTCATTGACGGTTATCGCCGCGACTGCTCGACGAGCCGCATCGAGTACGTGCAGACCGACACGTCGGTGCCCTACGACTTCATGCTCTTCGCGTATCTGGCGAAACGCAAGAGGCTCTTCTGATGCCCTTCCTTTATCCCTTTTACCTCCTTGGCACGATCTTTGCCGGCATCCCCATCATCATCCACATGATCCACCGCCGGCGTGCGCCGAAAGTGCTGTTTCCCACTCTCCGCTTCCTAAGGGCATCCAATGAGCGGACTTCGCGGCGGCAGAGGATTCAGGACCTTTTCCTCCTGTTACTGCGGGTGTTACTTTTCATCCTCCTCGCGCTCGCGCTGGCGCAGCCGTTTCTGGGGCGGCGCCGCTGGGGCTTCGGGCAGCGCATCCACGCGGTGATCGTGCTCGACAACTCGTACTCGATGGGGACGGAACACGAGCGGAAGGCCCGGTTCGCGGTGGCCAAGGACCTCGCGTCCGCGGCCCTCGAGGGCATCCCGCCCGCGGGCAGCCAGGTCGCCCTGCTCCTCTCCGTGCCGCCCCACGGCCATCCCAGGCCGTTTCTCACGGCCGACCGCGAGGCGCTGCGCCGCGACATCCTCAAGGCCCCCCTGTCCCAGGGCCGCGCCGACATGACCGCCGCCGTCCAGCAGGCCTACGACCTGTTGGCCGAAGGCGAGAACAAGGCCCCGACGATGGAAATCTACGCCATAACGGATCTGCAACGCAACGCCTGGTCCGCCCCCCGCCCCCTCGAGGACAAGCACAAGACCCCCCAGCCCACGCTCATCGTGGTGGACGTGGGCCGCACCGACTACCGGAACCTCACGGTCACCGACATCGCGGTCCGCGGCGGCGCGCGCGTCCGCAACCGGCCCGTCTCCGTCCAGGCCCGAATCCACAACCACACCGTCGCCAAGGCCACCGTCAACGCCACGTTCTACGTAGACCGATCGAAGCAGGCCAACCAGCAGCTCGACATCCCCCCCGGCCTCACGATCACCGCCTCCTTCAACCACACCTTCACGGAGCCCGGCATCCACAACGGCTGGGTGCAGATTGACGACGATTCGCTCGCGCTCGACAACCGCCGCGACTTCTCCATCGAAATCCAGGACCACCTCCCCGCCCTCGTCGTCCGCGACAGCCAGCCGGTCATCCCCCAGCTCGACCCGACCTTTTACGTCTCGAAGGCCCTCGACCCCTTCGGCGACGACCCCGCCAAGCCCCGCTCCCTCGTCCAGACCACCCTCACCGAGCTCGACAAGCTCACCCACGATCTCCTCCAGAAATTCCGCGTCGTCGTCCTCGTGGACCCCGGGGCGCTCCAGAGGTCCCAGATCGCCGTCCTCCGCCAATACGTGCGGCGCGGCGGCCGACTCGTCCTCTTCTGCGGCCCCAACCTGCGCCCCAGGGCCCTCACCGACTTCCTCCGCGGCGACGACCCGACCAATGCCCTCCTCCCCGTCGAAATCGGCGACCCCCGCCAGGGCCTCCTCGACCGCAAGAAGTTCGAAACCCTCGTCAACCTCGACGAAAAGCACCCCGCCCTCCAGGTCTTCAAGGGCTACCGCCTCCCCCAGACCGTCAAGGTCTACAACGCCGCCCCCATCGCCGTCCCCCAGAACTCCCCCGTCATAATCCTCATCGGCCTCAGCGACGGCAATCCCTTCCTCCTCGAAAACCGCTTCCACGAGGGACGCGTCCTCCTCTTCGCCACGTGCACCGACCCCGACTGGTCGAACCTCGCCGCCAGCCGCTTCTTCCTCCCCCTTCTCCACCGCGTCGTCTACTACCTCACCGAGCGCGAGGACGTCGAGGGCACCCACGTCGTCGGCGCACCCGTCAGCATCGCCCTGCGCGACATCCTCCGCCCCGTCGCCGTCCAGATCCGCGACCCCAGCGGCGAGATCACCGACCTCCAGGCCAAGCCCGAGCCCGCCAGCGGCCTCACCCGCGCCACCTACACCCGCACCGACAAGCGCGGGGCCTACGTCTACCTCGTCCTCGACCCCGCCCGTCCCGCCGAGAAGGACGCCGCCGCCGAGGCCAAGGCCGAGGCCGAGCGCGGCTTCGTCGTCAACCCCGACCCCGCCGAGGGCGACCTCGGTCGCATCCCCGAGAGCGAGCTCCGCACCCTCCTCGAAGGCCACGTCGTCCAATACGTCGGCCCGCCCGACAGGGCCTCCCCCGACCTCCTCAAGGCCGCGGTCGACAAGATTCGCCAGGGCGTGCCCCTCCGCGACCTCATCCTCTACATCGTCCTCTTCATCGCCATCTTCGAGACCTTTTTCGCCAACAAAGTCGTCCCCGCCTTCCAGCGTGCCGAGGAGCGCGGCACCGCCCCCGCCCCCGCCGAGGCCTGAAGAAATCTGGGAAGGAACTTCTTGGAAGACAGTTCCTCCCCACACCCCTCTTCAAGAACTTCTACCTTGGGCTGCGGCATTCGGGCCTTGCTCGAATGCCGCAGCCCCGTGCGGGAGTTCTTGGGAAGGAGGGGGCCGGGGAGGGAACCTTTCCTGCAAGAAAGTTCCCTCCCCGACCTAACTCGTTCCCCATCAGCCACTTAGCCCCATTCCGCCCCTCATGCGCAAAATCGGTCGTTTTTCGACACCGCCCTTCATTTTCCGACACGCCTTTGGTGGTGGAGATGCGGCCTCAACTCCGCCTTCGCCCGGACCCCATGCCATCCCCGCCTGCCAAAGGAACGTCGGCGTGCCATGCGATGCGACAGCCTTTGGGAGTGCGGCGGCAGAGCCTGGCCCGAGGCCCCCGAGGGCACGCCGCTTTGGATCTCGCCGCAAGCACCCCTGGGCGTTGACAGGCCAGCACGAGCGGCACACAATCGCCGTCGCTGGAGCGAGATGGAGAAGCACACCGAGGGAGCCGTCCCGCCCAAGTCGCGAACGACGCCTCGGTGGGGCGGCTTCTGGGTTTCAGTAATCCAGTGGGGTGACCCTGGTATTGTAGCCCACGAAGTGGGCGAGCCAGTCGTAGCCCAGGGCGACCAAGGGGAGCCCTGGGAAACCGGGCCCCATGCATGAGCCCCTGAAAGGGGCGATTCATGGCCTTCTGAATCGCCCCCGTTCGGGGGCTCCCCTGGGGGCGCGGGAGTCCTTCTCCTGGATTCCGCGTCCGCGGGTCTGTCCGCTTCGGTTCCCCTTGGCGGCCTTGGCGTCTTGGCGGTCGGCCTTTTTCGGCCCCCGCGACCGGGAGAACGAGCGAACCGCCAAGACGCCAAGAACGCCAAGGGACCAGCCAGCCCCGAGGCCCCGAGCGCACGCCGCCTTGAGTTCTGCCGCAAGCACCCTCCGGGCGTTGACAGGCGGGCAGCGCCGGCATACAATCGCCGTGGTTGGCACGCGACCCAGGCAAGGGACACGTGACCTGAGCTGCAGCACCCATCCCAGGAGCCGCAGACCTTGGAGCGGCTGTCAGCGGTCATAGCACTGTGCGCAAGTCCACTCGCACTCGGAGCGATACTGGACCGGTTGCTGAGGACGAAGGACAAGGGAAGACTACACGACTGGCTCTTGACTTACTGGGTTCTCCTAGATGAGATGCGGATCCCGGACATGCCGAAGCGTTTGGCGCTGGACGCACTGAGGCTTCTTCGGCGCATCTTCGGGCAGAGAATACTGTGCCTGCGCTTTCTTGTCGTAGCTGGCCTCTTGAGCACGATCCTCACAACACTATCCTTGGTAGTGGGGAATCTCGTGGGAGACCCCTTGCCTCTGAGCCCCTGGCAACCAAGAGATATGCGACACTTGCAGATCACTCCGGCGGGGTTTCCCCTCCCCTGGTGGTTCATCCTGTTCATGTATGCGAACAAGCTTGTGTTCGATACAGCCACAGGAGTAGTCACGGTATTCATACTGGGAAGGCTGGCTTCGTCCGGGCTCGCCGCCCGTTTCTTTTATCTCGCTCTGGGTCTGATTGCCGCGGCCATCCTGGCGGCTGGCGCGCTGGCCTCACTTTTCGCTTTCCTGATCCTGCCGGCTTTGTGCATGGGCTGGTTCGGTTTCGCAGCATACGGCTGGCTGGTGATCGGCACTGTATATGTCGTTCTGACGAATCCTGTCTTCAGCCCCATGGCTGCGCTTTTCTTGTACGCCTCGTCGGCACTGATCCCAACGACCATCCTGATTCTCGTTCTGGGTATTCTTCTGATTTCCAAGCCGCTCCTGCCATTCGGTCGCTGGGCGGCCAAGTTCCTGCTTGAGCGAGCAACAGAGGACGCACCTGGCAAGCTGGCCATTTTCACGCTGACCGGCTCACTCGTTTCGGCCATTGGAGTCCTGCTAAGCGTTGTCCCCAACTTGTTGCGGCTTCTCCAGTAGTCGCTTTGGTGTTCAGGGAGCATGGTTACATTATGTATTCTCTCCGTGAACGCCGGCTGCGCGAGAGAGCGATGGGCGTCACGCCCAAGCAAGGGGAATATCTGGCCTCCATCTGCTACTACACGAAGCTCCACGGCCGGGCGCCGGCCGAGGCGGAGATGGAGAAGTTCTTCCGCGTCTCGCCGCCCACGGTGCACCAGATGGTGCTGACGCTGGAACGGGCGGGGCTCATATCGAGAAGCCCAGGCGTCGCTCGGTCCATCCGCTTGCGGGTCGGGAAGGACGACATCCCGCCGCTCGACTGAAGCCGTTTCCCAGGTAGCTTGCGCCAGGGCAGCCGGGCGCGGGGGTCCTTCTCCTGGATTCCGCGTCCGCGGGTCTGTCCGCTTCGGTTCCCCTTGGCGGCCTTGGCGTCTTGGCGGTCAGCCCATCTTCTGCCCGCGCGACAGGGAGAACGAGGGGACCGCCAAGACGCCAAGAACGCCAAGGGAGAGCGAAAGCACGCCACCGAAGCGCGGCGACGATAATTGCACACTTGTACAGGTCTGCAATTATCTCTGCCCGATCCCCTTTCGCGTCCGTTCGCGTGTTTCGCGGGCATGAGTCTCTGCGATTCGCTCGCAAGGGGGCAGGGAGCGCTACGGGGCTTTGCGCGGGGGAGCCTGCGCGCTATGATGGCCTGACTGCTGGCGGATACGTGGAACGTCGTTCAGGGTGATTCGCAATCGAGGCCCCCATGCCCCCCTCCCCCCGCATCGCGGTGATGCTCGACCCCGACAAGCTGGGCTTTCGGGAGGGGGAGACTCTGCGCGGGATCGCACAATATGCCGAGGCCGTCGGCCGGCAACTCGTGCTCGATCGCTACCCGCTCAAACAGCCGCCAGGCACCTTCGCCGGTATCCTGGTGCCAGCCCACAGGTTCATTGACAAGGCCGTGGCCCGCTGCAGGGTGCCAGTCGTCTTCATCTCCTGGCACAACCATTCCGCCGGCCATGGCAAAGTGTTCGAGAACCGGCACGAGGCCGGGCGGCTCGCCGCCAACCACCTCCTGGAACGCGGCTATCGCGCCTTCGCTTACCTCGGCTTCGCGCGGCACACGCAGTCCTACATCGAGCGCCAGGCATTCGCCCAGGCCCTCCGCCGGTTAGGCCGCCGCCCTCAGTCTGCCTGCACATTCCAGCAGTACGCCACTATGGAGAGCTGGCTGCGTAGCACGAGCACGTGGCTCAATGACTGGCTTGGCGGGTTCGAACTCCCCGTGGGCATCTACGTGGCGCGGCCGGGGTTCGCGCGCGTCCTGGCCCAGCTCGCGCTGGCACGCGGGCTGCGGATTCCAGAGGACGTAGGCATCATCGCGGCCGACGATGATCCCGCGCTCCACGCGCTGACGCCCGCACTCACGAGCATCCGCTTCGACTATGCGGAACTGGGCACCCGCGCCGCCGAGCTGCTCGACCGCCTGATGCACGGCGAGGCGGCGCCACGGGGCAACGTCCTCATCGAGCCGACGCTCATCCCGCGGCGGAGCACCGACCGCCAGGCGCTGGCCGACGACCTGGTGGCCCGCGCCCTGTGGTTCATTGACGACCGCCGCACGGAGCCGATTGACGCGCGCCAGGTGGCCGCCGGGCTGGGCGTGACGCAACGGACGCTCGAACGCCGCCTCCGCGCGGCCGGCCGCGGGACGATCGCGCAGGAGATCGCCAAGGCGCGGGTCGAGCACGCCAAGCTGCTGCTCGAGGACCTGGCCCGCAGCCGCGTGCGCGCCCAGCGGCGCCGCCGCGGGCGAGGGCCCGTGCAAGTCGTCTTCGACGGCCCGCCCGCGGACCCCGAGGGCGAGGGCTGGCGCGAGTGGCACGAGGACCCTCGCCGCCGTGCCGCCCTCGTGGAGACGCGGCCCGACGGCACGGAGTGGATCCGCCGCCATCCCCTCCCCATGCCCGACACCCCGCTCGCGCGCCGCGGATGGGCCGGCCTGGCCGGCGTGGCCCACGGCGCCGGCTTCCGCAGCGTCTCGGCCCTCAGCCGCGCCTTTCACCGCTACGCGGGCATGCCGCCCACCCACTGGCGGCGCGGGCCCGCCTCCGGCTCCGAAAGGCCGACATGAGCAGGGCGCGTTGCGCAGGTGACGCGGGCGCCCCAGAGCATCGGCAGGACGGCGGGCCATCCGCCCGCCGCGAGCATGCTCGTGTCCTCCAGGCGAGGTTGGGCGCTTCGCACCCATCCTGGCGCAAGCGATGCTACGGAGCCACGTCAATGACGAAGCGCTGGGTCGCGCTGCCCACCTGCTCCAGGCGGGTGGAGAGGACCTTCTCCTGTCCCCAGCTCAAGGCGCGCTCGTCCAACTGGCGCCTCTCCCGCTCCAGGGTGACGCTCACGACGACTTCCGCCTTCCCCGGGGCGTCCGGCGTGCCGGAGAGCGCCCCGGTGGCATTGTCGCTCTTGAGCCAGGCCGGCCCCTTCTGGAGCGCGAACCTGGGCTTCTCGATGTCCCAGAAGCTCACCGTTTCCTTCCCGCCGACGACCCGCATCCTCAGGTCGCCCAGCGAGCGAATGGCGACTGGCTGATAGCGGTACTCCGCGCCGACCTTCGCCGCGGCGGGCGGCGTGCTGAAGAGGAACGGCCTCGGGGCGGCGGCATAGTCGGACGGCCCGCTTCGCTTGCCCTGCTCGTCCACGGCCACCACGCGATAGAAGGCTTTGTTGGCGTTGGGTTGGCGGACGTCCATGCCCACGACGGCCAACTCGGTCGCCGGCGTCTCACACATGAAGTTCGCGGGGAAGGGCGAGGCGAGCTCTTTGGATATGCCGACGTTGACCTGGTACGGCTCGTCGCTGACTGAGAAGCCCTTCTCGTCGCTTCCGTAGACGCGGTACTTCGTGGGCCGGCGACCTGCGGGGTTGGGCTTCCAGCGGAGCGTCCCGACGCCACGGTTCTGATCGAAGTCCAACGCCACGTCCACGGGCGGGGCCGTGCCGCGGGGGGTGAAGCTCCACGTCCTGCTCCACGCTCCCCACACGCCCTTGCCATTCTTGGCCCGGACGCGCCAGTAGTACTTCCTGTCGGGCGTCAGGAGGCCCGGATGAGGCAGGGCATACTGGGCCTTCCCCTTGTCGGCGGTCCGGGAGATGAGCTTGTAGAAGCTCATCGAGAGCGGCCATCTCATATCCGCGCGGGCCGAAAGCTCGAAATGGTAGTCCGCGATCTTGTCGCCGTCGGGATCCTTGGGCGGCGTCCACTCGAAGACGACGTCCGTGCCGTTGCTCTCCCCGCCATCGGGTGGCGAGATGGCGCTGGGCGGCGGCTCCGGCGGCTTGGAGGCCGAGCGTTCGACCCATTCGTGCGTGATCCGCACCTTGCGCTCGCCCGACGACTGGTCGGTGTAGACGAACGTGTTCTGGCCGACGCCCATCGCCGGCAGTGAGGGCGGCGCCATCTGTACGTCGGCGACGATCGCCAGGCGTTTGAGCCGGGCCGCGCCGGCAAGCTGGCAGCGAAGCTGGCACTCGTAGCGCGCGGGGCCGCCGGGCGGGAAGAGAGCGTCGAGACTGCCCCCCGCTTCCCTCCACGACTTCCCATCCCAGGACAACTCGAGCTTGGCGTCAGCGCCCTCCGCCTCGAGCCGCCCGCCGACGAAGACGTAGGGGCTGCGAATCGCCCAGACGATGGTGCCCGTCTTGCCTTCCTCGGCGGCCAGGCCGTCGGGGCCGGCCGTGACGTTCTCGACGCTGGCCGCGCCCTTGCGCCAGGTCGGCTTCGTGAAGTCCGGGCGGTACTCCCACAGGCCGTTGCAGATCGTGTCGGGGTACAGGGCTTTGGCCGCGCCGTGGAGCTTGGGCGGGCTCAGGTGGCCCCAACGCCAGGTGAGCGCCTCGCCGGGGCGAAGCACCAGGTTCATCGTGGTGTCGGCCTTGCAGTTGCGCTCGCCCGTCACCTCGCCCTCAAACACGTAGAGCGACGCCATTCGTTCGTCGCTCGGGCGGTGGTCCTGGAAGAGGATTCCCTGCGAGTGGGTCCGCTTGACCAGGTCGTGGTCGCGGACGATGTCCTGCTCGCCGGCCACGGTCTCGTTGTCCCGCAGCAGGTACACCGAGTGCAGGTCGCCATCGAAGAAGTGCCAGCGGCCGTCGTAGAATGCCTGCGAGATGCAATGCCCCACGGCTCTGGCCGGAGCCGCCTTGAGGCCGGCCTTGCGCCACAGGCCGGCCAGGCAGATGGAGTCGTTGCCGCAGGTGTTATAGCCATAGACGTTGAAGACCTTCACGGGATCGCCAAGCTCGTTGTTGTCGCCACCGAAGTGATAGCGATGCCGAATCTCCTGGAACCAGAGCGCGAATGCCTTCTCGTGGTCCGTGCTGCCGGCGGGGACCGCCGCCGCCACGATCTCGCCGAGGCTTCGGAAGTCGTTGCGGCCGTTCGAGAGCCAGGGATTGGCCACGTCGGTCTCGCCCACGTTCTCCAGACGCGCCGAGCGGTTGGACTCCCAGGTCTGCTCGCAGGCCCCCTCTCTGGACATTCCGCAGCCCATAGGCGAGCGGCAGTTCCGGCCGTCCATGGTCCCGCCCTGCGTGATGCGGTACTCGTGCCGGCCGGCGCGTGCCTCCTCCACGTGGCGCTTCGCCACGTCGGTCGGGTGGGTGTTGGACGCCCAGGGCTCCAGCGCTGCGACGGGCGCCGGTTGCGCCTTGCACAGTGCCCGCGCCAGGCCAACCACCACAAGGGCCGCCACGGCAAGCCAGGGAATGCGGCTCGATCCCATGTGCGTTACCTCGTGCCTCCATGCTTACGCTGAAGCTGCGAACGCCGGCCACTGCGTTATCATGCACCCTCGGCGCGAACGCGTCAAGTGCCCTTCGGAGCCGGCCTCACACCGAGATCAGGAAACGGGAACAGACTGGACACGGTCTTGGCGGCGCTCCATGCCTTGTCGCCCGACAAGCGCTTGAAGCTGGCAGCCATGTGGCTCCGTGAGGGCAAACGCCAAGCCCCGAACGGTTGAGCGCGCTCCGACGGAGCGACCCGGCCTTGAGAGCCAGGGTGCTGGTCGCGCGGTTGGAGTCCAACGCCATCGCTTGGGCCCTCGTCCGGAGGCCACCGGTAAGGTGGCGGCTCACCTCGGAGCATAATCCTTTCCAGGCCACATGTTCGCCGGTGCGCATGCTCCAGGCGGGGTGGTCGCGAACACCGGAGTCTCACGCCGGCGAGCGCGGCTGTCGAGATTTGCTTGAACCCGGTATACTGTCTGCGGGGGAGCTGGGCGAGGAGGTGCGCGATGACGCAACGGGTCGCTGCCTATCTACTGATCCTGCTCGCCGCGGCTCGCGGATTCGGCGAGGAGAGGAACCTCGCCCGCGGTCGGCCCTACACGCTGAGCCCCCGGCCCAACTACCGGTACTGCACCGACCCCGGCGACGCGACGCAGCTCACCGATGGCGTGCGAACCGAGGGCTACTTCTGGACGCAGAAGACGACGGTGGGTTGGAGCGGCGGGGCGCCAGCCTTCGTCACGATCGACCTTGGCCGCGTGCATCCTATCGGCGGCGCGTCCTTCCGCACCGCGGCGGGCGTGGCGGGGGTTGAGTGGCCGGCGTCCCTGGCCGTCTTCACGAGCGACGACGGGAAGCAGTGGGATGCGGCGGGCGACCTGGTGGAACTCTCGGAGGCCGGCGCGCCCCCGCCGATCGGCAAGCACGCCACGCACGCCTTCCGCACGGGCAAGCTGCGGACCCACGGGCGCTTCGTTCAGCTCGCCTGCGTGCCGACAGGCCCGTATCTCTTCGTGGATGAGATCGAGGTGTTCGAGGGCGATGCCGCGCTCCTCCAGGAGCCGCGCCGGCGCGATGCCCTCGCCAGCGTGCCGCAGTTCATGGACACCCTTCAGCTCACCCGCCTGCTGAAGGCCCAGCTCCGCCGCGACCTGGCCGCAGCACGCGAGGACATCGAGTCGCCCGAGATGCCGGCCGCAGACAAGGGCACACTGCGCAAAACGGCGCAAGAGTTGGAGCAGCGCATCGCCGCGATGCCCGTGGTCTCGCCCGAGGGCTTCCGCGCCGTGTTGCCCATGACCGACCTGGAGCGCGACATCTTCCGCCTCCAGGCCGCCGCCTGGCGCGCCCAGGGCAAGCCGCCCCTTCGCGTGTGGAAGTCGCATCGCTGGGACCCTCTCGACCCCTCTGCCGAGCCAGGGAAGAACGCGCCCCCGCCCGAGCTCCATGTTGCCCTGATGAGCCACGAGTGGCGCGCCGATGCGCTCGACCTCACCAACGCCTCCGAAAGCGACCGTCAGGTCCGCGTGCGGGTGGACGGCCTCCCGGGGGGCACAAACCCTGACTACCTGACCGTCCACGAGGTTCTGCACGTGGGCACACGGCATTTTGTGGCCGTGGCGGCGGCGCTGCCCCTGGCCCGACGCGATGGCGACGCCTGGGCCGTCACCGTGCCCGCCGGCATGGCGCGGCAGGTCTGGTTCTCCTTCCACCCGACGGACGTGAAGCCTGGCACATACAGCGGGCGAGTGCTCCTGGACGATGGCTCGGGCCGCCGTCCCGTGCCGCTCACCCTGCGCATCGCGCCGCTCCGCTTCCCCGACGAGACGACGCTGCGCCTCGGCGGATGGTCGTACACCAACGAGGAGCGCATGTACGGCGTTACGCCGCAGAACCGCGAGGCGCTGGTCAAGCTTCTCCGGGAGCACCACGTGAACGCGCCCTGGGCCACGCGGCGCGCCTTGCCCGACGGGAAGTACGACGGCGAGGGCGACCTCGTCGAGCCGCCCGACACGGCTAACCTCGATGCCTGGGTGAGGCTTTGGCCGGGGGCGCGGCAACACATGGTCTTCGTTGCCATCGGCGACTACGGCAGCGTGCGCAGCGCCTTCGCGGGCTCCGAGGCCGGCACGCCGCTGTTCACCAGGAAGGTGGGAGCCTGGATCCGCTTCTGGGCCGACCACATGCGGAAGACGGGGCTGAAGCCCGGCCAGCTCGGGCTCCTGCTCGTGGACGAGCCGAACCGCAAGGAGCAGTACGACGCCACGGTGGCCTGGACGCGGGCCATCAAGGCCGCCGAGCCCGATGTCCTCGTGTGGGTGGACGCAGTGCCCCAGGAGTTGGAGACCTGCCGCGAGATGCTCGCCGCCGTGGACGTGCTGGTGCCGAACCGCGCCGCGTGGCTCCAGAAGGACGATGCCTACCGCAAGCTCTTCCTCGATCAGCGGGGGGCCGGCCGCCAACTCGGATTCTACTCCTGCTCCGGCCCCGCCCGCACCTTCGACCCCTACTCCTATTACCTGCTCCAGCAGTGGCACGTGTTCGCCATCGGAGGCCGATGGGCAGGCTTCTGGGCATTCGGGGACAACGGCGGGACGTCCTGCTGGAACGGATATGTCGCCAAAGGCAACGGCCCCTACTGCCCGCTCTACCTCGATGACGCCTCGGTCACGACCGCGAAGTACCTGGAGGCCGTCCGCGAGGGCGTGCAGGACTACGAGTACCTGGCCATGCTCCGCGACCGCATCGCGGAGTTGGAGCGCACGAGGCCCGACCACCCGCGCCTCGCCGAGGCGAAGAAGCTCCTCGCCACGGCCCCTGACCGCGTGCTGAACGCCGAGGGCGCAATGGAATACCGCTGGGACACGCCCAAGGACCGCACCCTTGCCGACCGTGTGCGGGTCGAGATTCTCGATATGCTCACCGCGCTGGGGGACAGACAACGGTAGACTGCCAGTGAGGAAATGCCCGCAGGAGCTGATCCCGTGCCGGCAGGGTCCGTGAGCTCGTCCGGGGCGACTACATGGACCGCTGCGAGAACGTCCTCCTCATCGGCAACTCGGGCACCGGCAAGACCCCACCTTGCCACCGCCCTCGGCTTCGCCGCCGGCCAGCAGGGACGGCGCGTGCGCTTCTTCACCGTCACCGGCCTGGTCACCACCGACCTCCCGTTCGAGGCCTGGACCGAGGTCCTGGGCACCGAGCGGCTCACGGGAGCCCTGCTCGACCGCCTGACGCACCACATCCACATCCTGGAGGCCAACGGCGAGAGCCACCGACTGCGCGAGTCGCGGCGCCGACTCCGGCAAGAGGGCTTGACAACAGGTGGAGGCGTGTGTATGGTGTTGTTTAATCGCCGACATCAACTCACGTCTGCCAACCGCGCCAGTCTGGCCAGCCCCAGGTTCCCCGCGGCGAACGGAGGAAGGCATGGCTCCCAACCCGGCGACACGCCTGACGAGCCGCGTGGTTCCCGAGGCGAGGGGCAACCGTCCGCGCAGGGGCAACGCGCGGACGATTCGGGAGGTCAATGACTTACTGGTGCTGAACTGCCTGCGCGAGCACCAGCCCATCGCGAGCATTGATATCGCCCGGAAGCTGCACATGGAGCCGGCAACCGTCTGCAAGGTGATGCGAAGGCTCACCGAGGCAGGGTTTGTTCGAGAGGGTGATGTGGGCCAGGCCGGGCCTCGCGGTGGACGCAGGCCCCGCCTGCTCCATCTGGAGGAGCGTGCCAGGCTCATCATTGGGATCGACATGGGCTATCCAGGGGGCCGCGGCATTGTCATGGACCTCGGCGGGAAGGTGCTGCATCGGGTCTCCGAGGCGGCAGTCCCGGACCCGGCCGAAGGGGTGCTGAGCATCGTCGGGCAGCTATTGGCCCGCCTGTCCAGGAAGGAGCGCGAAAAGGTCGCCGGGGTGGGGATCGGAGCGCACGACGCCGTCTACGAGGCAGGGGTGATGCTGGCTCCTGGGGGCCGGGTGCCTGTCGCGGAGATGGTGGCGAGGCGCTTCGGCGTGGATGCCTTCGTGGACGAGAACACGAACGCTTTCGCGATGGCGGAGAAGCACTTCGGCTTCGGCCACGGCGCCTCGTCGTTCCTGTGCCTGTGGTACCGGCACGGGGTGGGCCACGCTCTGGTGATTGATGGCAAGCTCTTCCGCGGCGCCCACAACTCCTTCGGGGAGACGCGGCACTACGTGATTCCTGATCGCCCGGAGAACAGCCCCGAGGATCCGGTGGGCACCGTGGAGGTCCGACCCCAGGCGATCACCGCAATCGCCGCACGTCTCGCACGAGAGGCAGGGCCGTTTCTCACCGCCGCGCTCCAGAAGGACTCAAAGGAACGACCCGAGGAAGTGATCGCCGCCGTCGCACAGGGCATCGAGGCGCAGGACCCCGCGACGATGAAGGCTGTTGATGAGATCGCCAGGGCCATGAGCGTGAGCACTTCGCTCCTCGGTGACCTCTTCGACCCCGAAGTCCTGATCATCGGGGGGCCAGTGACGCGGTGGGGAGCCCCAATGCTGGAGCTTCTACGGGGCCACGTTGCCGAACTGGCCGACACGACAGCTACGCGAGAGGGGCCGCCGAGGCTGGAGTTCACCCGCCTGGGCGACGACGTCATTGCCCTTGGCGGAGCGGCGCTGGTCATGGAGCGCCTGTTCGAGGCAGTGGGCATCACCGTGGCTCCGTAGGGAGTGAGGCCCTCAGGGCGCCGCGGTCAGGTCGGAGGAATGGAACATGCGAAACCGGACAATCCGCAGGGTTGAGCGGGGCTGGCTGTGCGCCGCAGTGCTGGCAGCGGCCGTGCAGTGGACGGCTCTTGCCGCCGAGAGCGTCACGCTGACGTTCCGGGCCGGCAATGGCAAACCCGAGAGCGCCTTTGAGGACGTCAACGTCGTCCAAAGCAAGAAGCCGGACGCGATTGAGCGCTTCTGGACCCGGCGGCAGCCCACCGCGGCCGTGGACCGCCGCTGGGACGGGACCAGCGACGCGTACTACCTGATTCGCTTGCCCGCGCTGCTTGGGATCAAGAGCGGCCAGGTGCCGGCCGACCCCAAGCTGGTCGTGAAGGGGCTGCTGCGGCTCGTGCGCATCCCGACGGCCGGCTACTTCCCCGAGGGCTGGCAGCCCACGGAGAAGCAGAAGGTGGCCTTCACGGTCCATCGGCTGACCGATCCCGACGGCTTCGGCCCGTGGCGCATGCCGCCCGAGGCCGAATGCCCGCCGAGGTCGAGGATCCCGTTCATCGGCGTCTGCGGCGCGTTCCGCGACGGGCGGTCGAGCTTCCACGATCCCCGCAAGTCGCTCCTGATCCCCGCAGGGAGGCCCTGGAGGAAAGAGGCGGCTGCCGGCCTCGACGCCGGCGTGCTCGCCGAGGACTCGACCCTTCCCTACAGCCCCACGAGCCTCGTCTACGAGTTCGATGTCACCAAGAGCCTGAAGGCCTGGGCAGCCGGCGAGGTCAACGACGGCTGGGCCATCCAGGTGAGCAAGGACACGAACGTCAGCGGGCGCTTCGACTTCCTGTTCCACACGTCGCTGGCGGAGAAGGAGGAGAACAGGCCGATGCTCACGGTTGTGGTTCAGCCGCGGCCCTTCGAGGCCCGCTGGCGCGCTCAGGCGCACGTCAAACACCCCTTCTACCTCACCCGCGACGACGTCGCGCGGGCCAAGGGGCACATCGAGAAGCACGAGTGGGCGAAGGAGGCAGCGCAGTCCATCCTCCGCGCGGGCGGCCAGTGGGCAAAGATGAGCGACGCGGAGATCGGGGCCCTGATCCCGTCCCACGAGGACACCCGGCACAACATCAGCCGAGATGTCTGGAACCACGGGGAGCTGCTGGCCGCGGCCTCGCGCGCCTACGCCCTGACGGGCGACAAGCGCTACGCGCGCCCGGTGGCCCTCGCGCTCGTGCGCCTCGCCCAGGCCTGGCGGCACTGGCCCATTGTCGGCGAGGATGGCACGGCCGCGACCGCAGGCCCCGGCCCCGGGAAGGCCGGCCCGCCTTACGCTCCGGCCGCTTACCGCGGCGCGAGCAAGTGGGCCGACCAGCTCCTGCTGATGTACGGCGGCATGGCCTACGACCTCACTTACGATAGCGGAGCGTTCGAGGAGATCAGCCAGGAGGAGCGATTCGATGCCAAGGGCCTCGTCGAGCAGGAGCTCTTCCGCGAGGGCGCCCAGTTCCTGCTCGACCACCAGATCGGCTACGGCAACTTCGACGGCTACCTCATCGGCGCGCTCATCTTCAGCTCCCTCAACTCGGGCGACCCCGACCTGGTGCACCGCTCGGTGGAGGTCTTCGACCTGCTGCTGACCAACTCGTTCTCGCGGGACGGCATGTGGTTCGAGGCCTGCGGCTACCACGGGCAGACGTGCAGCTTCTATCGCGCGCCCGAGGCCCTGCGCGGCTACAGCGACCCGCCCGGCTACACCCCGCCGAAGGGCCGGTCGCGGTTCGAGAAGCTTGACCCCTACGCGATGTGGCCCCAGCTTCGCACGATCTACCGCGCGCCCCTCGCGCTGGTCTATCCCGACAGGGATTGCCTCTATGTCGGCGACACCTCGACCGGCGAGTTCTGGGAGCCGCACCTCTACCGCATCGTCGCCGCGCGCTATGGCGACAAGGACCTCGCGCAGGTCGCCGGCAATGACCTCTTCCTCGGCCCGGGCGACACCAAGCCACCGGCGGGTATTCTCCCCGAGGTGACCCGAAGCCGCCTGCTGCCGGCGGCCGGCTTCGCCACCCTCCGCGCCGGCGAAGGGCTGACCGGGCAGACCGCCGCCATCCTGTCCTACGGCGATTTCGGCTCATCGCACGACCACACCGATGGACTCAACCTGGGCCTCTTCGGCAAGGGCCGCGAGCTGGCCGCCGACCTCGGCTACACCCACACCTACCTGCGCTACTCCTGGTCGGCGACCACGGCCAGCCACAACACCGTCCTCATTGACGCCAAGCTCCAGGAGCCCGGCCGAGGCGACCTGGTCTACTACTGCGCCGACGAGGGGGTAGCGCCGTCGGTGCAGGTCGCCGAGGCCACGATGCCCCGCGCGTATCCGCCCGCGAAGCTCTACAGCCGGTGCGTCAGCCTCATCACGCCAAGCGACGGCAACTCCTACATTGTCGACTTCTTCAGGGTCGACGGTGGGCGCCAGCACGACTTCATGCTCCACGGCCCCGCGACCCACAAGCAGAAGAAGCTGGCTGTCCAAGAGGGTGGGTTGAAGCCCCAGCGGGGAACCCTGGCCGGAGAGAATGTTGCCTACGCCGGCGGCCGCAAGGGCACCGGTTCGCAATACACGAAGAAGGACTGGTACAGCTACGTCACAGAGGTCCGGCGGGGAAAGGTCGCCGATAAGGCCCACTGTCGCTGGGAGTACGACGACGGCAGCGGGGTCGGCCTGCGCGGCACGTTCCTACCCGGTCCGGGCGCGGAACTGTTCACAGGCACGGCGCCCAGCCTCCGCCTCGACGATGGCAAGAAAAGCAACTACCACGACGCAAAGGCCATCGACCGGAACAGGATGCCCGTCATCTGCATCCGCAGGGTATCCTCAGCCGGCCAGCCCCTGCGCTCGACGTTCGTCTCTGTCCTCGAGCCCTACCGGGGCCAGCCGCCCATTCGCGACGTCAAACGGCTCGACCTTGGACACGGCATCGTCGGCATCAAGGTGCTCGCCAATGGCTCGACGCAGTACGTCTTCAATGGCTCGGATGGCCGGGGTGGTGAACTGGGAACGGGAGGAGCTGACGGAGTCAGGTTCAGCGGCCAGTTCGGCGCCGTCTCGCAGAGGGGGGACGATGTCGAGATGCTCTGCCTCGTGGGCGGCGGCGAGCTGAGCGGGCCGGGCTGGCAGGTCAAGCACTCGGGCAACATCGTCGCCAAGGTCGCAGCGCTCCGCGGCGATCTGACCGACGAGAAGGACAGTGCCATCGTCCTCGCCCCCGGGGCTCCGGCGCTCCCCGATGCGTTCCAGGGGCAGGTGGTGGTGTTGCGCCATCGGGACGGCACACACAGCGCGCACACCATCGCCGAGGTGACCCCAGAGGGCGGGAAGACTGCGCTCAAGCTTGCCGACCAGAGAGCGTTCCTGCTCAGCCGCTTCGTCGTGGACAGGGCCGAGGGCAACACCCTCCACACGCCCCACGCGCTTCGCCAGGCGGGCGACGGCTGGTTCGTCGGCAAATGGCTGACCTGCGACGGCAAGACCTATCGGATCACGAGTGTCCGCTCCGACGGCAGAGAGAACATCTACTGCCGCGGCTTCCTCGTGGATGTCGAGCCGGAAGGCGGCCAGATGCAGATCAAGCCAGGCGACACCTGCATCGTCCACGCCGCACGGCCCGGCGACGAGCTCATCCTCACCCATCGGACCTTCGTCAGGAAGCAAGCCCCCGGCCGCTATCTCGTCAGGGCCACCGCTACGAAGCTCACCCTGGCCCTGCCCGCCCCGGCGGGCCAGAGAAACGTCCGCTATCACGACAGCACCGGCTCCGTCCGCACTGCCGTCGGCCGAGAAGTCCAGACTGCGCAGGGTATCCGCGCCCTTCAGGTGGCGCTCGACCCCGCACGCCTGAAGGCCGGCCAGACCATCCTCGAGCTCGTTGACTAGGAGGGCATGCGATGGGCCAGCGAGAGCCCAGCCACGTTGTCCTTCTCGCCGCCGCGGCATTGCTGGCGGCGCGGTTGGATCCCTCCCGCGCTCAGGGCGCGCTCCCCCCGGGGCAACCGGAGGCCCTCCGCAGGGAACTGGGCGGCGCGCTGGACGTCTTCGACCGCGGCGGGCGGTGGAAGGACACCGACTCGGCCATTCTCGGATGGTCGTGCGGGCAGGACTTGCAGGCGCTCGTCTACCTTCACCAGGCAACAGGCGAACGCCAGTGGCTCGAGCGCCTCTTCCGCTACGCGGAGACCATGTTCTCCAACCTGACCCCCAACCGCGACGGGTTTCTGAGCTGGCGGTCGCGGCGCTATTCGCGGAGACAGAAGGAGTTCGACTTCGCCGTTCACGACGGGATGGTGCTCATGCCCATCTCGCGCGCCATCGAGCTCGTGAAGCGCGACCAGGCACTCGAAGCCGCTTATGGGCAACGCGCGGACAAGCTCCTCAAGATCATCGAGACCCAACTCATTCCGAAGTGGGACAAGCACTGGCGAGAGACAGCCCAAGGGGGATTCCTGGTCTTCCCCACCGACCCGGACTTCGATCCAAGCGGCGCGACCTTGCCGCACAACCAATACCTCCCTCTGGGCACTGTGCAGCTCACCCTCCACCGAATCACCGGAAAGGCCATCTACAGGCAACGCGCAGCGAAGATGGCTCGCTTCTTCAAGTCCTGCCTCCGTCTCGTGGACGAGCGCTACGAATGGAACTACTGGGACGCCGCGGGCGAGTGGGACAAGCCCTGGGACAAGCCCGAGGAGAAGCGGCCCGAGGACACGGGCCATGGCAGCCTCGACATCGGGTTCGTCCTCGCCTGCGCCGAGAACGGCCTGGTCTTCACCGAAACGGACATCAAGCGGTTCGCCAACACCCTCCTCCAGGCCATGTGGAACGGAGCCCCGGACCAGCCGACCGTCGGCGGCTACGTGAACACCAAGAAGCCCACGCGGCAGAGCGGCAACTTGCAGGAATGGCTCCTGCTGTGCAAGGTCGCGCCCAGAGTCCGGCAAGTCTGCGAACCCATCATCCTTGCTCAGGGCAGCCTCTGGGCAAAGGCGCAGCTCTACTCGCTATGGTCCGAGGAGGCGAAAGGACGTCCCGATGGTCATTGATTGCCACGCGCACCTGACCCGCCACAGCGAACCGGATTGGGCTGAGCAGGACAGCAAGCTCATCGAAGCGGCCGATAAGCTGGGGATCGACCAGCTTTGCTGCTCCATCCTCACGCCGCGCCGGCCGTCCACGACGGAGGGCTTCCGCGAGTGCAACGAGTGGGTGGCGGAGGCGATGGCCCGCTTCCCCGGCCGGGTGCTGGGCTACTGCTACGTCAACCCCGGGTATCCGCGCGAGTCGCTCGACGAGATCCGCCGTTGCGTCGAGGAACGCGGGTTCATCGGCATCAAGCTCTACAACGAGTACCGCTGCAACGAGCCAGTCGTCTTCCCGATCGCTGAGCTCGCCATCGAACTGCGCGTGCCGATCCTCCAGCACGCCGGGCATGCCCACTACTTCGTCGTCGAGCAGCCTCGGCTCTCCGACGCAGGACACGCCGCGGAGCTCTCCCGCCGCTATCCCGAGGCGATGCTCATCTGTGCCCACGTGTGCGGCGGAGGCGACTGGGAGTGGACTATCAAGGCCCTGCGGAATGCCCCAGGCGTCTGCCTCGACACCAGCGGCAGCGTGATTGACGAGGGGGCCGTCGAGATGGCGGCGGGCGTGCTGGGCGTCGAGCGGCTGCTCTTCGGCTGCGACATGTCCATGACTGCCGGCGTGGGCAAGATTCGCGGGGCCAGCCTCGGCGCGAGCGAGAAGGAGAAGATCCTCGGCGGCAACATGGAAACCCTCCTGGGGAGGCGAGGCCAATGCTGATTGACGTCAACGCCTACCTGGGCCACTTCGCGTTCCGCCAACTGCGCCACAACACGGCTTCGGGGCTGCTGAAGCTGATGGACCGCGCCGGGATCGACCGAGCGGTCGTCTCCAGCGCGAGCGCCATCGCCTATCGCAACCCGCAGGCTGGAAACGAGGAGCTTCACGCCGAGGCCCAGGCCCATCCCAATCGCCTGATCCCCTTCGCCGTCATCAACCCCTCTTATGCCGGCTGGCAGGACGACCTGAAGATCTGCTGCGACGACTTCGGCATGGTCGGGCTGCGCCTCTATCCCAGGTGGCACAACTACCGGCTCTCGGACCGGTGCTGCCTCGACCTCGCGAATGCCGCGACGGAACGCGGGATGGCCGTTTCCATCCCGATTCGAGCGGAGGACGCGCGGCAGCGGAGCTGGCTGGTGGATGTGCCCGACGTGCCGCTGGACGAGATCGCCGCGCTCGTGAAGGCCTGTCCGCAGGCGCGGTTCATCCTCGTCAACGGCGCCGGCTTCGTCCGGTCCGCCCTCGGGCAGAAGAATAATGGCCTGCCGGCCAACTACTTCACCGAGATCTCCCGCCTGAGCGCCGTCCTGGCGAACGAGATCGGCCAGCTCGTGGCCAACCTGGGCGCCGACAGGGTTGTGTTCGGCACGGGAATGCCGTTCAACTACCCCGACCCGGCCCTCGTGAAGCTCGAGGTGCTGGAGGCGAGCGAGGACGACAAGGAGAAGATTCGCTGGAAGAACGCCGCGCGGCTGCTTGGGCTCGAGGGGCATCCGTCGCAGGACACGAAGGCATGAACCAACACTTCCGCTATGGGAGATCGGGAATGGCCAAGCTGGCCGTGCGTACAGGGGTCTTCGCGGCACTCGCGGCGCTGGCCTGCGGCGACTACTCAGGAGCCGCAACGCTCAAGCTCACCGCGAACGGGGCCAGTAGTCATCGCATTGTCATCCCCGACGCCCCGATGCCTTCCGAGCGGTTCGCGGCCGCGGAACTGCAGAAGTACCTCGCCCTGATCTCCGGCGCGAAGATCGAGCTACAGGCCCCAGGCGAGGAGGCCGGGAGGAAGATCGTCGTCGCCGTGGCGGGGCGCGCGAAGCGGGCCGCGAAAGTCGAGTTCGCCAGGGGCGACGCCGACCTCGATGCCTTCGCAATCGAGACCGATGGCGACGACCTGCTCCTCATCGGGAGCAACAAGCGCGCGGTCGTCTACGCGGTCTACACGCTTCTGGAGAGGCACCTCGGCTGCCGCTGGCTGAACTTCGGGGAACACGAGCGGGAAGGCAGCGGCCACATCGAGGAGTTCATCCCGAAGAAGCCGACGATTGAGCTTCCCGAGCTCCACGAGCGGCACAAGGCCAGCCTGAAAATCCGCGGCTTCATCTGCGGCGCATGGTTCGGCAACACTCCCGTCCAGATCGTTGACTGGGCGATGAAGCAGAAGCTGAACTACTTCCTGTTCCAGGCCGCAGGCTACGAGGACGCGAAGGAGTGGAACGAGGCCATCGTGAAGGGGGAGATTCTCCCGCGCGGCTTCATCCTCTCGGTCGGCCACCACTCCTTCTACACCTTCCTGTCGCCCGACAAGTACTTCAAGGACCACCCCGAATGGTTTGCGCTAATCGGCGGCAAGCGCGTGCCCGGCGGCCGCCGGAATGGGCAGTTCTGCCTGAGCAACCCCGATGCGGCTAACACCTATCGCGCGAACGTGCTCGACTTCATCGCCCGGCACCCCGAGGTGGACGTCTTCGCTCTCTACCCCAACGACGGCTACGGCTGGTGCGAATGCGAGAATTGCCGGACCGGCGTGAAATGGGAGGAGCGCCCGCAATACGAGGCGCCCCAGGACCTGTACCTGAAACTCATCAACCCCCTCGTCCCAGAAGTCCAGCAGCGTTTCCCGGGCAAGCGGCTGAGCATCGCCGCCTACGTGAACTACACCCAGCCGCCGCAGAAGGAGCGGCCCGCGCCGGGGCTCGACGTGACCTATGCCTTCTTCACCCGCAACTGGTTCACCGACCCCATCGGCAACGCGGACGGCCCGGTGGCGAAGGGGCCGTATGCCTTCGACATCGCCCGCAAGCACCTCGCGCGGTGGGTCGAGTTGACCAAGGACGGCGGCGGGAACGTGATGATGTACGAATACTACACGGGCCGCAGCGCGTGGCATGGCAGGCCCTATCCGCTCATGCACCTCATCCCGCAGGAACTGGCCTACTTCGAGAAGATCGGCCTGGCCGGCTGCGCCGTGCAGGCGCACTGGACCGCCCGCAAGTTTGCCGCGGCCAACCTCTACATCTTCGCCAAGGCCGCGTGGGACACGGGTCTGGACGTGGACGCGGCGCTGACCGACTACTACGACCACCGCTACGGCAACGCCGCGGCAGCAATGGCGAAGTACTTCGCCCAGATGGAAGAGAACGCCCGGCACCTCCAGAAGTACTTCGTCCGCGGCGCCGAGGCTGTCGCGCGGCGCGACAAGGGCCTCGCCGACTGCCAGCAATTCCTGGCCGAGGCACGGGCCTCCGCCGACACCGACCGGTCGAAGCAGCTCATTGGGGAGGAGCAGGCCCTCTTCGAGGCGTATCGGAAATTCCAACTCGAGAAGTAGAAGCGAACGGGCCGCCGCACGGGGTCCGCCTGGAGAGCAAAGGAGGCAGGCGCGTGAGACAGGCCATTGGCCGCATGCTGGGCGTTTCCGGCAGCCCGCGCCGGGACGGCAACACGGACCTGCTCGTGCGGGAGGCGCTGCGGCTGCTGGCGGAGCGAACAGGTGCGAGGACCGAGTTCGTCCGCGTGGCAGACCATTGCATCGAGCCCTGCCGCGGCTGCCGGGCCTGCATGACGCTGGGGCACTGCGCCATCCAGGACGACGGCTTCAAGGCGCTGATGGCCCGCTTCTTCGCGGCCGACTTCCTCGTGCTGGGAGCGCCCGTCTATTGGCTCGGGCCGCCGGGCGTGATGAAGAACTTCATTGACCGCACGCACGGCTACTACACAGATCACACGATCCTCCGCGGCAAGCGGGCGGCGCTCATCAGCGTGGCGACCGACAGCGGCTTCGAGCCCCACGAGGCCGTGATGGCCTCCTGGCTGCGTGTCTACGGGGCGGAAATCCTCGGCAGCATCCGCGTGCTCGCGTGCGAGAAGGGCGAGGTGCTCCAGCGCCCCGAGGAGTTCGGCAAGGTCAGCCAACTCGTTGACCGCCTCGTGCCCGCTGAACGGAGGGCTGAAGCATGAGCAGGCAGGTATCCCGGGCCGGCGCTGCCTTTGCGGCCCTGGCGATGGCCGTGGCGTGTGTCCGCGGGGCAGAGCCGCTCGGACCCCGGGGCCCCGTCGGGCCGGATGTGCCCTTGAGCGAGGCGGAGCAGAAACGCCTCGCCCAACGCGTCACCGTGGAAGGGAGGACGGCTGCGGCAGTGCAGGCCGCGTGCGAGCGCGCGGCCAGGGAAGGCATTCGGGTGGTCTTCCTGCCCGCCGGCGAATACGTCCTCGACGCGGAGGTGCGCGTGCCGGGCAGCCTGACGCTCCTTGGCGACGGCTCCAAGACGCTGATTCGGGCCAAAGCCAAGGACACCCACCTTCTGAGCGCGGAAGGCGACGGCGTGCGCTTCACGCGCCTGAGGCTTCAGGGCACCAACGCCACGCCCAATACGGACAACGACAGCTACGGCGTCTCCGTCAGCGGAAAGAAGGATGCCCGCATAGACCACTGCGAGCTGTTCGGCTTCTCCTATGCGACGAACTTCGCCGACGAAGCCACCGTGCAGGTGGACCATTGCTCCATCCACGACAACCTGCGCGACGGCCTCGGCTATGGCGTGGCGATCTACTCAGGGGCCTACGTCCTCGTGTGCGACAACGAGTTCAGCCAGAACCGCCACTCTCTGGCCTCCAACGGTGCGCTCGACTGGAGCAGCCCGAAGCGCCTGGGGAAGTACATCCACAAGCCCGGAGTGCGGAAGACCCACTGGGAGTTCATCCACAACCGCGTTGGCAGCAACGACAAGTCCCCGTACGAGCTCTGCGCCGTGGACACCCATCCGGGCATGGACGGCACCTTCGTGGTCGAGAACAACGTCTTCCAGAACCTTCGCCACGCCATCGGCATTCGGGACGGCTCGGGCCTCATCCGCGGCAACCTCTTCCGCAACCTGCGGACCGTGACGGCGTTTCGCCCCCTGATCGGCATTTCCATCAGTTACGGCATGCACAACGACGTGCCCGTCGAGGGCTGCATGCCGCACAGCATCGAAGTGAAGGACAACGTCTTCGAGATGAAAGAGGGCACGAAGTACGAGCAATGCTCGGTCGGCAAGGCCGAGAACATCACGATTGACGGCAAGCTCATCCCTGAGACGAAGACCGACCGCCCAGCGCCGCCTATCCCCAAGTTGCAGCCGATGGGCGAAGACGGCATTCTCCGTTGGCAGGAGAAGCGACAATGAGGCGTGCCGAGGGACGCCCGTTCGCGCTCACGGCCGCGATCCTGCTCTGCCCCTGACCACGCCGGCTACGGGGCACTCGCACGATCCCCTGATAGAAGGGCGGCAGCAAGGACCGGCGGCCCGCAGCGCAGGGGTGATGGGCTCCGTCGCGCCAGCGAATCCATAGGCTGACGAGACACGGATGGTTTCTCGGACCCTACGAGCTGCGTCGCACCCTGGCCCTCTACCGCCGGCACTTCAGTGACTGCCGGCCGCACCAGGGGCTCGCGTCAGTTGCATCCCGCTGCTGCCTGAGTATGCTGAGAGGCGGTGCCCCATAGGGGGCCGACCCGGGGGGACAGGGAATCGCGATCCGCGTTTCCAACGGAGAGTTCGGCCATGCGCAGGAATTGGGCGCGGTGGTCCGCCGGCTTCGTGGCGGTGGTGTTCGCCTGCCCGGTCTTCGCCGCGATGCCGGCGCTGGACTGGGGCCTCGGCGACGCCGCCCGCGAGCGGACGGCCACGCGCGAGCGGGTGTGCCTGAACGGCTGGTGGCAGTTCCATCTGGGCGATAAGCCCGTCCGTCCGGTCGCGGACGCGCCGCAGGGGAAGGCACTCGCGGTGCTCGACGACCTCGAGGGGGGCGTCGGCGCGTTCGACCCCCGCGCTTCGGAGGGCGCAGAGAAGCCGAAGGTCCAGGCCGCGAAGGAGGCGAAGTTCGGCCAGGGCGCCATGCACGTGGCCGTCGCCCCGCGCAAGGAGGGCTGGCGGACCCTCACGCGAGCCGTGAAGCTGCCCGAGGGGGAATTCGCCCTCTCGGTGTGGGTCAAGGGCTTGCGGGGCAAGGTGCGCCTCCGCCTCCGCCTGCTCGAACGCCGCAAGGACGGCTTCGAGATCCACTGCACGGAGCCTGTCACCGTCACGCCCGGCGAGTGGGGCAAGCTCACCTGCTCCCTCCTCCAGATGCCCTACCTCTGGGGGAGCGGGGCGACCAACGACAAGACGCTTCAGCTCGCGAACGTCAACGAGTTCGACTTCCTCTTCGAGCTCGACTCGGATGGTGAGCTGCTCGTAGACCAGCTCCAGCTCGAGCCGCTCGGCGACGCGCACCCCGCGATCCCCGACGACGGCTGGGGGGCGGCGCAGGTCCCGGGGCGCATCTTCCCAGGCGAGTGCCAGTGCCATCTGCCCGACGGCAAGCTGCTCGACCTGCCGGAACAGAAGCTGCCGACCACAGGCTGGTACCGCCGCCAGCTCGATGCCCCTGCGGCCTGGCGCGGCAAGCGGCTCCTGCTCGACGTCGGCCACGTGAACCAGCGCGGCTTCGTGTTCCTCAACGGCTGCCTCCTCGGCGAGGCCAACCAGGTGCTCGACGTGACGAGCCACGTGCGCGCCGGCCAGCCGAACACCCTCGACCTCTACTCGCGGAGCACCCGCATCGGCACGAACTGGTGGAGCCGCATGGACTGGACGGCGGGCGTCTACGGCGACGTGTGGCTCGAGGCGCGCGACTCGCCGGTGAACGTCCGCGACGTGCGCATCATCACCTCGGTCGAGCAGGGCGAGCTGTCGGCTGACATCGAGGTCGAGAATGGGACGGACGGGCAGGCCGAGGTCGAGGTGGCCGCGCGGGCGGACGAGTCCCTCCCGCCCGCCGGCGCCGCGCCGGGCTCGAGTTGCGACTTGCCCGGCGTCAAGGCGACGATCCCCGCACACGGCCGCGCCACGGCCCGTCTGAGCGCGAAGTGGGCGAATCCCAAGCTGTGGTCGCCCGACACCCCGCACCTCTACTCGCTTCGCGTGCAGGTGCGCGGCAAGGGGCTGCTCGACGAGTGCGTCGAGCGCTTCGGCTTCCGCGAGTTCGCCGCGCGCAAGGGCCGCTTCTACCTCAACGGCGCCCCGTTCTTCTTCCGGTCGGAGACCGCGGGGCTCGACGGCATCGGCCTCTACACGGGCTACAACCGCGACTCCCTGCGGCGCTACCTCCTCTTCCTGCGCGGCATGCACTACAACGGCAGCGGCTTCGGCATCGGGCGCGGCCTCTCGATGGAGAAGTTCGCCGAGGCGTGCGACGAGGTCGGATTCGTCTGGCTCCCCGGCTGGGACAGTTGGTCGCCCGCCGCCTGGCGGAAGCTCAAGAACCACCCCAGCCTCGTCGGCTGGAGCACCGACACCTGGGTCACCCTCCAGAAGTGGGACAATCAGCCCAGGAAGCTCGGCACCGACTACTTCCCCGAGTGGCTCCTCGACAAGCGGAAGCAGATGCTCGAGCACGAGGCCGAGATCAAGCGGCTCGACCCCACCCGCATCGTCCTCCACTACGGCTGCGGCAACGTGGGCGACATCTGGTGCAACCTGCCCTACATGGGCTTCGGCGTGCCGCTCCAGGCCCGCGAGGAAGTGCCGCGCGACTGGAGCGCCCGCAAGCTCGAGGCCCTCTACTCCGCTGAATTCGACTTCCCGTTCATGTACAACTGGCGCGACGTTGATTCCTACGAGCGCCAGCAGTTCATGTGGGACGCCACGCGCTACAAGGCGGGCCTTCACCACGAGCACGCGGCCCGCTACTTCGGCGAAGCGGCCTACGCCATGTCGAAGCGCCTCCACCCGAGTTGGAGCGACGGCCGCGACGAGGGCGGCGACCTGGCCGAGATGGTCGCACGGGTCAACCGCCTCTTCGTCGAGCGGAATCTCCGCGCCTGGCGCGCCTACGAGGTCTCGGGCCTCGGCCTCTTCGGCCTCACCACAGGCGGCTACGCACACGTCGTCACCGACTTCAGCAAGCGGCAGGACCCCGAAGCGAAGTGGGGCAGCCTGAAGACCCCCGACCCCAAGCCGCACCAGCTCCGCGTCAACGTGCCGATCACCGACCTGAACGAGGTCGGCCAGGCCGTTCGCGACGCCCTGTCGCCCCTCCTCGCGTTCATCGGCGGCCATCCCGACTTCGTCACCAAGGACCACGCCTTCTTCTCGGGCGAGCGGATCGAGAAGCAGGCCGTCCTCGTCAGCGGCTCCGCCACCGATGCCGACGTGGCCGTGGAATGGTGGCTCACCGACGAGGCAGGGAAGGAGCTCCTGCGGAAGCAGGCCACCGTGCCCCTGCCGGCCGGCGGCGTGAAGATGCTGCCCATCGCTCTCGAGCCGCTCGACGTGAAGCAGCGGGCGGGCCTCGACCTGCACCTTCGCGCGCGAGGGGCCATCCGGTGGCTCGATGTCGCACCGGACGGCCAGCGGCGCGAGACGAGGCGAGGCGTCGAAAGCGCCGATGCCTTCCATCTGGAAATCCTCCCGCGGGAGCGGCCGGCGCTGCCCGAGGCCCGGGCGGCCCTCTTCGACCCGTCGGGCGCGACGGCGAAAGCGCTCGACGCGATGGGCCTGAAGGCGGCCCGCCTGGAGGGCCTGCGCGGCCTGTCCGGCTACGGGCTCCTGATCCTGGGCCGGGGCGCGCTCGACGCCGGCGCTGAAACGACCGAGGTTCTGAAGGCCGTGCGCGCCGGGCTAAACGTCGTGTGCTTCGAGCAGACGCCCGACGGCCTGCTTGGCGAGCAACTCGTCCAGGCCGACACCCGCCGGGCGTTCGCCACCATCCCCGACCACCCCGTGCTTGCGGGGTTGCGGCCCGAGGACCTCGCGGACTGGCGTGGGGCGTCGGACCTCTGCGAGGCATATCCCGAGCCCGCGCCCGAGACCGAGCGCACCTATCCCGAGGCCTATTGGCACTGGAGCAACAACGGGACGGTCTGCACCTACGCGCTCAGGAGACCCGCCCTGGGCAACGCCCGCGCCCTCCTCTCCTGCTGGTTCGACCTCTCGGCCTCGCCCCTGCTCGAATGCGTCGAGGGCAAGGGGCGCATCCTCTTCTGCCAGCTCGACGTGACCTCGCGATACGGCACCGACCCCGTCGCGACGAAGCTCGTCAACAACCTGGTTCACTACGCGGCAATGGCGAAGCCGGCGGAGGAGCGGCCGCTGTGCGCCCTGAAGTCGGAACGCATCGAGAAACTCCTCGGCTGGCTGGGGTTCGGCGCCACGCTGCTCGCTGCCGATGCCCTGGGCGGCATCCCACAAGGCAGCGTGCTCCTCCTCGATGCGAGCGCGCTGGGCGAAGCGCACCGCGACGCCCTCGCGGCATTCGTCCGCAAGGGAGGCCGCGCGCTCGTGCTCGCGCCCCCTTCCGCAAAGGCCGTCCAGGCCTGGCAGGGCGACCAGAGGGCCCGCCTCACCGAGGTGCGGGATCCGCGCTCGCCGGAGCGCCCCGCCTGGCTGCCCGCCGAGGTGCCGCTCGTGGCCGGCGACGCTCGCGTCGGGCGGTCACTGCTCAAGCACGGACCGTCGCTTCTCGCGGGCCTCGGCAATGGCGATTTCTTCTGGCGGCAGGCCTACCCCGTGACGCGCCTGGCCGAGCCGAAGCACAGCGCCGCCGCGCCCACTGCCCTCCTGGCCGACGGCCTGGTCGCCGAGGCGACCCTCGGCGAGGGGAGGCTGGTCGTCGCCGGCGTGGACCCGACGGTGTTCCACGACGAGTTCCGCCGGGAAACGAGCGCGCAGTCGCTCGCCTTCGCGAAGGTGCTGCGGATCTGCAACACGCTGCTTGGCAACCTCGGTGCCCGCAGCGGGGAGCCACTCCTGCTCCGGCCCCTCAAGAGGGAGGCCGAATGGCGCCTGGCCTTCTCCGACGACTTCGCAAGCCAGGAGTCGGCGAAGAACTGGCGCGGCGCAGGGCGCGACTTCAAGATCGCCAACCGCTGGATGGACGTCGCCGCCAAGGACGGGGGACGCCACTTCGTCCTCTTCCACAGGGCCCTGGCCGACTTCCGGCTCGAGGCCACCGTGCGCGTCGCGAAGCCCGGCTCGCCGCTCCTCCTGCTCGTCGCCCTCGATTACCAGGACTCCGGGGACTACTACCTCCTCCAGTTCGCCCCCAAGGGCTTCCTGTTCAACAACATGGTGGACGGCGGGTGGGGGAAGACGTTCGTCGGACCCGACGACCCCGTGGCGAAGCTCGCCGACGCCGAGCCGCATCGCCTCGAGCTCGAATGCGTCGGGTCCCGCGTCACGGTCAAGTGGGACGGCGCCCTCGCCGCGAAGTCCGATGGCATCGTGCGCAAGCAGCGCGTCGAGAACGCCGTGGCGCAGCAGAACGGCTACGTGGGCTTCGGCAGCTACTACAACCCCGTCCTCGTCTCGAAGGTGCGGATCTACGAGCCGGCCGCCGGCGTCGCCGCCGTCGCCGCGGGCCACCACACGCCGATCGACCTCCGCAAGGCCTGCACCGTCGGCTTCACCGACGAGACGGCCGACGACAAGAAGGGCGGCTGGTTCGACTCCGGCGAGGCCGACCTGCGCATGCTCCCCCACGGCCGCCAGACGCTCGGCGGCGTGGCCTTCGATATCATCGTCCCCGCCGACAACGGCGGCAGGTCCTGCGTGGTCCTCAAGAGCGGCCGCCGGCCCGACCTGCCGAAGGAGACCCGCGCGGCCATCGGCGGCCACCGCGCCCGGACCCTCTACTTCCTCCACGGCGGCGGCTGGGGCAGCGGGCACCTGGCCACCTACACCGTCGTCTATGCCGACGGTAGCAAGACCGACGTCCCCATTCGGCTGGACAAGGAGGTGGGCGACTGGTACGCGCCGTTCGGCACCACCTGGGGCGGCGGGGGCAGCGCGAAGCGGCTGGACCCCAAGGTCTGCTGCATCGCCTGG
>Ga0307379_10001686_pt1 | contig 34268 bp, 29 predicted proteins | sample UN2MG_FD_202237 | JGI IMG/M metagenome (GOLD analysis project Ga0307379, IMG submission 202237) | Soil microbial communities from Risofladan, Vaasa, Finland - UN-2 | ecosystem: Environmental > Terrestrial > Soil > Coastal area > Acid sulfate soil | place: Finland: Risofladan, Vaasa | collected...
ATTCGGAGGCGTGTCCCCGTCATACGTGCCGGCCCTCATCACCTTCGCGAGCGAGGGCTCCAGGTCGGCGTACCTCCTCAATCCCCTCAACTGATCCTGCGCCAGGGCTTTGGTGGGAAAAAGGTAAAAAGCAGTGCTTTTCTCCGTGCCCTCCAGCCTGCCCCGATCCGTCGGGGTGCCTCCTTGTTTCAAGAGACTCTTGAGGACTGGCAGGTTGTAGCAGAGCGTCTTTCCGCTGGCGGTTGAGGTCACGACGACGATGTTCTTACCTGAGCAGACCGCCTCGATTGCGCTGACCTGGTGAGTATAGAGGTCGCTGATGCCCACTGAGGCGAGCGCCGAGATCAGCTCATCCGGCAGCGGCTCGGACAGCTTCCCATAGTCCGCATCCCTCCTGGGGATCTTGTGGACGTAGACGATCTGATCCTGATAGTGTCGAGATGCGCGAATACCTTCGAGAAATGCAGTGAAGTCCATGGCGAATGTATGTTCGCCATAATGGAGGGGGATTCCTCTGCATGATTACGGGCGAAAAGCCTTAAGCGCAGTCTCGATCACCTGAGCTGCTGCCGGGGGAGTGAACTTCTCCATCCAGATCGAGAGGTCGTAGTGGAAGCCGTCCACTTTCTCACGGCCGAAGATGCTCAGCAGGAACTGCCGGCGTACCCGGTCCGACTTTCTGATCTTCGCCAGGGCCGCCTCTCGGCTGCAGGCCTCATAGCGCATCATGTTCTCGATCCGCTTCTCCAGCGAGGCGTCAATCCGGACGTTGAGGGCGTTCGGCAGCAGGAAGTTCACACCCCGACCGAGGATGACGGCATTGCCTACGCTTGCGATTGCGGACACGGTTCGGGCGAGATGCCGGAGGTAGAGGAACTTCTCGAGCACGTGATCTCCCAGCGCCGCGCGCAACAGAATCGAGATATCGGAGACCTTCTTCTCGTCGAACATCTCGACGACTTCCGGGGGGATTGCCGCTTCTTTGGCGATGGCATCCAGGAGTTCATGGTCCCAGAAGCTGAACCCGAGGTCGTCGGCGAGTTGCCGTGCGACTATCCGTCCTCCACTCCCCATGCTTCGCGAGATGGTGATGACCGGGTTCACATGCCGTTCGCCAATCTTGACCTTCCGCTCGCGGGAAAGGTCCGACCTTCGAACCTGCCGGACGACGAGTTCGCCGACGCTTTTGGGCATAAGGCGCACCTCCGACTCCCTATTCGGCACGGCGCGAAGGATTCCTTTACTGTGGAATTTCCCTGAACCTTAGCCTGTCATGCGTAATTCCTCGGCCTGGGGGACGGGGAAGGACTCGGCGGAGCGGAGCTGACCTCGGCAGCGGCTCGGAGAGCAGGCCATACTCCGCCTCCCGCCTGGGAATCTGGTGGACGTAGACGATTTGGCCCTGAGATACCGGGAAGCTCTTATCCCTTCGGGAAAAGCCGTGAAGTCCATAGCGAATGTATGTTCGCCATCTCACACAGGGATTCCTTCACCACAGAGGCACGGAGGACACGGAGGAACACTACCCTGCCAGGCGGATATGTTCAGATTGAGGGATGGGCTGGACCTCGGCGGAGTCTACTTCGACTGCGGTGATTGGGAGGAAGCGCTCGATGGCTTGGTAGACGCACTCGACTTCGGGCGCGCCCTTGATGTGCTGGGGATCGAGCTTCGCGAGGCCGATCCACTCGTACTCCTGAGGCTCAAGCGTGAAGCCGATGACCTCACCTTCGTGATTGCCCGTGCCCAGCATCACAGCCACCGGATTCCCGGAGTACGTGCGCCTGATACCTATCGAGGGGCAGGGCGCATCCGCCATGGTCTGGATTGCAGTCGAGCTGACCAGCGTATTGCCATCAATGTAGATGAACGGCTCGCGAAGGAAGTTGACGCCCATCGCCATCGCCTCGAGGAGGTTGGCTTTCTGAGGATCGTGATTGACCGCGAAGACGGCGTCCGGGCGCTTCTCCAGCACTGTCCGCATGATCTCAGACGCCTGGCAGCCTACGACTACAATCACGTCCTCGAAGTCCTGCAAGTGATCGAACTGCCATTGGATGAGCGGCCTGCCCTCGACAGGCGCAAGGCATCTCGGCATGTTCAGGCCGAACCGGGAGTTAGTCCCCGCACATGATATCAGGACTGTTCGAACGGACATGGGTATCCTCCATGAGACCCGGCAATATTACCGGCACAAGTCTATTATCGGAGGTTAGCAGGAAAAGCTAGAGGGAGTGATGGAGTATAGGAGTGTTGGAATGCTGGGCAGGAGGGATACCGTGCGAATCGGGTTTGTGGACCATCACCTGAACAACTACCATGCTGACAAGTTCCTTGCGCTCCTGCGAGGGCCGCTCAAGGACCTGGGGGCCGAGGTGACTGGCGCATGGGAATCCGATCCCGTCGGGGACGATTGGTGTGCGAAAAACCTCGTTCCTCGCCTTGAGAGCGCGAAGGAGGTCGCCGAGCAGTCGGATGCAATCATCATTCTTGCGCCGGACAATATTGACGATCACCTGAAGCTCTGCCGGGAGGTGCTGCCATTCGGCAAGCCGACCGCGATTGACAAGGCGCTGGCATTCAACCTCAGGGATGCGAAGGAGATCGTCAAGCTGGCGAAAAGACATAATACGCCGATAACCTCAAGTTCGGCACTGGCATTCGCGGTCGAGCTGGAAGACATGCTGCCGGAGATCACCAAGACTCCGTCGGAGGTCTGGGCGACCGGCATGGGCGAGTGGAAGAACTACGGCCTGCACACCCTTTCCATGGTCCTGAGGATCATGGGCCCGGGGATCAAGCGCCTCGCCGACACAGGCACGGACTCCAGCCGAATGGTGACCCTCGACTACGGCAACGGGCGGGTGGGATTCGTCACGGTTCGCTGGTCGGACAGCATGTGGGAGCAGTTCCCCTGGGTGCTGGGCGTGCGCCTGACCCACGAGAAGTTCCTCCAGACGACCATCCGTGACTATGATGGGTTCTATGCGAACCTCATGAGGCACGTTGTCCAGTTCTTCAAGACCGGCACCGGCGGCTTCCCCGGCGAGCTTGCCATGGAGCTGGTGGCGGTTCTGGAGTGCGCCGACAAATCCCGCGCGCTCGAGGGAAGCTGGGTGAAGCTTTGAAACACGGAGGCACGGAGTCGGAAAGAGTATAGCTATTATCTTGGCATGCATTCCCTGTCCTGGTGGAGAACACACAATACAAGGGTTCGGCCATCGGTTGCCCTGAGAACACGGAGGGGACGACTGTCTTTCTCCGTGATCTCCAGGCTTACGAGAGCTGAACCCCCATACTTGGTTTTATTCGCCTAACCAGCGAAGATAGCCCAAGTCCTCATAGAGCCTTCCCTTATCTCTCCGTGTTCTCCGTGTTGGGCTTTTCGCCTTCCCAAGGTTTCATAGGAACTCTGTGTTTACTTTACCAAAACATTGACGACCTCGCCAATGTACATGCGGTGGTAGTCCTTGGCCGGATACCAGTCGTGGATGCTCTTGTCCAGGAAATGCTCTGGATCGATGTCCTGGAAGTAGATCTTCCTGCACTCCAGCACCAGTTTGGCCTGCTCGAAGGTTGTCGTCCCGGGAAGGATTCCCGCGACCGGAGTCAGTCCGGTAGCGGCAGCCTTGTCCACATCCTTGCCTGAGTGGCTGCCACAGAAATCTAGCGCCGAGCGGTACTGTTCATCGAAGAACGAGCAGGTGAAGACCTCGTTCTTCTCCATGAACTGGTAGGTGTAGCGCTGGGGGCGGATGACGCAGAAGACGACGTGCTTGCTCCACATCGCGCCGAGGCCGCCCCAGCCGGCGGTCATGGTGTTCCACTTGTCCGGCGGGCCGGCCGTGATGAGCATCGAGTCCTTGAGGATGAGCTTGAACGGCTCGATCTTCAGGTGCTCAGGGTCAATCGTGTTGAATTCCATGGAAACCTCCGTTTCGTAATGAGTAAAACGGAAAACGTAAGGCATCTACCGCTTGAATAGGCCTAGTCGCCTGATGAGGGGTTTGGCCTGTGAACGAATGATGGTCAGGCGGACCCTCGTCGCAGTCACCGGGGAGAAGCGGTCGAGCTTCTTGTGGCCGATAGTCGTCCCTTTGGCAACCTCGACCCAGCCCTGGTCGGTCTGCGCCTCGATCCGGTATTCCTCGACTCTCTGGCCCTCGGAGATCTGCTCCTGAACCATCGAGACATCGAAGGCCACCGGCTTCCCCAGGTCAACTTCCAGCCAGCCCGAGGTCAAGCCCGGCGACCAATGGGTGTCCGGCTTACCGTCAACGGCATATGAGGCCCTTGAAGCGGGATAGGTACTGTCCGCGTGGGCCTTCTTCCCCTTTGCAAGATCATCGGCGAAAGTCTTGTCGAGCCCCCGGCGGAATTCCTGCAGGCGCTGGATATCAGGCTCGGAGATGAGCCCTCGGTCGTTTGGCGGAACGTTCAGGAGCAAGACACTGTTTCGCCCGACGGATTTGAAGTAGATGTCCATGAGATGGTCAAGCGATTTGACCTTGTCGTCCTCGGCCCTGTGCCAGAACCAGCCCGGCCTGATCGAGACATCGCACTCCGCGGGCCACCATACTTTGCCCTCGATACCCTTGTGGTACACAGGATCGGCGTCCTGGACGCTCCACTCGGTCTCCCGGGCGAATCCATCCTCATTGCCGACCCACCGGATGTCCGGCCCGCAGATGGCAATGAGAGCGCTCGGCTGGAGCTTGCGGATGACATCATAATAGCCCGGGAAGTCATACTCCTGCTTCTTGCCGTTGGGGCCTTCGCCGCACGCGCCATCGAACCAGACCTCGGCGATTTCGCCGTAGTTCGTCAACAGCTCGGTTAGCTGGTTCTTGAAGTGCCCGTTGTAGGCGGGCGAGCCGTAGACCGGGCAATTCCGATCCCACGGTGAGAGGTATATCCCCATCTTAAGGCGCTCGTGCCGACAGGCGTCGGCCAACTCGCGGACGACATCCCCATTTCCGCCCCGCCAGGGACTGGCCTTCACCGAATGCTCGGTGAACTCGCTTGGCCAAAGGCATAGGCCGTCATGGTGCTTGGCGACAAGAATGAGATACTTGAGACCGGCTTCTTTGGCTACGCTCGCCCATTGGCCGGCATCGAGGCTGGAAGGATTGAACAGGGAGGGGTCTTCCGTGCCCTCGCCCCATTCCCGGTTGGTAAAGGTGTTCATGCCGAAAGTGAGGAACATGGTCAGCTCGGCTTCCTGCCAGGCGAGTTGCTGTGGCGTCGGCTTCACGGTCATCGGCTGACCTCCCACCGCAAGCGATCTTGACATGAGGCCCAATGCACCCAATCCGGTCACTTTCAGGAATTCTCGGCGTTTCATCGTTTCTCCTAAGGCGGCGGCCCCAGGCTGCCGGATAAGAGCTCGTCTAGATTGCCATAGTCCGCTTTCACCCAGTTCGGATCAACGCCGGCCTCGATCATGGCCCTCGCACAGAGTTCTTCCAAGCGTTGAGATTCTTCGCCGCCATCCTCGCAGCCCAGATAATGGTACGCGAGGCTGATGCGCTCCTCGGGCGTCAGTTGAGGCTCTGCCTTTCCGATGACCAGGTCAACGACGCGCTCGAGCATGGGGCAGAACTCCTTCCCCAGTTCAGTTTCAGGCGCAAGTCTTATCAGCGACTTCGGATATGGGTATGGCTTCCCCTCGACCAAAAAGAACAGCTTCAGCAATTCGCTAACTGCCGCCAGCAAGCCGGTCCCCCGCGGACACCCTTCTATGCCCATATACCAGGCCAGCAGCCACCGATACTTGATCTTCCGAATGAGCACGTCCCTGGGATAGCCCTGGAATGTCTCCCGGATTGCCTGGAACTGCCGGCTTGGATCAGCTACTATCTGAGCGGTCGTCCATATCCAAAGGGCGACGTCGTCATATTCCGTGAATTGCCGTTGAATAACGTCCAGCGGTATCAGGGAGAAGTGCGGCCTGATCACCTGCTTCGGGCCGAAATATCGCTGCCAATCATCCCCTTTGACGGAGTACCAGAATGCCGTTGGCGAATTGATTATGCCTGCTTCGAAGCACGCCTGGTGTACCGACTGGTAGACGGGTCTAGGGCACAGGATATCCAGGTCTACATCAGAGCCGCAGCCATGCCATCCGATCGCCCGGCTGCCCGTGAGAACGATGCTGAACTCCTCCCGATGCCGGTCCGTGCCCGGAAGGGTGTATATCTGCTCCTCGATGTATCGGTCGAGGGCATCCCTGTCTATGCCTGTGTTTTCGATTGGTGCCACAATCCGTAATCCGTAATGCGTAACCGCAAAGTCTGTCTGGCCCATCTGCCATAAGCCATTAACCATCAACCATGAACCATTCCCTTAAGGCGCTCGCCCCAGGCTGCCGGTGAGCAGCTCATGGATGTTATCGAAGTCAGCTTCGACCCATTTGGGCTCAACTCCTGCCGCCAGCATCGCATTAGCACAAGCCTGGTAGAACCCGCCGTCTTCCTCGCATGCCACAAGGTTGAATGCCTTATCCAGCCGTTCCCAGGGAGTGAGTTCGGGCTCGGCCTTTCCCACTACCAGGTCCACCGCCTCTTGAAGCGCCGGCTGGAACTCCTTGCCAAGTTTGGTTTCGCCAACCAGCGCCACGAGCCGCTTATCGTTGGGAAACGGCTTGCCCTCAATCAGGTAGAAGAACCTAAGCAGCTCATTGACCGTCATCAGGATCGCCGATCCCGCCGGGAGGAGCGCTCGATCATCCCCGTGATGGTGGGGATACACTTCGATCGCCCAATACCAGGCACGCAGCCACCGATACTTGATCTTGCGAATGAGGAGGTCCCTGGGATATCCCCTGAAGCTCTCTTTGATCCGCATGAACTGGCCGCCAGGATCTGCGATGATCCGTGCGTGCGTCCAGATCCACAGAGCTACATCGTCGTATTCATCGAACTGGCGCTCGATATCCTCCAAGGCTAATACCGAATGGTACGGCCAGCCAAGACTTCTCCCGCAGTACTTCGGCCACAAATCCTCCTTGAGGCTGCCGAAGAAGGAATCCGGCGTCTTGATGAGCCCCTTTTCTAATGACGCCCGCTGGATGGAATCGAAGACTTCCCTTGGGCATAGGACGTCGAGATCAACATCGGAATCGTCCGTATGCAAACCAATCGCCCGGCTGCCGGTCAGGACGATGCTGAACTCCTCCCGATGCCGATCCGTGCCGGGGAGGGTGTATATCTGCTCCTCGATGTATCGCTCGAGGGCAGCCCGATCTATGCCTGTGTTTTTCATTGATTCGTAATGCGTAATTCGTAATCCGTAACCGGAAGGGACTGGCTCATCAGCCATCAGCCATTCCGTCATCTGACTGATATCTCAAGGCCTTCCGGATCAAAGACGATATTGACACTAGCACGGAAGTTCGCCGCGTCGCGGACGAACTCCAGGTAGTACTGCAATCGCTCGGCGCAGTTGACGCTGTTGTGCGCCAGGATGATGCTCCCGGGCGGCAGGCGATCGAGGCAGGCTTCGACGATGTCCAGGTAAACTCCCTTGCCGCGGCCGCCCGCGCCGTCGGCATCCAGGTAGAGGAGGTTGATCTCCTCGGGAAACTTCGCCGCCACTTCGACGGCATCCTCGGCGATGACTCGGGCGACTCCCGTGGAGTCTATCAGCCGAACATTGCGCTCGGCTCTTTCGGCCTCCTCCGGCACGATCTCGACTCCGATCAGGCTCTTCGCCGAGTAGCACGCGCCCGGCCCGACCGCCGCTCCCGCATTGGAGATGAATGTGTTCCCGCAATACACACCCGCGGCAAGCATGTTCCTCGGCTGAGCGATCGAATTGATGGCATAGATCAGCCGCTGCATGCGAGGCGTGATGGCGGTCCAGGGGATGTCGAACAACTCGCGAACCGCCGCCCGGTGGGCGAGGAATTTGTCATAATCATAGTTGGTGTGCGGCAGGACTCCCGCCTGAACGAGGGTCTTCAGCGCGCCATCCACGGTGCTGATCTCGCAATCCGCCGGCTCCAGTTCCTCATGCGGCCGCCGAGTATCCATGCGGTAGGCATCCCAATCAACGCTCTGAAATGTGTAGATCATCTCATCCTTTTAAACACGGAGGCATGGAGAAAAGCCCTTACAGTGAAACCCTCTGTGCCCTCTGTGACTCTGCGGTGAGTTGTCTGATCGCCTTCCAGCTCAGCCAGAGGGGAATGAAGCCGATCACCCCGAACGAGCAGTCAATCAGCCGCCAGCCAAACGGTATTCCCCGAATCGGCCCGCAGATCATGGCGAGGGGGATCACCAGCACGCACGCGATCATGCCCCACTCGACGATCCAGACGTTCCTCAATGGGTCTCTTAGCACGCCTATGAATGCCAGCGCGATGACAATGTGCCCGAACGCCAGCCAGTCCGTGCCGTATGCCATGAACGGGTAGTTCGTGTTGGTGATGATCACTCCCTCCAGCACCTTGAGCGTCCAATCCATGAGCCCGGTCCCGATTGACGGGAAGACCCTGGCAAACGGAACTACCATCTTGGCGAGGATCTTCACCTCCCACTCGAGCGGAAAGGCGGTCAGCCCGCTGAGGAGCGTGCCGGCCATGAAGAGCATAATAAGAAGGCGGATTCGTTTGAGGAGACGGATTTCCGGTTTCATGGCATACTCTCCGCCTGGGATTCGAAACCCCAGGCTACTATCAGACAGAAAGCAAGCTGAAGCGGGCTCCTGGTCCCTCGCATCCTCGCCATTCGATGGTAAGACTGCCTGCTGCTCATTCTCGTGAAGAGGTGTCGCCATCAGCCAATCTCTCTGGTGGACCCTCAGATTGCAGCCGGCCGCCGGCATAGTCATGCAAAGTGATAGAGTCGACGACCTCATCGGAGATCTCCATGGTAGCGGCAAGAGCCGATACTTGTGCGGAAAGGATCACTGGCATCCCTCCCTCAATCACAACAGCCTGCCCATCAAAGGTTATGGTATTCACGTCTGTGCCACCGATCTTCGCCTTGTCCTCGATCTGGTAGTCAATGACGTTGGCGATCTTCAGCATAGCTCTCCGGCGCTTGTATACAGAGTCCCGTTTCCACCAACCGCCTGACATTGATGATGGTTCGTCCTCGGCAATGCGCATTGGAATAGTGAGTTCGCCCTCAAAAAGGTTGATGCCATCCAGGTCCATCCACTGATCGTGTGTGACAGCGCCCAGTTCATCTAGCTCTCTTGTCGATGTGGCGGTTATCGTTCTGCTAACCATCCGGAGGGTTCCCCATCAACCATTGACCATGAACCATCAACCATTGCCTGCTATTCCCGGTACTTATTCGTGATCGGGAGACGCCTGTCCTTGCCAAAGGCCTTCGGGGTGATCTTGATGCCCGGAGGGGCCTGGCGGCGCTTGTACTCATTCCGATCAACCATCCGCACCACACGCCTGACCGTCTCCTCGTCGAAGCCCGAAGCCACGATCTCCGCGACGCCCCTGTCCTGCTCCACATAAGCGTGGAGGATCGGGTCGAGTATGTCATAGGGCGGCAGGGTATCAACGTCTTTCTGATCCGGCCGAAGCTCGGCGGAGGGCGCTCGCTCGATGATGCTGTCCGGGATCACCCGACCGAGGCCGTTCCTGTAGTGCGAAAGCTCGTAAACCAGCGTCTTCGGAACGTCCTTCAGGACGTTGAAGCCGCCCGCCATGTCGCCGTAGAGAGTGCTGTAGCCGACCGCGATCTCGCTCTTGTTGCCCGTCGTAAGCACGAGCCAGCCGAACTTGTTCGACAGCGCCATCAGGATGTTCCCGCGAGCCCTCGCCTGGAGGTTTTCCTCGGCGACGCCCTCCTTGGCGCCGGCGCATGCCTCCGCCAGAGTGGCCTTGTAGGCTTCATAAACCTGTTGGATTGGGATGACGTAGTGCTGAATGCCCAGGCTCTCGGCAAGTTTGACGGCGTCGCTTTGAGTCGCCTCCGACGAGTACTGCGAGGGCATAACGACCGCCACCACCCGGTCCGTGCCAAGGGCGTCCGCCGCGATGACCGCCGTCAGCGCCGAGTCAATCCCCCCGCTCATGCCCAGCTCGACCCGCTTGAAGCCGTTCTTATCCACATAGTCCCGAGTCCCCAGGACCAGGGCCTTGTATATCTCCTCCAAGCGGCCGGGAGGCTCAGTCAGACAAGGCGGAAGCTCGGGCCTGGCCTCATGAGCGATCGGTGTGAGCTTGATCGTTTGGATGCTGCCATTGATCTGCTCCGTTTCCAGCCGGTAGCGGGTTTGGACCGCGCGCTCGTGGGTTACTTCATTGATGTCCAACTCCACGAGCGTGAGCGATTCCTCGAATGCCGGCGCCCGGCAGATCACCCGCCCATCCGGCCCGAAGACCATCGAGTGGCCGTCGAACACCAGCTCATCCTGCCCGCCGACGAGGTTGCCGTAGACGAAGAAGCAGGCGTTGTCCGATGCCCGGGTGGCGATCATCTCCTCGCGGAACTGCCATTTCCCGGCATGGAACGGGGAGGCGTTCAACACCAGTATCACCTGCGCATCGCCTGCGAGCGCCTGAATCCTATGCGGGCCGTCGGGATACCAGCTATCCTCGCAGACCTCGACCCCGAAGATGAGGCCGTCTATCTCGAAGACCATGGTCTCCTTGCCCGAGCGGAAATAGCGCTCCTCATCGAAAACGCCATAGTTCGGGAGATGCCACTTGTGATGGATGCCCATCAACTCCCCATTCGAGATGACTGCGGCAGCGTTATAGATGTCATCCTGCTGATCCACGAACCCCACTGCCGCGATTATGCCCTTAGTGGCGGGGATGATCTCGTGTAGACATTCGATGTTCCGCTGGACGAAGCCGTTCTTCAGGAGGAGGTCCTCGGGCGGATAGCCGGTGGTCGCCATCTCGGGGAACATGACTATATCCGCCCCAGCCTCCCTCGCCCGACCGATGTAGTCAATGATCTTCGCGGTATTCCCATCCAGGTCGCCGACCGTGGTATTGATCTGAGCGACAGCGATTCTCAACGGCTGCTTCATCTCCGCCTCCGCAATTCGGAGGTATTATATCATATAGTGGGCGGAAAGCTTACTTATAAGGAAGCCAGGAAGCTAGGAGAGGACATACAAAGGTCATTTCCTGCCTTCCTGGTTTCCTTATAAAGTCTAATATACCAACTCAGCGAAAAATCTTTCCACAAGGGGTTGACAGATTTGTAAATGATGTGGTAATAATAATGCATAACCAAACGCCGAGTCCCGAGAGGTCGGGATCGGGGGAACCATTCCAAGTGGAATAGGGGCGAATCTCACCGGACAAGAGAGGGGCAGTTTTCGGTCCCAGCCCGACAGCTAACCCCGAAGGCGCGGTCGAAAGCGTGAAACGAAAAAAGCAGCTCCGAGTTTCGGAGCTGCTTTTTTCAGGCCAAGAATGAGGAGCACGGAACAACTTAGCGAGGCTTCTCGAGCTTGACCTTCTTCAGGTCCGATTGGTCCATGGTGGCCACGCCGACCACCTTATCCGCCCCGCCATAATAAACATAGTAATGCCCATCCTTTTCGATTGCCCCGCAGGTGAAGACTACATTCGGCACCAGGCCGTGTTTCTCGTAATCCTCTTGCGGGCTAAGGACGGGCTCAGACGATTTTCCCAGAACCTTCGACGGGTCCTCCAAGTCGAGAAGCATGATCCCCAGGCGATAGTTCCGCTGATGGTCAACACCGTGATAGAAGTTCACCCAGCCCGCCTCGGTCTTGATGGGGGGCGCGCCGGCCCCAATCCGATTGCAGTCCCAGGAATCCGGCTGGACCCTCATGAGCAGACGATGATCATGCCAGTTGATGAGATCCTCCGAGTAGGCCATCCAAATGCTCGGGAAAATACGGTGAAGCAGCACATACTTGCCCTTGATCTTCTCAGGGAACAGGACGACATCCTTGTTATCCATGTCGGGCAGGATGCATCCGTGCTTGCGGTAAGTTATGAAATCCTTGGTAGAGATCAGGCCCACTCGACAGCGCCAGGGCACTGATTTGTGCGGAGATGGACGAGTCTCACTGCAGGGGTAGAGGGATACTCCTGTGTAGGTGATGTAGTAGGTATCGTCAATCCGCGTGATTCGGGGGTCTTCCACCCCGAGCCTCTCCAGCTCATCGCCTACGGACTCGTAAGCGGGGATGTCGTCACGCTTCACCACCTTAAGGCCGTTCTCCGTGCAGGCATAGCCGAATCGAGAGACATTATCATCGCCCATCGCTCGGTACAGAATGTGAACTCTCCCATTCGATCTCGCCGCCGCGCAATTGAATACGGCCTTGGTTTCCCACCAGTTCTTCGTGGGCGCCAGTAACGGGTTTCCTTCGTAACGCTCTAGCTCCATTGATAGCCCCTGCAAGTACTCCTCTTCAAGGAAGCTTTCAGCTTCACTATACCTGTGTTCTCTTCATCGAAAACTGCGAGCCGGCGGTCACAGCCTCGGCCCTTTCAGGACTAGTGCGCATGTCACCAGAGAATACTAGCACACGGAAACGCAGAAGTCAACAATTATTCACATTTCCTATACATTTCCCCCGCAAGTTTCAAATCTTGTTCACTCATTTATGGATACGACTCTGTCTGCTAATATGTTCCACAGTCAAGAGCCGACCCACATACCATTACGGGGTGCGGTTGCGCAATATGGCAAAAACTGGTATAATCACTGTGCTCGTCCGTCCTGTTGACGAGCTTTTCTTTCTACCATCATTGTACTTGGGGAATGCGTTCTTGTCCACTCGTAAATGTTCCTGATTTTCGAAGATTTTCGAAGAGGGGGCAGGAAGGCTAAGCGTGGCGCCATGGTCTAACGGTTAGGACACGGCTCTTTCAAGGCCGCGGCGGGGGTTCGACTCCCCCTGGCGCTACCACCCAATGTAGACAGTTGATCGAGGGGACGCACTGGAACGCGGACGATGTGTCGCTCTGGATCAGGTAGATAGCCGGGCCTCGATCAGGTCGAGGATTCTTGGAACGGCTGCCTCGACTTCGGCACAGCACGGCCCGCCAAACGTGGTGATGTCATCTGCTTTCACCGCCAGGATGCGTACGTCTTCCGGCATCTTCAAGCCAAGCCCCGTTCCCATAGCGAGAACGTTTGGCAAGTCCACGTGGTGCAGAGAGGTAGGCGTCGAGCCGATGTCCAGACTCTCCGGCGGCAGGTCGTAGATATCACCGACGCTGCCGGTCTCCGTCAGTACCGCGTCCACGAGTATGGCCCGGTCGAATCCGACCAGAAGATCCAGCAGCTCCAGACTGGCGAGGCAGGTTTCTTGCACCTCCACATCCGGGCGGCTGTTGACCCGGGCCAACTCCCGGACAACCTTCAGGCCGATGGCATCGTCCGAAAGCATGTCATTGCCCAGCCCCAGGACGAGCGTCTTCACCGTTCGACCTTCTGCAGAATCTCCCCCGACTTATCGCGGATCAACACCGTGAGCGGCATCTGACCGGGAAGCGCATGGGTGGCGCAGCCGAAACACGGATCATACGCCCTGAAGGCCATCTCGACCATATTCAAAAGCCCTTCAGAGACGGTCTTCTTCTTGATTAAGGCTTGGGCGGCTTTCTTGATGGACATGCATATCGCCGCGTGGTTGTTCACGGTCGCCACGATCAGATTCAGGTCGGTAACCAATCCATCGGAATCCGTCTTGTAATGATGGAAAAGCGTCCCGCGCGGGGCCTCGACGACGCCGACTCCCTCATCCGGTGTTGCCGTCGGAATCGCGCGCACGTCAGGGCTCGTAATCTCGGCATCGGTCGCCAGCTCCAGAAGCCGCTCGGCTGCATACATCAGCTCCACCAGGCGAGCCCAGTGGTTGGCCAGAGTGGCGTGGACCGGCTTACCGCCCAGCGTCGAGAACATGGCTTCATAGGCTTCCTGGGCTAGTGGAGTCGCCATTCCATCCGCCACGTTCAACCGGGCAAGGGGCGCAACGCGAAAGACCCCACTGTCGTCACCCTCTACCAAACCCCTCCAACCTACATTCTTGAGGTACGGGAATTTCAGATATGTCCATGACTCCACATGCTCTTGAATATGGTCCAAGTACTCGGCGGGCTTGAAGCGAGCGAATTCCAGGCCCACGGGATCCACGACCCGGATATCGCCTTCGTAGAAATTCACCTTGTTGTTCTGGTCTACAAGCCCCATATAGTAGCTTTGCATGGTGTAGACATCCCCGAGAACTATGTCTACGTACTCCTTGTTCATTAGGACGACATCGTGGAACAATTTGAGAGAGAATTTGGCAAACTCAAGTGTAGATTCGGCCATGTCCTGGATGCTTTTTCGCTCCTCCTCGTTGATCGCCTTGCTCATTCCTCCCGGGAGGCCGCATACCGGATGAGTTGCTTTGCCGCCGATGAGCGCCTGGATATCCTGAGCGTAGGCCCGATGCCTGATCACAGACTCGCCGAGTTCCCTGCCGACTGTGGCTATGACACCCAGGACATTGCGCATGGCAGGATCGGACTGCGGCCCCAATACGAAATCGGGAGCGGCCAGGGCATAGAAATGCGCTATGTGCGAGTGGATCATGTGAGCGCAATAGAAGAGTTCCCTCAGCTTCTTCGCTGCGGGCGGCGGGTCAACATGGAACACGGCATCCAACGCCTTAGAGGAGGCCATGTGATGGGCGCCCGGACATACGCCGCAGATTCGAGTGGTGATGCGGGCCAGCTCCTCCACCGGCCTGCCGCGGCAGAATTCCTCGAAGCCTCTCAGCTCCGGTACCTGGAAGTAGGCATTCTCCACGTCGCCTGCGTCATTCAGGAAGATGTCAATCTTCCCATGGCCTTCCAGGCGGGTTATCGGGTTGATCAAGATCGTGGTGGTTTGCGTCTTTGTCATAGTTTCACTCTTCCCAACGTAGAATTGGCCATTCCGAACCTGTAGAAAGTACCCAATGGGTCTTTGATGCCGCCTATTATCGCAGCCATTTCAGTCGGATCCTCCGAGTCCGCCAGGGAGGCCATCGCCGATAGCAGTTTCGCCCCCTGATCGCTCACGCCGGGCGGAGGCCCAAAGCATCCGCGGCAGGGCATGTTGGCTTTTATGCACCTCGAGCCGCATCCGGCCCTGGTCCCGGGACCCGCGCACACGAGTCCCTGCTCGAGGAAGCATTTCTCCTTGTCGGCGATGAACTGCCAGGGCCGCCTGAACTCCTTGACCGTCTTGTCTTCCGACCGCTCCCGCTCGCACTCGTCGCACAGGGCTTTGTCGGGGGCAATGACGGCGCCGGGAGGTGGAAGCTGGCCGGTAGCGATGGCGTTGACTACTGTCACAATCAGGTCGGGCGGAGGCGGGCATCCGGGAATAAAGTACTCCACGGGTATGACCTGAGCCAGGCTCTTGACCGTATCGAAGAACTCTGGGAGTTCCAATCTGCCCTCGGGCACTTCGGTCACGGTCCGCGGGTACACGGTATCGGGATTCGCAGTCGAAGCGGTCTCCTGATACACTCGCCGGAAAATATGCTCGCGGTCGGAGACATTGCCCAGACTCGGTATCCCACCGAAGCAGGCGCATGCCCCGAACGCGACCATTGCCTTCGACTTGGCCCGAAGCAGCTTGGCGAGCTCCTCCTGCTCTGAGTTTCGCACCGCGCCGTTGAAGAGGCATACGTCAACCGATCCATCGGGCAGGGCCTCGACATCCTTGTACTTGAAATCCAGCGCGATGGGCCACAGGACGATATCCGCAATCTCGGCAACGTCCAGGATCTTCTCATTGATATCCAGGATTGCCACATCACAGCCGCCACAGCTCGCGGCCCAGTAAATCGCAAACTTCAGTTTATCCATGCTCATTCCTCCAAAGCTGGGCTGTCGGCCTTTGCCCCATTCCCATTCCATTTCAGCGGGCCGAGCCTGCGAATATCGTTAGTCATCTCGGTGACCACCGACGCGAATTTCTCTCCCTCAGCGGCCGAGATCCATTCCAGCCGGACCCGCTCCTTCTCAACGCCGAACTGCTCCAACATGTCACAGAGCAGCGAGTAGCGGCCGGCGGCTCGGTAGTTGCCGCATTGGTAATGACAGTCGCCGGGATGACAGCCGGCGATCAGCACTCCATCCGCCCCATCGGCCAGTGCCCGCATGACGAACGTGGGGTCCACGCGTCCCGAGCACATGACCCGTATGGGGATGAGATTCGCCGGATAATGCATGCGGCTCGTCCCTGCAAGATCAGCGCCCAGATACGAGCACCATCTGCACAAGAAGCCGATTATCGTGGGTTCATACTCCTCGTTCATGTCACACTCTCCCCTGAAGTTACTTCCATCAAAGCGCCGGCGATTTCGGCGTAGATGTGCTTATCGCCATAGTGTCGTTGTGCCGCTGCACCGGAAGGACAGGCGGCGGCGCAGCTGCCGCATCCCTTGCACAGGGCCTCGGTGACGGCGGAGATCTTCTTCTCCTCATCGAAGGTGATGGCATCGTAAGGACAGACGCTCACGCATATCTTGCAGCCGCCGCATACGGTCTCCTCGATGGAGCAAGTAATCGGCTCGAGAGAAAAGACCCCTGCGCCGGCAAGACTCAGGGCCGCGCCCGCGGCGGCAGCCCCCTGGGCAACGCTGTCCGGGATGTCCTTCGGCCCCTGGCATGCGCCGGCAATAAAAAGCCCGTCGCTTGCGGTGGATATCGGGGCCAATTTCGGATGCTGCTCCAGGAAGAAGCCGTCTTTGCTTCGCGAGATACCGAAGGTCCTTCCGACGTTGGCCGTGTCTCCACGAGGAACAAGGCCCGTGGCCAGGACCACCATATCAACCGGAATCCTTCGCACTTCGCCCAGCAGCGTATCTTCGGCGACGACGATGAGCTTGCCCCTCTCCTCGGGAGTCTCCGCGACGTCGGTGACCTCAGCCGCCTTACCTCGGATGAAGGTGACTTCTTCGCTCATGCAGCGCTTGTAGAACTCCTCGTAACCCTTGCCGAACGCGCGCATGTCTATGTAGAACTCATACACCTGAGCGTCCGTCTTCTCCCTGACAAGGTGACCGAACTTCATCGCGTACATACAGCACACCCGCGAGCAATACTCGTTCGCATTCTCATCACGGCTTCCTATGCAATGCAGGATGCCGACGCTGGTGGGGGTCCTGCCGTCGTGCAGCAGGATCCTGCCGTTAGTCTGGCCACCGGCATTGCTCATCTGTTCGAAATCCAGACCGCTTATCACGTCGGGCAGTCTTCCGTAGCCGTATTGGACCAGTTTGGAGCCGTCGAACGGCTCGAATCCGGTCGCCAGTATTATGGAGCCAACCTCGACTTCCTCGAACTGGTCCTCCATATCATGGTTGATGGCGTCCGGGCCGCAGAACTGATCGCAGAACTTGCAATTGCCGGTCTTAGCATGTATGCAGGATTCCAGGTCTATGACCGGAACGTTCGGCACTGCTTGAGCGAACGGTTTGTGGATAGCCTTTGGCGGGCCGAGGTCCAATTCGAGGTGCGGAACCGTGCTGTCGCCTTCAACCCGGATGGCTCCAGTCGGACAGACTTCCGCGCAGGCCCCACACGCGATGCAGGCTTCGGACGGCAGGCCAAACGGGGTGGTCACTACGCGATCCGCCCCGCGGTTGTTGAAGCTGATGGCGCCGGCCCCAACCACTTCCTCGCAAACGCGGACGCAGAGGCCGCACAATATGCATCGCTCGTCGGGATTCTCAGTCGTAAACCTGGGTTCGCCGATCCCGAGTTCGTCCGCAAGCTCTCGTACACGCTCCACGTGAGGGCACCTTGCCAGCAGGAGCTCCACTATGAGCTTGCGCGCCTCCAGTACTTCCGGCGTGGTGGTTTCTACGACCATACCTTCCTCTGCCAGGTAGCCGCAAGACGGCGCCAACCTCCGGCCGCGTTGGCCGATCAGCTCCACAATGCAGACTCTGCATGCGGTGTAGGGCTCGATCCCGTCATAGTGGCAGAGAGTGGGGATCTCGATGCCGAGCTGGCGCGCGGCGTCCAGTACGGTTTTCCCTTCCTCTACCTGTGTTTCTCGACCATCAACGGTTAACGTGATCATGTGTGCACTCCTCTCAGATGCCTGTAGCTGCCTTCTCAAGATCGCACCTGAGACAGCGTTTCGCTTCGTTCAGGGCATCGGTCTCCGATAATCCAAGCTCCACAATATCAAAGCATGCGATCCTTTTCTCAACGGCGAGACAGGGCATTTGCGGTCGCTCCAGCGCTGCCACTTCGTCCTCGCTGAGCTCCAGCGGCTCTACATACTGCGATGGCGGCGCCACCTTGTATTCGCGCGCGAGGCTTTCGCCCCTCAGGTACTTGCGAATCGAGACAGCCGCGAGTTTGCCCTGAGCTATAGAATCCGCGATAGTGGAGGGCCCCAGCACTACGTCGCCCCCGGCAAAGACGCCCTCGCGGTCCGTGGACAGGGTCTCGGGATCCACTGCCAGGGTCCCGCTTCGAGAGGTCTGAAACCCATCGGTACCGTTGAGAAAACTCAGGTCGGGCTGCTGACCTATGGCGGGAATGAGGCTATCCAGTGGAATAGTGAACTCCGTGCCGGGGATGCGGACCGGCCGCCGCCGGCCGCTTTCATCCAGTTCGGCAAGCTCCATGCGGCAGCACTCGACGCCGGTGAGCCTCCCATTCTCCGCCAACACTTTTGTCGGGGCGGCGAGGAGTTCCATGTGGACTCCCTCCTCCAGCCCCGCTTCAACTTCCCGCGTGATCGCAGGCATCTCTTCTTTGGTCCTTCGGTATATGATTGACACGCTTTCGCATCCAAGCCGTCGGGCGGTCCTGGCCGCGTCTATGGCTGCATTTCCGCCACCCACTACTGCGACTCTGCGTCCCAATGTCGCTTGCTTGCCCAGATTCGCGGCTTTCAGAAAGTCAAGCGCATCTACTACCCCCTCGACATCCTCTCCTGGAACGCCAAGCTTGACGCTCTTATGAGCGCCGGTCGCTACGAACACCGCTCCGTAGCCCTGGGCGAAGAGTTGGTCCAAAGTGATCTGCCTGCCGATCTCGACATTCGTCTGGATCTTCACGCCGGCCTTCTTGATCTCTTCTATCTCAAGATCGAGGACTTGCTTGGGCAATCGGTAGCGCGGTATAGCGTCCGCCAGCATCCCGCCTGCACAGGCAGATCTCTCGAACACCGTGACGTCGTAGCCCCATTGGCACAGGTCGTAAGCGGCAGCCAGTCCGGCGGGCCCAGCCCCTATGACGGCAACCTTCTCCAGCTTGGCCGTCGCCGGGCGGCGTCGGGGACTCACACCTGTTTTCATCTCCTGGTCCACGATGAACCGCTTCAGAGCCTTGACTGAGATGGGCGAGGCGATGTCGCCCGACCGACAGCGATTCTCGCAAGGGTGATGACATACGTAGCTGCACGAGACGACGAAGGGATTGTCCTGGCTGATGACCCCGTAGGCTTCGTGATACTTACCCGCCGCAGTGAGGGCCACGAAGGCCGGGACGTCGGTCCCGACCGGGCAGTTGTACTTGCAGGGGGTATAGATGATATCCTTGCAGACGATGGCCGGGCACCTCTTGTGCTTGATGTGGGCCTCATATTCGTCCCTGAAGTACTGGATTGTTGTCAGCACGGGATTGGGAGCGCTCTGCCCCAATCCGCATAAGGATGCCTTCCTGATCATCTTGCCCAGGCTTTCCAGCAGATCGAGATCGTTTTCCTCTCCCTTGCCTGCCGCAATCCTGTCCAGTATCTCGAGCATTCTTCGAGTACCCTCCCGGCAGGGGGTACACTTTCCGCAAGACTCGTCCTGCGTGAAGGTGAGGAAATACCTGGCCACGTCTACCATGCAGGTTTCCTCATCCATTACAACCATGCCGCCGGATCCCATCATCGAACCCACTTCGGTGAGCCTTTCGTAGTCCACGGGAAGATCCGCCAGCGTTGCCGGGATGCAGCCGCCCGAAGGGCCGCCTGTCTGCACTGCTTTGAGGCGCTTGTCGCCTGCTATGCCCCCTCCTATGTCGTAGATCAGGTCCCCCAGGCTCATCCCCATCGGCACCTCGGTCAGGCCTGTGTTCTTGACCTTCCCGACGAGCGAGAACACCATGGTCCCTTTGCTTCTTTCCGTTCCCATGCCGGAGAACCAGTCAGCGCCGCGGAGGATGATCGCAGGCACATTCACCCAGGTCTTGACATTGTTGATGTTCGTGGGCTTGCCCCACAGGCCTTTCTCGGTGGTCGAAGGGGGCCGCTGCCTGGGCTCACCGATCCGCCCTTCCACGGACGCCAGAAGCGCTGTACCCTCGCCGCAGACGAAAGCGCCTGCTCCGCGGACTACCTGAACGGTGAAGTCGAAGCCCGTGCCCATGATGTCCTTGCCAAGTAACCCCAGCTCCTCCGCATCTTTGATCGCCGCCTGCATCGTCTTTACCGCCAGGGGGTACTCGGCCCGGACGAAGATAAACCCCTGGTGCGCTCCGATGGCGAAGCCGCCGATCGCCATGCCCTCGAGCACCGAGTGAGGGTCGCCTTCCAGGACGCTTCTATCCATGTATGCGCCGGGGTCGCCCTCGTCCGCATTGCAGACTACGTACTTGACATCCCCTTTGGCGGCACGGCAGGCAGCCCACTTCCGACCTGTGGGGAACCCCGCGCCCCCTCTTCCTCTCAGCCCGGCATTCTTGACTTCCTCGATCACCTGCTCGGGCTGCATCCCGTTCAGCACCTTGTTCAGGGCGCGGTACCCTCCCCTGGCGATGTATTCGTTTATGTTTTCCGGATCAATGAACCCGCAGTTCCTCAACACGATCTTGCGCTGTTTCCTGAAAAACGGAAGCTCCTGATACAGCGGGATATCCTTGCCGTCACTGGAGGCTGCCAGCGGGTATTTCCTGATCCGGTCCAGGAGAAGCCACTCCTCCTCCTCCATTCTGCAAAGCGCCCAGTCCTTCCTCATCGGGCCATCGGATGGGTCCTGGAGCAACTGGCCGGCCTTCTCAGGAGTCATGTGAGAGTAGGTTATGCGAGGCATACCCGGCCGGATCACGTCTACCAGCGGCTCCTCTTCGCAGAAGCCTATGCACCCGGTTCGGCGGATCACTACGTGGAGACCTTGACCGTCAATTTCCCTGCTCAGAGTCTCATGTATGGCCCTCGCACCTGCGGCAAGCCCGCAACTACCCATGCCGACCATGATCTTCGTCTTGTCCGGATAGAGCGATTTGAGGCCCAGAACTCCGGCCTTATCCAAGTCAGCGAGCGTGCGTATCATCACTCTTCCCCCTCCTCCCGATAGTGGCGCAGGAGGCCGGATACCTTGTCAAGCCTCAGGCGGCCATACGTGTCGTCGCCGACTCGCACGGCCGGGGCCATACTGCAGCATCCCATGCACCTCACAACGCCCAACGTAAAGTCTCCGTCATCAGTCGTTTCTCCGGCTGAGACGCCCAACTCGGTCTCCATCTTTGCCATCAACCTGGCTCCGCCTCGGACGTGACAGGCGGTTCCCAGGCAGACCTCCAGGCAGTGCTTGCCGCGAGGCTCCAAGCTGAAAGCCTTGTAGAACGTTGCTACCCTGAGGATCTGGCTCAGGGGCACGCCGAGTTCCGTGGCAAGGGCCTCCATCGCCTCCTTAGGGAGGTAGTTGTAGTGCTCCTGAATCGCCTGCAGCGCTTTGACCACGGCGCCCTTGTCGCCGGCGTAGGAATGCGCAACTTGATCAGCGTACGTTAGATCTATCATCGCCTATTCACTCCTTACCGGGCTAATAAGCATATCGCCCTTCTTTATCATTCTCCTGGCAGGCACCCTGACCCCCAGGCACTTCTCCCAGCAGACTCCGCAGCCGGTGCACTTGTCCAGGTCCACGAACCTGGCCTTCTTCCTGATCTTCACCTTGAAGCTGCCTATGTAGCCTGACACCGAGTCAACTTCCGAATACGTGCGCAACTGGATATTCGGGTTCTGGGCTACGGAGACCATCTTCGGGGTGAGGATGCACGCAGCGCAGTCGAGGGTCGGGAACGTTTTGTCAAACTTCGCCATCTGCCCGCCAATGGTCGGATCGCGCTCGACCAGATAGACAGTTCGGCCCGACTCTGCGATCTTCAGCGCCGCCTCGATTCCGGCGATCCCCGCGCCCACCACCAGGGTATTCGGGTTGATCGGCACCTCGGTGGCTTCGAGCGGCTCGTGCATAAGCACTCGCCTCACGGCGGCGGCTATCAGCTTCTTAGCCTTGTGGGTTGCCCCTTTACCATTCCGAGTCACCCATGAGCACTGCTCCCGAATGTTGGCCATCTGAAGCAGGAAGGGGTTCAGCCCCGCTTGTGCGCAGGTGCGCCGAAATGTGGGCTCGTGCATCAGCGGCGAGCATGAGGCCACCACAACCCGAGTCAGGCCAAGCTCCTTGATGTCCTTCTTGATCATCTCCTGCCCCGGATCGGAGCACATGTACTTGTAGTGCTTCGCCAACGCAACCCCTTCCAGGCCGCCGGCAAAAGCGACTACCTCGTCAACGTCCACCGTCTGAGCGATGTTCGTCCCGCAATGGCATACGTAAACGCCGGTTCTTTCCATTTGACTCTCCTTAGTAGCGTGCAGCGATTGAGCCGCTGGATATCAAGTTGTCGCCGATCAGGAGTTCACTGTCATCCAGGCCGAGTGCGAGCCCTATGATCTGCGTAAAGTAGAAGATCGGCAGTTCAAATCGTCTGCCGAACTTCCTGCTGATCTTCTCCTGGTAGGCCTCCAGATTCATCTGGCAAAGAGGGCAGAGTGTGGCAAGGCACTCAGCGCCGGAGTCTATTGCGGCGGATAGAAGCTTGTACACCATCTCCTCGCAGACTCCCGGCTGCACCGTCATGAGCATCCCTCCACAGCATTTTGCCTTGAGAGGATACCAGACAGGCTCAGCTCCCAGCCATGACAGCAGGTCATCCAACTCTGTCGGGAACTCGGGGTCGCCGAACCTGCCTTTCGGACGGCTCAACTGGCAGCCGTAATAGGGGGCGATCTTGAGGCCCTTGAGCTCCTTCTTGACCTTGCTTCGAATCTCATCTTCCCCTATGTCGTTTACCAGCACGTCGAGGAGATGGCGTACCTTGACCGTGCCGCGATACTCGAGATCGGCCGCTTGGAGGGCACCGGCCAACTGCCGCTCCAGGTCGCCGCCTGCCGTCATACATTCATGGGTCTTGGTGAGGACGCAGTAGCAGCCGTTGCAGATGGTCACCAGGTCTCGATCCTCTTTCTCGGCCAGGGCCAGGTTCCTGGCGGATAGAGCCATTGCACGCTTCTCCTCTACCGACATGTAGGTCGTTGCTCCACAGCAGTTCCAATCCTGAAGCTCGATCAATTGCACTCCGACCGCCCTGGCGACATTTCGGGCGGAAACGTCATACGGCTTGCTGGAGGCTTCGGCGCTGCACCCGGGATAGTAGGTGTAGTCTTTCATCTGGCTTCCTCCTCTTTCAATCGCGCCATGATCTTCTCGATATCCCGCCGCCCCTGGATCGCTTTAGGAAGGAGATGCAGGCGTCCTCGCCGAAACATCTTGAAGCCCAGGCCTATCTGGTCCTTGAGGCGGAGAGGACCGGTACTCAGGTAGAACCGCGTGAGCATCTCCATTTCGGCGTTCCTCCCGTATCGGTCCACCACTTTTGCGAACGCCTTCGCAAGAACCGGGTAGGCTTCCCGTCGGCTGAACAGTCCGAACTTGATTCCAAGGGACCTCAGGACATACATGATGTCAGACAGCCTTATGCCGCTGGGGCATCGAGTTGAGCAGTAGTAGCACGAGGCACACGTCCACACGGTATTCGAGCGCAAGACTTTGTCCAGCATGCCTGCCCTGAACAGTCCTACAATCTCCCGCGGCTTATAGTCCATGGTTCGGCTTGTGGGGCAGGAGGCCGTGCACGTTCCACATTGTATGCACGTCCTTATCTTCTCCCATTCCGGAACATGGGCAAGCTCCTTCAGAAACACCTCGTTCAGACTGCCGACATCCGCACTAACCAGCGTATCTTGTGCCATTGCAACCTCCTCTGGTATCTACAATCGGGCGCCGCATCAAACAACTGCGGGGCGAGCGGTATGCGCGGCGGCGGGGATCAGTAGTTCGAAAGTCGTGCCGTGGTCCAATTCGCTTTGCACGCTCACTTCAGCCCCGATCAACTCTGCGATGCTCTTCACTATGGAAAGGCCCAGGCCGGTTCCCTGTTCAGCATATTGCCGCGCGTTTTTCCCTCGGTAGAACTCATCGAACACGTAAGGCAGATCCTCGCCGGCAATCCCTATGCCGGAATCGGACACTCTAACGAGAACCCGGTTGTCCTGCCGCGAAGCGCCGATCGCCACCCACCCTCCTTTCTGCGTGTACTTGATGGCGTTGGCCGCCAGATTTGTGAACAATTGCTCAAGACTCTCGGCATCTCCCCGGACCAACGGCAGGTCTCGGGGAATGTCTACCGTAAGCTTGACCCCTTTCTCGTCTGCTCGAAGCCTGAGACTCCCGGCCGCATCGTTAATGATCTGATTCAGGGAAATCTCTCTCATCTTCATTGTAAACTTGGCATCCTGGCTTCGTGCCAGAATGAGCAAATCGCTGACCAGTTTTAGGCCCTGATCTACCCGCTTACTTGCGCGCGCGGCGAGGTCGCGCTCATTGCTTCTGCCCTCGCCGGTCAAGGTATTCTCAAGCATGGTGAGCAAGTTCTGGATGGCGCCCAGAGGAGCTTTGAGCTCGTGAGACACCCGGCGCATGTATTGGGATTTTGACTGCTGCAGCCCAGCCAGGTCGCGGTATGCCTGCCTCAGCTGCAAGATCAAAGAGGCACTCTCTTTCTGTTTCTCCCTGACTAGTCGGGTTATCGAGATGGCTACAAAAACGGCAAGACACATGGTGCTCGTGAAGGCAACCACGGTAGCGGTTACATAAAGGGAGTTGCGGTACAGCCAGGGTGGGGCCAGCCCTCCCACGTGATGGTGAGCGATGAGTCCGATTCTCTCCAGTTCGACTAACCCGGAGAACAGAGCGATGGCCACAGCCGCTTGGGACCAGGCTTCTATCGGCGAAAGCAGAGTTCCGGAGACAACTATGTGAAAGATGAAATAGAAGCTAAAGGGGTTTTCGACACCGCCGGAGTAGTGGATCAGAGCCGCAAGGGCGAGAAGATCGGTGGTGATCTGAACATTGGCCATGACACTCGATCTCACGCCCCGCCTGTCCTGGGTAACGCGCAGTGCCCTGCACAGTGCCAGAAAGACGACATTGAGGAGAGCCAGCACGCCCCCGATGATATAGAGCTCCCTGACCTGTAACTGCGCCTTGAAAGCCTCGGACGCCACCGTAACAATACCGAACACGGCAGCGACCGCCAGCCATCGCAGCCTTACAAGCCACAATACTCTCTCGCCGAGCGAGGAGGGTTCGGGGACAGCATGGGAACCTATAGATGTCTCCACTAGCTAAACTCCCACCCAGACCGCCTACGTGCTTTTGCCGGCGGTTTGTCCTGCAAGCCTCAGGACTCGATCCACTTGTTTGAGTAGTTCCTCCTCTTTGACCGGTTTATCGAGAAAGGCTTCGACGGGGAGGAACTCTCCGGGGCCATAATATCCATCGCTTTGATCGGGATAGAATCTGAGATCTGTAGTGTCGTGAATTGCACTGAGAACGATGATGGGGATCTTGCGATATTCCGGCTCGGGACGGGCTCTGAGGCGCCAGGTGAACTGGAAACCTTCGATACCTTGCGGCATCATGATGTCTAAGATGATCAAGTCAGGTTTCTCCGATTCAACCTTGCACATGGCTTCTTCGGCATCCGCTGCAGTCACCACCTGGGAAGGCCTCTTCTTCAGTACGTGAGTCACGTACTCCACGACATCCGGATCATCATCTACTACGAGAATCTTGGAGTCCATCTCTTTAGGCAGATCCGGCACAACTTTTGGGTCTGGGAGATGCCAGTACTTCAGGGCATCAGCCACTGTGCGTCCAAACAGATCAGCGCCTCTCTTCAAATCGGCTTTATCACCCATACGGTCCTTGACGAACTTCCGCAGCACTAGTTTCGCCATCTCGCCGATGGCATGGTACACGGCGCCCAGCTCGCGCAGTCCCTCAAGGTAGTTCTGCTTCTCTAGAATGAGGCTAACGTCTCTTAGCTGATCTTGAATGGCACGAGTACGGGTGCGAACCGTTAGCCAAAACTCCGGTCCGTCAACTGCTCCGACCTGCTCGTGACCGTTTCGTTGGACAGAGAACCAATAGGTCATGGCTCTCTCCAGAGCGCGCTCAAACGCATCTTCCGGGCGCTCGCCAAGCGTCTCCATCTCGAACCTGCTGGTGATAGAGACCTGCAGAAGAACCTTGACCAGGCTTTCCAACGCATTCTGGACGGCCGCAGATTGATTGAGAGCCTGGGGAATATCACCCTTTTCGAAGAGTCGCTCTATTCCCCCTAATTGTCCTTCGATAGTTGCCACCCGGCGTTCTGTATCAGCCAGCAACCTAGGCACGTCTTCCATGAATACCCCTCCCATCGGGGTATACACCCGACCCCTGGGGGTCTTTTCCCTAATTGTACTTATGGCTCATCGAAAAGTCAAGTATTCTGCAAAAAAAACTCTAGAAGAATTTTGCTGATGCACGAAAAGCGCATGGTAGCGGATCGGGGGCTCGTCCCGTGTGCGCTACCGTGACCTGTGATTTCGAAACCGGCCGGGCCGCAACGCGGAGGCAATCGCTCGTTGTGGAGGCGTATGACCTCGGCGATAACTTCTGACGTCGGCAACAGGCACGGCAAACACCAGGAGCAAGGGCGGAACGTGTGTGAGCTATCTGACCGTGACGCATCCAGGGATATCCTACGTCACGCTCCACGATCAGGGCGGCTACTGGATGATCGACAGCATCTCAACCGATGCCCCAAGTGGAGAACCTGCTTCAGCAGCCGCTATGCTTTCGGCGCTAGCAACTCTCATCGCTTTGCGCAAGCTTAGAAGGCGGAGTTCAACTTGAGCGCCGCCCATTCCTTGGGAGAACCCACCGCCTGATGAGATAGGCTGAGAGGGCGTTGTGGATAGCGACGGAGTACGCCCTATCTTTGGACCTCCATCCTAGGTGAGTGATTCCGTGTGCCAGCATAGTAGAGAAGCATCACTGCCACCAATGTTCCAAGCACCTGTTTGTTAAAGGCTTCGGAGCATGCCCCGATCCAAACCAACATAGCTCTAAGGTCGAGTTGCTCTCCGGCAGAGCACATGCCAAACGGGAGGGAGTGTAACTGCTGCTATGGGTCTGCTTTGCCAGTGGCACTGCAGTTCACGGCAGTGTTAATGGTTCGAGTCCACGCCGGGGAGCCAGCAAGACAGCGGGTGCTTTCCGTATGGGCTGGCGTTTTTTTTGCCGACTCCTCACCTACCGTCCCCCCTAACAAGCATGCCCTAATCTGCATATCAAAAGCTGTCCTAGAAATTTCACCGTTCTTACTTTCAAAAAGGGACTAGGAAGCGTCTGCATTCCCTCAATTGCCCCTGGCGCTACCATTTAATTGCCACAAATGAGAACAGATCGAGGATCCTCCCCTCGATCCTCTTCTCTTTCTGGTCAACCTGAAGCTGGATCACGAACTGCTTCAGGATGCGCTGCCGTGCAAGGGGATCGTCAGATGAGCCGGCTTCCCGAATCTCGGAGGTTAGCCGCCTGACTTCGCTAATGTCCACTGGAAGAGGTTCGCTGCAGGTATCCTCAGAGGGCGCTCAAACTTCAACTGAGACGGTGATTCTTCGGAAGTCTGTATTTCCACCTGCGATCCTTCCGCTAAGCCGGTATGCCCGCATAAGCAGACGCTCAGGGCGATCGCTGCTATTGCAGTGATGAGCATCCTATTGTCGTTACCACCCATGCAATCGGTCCTCTTCCCTGAATCAGTTGCGTTCACTCAGCTCACATTATACAATAAGGCGGTCGTTTCCGGGAAGGAACTACTTCGGCGGGGTAGACTACCGAGATCTGCTCTACTTGGGCCGCCGCCTTTCTCATGAATGCGAACATCATTAGGAGAGCCTTTGATAGCGCGGACTCTTCGATGGCCCACCCCACCGGCCAAGAGGGTAGCATAGCCGCAAAAATAGGCGCGCGTTTGTCATCAGACGTAGAAAGGTGCAGCCATGAAAAACAAGGGTGAATTGACTCGATACGGTTTCAGCAGACGTGAGTTCTTGTCGGCAATGATCGCCGCAGGAGCCGTGGCCATACTGCCTGCGGAGTTTCTCCTCGCAGGCACCGAGAAGGAGTGGCCTCAAGACGTGGGACATTTCCCGACCCTCGCGGTCGCTGAGTCTGGCGGAGTCTGGCTGGCATCGACTGCACGCACAACGGCCGAACGATTCATCAAGGTTGATCTGATCGAGAATCATCAGAGGAAGGAAATATGTCGGTTGCAGCCGGAGGGCCTTACCGGCATTGCTCCACCTGCCATCGCCGCGTGGCAGAATGGCTGCATCGTGGCCTTCCCTGTGGAGCAAAACGACAAGTGGCGCATCGCCTGTTGTTTCATAGACAGCCGGACCTCACAGACGCCGGTCTGCACATACCTTCCCTCTGAAGGCTCGGCCAATATCTCGCCGGCGATCGCTGTGGCGAATGGGCGTGCGTGGATCGTCTGGGAGTCAAACGCCGGGAAAGGTCGCTGCGTCTGTTCCACATGGGTCCGGCCAAGCGGGCACGGCAGTATCGAGCGTATCTCCAGCCGAGATGCGAATAGTTACAACCCGGCCATTGTCGCCCTCGATGACGGAACGTTGTTCGCCGCGTGGGATTCCGTCCGCAAGGGGAGCGCGGATATCTGGGGTGCCTGGCTCAAGAACGGGAAGTGGCAGAAAGAAAAACAACTGACTTCGGCCGCCAGAATCGAACGGCATCCGCACCTGGCTTCACGAGGAAGTGACGTCTGGATGACCTGGCAAGCCCAGGCATGTACCAAAGGCCGCAGGCTGAATCTCGTGGACGAACAGCTTATTGTCGTCGCCAGACTCGACGATGGAAAGTTGTACGCGCCGGTCGGTCTTTTCCAAGAAGTCTCCACAAAGGAGCGAAAGCTGATGCGGCCTCGGATCGGATTCGATTCCTCCGGCGCACTTTGGCTGACGGCAAGGCTGGGAATGCCGAGGCTGCAAGCCGGCTGGAAGCTGGTCCTGTGGCGGTACGCCGAAAAGCAATGGTCGGAAATGAGTTTCTTGGCTGATCAGGAGGGCCGTTGGCATCCTGTGCCTGTGGCTTTCCCAAAGAACTCCGATGTGTTGGCTGTGCTGCAACACGATAACATTCCGGGAGACTATGACCAGACATTAGGGATGGACTGCGAGTTTGAATCGGCCCTTGAGGTCAAGGCGATATCCCGCGATGAATCCCAAGTGCAACCGATAACCGAACCCCTGAGAATGCCCGAGACGGACTTTTCCCTTGAGGAGAAGATGGAGCTCTGCAGCGCCGATTTGCCCAGGCAGAATTGGCACTGCGCGGGAGAGAAACTGACTTTGTACTGGGGCGATCTTCATGACCATACGGATCTGTCCGTCTGCGATCGCCGACAAAACCCTCCGGGGCATGATCTGTTCGCCAACCTTCGGGACATCGAAAAGCTGGACTTCGCCGCGCTGACCGACCATGGTTACAACTTCGATCCGGCCCAGTGGAGGCTGAACGGCGAGCAGACTCGCAACAACCACGATCCCGGCCGATTTGTTACCTTCCTGGGCCAGGAATGGACGTCCAGCGTGTGGAGGAAATCGGGCGGCTATGGGCATCGTAATCTGATCTATCTGGATCCCCACTATGGCAAGTTCTATGATTCCTTCGACGGAGATGTCTCCCCTGCCGATGTGTGGAAGGAGATTGGGGAGACCGAGTTCATCTGCATACCGCACCAACTTGCGGACTGGAAGGGAAAGGGCCTCGGCAACCCCCCGACGGACTGGAACTTCGTTGATGAGAAACTCCAACCCGTGGCGGAGATATGGCAGGTGCGGGGTTCATACGAGTACCTTGGGTGCCCTCGTCAGGCAGGTCAGGGTAAGCCGGAGAAGGGCCACTATCTTCAGGACGCGTGGGCCAGGGGGATCATCATCGGCGTGATCGCAAGCCCGGACCACGGCGGCGGCGCCGGGAAGGTGGGCGTCTGGGCGCCGGACCTCAGCCGTGAATCCATATTCAGAGCGGTTCAGGCACGGCACACATTCGGAACTTCCGGCGCAAAGATGGCTCTTCGCTTCAGCGCCGGGGATGCCATCATGGGAGACAAGGTTGAACGGACCGCTGGACCCATTTGTTTTTCTGTCAGCGGGGAAGCCTTGCATGAGATCACAAGGATGGTCATATTCCGCAACAATGAAGCTGTTCACATCGCGGTCCCCGGGAAGACGAGATTCGATCTGGAATGGACCGACGAAGAACCGCCCGATGTGGAAAGCCTTTGGTATTACGCGCGCGTCCGTGCGGCCGACAACGAACTGGCCTGGTCCAGCCCCATATGGTTCTTAGGTTGAGGACTTCTTATCCGGATGTCCGAATGATGAAGGAATTGCTTTGCTGATGTTCGCCGACCCCCTGGCGCTACCAGTTTATTCGCTTCATTGCTAGTGGATCGAGGATCCTCCCCTCGATCTCTTTTTTTGTCCGCGTCAGCAGATCCGGGGGAGGAGGTCGCCGGCGGGGATGTCGAGGATTCGGAGGCTGCCCATGGAGGTTTTGAGGTGGACTCGCCCTGTCGGTTCTGAGTGAACTCGCCCGATGATGGCTGCCCTCTCGCCGAGTGGATGCTCACGCAAGGCGCTGAGCACGGCTTCCGCGTCCTGGGCGGGCACGATGACCAGCATCTTGCCTTCGTTCGCCACATGAAGCGGGTCAATCCCCAGAAGCTCGCATGCCACTCGAACGTCCTCATTGGCCGGAATCTTCTCTTCCTCGATCTCGATGCAGACTCCGGATTGAGAGGCGATCTCATTGAGGGTGGCGGCCAGTCCGCCGCGAGTGGGGTCACGGAGGCAGTGGATGCTCGGCGAGGCTTCGAGCATCTTTGCCACAAGATCGTTAAGAGGGGCGCAGTCGCTCATGATCTCCGAGGAGAATCGGATTCCCTCCCGGCAGGTCATGACCGCCATCCCATGATCCCCGATCGTCCCACTGAGGATGACTATGTCGCCCACACAAGCCCTCTCTGGCGAAGGATACTCCTGTGCAGGAAGCAAGCCGATCCCCGATGTGTTAATGAACATCCTGTCCGCCGAGCCTCGGGGGACGACCTTCGTGTCGCCCGTGACGATGGAGACACCGACCTCCGAGGCGGTCCGGCTCATGGAATCCACGATTCGCTCCAGGACCTCGAATTCCAGTCCCTCCTCGAGGATAAAGGCTGCGCTGAGGGCAATCGGCTGGGCTCCTGCGGCTGCGAGATCATTGACCGTTCCGCATATCGCCAGCTTGCCGATGTCGCCACCGGGGAAAAAGAGCGGGTCAACCACGAACGAGTCGGTCGTGAAGGCGAGCGTGTGAGCGCCGTTCCGAATGATCGCCGAGTCGCCGAGGACGTTCAGCGTCGGGTTTCCGAAGTGCTTAAGGAACAGGCCGCCGATGAGATCAGCGCTCTTCTTGCCGCCTGCACCGTGAGCGAGGAGGATGATGTCGTCTTTCATAGCCTTCCACCCGAGTATCGGAATTCTGCCGCACAAGCGCCTTCGTTGGAGACCATGCACGGACCGAGGGGGTTTTCGGGCGTACAGACTCTCCCGAACGCCTTGCAGTCCGACGGCGACTTCAGCCCCTTGAGGATCAATCCGCATTCGCAGGCCTTGTTGCCGGGCGAGGGGACGTACTCCGGCAGGAACTTGGAGGCGTCGTATGCGGCGAACTCCGGCCTCAAAGCAAGGCCGCTCACCGGAATGACGCCGATCCCCCGCCATTCGGTATCCACCACGTCGAATGCCGTGTAGACGCACTTGGTGGCAGCGAGATTGCCGTATTGGGAGACTGCGCGGGAATACTGGACCTCCACCTCTGCGCGGCCTTCCATCGCCTGCTTGACCAGCATATGGATCGCCTGGAGTATGTCGAGCGGCTCGAAGCCGGTGACAACGCACGGAATGCCATACTCGCGCGCGATCGGCTGATAGGCTTCGCTGCCGATGATCGAGCTGACGTGACCCGGGCAGATGAATCCCTCGATGCCGACTTCGGGATCGCTCGCCAGGGCGGTCATCGCGGGCGGGATGAGCTTGTGTGCGCTGAGAACGAAGAAGTTGGGCAACCCTTTTTTCCATGCCTCGAGGATCGCGAGGGCGATAGCGGGGGTCGTGGTCTCGAAACCGATTCCAAAGAAGATCACCCGCTTGCCGGGATTCTCTTCAGCGATGGTGATGGCATCCAGCGGCGAATAGACGACACGAACGTCCGCTCCCCGAGCCCTCTCCGCCTCCAGGTTCGAGTGAGTACCGGGAACTCGGATCATATCGCCGAAGGTCGTGAGGATCGTGTCCGCCGACTTGCCCAGCTCTATGAACTGGTCAATCTGTCCCTGAGGGGTGACGCACACGGGGCAGCCTGGGCCGGAAATGAGCCTCAGGTTTTCGGGCAGGAGGCCCTTGATGCCATGCCGGGCGATGGCCATGGTATGCGTGCCGCAGACCTCCATGAGCCTCAGCGGCCGAGTGGCTTCCTTTCGAATGCGCTCCGCGATCTCGAGGGCGAGGGCGCCGTCACGAAACTCGTCAATATACCTCACCGCGCTATCATCCTTATCAGCCGCAAGGTCTCCTCAGCGTCTTCGGGATCGAGCCGCTCGATAGCGATTCCGGCGTGAATGAGCACGTAGTCGCCGATCTGCAGGCCCTCGAGGAAGTCAATTCGAGCCGCCTTCGACACACCCTCTTGCTCGACCTTTGCCGTGTTGCCGTTGATCTCCATCACTTTCATTGGAATTGCCAAACACATCAGCGCGTGAACCTCCCGGCGGCGATTGCCGCCTGGCCCAGCGAAATCCCGCCGTCATTGCAGGGGACAGCGCTGTGCCGGAATACTTCAAATCCGCTTGACTTCAGGCGCTCCAGGGTCATGCCGAGCAGGAGCACGTTCTGGAATACGCCGCCGCTCAACGCGACCTGGTTTAGGCCGGTCTCTTCTCTGATCGAGTGGCAGACTCTGAGGACCATCTCAGCCACCGTGGAGTGGAATGTGCTTGAAATCGTCCCTATCGGCGTTCCTCTCCTGATCTCCTCGACGATCTCCCTCATCATCGGACGGACGTCAATCTCATCTTCGATTATATCAAAATCATAAGTGCAGTCGGTGGGGCCGTTGGATTTTGCCTCCAGTTCGATGGCGGCCTGGCCCTCGTAGGTGACCTCGGAGCAAATCCCGAGCAGGGCGGATACGGCGTCGAAGAGCCTGCCCATGCTGGAGGTCAATGGCGCGTTCAGCCCTCGCTCGATCTGCATCTTCACCGCATAGGACTCGTCCTCTGGCAAGAGAGAGGAGAGAGGAGAGAGGAGGGAGGAGTGAACCAGGTACGACAGCGCCATACGGCCGGGCCTGCGGACGGCGGCGTCTCCGCCGGGCAGCGGCACGCAGGCGAGATGCATGGCCCGTCGGAAATCCTTGTAATCGGCGATAAGGAACTCCCCGCCCCAGATTCGTCCGTCCGTGCCGTAACCCGTTCCATCGAGAGCGACTCCTATCACCGGGCCCGGCATATGATTCTCCGCCATGCAACTCGCGATGTGGGCATGGTGGTGCTGGATCGCAATCTTCTCGGTAGCATCCAACGACAGCGCATACCTAGTCGAGTGATAGTCAGGATGGAGGTCATGGGCGATGATCTCAGGCTCGACCGCGAAAAACCTGCAAAAATGGTCTACCGTTTGCCGGTAGTGTTCCATCGTCGGCGCATTATCGAGGTCGCCGAGGTGCTGGCTCAGCAGCGCAAGCCGCCCCTTTGTCAGGCAGAATGTGCTCTTCAGATCGCCGCCGCACGCCAGTATTTTGGGCATGTCCATGTCCAACTCGATGGGATGAGGCACGTAGCCTCGAGCGCGCCGAATGACCATGGACACACCGCCGAATACTCGGGCGACCGAATCATCGCAGGCCATGTGAATCGGCCGATTGTGCGTAAGCATGTGATCAGGGATATGCCCCAGCCGTTTCGCCGCCTCATCGTCCTTGTGGGCAATGGGCTCTTCGCTGAGATTGCCGCTCGTCATGACCAGCGACGGCGGGCTTTCCTGAAGCAGCAACAGATGGAGCCGCGT
>Ga0307379_10001687_pt1 | contig 34237 bp, 13 predicted proteins | sample UN2MG_FD_202237 | JGI IMG/M metagenome (GOLD analysis project Ga0307379, IMG submission 202237) | Soil microbial communities from Risofladan, Vaasa, Finland - UN-2 | ecosystem: Environmental > Terrestrial > Soil > Coastal area > Acid sulfate soil | place: Finland: Risofladan, Vaasa | collected...
CAGCGACCGAGGCCGACATGGACTCGGTGACCCTTTTCATCGACTGGTCGAGAGGGAGATCCAGCGGTAAGAAGGTGAAATGCCCGTGCCGACCGCCGGCCGAATGCCCATTGCTGGTCAAGGATGTCGGCTGGCGTCCAGGGCAAGAGCCGGCCGATCGCGCGACTCCGGAGGAGCTTGCACAGTGTCCTCTGCAGGGCTCCCGAGAGTTATTACTGCGAGTGGTGGCGACTCCGAAGGGGAACCTGAAGAAGTGGTGGCAGCAGACGAAGCGGCAACCCGCCTGCGGACTCGTGCTGCATAGAGATGCATGCGGCAGCGGCCATCGGGTTGTGGGCACGACTGATGGAAGGACGGTGCCGAAGATGATGCGCCAGGCGCGCAGCATGCTCTACAACTGGCGCAAGGCAGAGGGTGTAGACGCAGAACAGCAGGCCGAGGTGATTCTCCTGACTCCCTTCGTGGTTGACAAGCCAAGCCGCCCTTGATAAGATGCTTATGACAATCTGACGGACGCCAAGGGCGTCCTACGCATGGGCAGGCCAAAGGCAGCCGATGAAGCCACGGGATGTGGCTTGATCGGCTGCTTTTGTTTTGGCCTGGCACGCAGCTTCAGCAGAGGAAGGGAGTGAGATCGCCGTGGAGGGACCGGATATGCGAAGTGGGGAGGATGTGGGTCCACTAAAGCATGCACAGACTCCGCACGGCACCTGGGAGAGAAGGCCTGGGGAATCACGGCAGGCCTACCGGGCATTCGAAGCCTACCTGGGGCTGGGGCAAGCTCGCAGCTTACGTGCGGTGGCCAAGCGCGTGGGCTGCCACTTGTCGCTTATCAAACGGTGGTCATCCAAACATGACTGGCGGGTCCGCGGGGCCGCGTGGGACCAAAGCCAGACCCAGGAAGTGGCAGTGCAGACCAAGTCGCAGGAAGTCGCCTACGAACGACGGCTCCGCAACGCCGAGCAGCTCGAGAAGGTGGCCATGGCCGGACTGCGCAGCCTGCTGGTGCGGGACCCGGAGACTGGCGAACTCCGGTTCCACCAGGGCCTCAAGCCGGCCGACATTGCTTCTCTCATTCGCGTCGCCTGCCAGATGATGCCCACCCCACCCATCTTGACGGAGGAAGAAGGCGCCGATGAAGAGGCGCTCGCCGATCTCAGCGATGCCGACTTGCTGCGGCTGCGATCACTGCTAGAAGAGGAGGATGACGATGGAGAAGACGGTGAAGAGAGAGAGAAAGGCGTGGAGCCCAAGCCAGCAGCGAAAGCTGGCTCGGGCCGTAGAAAGAGAGCGCGCGCGACGCGACCCTAACCTGTTCGCCGAGTACGTGATGCGGACCCCGGAGGACGAGCCCTGGGTGCAACAGTCATTCCATCGGGAATGGCAGGCCCTGCTGCCCAGGAAGGGGCCGGCCCGCCTGCTCGTCGGAGCGCCCCGAGAGTCGGCCAAGACCACGCAGCTTGCGATCGCCCGGGTGATTTGGGAACTGGGACGCAGCCCAAACCTGCGGGCGAAGATCGTCACCAGCACCGACGATCTGGCCTCGGACATCGTGGCCTCGATCGCCGAGCATATTGCGCGCAACCCTCGGGTGCGACAGGTCTTCCCCAATCTCAAGCCGGCATCGCCCGGCCTCTGGCCCAAGCCGGGAGCCCGCGCGAACCGGCTGGTGGTGGCGCGCACTCTGCAGGACAAGGATCCCTCCGTGTCTGCACATGGGATCCTATCGACCGGCACGGGCGGCCGGGCCGATCTGATCGTTTTCGACGACGTGGTTGACTACCGCAACGCCGTGGCATCTCCCACCCTCCGAGGCCGGGTGGCTGAGTCGGCCATGGAGGTCTGGATCAATCTCCTGGGCCCAACTGGCCGAGCAGTCTATGTCGCCACGGTCTGGCACGAAGACGATCTTACGATGCAGCTGAAGAGGAACCCCGCCTGGACTGTTTGGTGGCGACCGGCGAGGGACGAGAAGACGGGGGAGCCGCTCTGGCCGGAGCGCTGGGGGGAAGAGGAGCTGGCCGCCCGCGAGCAGGAGATCGGTCCTCGCGCCTTCGCCCGGCAGTACCTCCTCCAGCCCTTCAGTGACGAGGAGCGCACCTTTCCAGAAGACGTGCTGGCAGCGTGTCGAGACGATACGAGATGCCCCGGCAAGATCGAAGTGCCTGCGAAGTGGCCCTGCTACTCGGGCGTCGATCTCGCTTCCAGCCTCGGGCAGAAGGCGAGCTGGACTGTCATGTTTACCGCGGCCGTGGATCCGAACACCAAGCAACGCTATCCCTTAGAGATCGTCCGAAAGCGCCAGCACTTCCCCGAGACCATCCGGATGATCCAGGCCCAGTGGGAGAAGTGGCGCCCGCAGTTGATCTATGTGGAGAGCAATGCATACCAGGCGGCAGTGGTACAGGAGCTGTCACAGACAAATCGCTCCATCCCGGTACGCGCCTACACCACGGGCCGGGAGAAGATGAGTCCGGACATCGGCATCCCCTCTCTGTCTGCCACCATGGCGAATGGGTCCTGGCTGATTCCAACAGGCGGGCCCGCTCACCCGGCCCGCTGCGAGTGTGGCTGGTGTGCCTGGGTGCGTGAGCTTCGCCTCCATCCCGGGGGTGAACATGCCGACTGTGTGATGGCGATGTGGCTGTGTGAGCTGGCCGCCAGAGAGAGGGCCCGCTGAAGTGGCAAATACCCCAAGCCGGGCGACCTCTCGGGCCTGCGGAAGAAGTCCTATGCGGAGGAAAGGGACGGCGTGCCAATGGCGAGGCGAACCAGCGTGCGCTCCCAGTCGGCGCGGCTGAAGGGGATCAATATAGTGAGGAACAGGTGAGGCGATCGAGGGTATCCACCAAGGCGACGTGAGGGACTGGCTTGCCGCGCTACCTCCGCATCTACCGTAGGGGTTTGTCGATGCCGCTCTCTCGATCCCCGCTCGTCGCCTCAGCCAGGGTGCGGAAGGCTGCGGTCGCCCGGCGTAGGTCAGCGCCGGAGACAGGATCTGTCACACCGACGCTGCCGGACTGAAGAAAGGAAGCAGTGGAGCATGGATATGAGCAAACTGAATCTCACTCAGATATCGATCGGACGCCTGAAGCCCTCGCCCTACAATCCGCGGCTCATGCCGCAGGCGGAGATGGAGAAGCTGACGCGGTCGATCAGAGAGTTTGGGTTCGTGGAGCCGCTGGTGGTGAGGAAGCAGGACCACAGGGTCATCGGGGGACATCAACGGCTCGAGGCGGCGAAGGTCCTGGGACTAGAGAAGGTCCCGGTGGTGTTCGTTGACATCACCGAGGCCCAGGCGAAGGCCCTGAACCTCGCCCTCAACCGCATCCAGGGGGAATGGGATCTGCCTAAGCTGGGCGAGTTGCTGGCGGAGCTTCGAGACATCCCGGATCTGGACGAGACGCTCTCGGGATTCGATTCGGGGGAGATGGACGATCTCCTCGCCGAGCTGGAACGCCAGCAACTGCCCGCGCCCTATGAGGAGAGCTTCCCGGAGGCGGCGGAGGTGCTCCAGGCGCAGCGGGAGGCGGCCCCGACGCGAGTCAGCAAAGGTGAGACGTGGCGGCTCGGCCGGCACCGGCTCTATTGCGGGGACAGCCTCGCACCCGGCGCGCTTGAGCGGCTGTGTGATGGCAAGAAGGTGGACGCCGCCGTGACCGATCCACCATATGGGGTTGGATATCGGTCGACGCTGGCCCGCCGCGGGCGCAGGAAGAAGTCCATCGCCAATGATGGCCAGGATGAGTTCGACGGGTTCCTCGCGAGAGCACTACCTGCGATCCGGGCCGTGATGAAGCGCGGCGCGGTGATGTACTGGTTTGCCGGTGGAGGTGGGGCGGAGCCGGTGCTGGCAAAGGCCTTGCTCGCCATCGCAGAGCAGTTTACTCTCCTCAATACTATAGTGTGGGACAAGGTCGACCCCGGCTTGGGGTGGCGGTGGCGTCGCAGCTGGGAGGCGATCATCGAGGCCTCCCATGGCAAGCCCCGAGTCTGGCATGGGGGCACGAGCGCGCGCAACGTACTGCGCTATGCCAAGGCCATCCCACAATCAGACGACCATCCCACGCCGAAGCCGGTGCCGCTGCTGGAGGAGATCATTCGAGCGGCCGCGCCGAGCCGGGGACTTATCCTCGATCCCTTCGCCGGGTCGGGGCCGACCCTCATCGCCTCGGAGCGGACGGGACGAGCCTGCTATGCCGCGGAACTCGAGCCACAGTACTGTGACATCATCGTGGCCCGCTGGGAGGCGCTGACGGGATCAGAGGCGAGGGCATTCTCCGCGGAGTCCGCTTAGGAAACGGCCGTTTGTGGGCACAGAACGGCACTTACAGAACGCAGGATAGCAGTTAGCCAAAGACGAAGAGAATTGCCCAGGAGAGCTTGGGCAGGATTTCTAGGGCGCACAGGGACGAAAGGACAATTCCCCGGACGCCCTGCCGAAGCGTTGCCGGGGGCGGCCGGGGAAGCGCCAATTTCGCCGGCCAGATAATAGTAAGCCAGAAGGGGAGCCTGCCCTGCCCGCAGAACTTAGACAATAGTCGATATGGGCTTGATGCGGGCAGTTGGCCCCACCATCCTAGTTGGGTAAGCCCAACCAAGGCGACAGTAGGAGGGGCGAGGGCAGCGATCCTGCGTGGGCGAGGCAGGAATGAAGCTGGCGAGCAGTACCGGCAGCGTGGCTTCGGCAATGCGCAGCCTCACCTTTGAACGGGTGACCGCGCTCGCTGTGGCCGTATGCGTTCTTGGTGTGGCAAGTGCCTCCGGAGCTGTGGCCGCTGACACCTCCCGCGACGTAGAGGCGACTGCCAGCGCGGCCCGGGCTCAACACATTTCCCTCCAGGCCGGCAGCTTCGACCCTCTCAGCCGGAAACCCGACCTCCCAGCTCGCCTTACTCAGGCGGTCCCCGCTGCCGACGAAGACTACTACATCGTCCAGTTCGACGGCACCGTGCTCCCGGAGTGGCGCGCCGAGATCGAGGAGATCGGCGGCGTGCTGTACGGCTACATGGCCGAACACGCCTACCTCGTCAAGCTGGCGAAGCCGCTCGTGCACCAGGTTCGGCAATTGCCGCAGGTTCGGTGGGTCGGGCTGTACGAGCCCGGGTTCAGGGTCAGCCCCGGGCTGTTCGAGACCCTGGAATCGGCCGAAGAGGTGCCGGTCGTCCTGTCCACGTTCGAGCGCGACGAGCTGGCCGGCCTGCTGGCCGCGCTCTACGCCGAGCAGGCCGATCTTATGGAGAAGTTTCCATTGACCGGGAACTCGGTTCGCGCTCATGTCAAGGGTCGGTCGATTGCTCGCCTGGCGCAGACGAAGGGATTGGCCTGGATGGAGGAGTTCGTCCCGCCCGAGCTCTTCAACGACCAGGCCGGCCCCATCGTGGGTGCCGACGATGTGTGGTCTGTTCCGGGCCTCTACGGAACCGGCCAGATCGTGGCCGTCGCCGACACCGGCCTCGACCTCGGCGCCAACGACGCGACGATTCACCCCGATTTCTACGGCCGGATCGTCGAAGGGCAGGCCTGGGGGCGCGCAACCTGGGACGATCCGGACGGCCACGGCACTCACGTCGCCGGCAGCGTCCTGGGCGACGGCACGCAATCATCCGGGCTCTATGCCGGCGTCGCGCCCGAGGCCAGCCTCGTCATGCAGTCCGTGCTCGACGCAAACAATGGCCTGGGCGGGCTCCCCGCCGACCTCCGCGACCTTTTCACCGACGCTTACGACGCTGGGGCGCGCATCCACACCAATAGCTGGGGCGCCGCCCTCTACGGAGCCTACAACACCGATTCCTGGAACGTCGACAGATTCGCTTGGGACCACAAAGACGTGACGGTCCTCATGGCGGCCGGAAACGAGGGAGAGGACCTGGACGCGGACGGCGTCATCGACGCTGACTCGATCAGCACGCCGGGGACGGCCAAGAACTGCATCACCGTCGGCGCAACGGAGAACTACCGTCCCTCCCTCAACTTCATCTGGGGGAGCGGCTACGGGAGCCCCATCAGCAGTGACTACACGGCGGACGGCCCGGACGGTCTGGCGGCGTTCAGCAGCCGCGGACCGGTCGATGACGGGCGGCTCAAGCCCGATCTGGTAGCGCCCGGCACGTGGGTCTGCTCGGCGCGCACCCGCCAGGCAGCAGTCGATGAGGGATTCGAATCAGGCTCGATACCGGGGGGCTGGAGCGCCGATTCCGGCTGGGCGGTCTACTCCGGAGACGCCCGCGGCGGGACCTACAGCCTCGCCAACGGCACCCCCTCCGCCAGCTATGGACCCAGCCAGAACAGCTGGGTCGACCTGCCGCCGTTGGATTTAGGAGCCTACTCGTGGGGCACGTACGGATGGATAGAGGTCGCCATATGGACGCGCTACAACATCGAGTCGGATGGCGACCAGGCCTGGCTGGTCGTCGACGATCAGAGGCCCGGGCAGGGGTGGTACGGGTATTCGTTCACGGGCGCCTCCGGCGGATGGCAGCTCGTTCCGTTGCGGATCGATCCGGCGAGCATCAGCGACTGGAGCGCTGTCAACATCGCCCTGGTGCTCGAAACCACCTCCTCGAACAGCGGCGGACCGTATTACTTCTTGGCGGACGACGTCAGAGTCTATTCGCTCAATGGGTGGCGGCCCGCCGAGCTCGGCCTGAGCACGAACGGGACCGTCATCGACGAGAGCTACCAGCTCATGAGCGGGACCTCGATGGCGACTCCGCTCACGGCGGGCGGCGTCGCTCTCCTCCGGGAGCACTTCATGTACGACGAGGGCGTGACCGATCCGAGCGCCGCGCTCCTCAAGGCGACGCTCATCGCCTCCGCCGACGACCTCACCCCCGGACAGTACGGCACAGGCGCCGCGCAGGAGATCCAGGGACGCCCCGACAGGTCGCAAGGCTGGGGACGGGTCAACGTGAAGAACGCCATCGCCCCCGACTCACCGGCTGCGGTCACGTGCTTCGATGTGGCGACCGGTCTGGCCCAGAGCGAGGCCGACGAGTTCTTCATCGACGTCACCAATGGCTCCGTGCCCCTGCATGTCGCACTCGTCTGGACCGACCCAGCGCCCGCAACGCCCTCGGTCACCCCTCAACTCGTCAACGACCTCGACCTGACCGTCACCGATCCCTCGCTGGTGGACTACACTGCCATGGGAGGGTCGGGAGACCACCTCAACAACGTCGAGTTCGTCGAGATCGCGTCACCGGTCGTCGGCACGTACACAATCACCGTCGAGGGATACGACGTCAACGGTCCGGACCAGCCCTATGCCGTCGTCGTATACGGCGGAGCGACGGAGACGGACCTGACGCCTCAGATCTCGGCCCTGGATCCGATCTCCGGCTCGCAAGGCGTAATGGAGCTCGAAGTCGCGATCACGGGCCTCTACACGAACTTCGCGGACGGCGTCTCCGTCGCATCGTTCAGCGGAACCGGCATCACCGTCAATAGCACGAGCGTGAGCGACGCCACGCACGCGCTTGCGGACGTCAGCATCGACCTTTCGGCGCCGCTTGGGGCCCGCGATATCACGGTGACGACGGGCGACGAAGTCGCCGCGGGGACCGAGGCGTTCGAGGTGACGCTCTCGACGCTCAGCGTGTCACTCATGCCCGGAGCCTGGGACATTGGGGTCGTTCCGCCGGGGGCCGTGGAGACGACGTGGACCGCGGGCACGGCGGCGCAGGGGGGCTACTTCGAGGTGACGAACGACGGCTCGACGGCGATCGGCCTGATGCTCGGCGCCGCGAACAGCGAGAGCTGGACGCTCGGCTCGACCCCGGGGCCGGATACGTTCGTCGTGGGGTGGGGGCAGACCGCCGTGCAGGGAAATGAGCCTGCCTATACCGTGGTGACGACCGGCGGCGTGCCGCTGGCGAGCGATTTGTCGGCAGGCGGAAACTTCAAGTTCGATCTGCAATGCTTGGCGCCCACTTCCAGTACGGATCCATCGGGTCAGCACATCACGGCCGTTGTGGGAGCACAGCCATGACCGGCACACACACCGTGGACGAACCAAGCGCGAGCGAGAGGGGGTGAAGAGTCCAGGCACAGCTTCAGAGGCGGGACTAAGGGTCTGATTTGACAGACCAAAACCGATAGGAGGTATGGAGTTCGATGAGAAAGACGAGTCTACATCTGTTGCTCGCAGTTCTGTTGCTGCTGGCGGCGCAGGCCGCCTTCGCCGCAGACCAGATCACCGTCACGGTGACCCTCCAGCAGGTGGGCGTGAGCGTGTCGCCTACGAGCTGGGCGCTGGACACGATGGCTCCGGGCGCCGTTCAGTCGAGCTGGGTGAGCGGGAATGCCGGGCACTTCGCCGCGACCAATGACGGAAACGTCGCTCAGGACCTCACGATCGCGGCCGGCGCCACGAGCCCGAGCGCTTGGGCTGCCGGGTCTTCGTCTGCAGTTGACGTGTACGTCATCGGGTTCGGCATCGGAAGCGGCGACTACACCAGCGAGCCGACCTACACGACCTTCACGACGGCGACATCGCTGGCGACGAGCGTTGATGCGGAAGGCACCGTTGACTTCGACCTGCAGTTCACCGCCCCCGCGACGGGCAGCACGGTCGGCCCAGGGGCCGAAACGTTCACCGTGTCCCTGGCTGCAAGCGCTTCGTAAGGTGTCATGGGCGTGCGCCTCTCGAGCGAGGGGCGCACGCCCTCCCACCGAGACCGAGCCGTATTGCCTCGGGAGAGGATGGAAGGACGTGAAGAAGAGACTCATCTTGAGTGGTGTAGTGCTCGCACTCATACTAACCCTCTCGGCCGGCGCGCTGCTGGGGGGCACGGATACCGCGGAGGCCCCGCCCTCGGTCGGTCTCTCCGTCGAGCCGGGCGGAATGCTCATCCAGGGAGTGGAGCCCGGCCAGGTCTACGATCTGGAGGAGAAGACCGGCATCCTGCTGACGATTCATAACCGCGATCGTTCCGATCATACGTACATGCTTGCCACCTTCCGCCCGTCAGAAGTCGGCAATCGCCGCCTTCCTACTGGCTACTCCGATATCCCAGACCCGGCCTGGTTCTCATTCCAGCACTCCGAGGTCCGGGTTCCCGCGAACTCCTCCGGCCAGGTGCGCATGCATCTCGAAATTCCCGACGATGACCGCTACCGGAACCAGCATTGGAGCGTGTCGGTGGGCGTTGCCGGCAAGCCCGAGCCGGGCGAGACCCTGACCCTGGCGGTCTATCCGCGCTTCGAAATCGAGACTGCATCGGCGCCCCGCGCTGAACTCAGCCTTCGGCCTGCGGGCGGAATAGGCCTCTGTTCCTCGGTCGTGACGCTGAACGACGCCGGCCCGGGTCGAGCCGCCGTGGGCGAATTCGTCATCTGCAACAACGACGGAAAAACGCACAGCTATCATCTGAGCGTGCTGGCCCAGGGCGACACCGGAGAGGGAAAGCGGCTCTTCCCGTCCGGTGGCTCCGGCTGGATGCCCGGATCCGATTGGGTTTCCCTCCCTCGCCCCCGGCTTCGGCACGATACGCGCTGGAGCGTGAAGGCATGGCCTACCCTCTGGCTGGCGCGCCAGTCGCACGTTCCAGTGCCCATCGAGGTGAACGTGCCGGCGGGGATGGCGGTCCCGGATGGGGGGTGGGAGGCGATCGTCTTCGTGGAGCGCGACGATGGTGCGGTTGGTTTCGTGCGGGTCCGCGTGCCCAACGCCGGATCGGGGGATGAAGGAGCGGCTTGATGCATGGCATGCCGCGATTCGGGAATCGACTGAACCTATTCGTGGCTGTTGCCGCGGCCGCGCTCATGGTCGCCGGCGCGCCCGCCTTCGGCCAGCCGGACATAGCGATCTCCGTGGCGCTCGAGCTTCTCCCCGGCGCCGACGTAACGGCGCCGTCCGGAGAGGGCGCTGCCCCGGGCGATACTCTCTACTACCTATTCTGGGTCCAGAACACCGGCGATCTCGCCACTTCCTACAAGCTGACGGTGACGACGGAGAGCAAGTGGAGCGCCGTTCTCCCGCAGCACTCCAGCAAGCAGATACCGACCCTTCAGCCGGGCCAAATCGAGATCGTGCCCGTCGCCGTAATCGTGCCCACCAGTGCTACCGTCGGCTCGACCGGCGCCACAACGCTGACAGCGGCAGCCACCGAGAAGCCGCGGCCGAGCGACCAGGACACGGTGGTCACGACCGTCATCCCCAATCCGGAGATCCCGAAAACCGTCATCACCCCGCCCGGTCAGAGCGGCGCTCCCGGCACCACCGTCGTCTACAACTTCCAGGTGAAGAACATCGGCGTCACCGCGGCGACATACCAGCTTCGAGTCTCTTCCTCTCCGAAGTGGACCACATCCCTGCCGAACCACCCCAAGGGCAGGATTGACTCTCTTGCCCCCGAGCAGGTCGAGACGGTTCCGGTCGCCGTTCAGATCCCCTCGAAAGCCGGCATCGGGGATACTTGTGACACGACGCTGACGGCAATCCGCCTGGGCCGCCCCAAGATCTCGGACGAAGGAATCGTAACGACCGTAGTCGTCGCACCCTCATCTCTCGGCCTGGCTATATCCGACCCAGCACCGGGCGACGGAGTCTGGGTCTATTTCGCCACTCTCACGAACAATAGCGGCCAGGCCCGACAGGTGCTCATTGCGGGCGTGTCGCTGCGCGGCCGTCACGTCACGATGGACGGCCAGCCGGACGCTATCGTCACGGTGCCGGCAGGTGGTGCCGCAGAGGTCGAGCTGACGGTGACCGCCGACTCCGCAGGCAGCGACTATCTGATCGTGTCCGCCGAGGACGCCGCGGCCGGAACGCTTCGAGTGCAGGCGGCGAAAGCCATACCTCGCGGCTGAACCCAATTCGTATCCCACCCACGACAGGACGCGGGTCTCCCTGCCCCTCTCTCTGCGGGTTTCCAGATAGCCGCTGGCCGAGCATAAGAAAGCCGGGAGGACGACATCGTCCTCCCGGCTTTTGCTCCCAGTCAGTTCTCCAGTCTTACTTCTGCCGGCCCTTGCCTCCGCCTTTGCCGGCGCTCGACTGGCTCGAGATCTCACTTCCCTCGACATCCGCCAACTCGACCGCTGTCACGCTGACCTTCGCCTTACCCTTGCCGGTCTGGTTGAGGGTGAAGGTGAGGATTGTGCCCTCGCCGCCCGACAGCACTTCCGCGCTGGCGGTGTAGGCGATGGCTTTCACCGCGCCGCCGAGGTCATTGCCCATCACGCTCCAGCTCGAAGCTCCGGTCAGCAGATCGCCCGCGGAAACGCCGCTGTAGGCGAGCTTCTTCGTGTCGTAGTCGAGAGCGACCTGGATGCCAGCCAGACCCGCGCAGTTCGACAGCTTTACCGCGACCGAGACCTGCCCGCCGCTTTCGCTCACCTGTGTCGTGACGGTGACGGGTTCGGTCGGCGGAGCCACCACCGGCGGCGCTCCCGCCCGTCCGATCCCCATGCTCTCCATCGCTTCCATCGCCCTATTGGCAGCGATGACAACGTCGAAGATATTGACCTCATCATCGCAGTTCAGGTCAGCCGCCCACCGCTGCCAGTCGGCCCATTCGCCGCGGTCGATGGCTATATTGGCGATCTTAATGACATCGAATACGTCGATCGAGCAATCTGCATTCAGGTCGCCTTTGCTGATCGCCGTGAAGACATTGCTGTACCCGCCGATGTCCTCCCAGTGCGCCAGCAGCTGCATCTCGCACCGAGGTGTGACGAGCTCGATATCTCCCGACCAGACGCCGTCGACGAGAGTGACGGAGGTCGGTGCAACCGGGTCGAGCATGAGCACATCGGAGGGATCCCACATGCGGTAGCCCCCCAGTTCGACGGCCACATTGCAGTCCGTCATGACCGCGCCCTCGCGATCCAGAGCCGTGATCGTCACGGGGAAAGGCAGAGGGCAGTCCCAATCGGCGCCCGCAGGCCCGGTTATCTCAGCCACTTCGAGGCTGGCGAACGGGATCGTGGTCACGCCCCCGTTCAGCGCGATCCGGTCTATCGGATCGCCCCAGTCGTCGGCCAGCAGCAGCTCGTCGAAGGCGAGGAGCTGCGTGTCTCCGGGTTGAGCGGCGGGATCGTTGGTCACGCCGAGATCGAACAGATGCAGCCCCCCTGAGGCGCTGTCGGTACTGGGGTCTGCTGCGTAGGCGAGCATCGTCGCACTGTTCGCGCCGATGGACGGCGAAGGCATCACCCAGTCGAGTATCGACGCCCCAATGCCGATGCCGTACATGCTGAGGGTGTTGCAGCATCCCGTGTATGCTACCCGGGCCTGCACCCCGGCGAGATACTCCGCATCGGCGAGGCCGATCCTCGGTGCAACAGTCTCGCCGGGGAGAGCGTAGCGGCCGTCGATCCAGGCGCCGGTCTGCAGCCACGTGAACTCATTGCCAGGCCACATATCTCTGAGGTCCGCCACCACCTCCGCCCCCGACCCGTCGGGACGGATCCGACTGACGATCTGCCGGTCATCGGTTGGCGAGTGCTGGAAGTAGATGTGGCCGTCGAGTGGATTCCACCCGGACACCAGCTCGAAGATATCCGGCGTGTCGGTGATCTGGGTCTCCATTCCGCTCGCCAGGTCTTTCACCCAGATATCGGCGGTGGTCTCGCCCCATGTCCACCCGCGCGGCGCTCGCGTGAAAGCAACACGAGAGCCGTCGGGTGACCAGAATGGCCAGATCTCGGTGTATGCTTCGTCCGTCGTGAGCTGCCATATGCTCGGTCCGCCCGGATCGTCGATGTCCTCGACCACCCAGAGGTGACCTTCATTGTCCTGCGTCGTTCCCTGCCGAAAGACGATCCTGGATCCATCCGGCGAGAACCGCGTGTGCCGAATCTCATATGGCTCTTCCGGCCACGGTACCAGCAGTCGCTTATTCGTCCCATCGGCATCGATGACGTAGAGTCCTTCTCCCAACATGTGGTACGCAAGGCGCTGACTGTCCGGCGACCACGTGGCATTCCATCCCTCAACCTGGTTCTCGAACTCGTCGAGCAGCGGTTGCGGCTCTTGCCCTGGGTGCTGAATCAGCGCCGCCAGATCGAGTATCGACAGCCAGCCGTGCTCCGTGAACGCGACGCGCCTCCCGTCAGGCGACCAGGTGCCCCAATTGCAGCCATTCGGCGCCCAACCTTCCTCCGGCCACGGCTGCGGCAGAGTCAGGCGCACCGGATTCGAGAAGTCTCCGTCGGCCACGAACAACCCGGGTCCATAGGGACGGCCGGCCGTGCAGGCCGGGAAGAGGACTTTGACAGCGTCCTTCTTGGGAGGATCTGTGTAGAGGTGAACCACCTGTCCGTTGTACATGTCGGCAACCCAGCAGGATCCGTCGTTTGGGTTGACAGAGACACCTCTCGGCCCACTGAAGCCTCCCCCTCGCCACAGTTCCGTCCCATCTGCCGAGGCGTGAATGACCTCAGTGCCTCCGCCCTCGTCTCCGTGGTTCGAGACCCAGCAGGATCCATCAGTCGGGTCGACAGAGATTCCCCAGGAGCGAAAGGCAGATACCGTGTTCAGGACTGTCCCGTCGGAAGCCATATGGAAGACGTCGCTGTGGTAGGTGGTGAACCAGACAGAGTCGTCGACGTGGTTATATGAAAGATCCGTGGGCTCGTTGAAGCTTCCTCCTCGCCACAGCTCCGTCCCATCGGGTGCTAGGTGAACGATCTGGTACTGATATCTATCTGCTACCCAGCAGGAGCCATCGAGCGGGTTCACCGCCACGCCGTACGGGCGATTGAAGCCGCCAAGTCGCAGTAGCTCTGTCCCGTCTTCCGCCAGGTGCACGATCTGGGAGGATTCCGTATTCGCTACCCAACAGGAGCCATCCACTGGGTCAACCGCCACGCCGATGGGTCGATAGAAGCCCCCGAGTCGCAACAACTCCGTCCCGTCTTCCGCCAAGTGCACGATCTGGTGGTTCCAGTAGTCGGCAACCCAGCACGACCCATCGGTTGGATTAACAGACACCTGCTTGGGCTCGTAGAAGCCCCCTCCCCGCCACAGCTCTGTCCCGTCTTCCGCCAAGTGCACGACCTCGCCGGTATTGGGGCCATCGCCCTGGTCTGTAACCCAACACGATCCATCGCTTGGGTTAACAGATGTGTAAATGGGCGTCTTGAACATGCCTGTCGGCGATCGCCAGCCCTCGACGACAGTCTCGGCATAGCAGGTGCTGGCAAGCACCAGTACTACCAAGAGTACAGTCAACATCCGCAACCGACTCATATGTCTGCTCCCTTCGGGTTATGGCGTCCATATCGGATCCCAGGTAGTTACCGGCTTGCCTTTTCCGCTACCCAAGCGTGAAACCGATCTCCACAACACGCTCCCGCAGTCTTCATCTCGCCTTGCCCTTCCCTCCGCCTTTGCCGGCGCTCGTCTGGCTCGCGATTTCCTCTCCCTCCACATCCGCCAGCTCGACCGATGTCACGTCCACCTTCGCCTTGCCCTTGCCGGTCTGGTTGAAGGTGAATGTGAGGATCGTGCCATCCCCGCCCGACAGCACTTCCGCGCTGGCGGTGTAGGCGATGGCTTTCACCGCGCCGCCGAGGTCGTTGCCCATGACGCTCCAGCTCGATGCGCCAGTGAGCAGATCGCCCGCGGAGACGCCGCTGTAGGCGAGCTTCTTCGTGTCGTACTCAAGCTCGACCTGCACCCCGGCGAGGCCGGCGCAGTTGGACAGCTTCACCGCCACCACGACCTGGCTGCCGCTGGTGCTCACATCCGTCGTGACCGTGACCGGCTCACTCGGTGGAGCCACCACCGGCGGCGCTCCCGCCCGGCCGATGCCCATGCTCTCCATCGCATCCATCGCCGCGTTCGCCGCCTCGATGACATCGAAGATGTTGACCTCACCGTTTCCGTTGAAGTCAGACGCCCACAGCTCGCTTGCGGTCCAGGTCCCGCGCTCGATGGCGATGTTGGCGACCTTGATGACGTCGAAGACGTTGATGATCCCGTCTCCGCTCACGTCACCCTTGAGGAGGGCGCTGAATGTGTTGCTTCTGCCGCCCCAGTCCTTGTATCGGGCCAGAAGCCGGGCTGGTGCCCGCACCGGCCCGAGGATGCTGACATCACCTGTCCAGACGCCATCCGCCAGGGCAACGCTCGTCGGACTCACCATCTCGCGGTAGAGCGTTGGATAGCCGTTGTCGGGATCGGGCATCTCCACGAAAAGTTCGACCGCCTTGCCGAACCACGGCAGGAGCTCGTCCATGTCGCCCATCGCGGCAACGGTGAGCTCGAATGGTACGGCATATTCGTAGTCGGCCCACACCTGGACCGGAACCTCCGACAGCTCCAGGGAGCTCAGCGGTTTCAGCGCCAGCCCTCCGATGACCATGGGCATATCGATTGGATCGCCCCAGTCGTCGCTGAGTTGGAGGTCGTTGTACCCGAAGGGCATGATGCCTTCGTCGGAAGCAGCCACCCCGTACATGGTCATCGAGGCGGCGAGGTTCAACAGCTCCCCGCTTCCCGAAACCCGGTCGAGTTCCGGATTCCCGGCATAGGCGAGCGCCTTCACCCAACCGGCATCCTGGTCGATGTTTGGATCTAGGAAAGCCCAGTGGTCGACCATAAGGCCGGGAAGACAGGAGTCCACCGTCTCGACGATCTCGCAGCATCCCTTGAACTGGAGATCGGCCTGGAATCCTGCGAGGTTCTGAACTTTGACAATCCCCATCGACACGGGCACGTTTGTGTATCCCGGCACCGCGTAGCTCGCCGAGGTGTAAACACCGCTCTTCAGGAAGCTCGGGCCGCCGACTACGGAGTCCCATTCCGCCAGGCCCGGCACCGGCTCCTCAGGCTCCGATCCGTCCGCCTTCACCCGCCATAGACGCGACTCCCGCGGCACCCACGTCGCCTCTTCTCGCACGAAGTAGATGTGCTCGGCGTCCGGGCTCCAGGAGCTCACGCGGTCGCAGTAGTCCGGGTCGTCGGTGAGCACCCGTACCGTCGTCATGCCTGGATAGTCCACGACTCGGATTCCCGCGGCCGGCAACGGGTCTGTCCAGGTCCAATCCCCCACGGCGGGGCTCTCCGAATAGGCAAGCTCAGACCCGTCAGGGCCTAGCGCCGCGGTCATCTCCGTCACAGCGGGTGTATCGGTGAGCTGCACGACTGTGGGGGTGGGATCGTCGATGCCAGTCACCTGCCAGAGATCATAGGTGCCGACGTTCGCCCCCCCGTAGACAATGCTCAGCCCATCCGCCGACCATGTGGGAGCGCCGTCCGCCCCCAGCACCAGGACTCGGTACTCAGTGCCATCGGGGTTGACGACGGCCAGGCCGTCCTCGGAGAAGAAGGCGATGCGATCGCCTGTCGGAGACCACCTCGCATTCCTCCCGCAATCCCGGATGATCGTTGGCTCCCGGAAGAACGGCTCGGGCCACGGAAGCGTACAGCAGAAGTCCAGGACAGCCATCTGACACCGATACGTGAGCACCACCTGTATTCCGTTCGGGCTCCAGTCGGGGTTCATCATGCACTCCCACTCGCCGGGTGGAGCGGCCCACAGGGCGCGCACCACGTTCCCGCCGTCGGGATCGGACACGAATAGCCCCGGCGTCTGACGCATCGGGTTGCAGCCGGAAAAGACCATCTGACCCGGCGTGGATGGCGCGTAGACCTTGATGTCATCCGCATACATCCCCACCTCGCCCGCTCCCACGCCGACCGCGCTCAGCGTCGTGCCCGAGTACGTCATACAGTAGGTGCTGTCTATGTACAGGTCGATGCTTCCGGACTCCTGCACCCACTCGAATAAGTGCCAGCCCATCGACATCGGCACCGGTGTGCTGTGGGAGCCCGCACCGTCGAACACGTAGTAATTGCTACCGGTTCCCATGTACTTCGCGAGTGCGAGGAACTGAGAATTGTCGTCCCAACGCGTCCATATGGCTGCCTCGTCCTGAGAACCCCAGTCGCCGTCGTCGTAGAACATCGCCGACACCCGTGTGGCAGGTACGTCCCCGGGGAAGCTGTGGACGATCCATCCGGCGTACCCCTCACACCTCACGCTTCTCGTCCCAGTCCATGCCTGATCGGTAGACGTATACGGAGGCTCGATCACCCAGGGCGCGGGCATTCCGGCGTCCCATTCCCAGCCGTGATCGAAGGGTGAGTCGTCATACTCGAAGCTCTCGGACCAATAGATGCCTGCTAATGTGGTTCCGGCGCCGAGGCATACGAACAGCGCCACCAGTGCCAACGTCGATACACACTTCGCCATGACGGCAACCTTTCTTGAGTCTGTTCTCGCGCGGGGCCGCACCGCCCCTCGGAACGCCAAGTCGTCCTATCTCCTGCCCTTCGCTCTGCCTTTCCCTGTCTGGGAGGTGATCTCGCCCCCCTCAACATCCGCCAGCGCGACCGACGTCAGGTTGACCTTCGCCTTGCCCTTGCCCGTCTGGTTCAAGGTGAAGGTGAGGATGGTTCCCTCGCCACCCGACAGCACTTCCGCGCTCGGGGTGTAGGCGATGGCTTTCACCCGGCCGCCGAGGTCATTGCCCATCACGCTCCAGCTCGAAGCTCCGGTGAGCAGCTCGCCCGAGGAGACGCTGGAGTAGGCGAGCTTCTTCGCGTCGTACTCAAGCCCGACCTGGACCCCGGCGAGCCCGGCGCAGTTCGACAGCTTCACCGCGACCGAGATCTGGCCGCCGCTCTCGGTCACCTCCGTCGTCACAGTGACCGGTTCAGTCGGCGGAGCCACCACCGGAGGCGCACCCGCCCGGCCGATCCCCATGCTCTGCATCGCCTCCAACGCCCTGTTGGCGGCGATGATAACGTCGAAGATATCGAACTCACCATCGCAGTTCAGGTCAGCCGCCCACCGCTGCCAGTCGGCCCAGGCGCCGCGGCCGATAGCCATGTTGGCGATCTTGACCACATCGAAGATGGTGATCGAGCAATCCGCAGTCAGGTCGCCTTTGCTGATCGCCGTGAAGACGTTACTGTAGCCACCGATGTCCTCCCAGTGCGCCAGAAGCTGCATGCCGCATCGAGGTGTCGCAAGCGTCACATCGCCCGACCAGGTGCCGTTGACGAGCGTGACAGATGAGGGTGTAACGGGGTCGAGCATGAGCACATCGCTTTGCCACATGTGGTAGCCCCCCAATTCGACGTGGGCATTGCAGTCAGTCATGACCGCGCCCTCGCGATCCAGTGCCGTGATCGTCACAGGGAAGGGCAGCGGACAGTCCAAATCGGCGCCCGCAGGCCCAGTTATCTCAGCCACCTCGAGGTTGGCGAACGGGATCGTCCGGACGCCACCGTCCAGCGTAATGCGGTCGCTCGGATCGCCCCAGTCATCGGCCAGCAGCAACTCGTCGAAGGCAAGGAGCTGCGTATCGCCGGGCTGAGCGGCGGGATCGTTTGTCACGCCGAGATCGAACAGATGCAGCGCCCCTGAGGCGGCGTCCGTACTGGGGTCCGCTGCGTAGGCAAGCATCGTCGCGCTGTTCGCACCGATGGACGGCGAAGGCATCACCCAGTCGAGGATAGACTCGCCGAGCCCGATGCCGTACATGCTGAGGGTGTTGCAGCACCCCGTGTATGCTACCCGGGCCTGCACGCCGGCGAGATTCTCCGCATCGGCGAGGCCGATCTTCGGTGCAACGGTCTCGCCGGGGAGGGCATAGCGACCGTCGATCCAGGCTCCGGTCTGCAGCCACGTGAACTCATTGCCAGGCCACACATCTCCGAGGTCCGCCACCACCTCCCGGCCCGACCCGTCGGGACGAATCCGACTGACGATCGTCCGGTCATCGGCCGGGAAGTGCTCGAAGTAAATGTGCCCGTCGAGTGGATTCCACCCGGACGCCAGCTCGAAGATATCAGGCGTGTCGGTGATCTGGGTCTCCGTTCCGCTCGCCAGGTCTTTCACCCAGATATCGGCGGTGGGCTCACCCCATGTCCACCCGCGCGGCGCTCGCGTGAAGGCAACTCGAGAGCCGTCAGGTGACCAGAATGGCCAGATCTCAGTGTATGCTTCGTCCGTCGTGAGCTGCCATACGATAGGCCCACCCGGATCGTCGATGTCCTGCACTACCCAGAGGTGACCTTCATTGTCCTGCCAAGTTCCCTGGCGGAAGGCGATCCTGGAGCCATCCGGCGAGAACCGCGTGTGCCGAATCCCATATGACTCCTCCGGCCACGGTACGAGCAGTCGCTTATTCGTCCCATCGGCATCGATGACGTAGAGTCCCTGTCCCTCTCCCCACATGTGGTATGCAAGGCGCTGACTGTCCGGCGACCAGGTGGCATTCCATCCCTCTACCGGTTGCTCGAACTCATCCAGCAGCGGTTGCGGCTCCTGCCCTGGGTACCGAATCAGCGCCGCCAGATCGAGTATCGACAGGCGGTCGTTCTCCGTGAACGCGACACGCGTCCCGTCGGGCGACCACGTGCCCCAGTTGCAGCCATTCGGCGCCCAACCTTCCTCCGGCCATGGCTCGGGCAAGGTCAGGCGCACCGGATTCGAGAAGTCCCCGTCCGCCACGAACAACCCGGGCCCATACGGACGGCCGGCGGTGCAGGCGGGGAAGAGGACTTTGGTGCGTGGCGGAACAGCAACAGGAGACAGTCCAGACACAGACAGGTGGACCACCTGCGAATTCCAGTAGTCGCCGACCCAACATGAGCCGTCCTCGGCGTTAACCGCGAGGGACTCCGGGTAGGAGAATCCTCCTATGCGCGAAAGCTCGACGCCGTTCTCCGCAAAGTGAATCACTTGGTGATTCAGTCCGTCAGCGACCCAGCAGGATCCATCGACGGGGTTTACGGCGACAGCTGTCACCTCTCCGCAGCCCCCTCTCCTCAATAACTCACTCCCGTCAGAAGCAAGGTGAACCAGCTCGCAGGCATGTGAATAGGGATCGTAGTCGGCAATCCAGCAGGATCCGTCTGTTGGATTGACGGAAACAGAGATTGGGGCGCCGCTGCTAGGAACGCGCCAGATCTCGGTGCCATCGGCCGAAACCCGAACAACTTCGAAGTTCCCCGAATCAGCCACGCGACATGACCCGTCCGTGCTGTCAACGGAAACTGACTTTGGCTCAGAGAAACCAGACCCTCGCCATAGCTGAGTGCCATCTGCAGCCAGATGCACCACTTCGTTGTTAAGAGTGTCCGCGACCCAGCACGACCCATCAGCATAGTTGGCGGACACGGCTTGCGGCCGACTGAATCCAATCGTTCGAGAGAGTTCTGTTCCATCTGAGGCGAAATGCACAATCTCGTTGCTGCCCCATGCCCCGACCCAACAGGAGCCGTCAGTTGCGTTCACCGATACCGACTGAGGCCTGTAGAAGCTGCCCCCACTCCAGATCTCCGTGCCGTCTGCGGCCAGATGCACAAGCCGATCGTTACACCAATCAGCCACCCAGCAAGATCCATCGATAGGGTCAACCGCAACGGAGTCCGGCCACGAGAAGCCATGTCGCTCCCACAACTCAGTTCCCTCTTGCGTCTGACGGATGATCCGATGGTTGAAATCATCCGATACCCAACAGGACGAGTCCACAGGGCTGATCGCTACGCAGAGCGGCTGATAGGAGCCGTCACCGCGCCAGAGTTCTGTACCGTCGGCCGCCAAGTGCACAACCTGAAAGTTATCGTGGTCGGCAACCCAACATGACCCGTCGGTCTGATCGACCAGCACAAACGTCGGTGCCGAGAATCCGCCTCCTCGCCACAACTCCACGCCATCGCTCGACAGGTGGACTATCTGATTGTTGCCTGTGTCAGCGACCCAGCAGGAGCCGTCGTCCGGATTCACTGAGACAGAGGAAGGCTTCGAGAATGCTACTCCCCGCCAGATCTCAGCGCCATTCTCTGCCAGGTGCACTACTGCGTCTTCAAATCCACAGGCAACCCAGCACGATCCGTCGTTGGGGTTCGCGGCGACAGCCCCAGGTCCGGAGGGCTCGACGCCGCGCCAGAGCTCACTCCCATCCACAGCGAGGTGCACTACCTCACCGTTGTACGTATCCGCCACCCAGCAACTGCCGTCAGTCTGATTGACCGATACTGAGTGCGGCCATTCGAAGCCTTCTATGCGCCGTAGCTCAGCGCCGTCTGCTCCAAGCTGGACTACTTCGCTGTTGTAGGTGTCTGCCACCCAGCAGATACCGCGACTCTCGTCGAGGGACACAGACCTGGGGCTCCAGAAGCCGCTGACCTCGCACATGGTGGAGCCGTCTGCTGCCAAGTGGATCACGTGGGATCCCACTGCCGCCCAGCAAGAGCCATCCGTCGCACTGACTGAGAATGACCATGCTGTCCCTAATGAGCTTCGCCACGCCTCCGTCACACCTTCTGCTCTGGCGGAAGATGTGGGCAAGACGAACTGGAATGCCAAGGCCACCAACAGCCATAAGACTCTATCTACTCGTCTCACACGCAATTGCATAAGTGAAACCTCCCCTCTACTCTCCATGCCGATGAGATAGACCAGCGATATCGAGCCTCTTTCGTTGTCGTTCCTACCTTCGCGCTCTGCGATCGTGAAACCGTTCTCCGCAACACGCTCCCACAAGTCTCAGCTCGTCTTGCCCTTCCCTCGGCCTTTTCCGCCGCTCGTCTGGCTCGGGATCTCGCCCCCCTCGACATCCGCCAGCGCAACCGACGTCAGGCTGACCTTTGCCTTGCCCTTGCCGGTCTGGTTGAAGGTGAAGGTCAGTATCGTTCCCTCGCCACCCGACAGCACTTCCGCGCTCGGGGTGTAGGCGATGGCTTTCACGCGGCTGCCGAGGTCATTGCCCATGACGCTCCAGCTCGATGCGCCGGTGAGCAGCTCGCCCGCGGAGACGCCGGTGTAGGCCAGCTTCTTGGCGTCGTACCCGAGCTCGACCTGAACTCCGGCCAGCCCGGCGCAGTTCGACAGCTTCACCGCGACCACGACCTGGCCGCCGCTGGTACTCACATCCGTCGTGACGATGACGGGCTCGCTCGGCGGAGCCACCACCGACGGCGCACCCGCCCGGCCGATCCCCATGGCTTCCATCGCCTCCATCGCCGCGTTGGCGCACATCACCACATCGAAGATGTTCACCTCATGGTCGCGGTTCAGGTCGCCTGCCCACCACTGCCAGTCGGCCCATTCGCCCCGCTCGATCGCCATGTTGGCGACCTTCACCACATCGAAGATGGTGATGCGGTTGTCGGCGTTGGTATCGCCCTTGCCGATTGCCTGGAACCAGTTTGAGTAGCCGGCGAAGTCGCCCCAGTGGGCGAACAACTGGTGCCACGGGTACGGCTCCAACAGAGAGACCTCCCCGGACCAGCTTCCGTCGACCAAAGCGACACTCGTCGGCGTAACAGCCATGGCCGTCTTTGGCCACCGGGACCAACTGAACGTCTCGAACTCCACCGTGACGTCACAGTCCGCCATCGGCAGACCGTCCCAGTCCATTGCCGTCAGCATGACCGTGAAGGGAAGCGGATCGTCGGCGTCGGCACACACAGGGCTCGTGATGCTCGACACCTCGAGGTAGGCGAACGGAATGGTGTGCACTCCACCGCCGAACGAGATTCGGTCAACCGGGTCGCCCCAATCGTCAGACAGCTTCAGATCGTCGAACGTGAGAAGCTGAAGGTCGCCGGGATGAGCCGTCGGGCTGTTGGTGACGTTGAGGTCGAAGAGGTAGTGATCCCCTGACACAGCCTGCGTCTCCGGGTCCGCTGCGTAACCCAGGAAAGAGGCGACATCCGCCCCGATCACCGGACTGGGCATCGCCCAGTCCGGGATCGACTCCGCCTTCAGGATCGAGTCGAAGGTGAGGGAGTCGCTTCCGCCCGTATACCGGACCTTCGCCTGCACTCCCGCCAGGTTCGCCGCATCGGCGATGCCCATCTTCGCCGTCACGCTCTCGCCGGGCAGGGCATTGAGTGCGTCGATCCAGACGCCGCTAGGAATCCAGGAAAGCCTCTCGCCGGGGCCGCTCTGGCCGCCGGGATAGCACGCCAGGGCCTCCTCGCCTGTGCCATCCGGCAGGATCCTCTTCTCCAGATTGCAGGCGTTGTCCCCGAAATACACATAGCCATCGTACGGACACCACCCTTGGGCGGCTTTCCCGATCTCGGGCGAGTCGGTGATGCGGCGTTCCACGCCCGTCTCCACATCGATGACCCAGATGTCACTCCCGCGCCAGACTGTAGTTCCGTAGGCCGAGCGGGCGAACGCGATGTACCGGCCGTCCGGTGACCAGTGGGGCTGATCCTCTGCCCAGGCATCGTCGGCGGTGAGTTGTCGCAAGGTGGCGCCGCCCGGGTTCTCAGTATCCTCCAGGACGTACAGATGGCAGCCTCCGTGCGCGGCATCGCCCATCTGGAACAGAATCCTAGTGCCATCCGGAGACCACTTCACCCAGCGCGCACTCGGCGGAAGGTCGGGACCCGGGAACGCGTAGATCATGTGTTGGCCGGTTCCATCCGCATTGACAACGGCGATGCCATCGAACTCGAAGAGATCAGCCGTGCTGACATACACAATCCGGTCCCCCGACGATGACCAGTTAGGCATGTGACCCCTCACCGGATCCCCGTACTCGTCGGTCAGCGGCACCGATTCCTGCGCCGGGGCCTGGATCAGCGCGGCCAGATCCATCACCTCCAGTGTGCCGGCGCTTGTCCTCTCCATAACCACTTGGCTTCCATCTGGCGACCACGCTGAAGCTATGGTGCCACATGAGCACACGCACTCGGGCTCCAGCGCCGTCCCCGGTCCCGGTAGAGTCACGCGCACGGGGTTCGAGAAGTCACCGTCGGCCACAAACAGCCCGGGCCCCGAGGGCCGCCCCTCCGTACAGCCGTCGAACATCACCTTCACCTCCGGCACCCCCGGCCGGTCCAATGCCAGCGCCACATACCAGTCGCTCCCCGCGCCGGGGGCGAACTGGCCGGTGATGACATAGCCCGCGGTGTCGATGGCAGTCGTGATATCGACCCATTCGGCGCCGTCCCACAGCAACAGCGACAGCCGCTCGCCCAGCACCGGCGGATAAGCCGTCTCACCGTAGTCCACCGCAACCGTCACCGCTCCGGAGATCGTGGCTGTCGTGGCGAGGTGATACGTGAAGTCCTCGACGAACGTCAGATCGCCAGGAGGCGGAGCCGGCAGGTCGTCGGTGACGATGATGATGGTGGAGCCTTCGGCGACGACCTCTTCGTAGGTGGCGGTTACGTTGCCGACGGTGACGGATTGGGAGAGGCCGTAGTGGGTATTGGGGGCCCACCAGGAGACACACTCGTCGTAGGTCTCGTTGTAGGTGACTCGGACGAGATCCTCTGGATGCTGAAGCGTGCCGTTGACCTCAGCGACCCACAACTCCATTCGAGGCTCGAAGCCCCATTCGACTGGGTCAGCAAGATGGTGGCCGGAGGAGAAGAGGAGCTTGGTACCGTCAGGCGACCATGCCGGCCAGCCTGGAGTCGCGCAGCAGATGCCGCCCGGTGGCGCTACGAAGACCGGACGGATGAGGTTGCTGTCGCCACCCTCCGGAGATATGAGGCCAATGCCGTAGAGCCAGTCATCCGGCCAGCTCCCTCCGGGGAGACTCATCGAGAAAGACACTGCGAGCGTCGCACCATCCGGGCGCCAGGCGGGAATGCCCATGCCTTCCACCTCATAGCCGGCGTACTCCTCTCCTTCAATGCCGGCGGCGAAGACAGGATGGTCATCAGTCCCGTCGCAGCGCACCAGCCACAGGTTCTGCCCGCCCGGCTTGTCCGAAGCAGTGTACGCTATCCACCGGCCGTCGGGAGACCAGTCGGGGAAGCGTTCCCTCCACTCCGAGTCGACAAGTGAGTGAGCGTCAGAACCATCTACGGCCGTACTCCAGATGTCGTATTGGGCGGTCGCGTCGTAGCGTGTGTAGGCGATGCTCTCGCCATCCGGCGCCCAACGCTCATCGAAACCGAGGGCACCAGGCACCTCGACCGGCGGCGCTCCGTCCAGGGAATCGATCAGGGTGCTACAGATACCCGCGTCGGGATCGCCCACCACCCGATGGTACATCAACTGGGTTCCGTCCGGGGCCCAGTCTCCTACCCCCGCAGCCGGCGCGCCGTCGTTCTCTATGCCCAATGCGATCCAACCGGGGGCGTCCAGATCGTAGACCCGGATCCACCCGAACCGCCACGACTCCAGCGCTGAGCTGTAGGCTATCTTCCCCTCCGAGTCCGGCGGCAGCACCGGCGCAGACTCCGGGCCGGGGGCGACGGTGAAGAGCACTTCGCGTTGGATCCAGGCCGTCCCGCCTCCCGCCAGAAGCCGCTGCCAACCCACCTGTAGCAGGTAGGTGTGGCCGGGCGTCAGTTCGGACTCCGGTGCAGTTCCATTGAAGTTGTAGGCCACAGAGGTTTGGCCCGGAGGCAGCGGTTCCGAGTCCCACGTCGTCCAGAGGGGCTCCCAACCGTCCGCCTGGCGCTTGAGCACGGAAACGTGTATGAGGTCCGCGTCGGGCAGGGATGCCCAGGAGAATAGCGGCACTGTTTCGCTGATTACAGAGAGGTTGTCCGGATACGTGATCGTAGGGACAGGATCACCGACAAAGGGGTCCAGCGTGCAATAGGCCGTAGCCGTCTTTCCCTGCAGATTCTCGGCAACGAAGGTATACATCCCGAAGAAGTCCGGGGGTGATCCGAACTCTTCACCATACTCCACACGCCACCCGCACGGGTCACTCCAGAAGTCCGGCCCCCAGAAGGTTTCGCCGGGAGCGGGATGGACTGTTCCCTGGGGATCGGTCACACTTATTCCTGCTATGTTCTCGGGCCCCAGAGGATCATCAGCACAAGCTCCCATGTAGTGCATCCAGCTTTCAGATCCATCCCACCAGACATGGTGCTCCCACCACGCGTTGTAGCCGTTGAACCACGGCTCACCCTCGGCCCAACACGGGGCCGCAGCACCCGCAAACATGCTCAGCAGAACCAGGAGAACCAGTACAGCCAGTGCTCGCCTCATCATCGGACGCCTCCTCGCCGCATTCCCCCAGACGTCCCCCAAAGGACGCGCCCCGCGCGCGATAGCGCGGCGCCATCCCCCCCGCTCGAACAACCGGCGACCGCCTGCGCCGATCTAGTGCGCAGCCGCCGCCAGGGAAATCACGAAGCTCTCGCTGTCGCCCGTGCTGCCCGTCGTCGGTGCGGTGAACCGCAAGTCGAACGGTAGGTACTCACCGGCCGCGATAGCACCATCCATCGCCACCGGCGTCCCGCCGAAGCACGTCCACGTCGGCTCCGATGTGTACGGATCGGTCCCGATCCCGTAGCAGATCGCAAACTGATCGACCGCTGCCCCGCCCGGGTTGGGCGTCCATCCGCTCGGGCTGCTGGTGCCCGCCGAAATCGTGAAGTCCTCCGCCACATTGCCCGTGTTCTCAGCCGCAAAGTGCCCCTCGTTTCCGCTCACCCACGTCGAGACCACCGCGCTGGACTCCACGACACCGACCCCCCACGATGTCGGGGTCACGTCGACTCCAATCTGCTCGAGCGTGATGCTGATCGTGATCACCGGCGGACCGGAGGGGCCGCCCAGAGTGATTGAGGGACCTGCCGACGTCGCCAGCACGTCACCCCCAAGACTCACGCCGATATTTGAGATCGATACCGTGTAGCTGTCGCTCGCCGACGCCGTGGCGGGAATCGGCACGCTCACATTCCCCAATGTCACAGAGCCGGTTACTGCGGGCGAGACCGCCATGAACCACGCCACGATAACGCTCGTAGTGGTCGGGGTCACCAAGGTGGGAGCGGAAACGTCCACCGCCGTGAAGCCGAGGTTGGAGCTGAGAGCAGGCGCGCCCCCGTTCGGGGTCACAGTGATCGTGAAGCTGAATCGATCCGCCGTAGCCGACCCCAGTTCGAGCACGATCGGCACCTGCGATGTTGATCCCGGAGTGTAGCTGGCACTTTGAGGGCCCATCGTAGCGGCCCAGCCTGCTCCACTCAGCACGAAGGACGCGCACAACACCAACAGCGCGAGGATGACCTCCCGGCGCCGTATGCGACAATACATGCTCAGCACCGCCATCCGACCTACCTCCCTATCTGTCCCTGCAATACCGTCATGTCGCCTCGGGCAGCTCCGTGAATGCTCTGATCCCTGCCCGGTCACCGCACTCTCACTTCACACGTTGCTGTGTTGTTCTCCGGACGATCGTCCGCGGTCGCCACCACCTCGGTGGTGAACTCGACACGCGGGATGTCCTCACTTACGAACCGGTAATCCGTCCGCAGACGCTGGCGCTCCTTCCCTGCCAGATCCAACGTCCACTCGCTAACCACCTCGCCCCCTCGGCGCAGGCGAACGACCACGTTCTCCGCCGTCTCCGTCAGGTTCTCCACCACGATCGTGAGCGTCTTCGTCGATCCCTCGCGGGCTGAGCCCGGCGCCTGGAAGCGCGCGATTCCCACATCGTGCGGAGCCGCCGGAGAGACCGTGACCGTGGCACTATCATTCAGACTCACCGCCGCCTCGAGTTCGCTCTCACCCAGGGATGCGCCCGCGGCGCTGATGCGCACCTGCCAGCTTATCTCCTCGGTCACTTCGGCCGGCAGCTCGAAGACCAGTTCTCCGAGCGCGACCGAACCTGTCAGAGCCGTCTGGATTGGCATCATCCACGCCACCGCCAGGCCGCCGTCCGACCTCGCTACCGTCACCGGATTCGAAAGCCCCTCGGCCGCCTCAAAGCCACTCACAACCGGCGCATCCCCCGTCGCTACCTGCGGCACGACCTCCACCGAGAAGCCAAAGCGATCCGCCTGGTATCCGTGCAGCTCCAGGACCACCGGCATCCGTACCGTGCCGCCTGCCTCCCCGGAAACATCCCCAAGCTGAAGCGACGGTGCTTCGGAGACTACCGCGGCCCGGCCGGAGCTGGCAGCGACTCGCGGCTCCGAGGTAGGCTCCAACTCACCCACCCAGCAGATCGGCCGCCACGCGATCTCTTGCATGCCCGTCCATCTGTCGAACGTCGTGATAACGTCGCCCCAGCCGATCGCGCCATCGCCGCCAATACCTGGCTCGCCATCCCGCGGGTAGGAGTCCATCGCGTTGTAGCGGTGGCTGCCAACGCCGCAGGTGAAGATCCCTGGTATCGTCCAGGCGTCGAAGGTGGTGATGACATCACCCCAACCCAGCGAGTCATCGTTGTACTCGCCCCAGTCGCAGGTGTCTCCATCGGAGTTTCCGTCCGCCATCGGCGGGTCGTAGCGGTAGCAGTCACCCGACAGTATCTCGACGCACGCGAACACCGTCGCGCACTCACCCGCCTCCACACAGATCTCATCCGCACCGAGGCTGGCGCCAACCACTGTCAGGCATATCGAGTAGAGATCGCCCAGATCGGCCCCGGCGGGGACGGGCACGAGCAAATCGCCCAGCGGCACTCCGCCCGAGATGGGCTCGGCCAACGGCGATAGCCAGGCCACCGACACCTGGTTGCCGGACGGGATCACCAGCCCGGGCGCGGGAAGCCCGGCCGCCGCCTCGAAGCCAAGGCTTTCGGTCACCGCCGGCGCGCCGGCCACCGGCGTAACCGCGACGGTGAAGGAAAGTCGGTCCGCCACCGATGCGAGAAGGTCGAGCACGACCGGAATGCGCGCCACCTCACCGCGAGTCCCCTCGCTTGAGATGACTGTCATCGCCGCGCACGGCTTCACCGTCAGCGTACAAGACGCCGCCTCCACCAGCGACGGATCCCCGTCACACGTGGCCGTGACCTGGATGCGAACGGGCAGATCCTGATCGCTCGTGTTCTCCGGGGCGGTGTACGTCGGATTGGCGACGTAAGGGGAGGGCGAGAAGCTGCCGAGCAAGCCCGTTGGCGGGCTGCTGATGTCGAAGAGATGGAGGCCCCAGCCGGCATCGCCGAAGTACAGAGCGTCCCCTGAAGCGGCCACGACGGGTCCGAGCCACCATCCGCTGCCCAGCCCGTCGTACGAGCCGATGAGGGATGGCGCGGCGGGGTCTGCCATGTCCATCACCCGCATGCCCGCATTGCCGCCGGACATAACAGCCAGATAGGCGCGGCTTCCGGCTCCCGTGATGCCCCATACATCGAACGAGGGATAACTCTGGGTCATGAGCAGAGCGGGAGCTGCCGGGTCTGAGATGTCGAACGTCCGCAAGTCGTTCTCGCCAGATACGATCAAGCTCCCGTCCACAATGCCGGCTGTGAACACCCACCCCGCAGGTGCGCCTGGCACGGAGCCCAGATTCACGGGGAGCGTCGGGTCAGACAGATCCAATACATCCACGCCGTTCTGGGACGGAACGTATCCCACGGAGCCGAAGACGGAGACTTCCGAGTAGCAGCTGAGAGGACTGCTCGTCGCACATGTCGCCACTTGAGTCGGGTTGGCGGGATCCGTGACATCGATCACCCGAATGTCGCTCTCGCACCTAGTTGAAGCGTAGACATAGCCGCCCGCCGCCTTGACTCCCGGCGGACAGCCCATTATATCCGGGGAAACCCATGATCCGACGAAAGTGGGATTGCCGGCGTTGCTGATATCGAGAACAACGACTCCGGTGCTGGAATCGCTCGACATCGTTCCGCCGTATAGGTAGGGCCAGGCGACATCGACCGATCTCATGCAGCCATCCGGTATCCGGTACGAACCGACCTCAACAGGGCCACCCGACGCCTCGAGGTCGATGATGCGAAGACCGGCCTCGGCGAGTGCTACGTAGGCGTACCGCCCAACGATGCAGACGTCGGTGACTCCACCCCACGTCCTATCAGACCCCACCACAGACATCGCCGCTGCATCGGCGACATCGAGGATGTACAACCCACCGGCCGATGCCACGTAGGCGAGGTCGGCCACAGGAGCGACGCTGAGCCCTCCCTCCGGCGCGGCGCTAACGCCGACTAGTGCAGGCGCGCTCGGCGTTGTGATATCGTAGATCCGCAGGCCGTCGTACGCGTCCGGCACGTACAGCCGGTTTCCGTCGAGGACGATGCGACCGTTCGCGAACCCGACGCTCGTGTCGACCAGGGACGCAACTGGGTTCTCTGCATCACTGAAATCGACAACATAGAGATCATCTCGTGCAGTGTACGCGTACATCCCTTCACCCGCGATCGCCCGACCCGGGGCGTCACTGCACGTCGATACTACAGCCGGCGCAGCGGGCGTCGAGACGTCGATCAAAATCGTTCCACCGTAATATGCGGCGTACAAGCGGTTTCCGTCCACGGCGATGCCGAACACCCGGTTCTCGACCTGACAGCTTCCCGCCAGAACGGGCGCGCCCGGATCCAGCGCGTCGACCACCTGCACTTCGTCCAGATAGCTCCCGAAGTTACTCACGTAGACATATCGCCCTGCAGCGCTCACGGCTTGGACGTCGTCAAGCACAAGGGAATGATCGATTTCCACTGGGTGCGTCGGATCGACTACATTGACGATGTGGAGGCCCTCGTAACGGCCGGTCACGTAGACGTAGGAGCCGACCAGCGCGATCTGACATGTCATTTCGGCGATGTCGCATAGGCCGACGATCTGGGGATCCGCCGACGAGGAGATGTCGTAGACCGTCAGCACTCCCCCGGCCGCCACATAGGCGTAGTCCCCCTCCACCACGACGTCGGTCGGGCTTCCCCCTCCCAGCGACGTGACCACATACGGATCGAACTCGAGCATGTCCTCCCAGTACATCGACACGCTGTGCCCGATGCTGTCCGCGGCGATTGCAGCGAGGTTCGTCGTCCCGCCTGAATATACAACATTTGGATTCGCCGAGCAGCTCAAACTGAGGAGGTGCTGGAGGAAGTGCGCGGTCACGCTCTTCGGGCCGTCCATCAGCAGGCTCGTCGGGTTCGTACTTCCCGTCAGGTCCCCCGACCACTGATCGAACACCCAGTGCTCGTCGTGTGGCACGGCCTCCAGCTCCACGCTCATGCCGTAGGCATACGGCCCCGACCAGGGGAGCGCGCGCGGCTCGCCATCGGTGGCGATGTAGCCGCTCCCCGTCTTGTCGAGGCTCAGCGTGCACGTCAGTTGGAAGTTGGCCGTCACGGTCAGATCGCCGTCGATCATGATCCACAGCCAATTGCAGCACTGTTCCAGATCGCCCACATCGCCCGACCACCCACCGAAGGTGTAACCGGGATCCGCGACCGCCTCTATGAGCAGCTCAGTCCCACACGTGTAATTTCCAGACCACGGCAAGGCGTGGGGAGTTCCAATGACCAGGACGGAGCCGTTCGTGCCCAGTATCGTCAGAGAGCACATAGTCGACGAGAATCCCGCCGTCACGGTCTTGCTCTCGTCCACCACTAGGTAGGCCGGGTTGTCGGTCGTCGTCAAATCCCCCGACCACCCCGAGAACTCGTAGCCCGAGTCCGGCACCGCCAGCAGCGACACCTCGGTGCCGCAGGGCACGCTGCCTGTCCACGGCAGGGCGTGCGGCGTCCCATCCACCTCGACCGAGCCGTTCGTCCCCTCGATCGTCAGGGAGCACTCGGGCGTCGGCGTGGTCACCGCGCCGTCCACCGGGGTCATCAGAATCGGGTCGCCCCACTCATCCGAAATCAGGCACTTGGCGAAGTGTAGGGGGGCGGTCGTGCAGCACGACGCCGTCGCCTTCACGTGGAACGACATCGTGAACATCTCCCCGGACCCGGCCGGCAGCGGCGCCGCCCCCGCGTCGTAAGCGAGGAACTTCACATTGCCGGTGACGTTGTCGATGTTGGGCGACGGCATCGCCCAACTCCCCGGCAGCAGCGGCCCCTTCACGACGCCCGTGCACTCGACGATGTCGGGGTCGTACGTCAGCTCGATCTGCATGCCGGCGACGCCGAGGCACGTGTCCACGTTCACGGGCACAGTGATGCTCGTGTCCGGGGTCACGTCGAGGAAGGGCAGGTACACGCGGCGGATGCCGGACGCGCGCCAGGTGGCGTGTAAGGAGATAAAGGAGACATCTGAAACGATGATCGTCGCACTGGATCCATCAGCATTCATGACGCCCAGGTGACTCCCGGCATCTTTGAATGCGATCTGGCCGCCGTCGGGTGACCAATCGCAAGGAAGGTAGTGAGAGCTCCATGCCGGAGAGAGATTCGTCTGGTTGGTTCCGTCCCGGTTCATCCGGTAGATTTGGAAGTCATCCGGTGGGCCCTCGTCGATGGTGAAGAGGATAGTGGTACCGTCTGGAGACCAAGGGTTTCTGTGCAGAAGGTCCATGCCCGTACCGGTAAGCTGCACACCCCCCGATCCGTCCGTTTCCATCGTGTAAATGTTCCCACCGTAGACATCACCGTAGACATAGGCGATCAGCCCGCCGTCGGGGGACGGGCGCGGCGCGGAATACGGGCCGGTACCGGTCGTCAGCTTCGTGAGCCCGGTGCCGTCTGGATTGACGGCCCAGATGTGCCGGTCCGAGAGGAGGTGTGGCGCGGGATTCCAGACGAACACAACCTTCGACCCGTCGGCAAGCCATCGGGGATCACGGGCCCAATCCTCCAATGCAAAGTCCCCTGCGAGCAGTACCGGGTCAGAGCCGTCAGCATCAACCACCCAAACCTCTGCCCATGTGTAGGCCGGCTCCTCATGGGTGATGAGCAGCCGGCTCCCATCCGGCGACCACTGGCTCGGATAGGCGAACGGGTCGGCGAACAGGAACCGCTCTTCGCCCGTGGTCAGATCGAGGGTATAGACCCCGTTCTGTCCATCCGGCGTACCTTCGTACCCGCGAGCATAGGCCACGACTCTCCGGTTCGGGGCATAAACGGGATACCGCCGGTCGACTGAATCCCCCCACGGATACAGTTGGTCCAGCTCGCTCCCATCCGCCATCACCCCGTAGAGCTGGTAGGTACCTGCGAGCGACTTCGCCAACACGATATCCGGCCACCCATCCGAGTGCTCGGCCAAAGCGTCACTCAGGGGACCGACGAACGCGAGCGCGACCAACAAGCAACACAGAACCGCACTACTCAACCGATCACCGAACCGCATACCCTCGCCTCCATGCTCGATCTGCGGCGCCCGGCCGCACGAGCATTCACTTATGAACGCATACGCCGAGCCGGTCGGTGGAGGAGAGTGTCAATGCCGTTGAGTCGCGCCTGACGCGCGCGACGACTGAGACCAGGGCTGCCATACCACCTACAGCTTACTTAATTCGCTGTTTGAGCGCTGGTCCCTCTGTCGCCGCCATGCCGGTTTCGGCATGTTTCCAGCGCGCCGTTATTGCGCCGCCTCGCTAGTAGATGAGCCATCCATTGTCGGTGAGGTAGCCCCCGCTCCAGTCGTCGTCTGAGTTCGGCCCCCACGCTACAACGCCATCCACCTGCCCGTCCCGCACCTGGCCAATCAATCCTTCGGAGCTCACCCAGTTCACGTGTCCATCGAGAAAGCCAACGTTCACCCCGTTTCGCTCCCACATCGGCACCGACGAGATGAACCGCCCCCGATGGCGGGCATAGGGTGTGCGCAGGCTCACGTTCTTCAGGAAGCTGCCGTTGTTCGGTGCGGAGCGGAACAGCCCACAGTCCGCAGCCGAGTCGGCACATATCTCCCAATCCGTCCCTGAGCAACACGGATTGCTGCACCCCAGCTGGCAGATATCCGGGTATGCCATGACCTCCACCCCCAGATCGTACGTCACCACGCCTCCATCAGCGGCGATGATGAACGTGCTGGCATCGGCCACTTCGCCGAGCGTCAGCTCTGGCCACCACGTCGTGCCAATCGACTGCACGAAGGCGCCGCTCGCCACCGTGCCATACAGAGGTGCCATCCACGCCATGGCGAGCTGCTGCTGCGTGATGCTGTCGGTCACGGTGCCACCCCAGCCCGTCGGCCAGGCGAGGTAACATGGACCGCCGCCCGTGCCTGTACCCCACATGCCCTCATATGCCTGGAGATGGCCCAGCCAGTCGGGCCCGGGGATGATCCAGGCAGCCCCGCTCACAATCGTCGCGCTCGGGCACTGCCAGAGACTTCGGCTCGCGACGTACGAACCCAGGATCACGGGCCACCGAAGATACGGATTCGCCTGCCGGACTCGATAGCAGTCCGTGGACCTGGTCCAAGCTCTGCCGCCAGGACCGGTGTTGAAGTAGTCGATAGCTTCCTGCCGGTGCTCCGTCGGCGGCAGCGTGTCGTCATGGTCCGCCATGTACATCCGGATAGCGGTGACGATCCGCTGCATATTGCTCTGGCACGTGAGGCTCCGCGCCTCCTCGCTCCGCGCCTCGAATACCGGCACCACCATCGCCGCCAGCACCGCAATGATGGCCA
>Ga0307379_10001690_pt1 | contig 34184 bp, 23 predicted proteins | sample UN2MG_FD_202237 | JGI IMG/M metagenome (GOLD analysis project Ga0307379, IMG submission 202237) | Soil microbial communities from Risofladan, Vaasa, Finland - UN-2 | ecosystem: Environmental > Terrestrial > Soil > Coastal area > Acid sulfate soil | place: Finland: Risofladan, Vaasa | collected...
GCGAACCGCCCCTACGGAATACCTGACGAGATATAGTTCTCAGTTTACCTTGAACTTATTCCGGTACAACTTTTGCTGATTGTATTGTTACAGGTTCGACGGGAACATCCTCCATGTCGTTTCGTGTTGTTGTCTTTACCGAAGCGATTGCATCCACAATGTCCATGCCCTCTATTGTTTTACCGAATACGGTGTATCCGGGATTGCCGTTCTCAACGTAGTTTAGAACGTCATTGTCTACATGATTTATGAAAAACTGGCAAGTCGCACTGTCAGGGTCGCTGCGCCGAGCTATCGCGATTGTGCCTCGCTCATTGCTCAAACCGTTCTTGGCTTCGTTGATGATTGGCTCACGCGTTTGTTTTCGTTCCATTTTGACTGTGAAGCCGCCCCCCTGTATCATAAAGTTCGGTATGACCCTGTGAAATATCGTCCCGTCAAAAAATCCTTCCTCCACGTAAGCGAGGAAATTCTTCACCGTGACAGGTGCAGCCTGTTCATTAAGCTCAATTACAATGTTTCCCATACTCGTTTGGAGCTTTACCATTTTTTTTTCCACCTTTTCAATTTGTGTTTGTTTTGCTTTTTGTGTTTGCTCAGCGCAGCCGAAAATCAAAGCAGCAATCATCAAAAAACCACAAAACCAAAACTTTCTAATCATAATATGTGCCTCTCAAAGCCTAAAATTCCCTAATCGTTGTACTTTTTCATGTCTTTGGCAAGATGTCCACTAAGTATCGTAATCAATTTTTTCCTTCCACTTATTTTTCTTGACTGAAGCCAGAATTTTCTGCGCACATTCCAGAGCAGCAAGCCCCTCCTGGGCACTGACCTCAGGAGTGAGTGCTCTATTGGTAACTGCCTTCAGAAAAGCCTCCTGTTCGAGTCGGATGGGTTCCTTGTCGTCTATGTCAAGCTGCTCGATATGCAATAGATCCGGCCAGTTCACTGTTGTCAGGTCAAAATCACCGGCTTCTTTGTGCCCATGTATCCACTTGACAACGTTAATATTCGGGTCGGCCTTGATGATAATCCCGCTCTTTTTAAGATAATCCACGCTCAGATACGCCTGCCGACTGAATACACGTACCCTTCTTTCTGTTTTCAGGGCAAGTCTCGAGGCTGTAATATTCGCGATGCAACCATTCTCAAAAACAATCCTCGCATTGCAGATATCTTCCTTATCTTCAACGACGTTGACGCCGACAGCATCCACTTTCTTGATTTTACTTGCCGCCAGGGACAGGATAATATCAATGTCGTGGATCATCACATCCAGCACAACCCCGACATCGGTCGAGCGGAACGGATAGGGACTGATGCGGTTGGCCTCGATAAATTTCGGTTCGATATCAAGTCTTTTGATTGCCTGAGCAACCGGATTACATCGCTCGGAATGACCCACAGCCACAACACAGTTATTTTTTCTCGCAAGTGAAACAATCTTTTTACCTTCTCTTACATTAGCCGCCAGCGGTTTTTCAATCAGCACTGCAATTTTGTTCTTGATAAAGATTTTCGCCAGTTTCAGATGTGTTACCGTAGGCGTCGCTATCGTTACGGCATCGACCTTATTCAAGATATCCGCGTAATCGGTAAAGGCAGGGCAGTTATATTTATCTGCCAGACGCTGAGCCCTGTTGGCATCAATATCAACCACAGCAACAAGGTCGCTCTGTGGCAGCTGGTCGTAGACCTTCGCGTGTATTGCTCCCATTTTGCCGGCGCCCACAACAGCGGTTCGTACTTTCGCATTTTGCATAGCTTCATCCATCCTTAAGTGTCCTCTATTCATTGTTAGTCGATGAACTATAAACTAAGAACTATCAATCATTTCTAAACTTCTCTCTGTACCTGCCATACTGGTGCTGGCTGCTTTTAGTTATCGCATCAATCATAGCTCGCACATTTTCATCGAGTCCGTCCTCCTTTGCCAGAGCTTTTGCATTTTCCAGCAGTGCGCCTCCCTGGCGGTATAGCTTTTTGTAAGCCTCGAATATATGCTGTTGCTCCTGCTCGTTCATACCAGCCCGTTTCAGACCTCTCTTGTTGACACCTCGGATTCTCGGCGGGTAATGTCCGCTGACAATCAGAAACGGAGGAATATCTCGAGTAATTCCGGCCAGTCCCGCTACAAAGCACCACTTGCCGATGGTTACAAACTGATGTGAGGCAGCCAGGCCGCTAAACCATGCTCCCGTCTCAACCTTGCAATGTCCGCCTATCTGCACGCAGTTGCTCATAACAGTCTTATCTTCAATCGTGCAATCGTGTCCAATATGCACACTGACCATAAGGAAATTATCATTCCCAATTTTTGTGAATGCCTTGGGATGACTACCCGGATGGATCGTCACCTGCTCGTGCATTGTGTTCCCATCACCGATTTCGATTCCACCGACTTCGACATCGAAGCTCAATCGCAGCATCTGCGGCCGGCTCCCAATCACGCAATTGGCAAAAAAGCGATTCTTCCGACCGATCCTGACGTTCTTATTGATCACCACATTGGCATCGAGTATCGTACCTGCACCGATTGAAGCTCCACCGTAAATGACGCAATTAGGCCCAATCGTAACGTCATTGTCTATCTGAGCGTCTTTATGAACTACTGCGCTTGGATGTATCTGAGTCATTATCTACCTCACGTATGCGTATATTCGTTAATGCCACTACGGGCCCGGGACAACAGAGAAAAGTCCTTGGTTTTGATGGTAGTGTCTTCATTTTTTATATTTTATCATCATCGACGAGCATAAATCTGATTTGTGCTTCGGCAACAACTGCATCGCCGACCATAGCCTTACACTGGCACTGTGCGGTTCTTTTTCTTAATCTGATTGTCTCGGCGCTGAGAATTAGCTGGTCGCCGGGGACAACGGCTTTGCGCAATTTTACATTATCCATACTCAACAGCACCGCCAGCTTACCGGTATGTTCCAGTCTTTGTGCGAACAACAAGCCGGACAATTGTGCCATTGCTTCTACTATGAGAACACCGGGCATTATAGGCGTGCCGGGAAAATGGCCCTGGAAGAATTGCTCATTGAAGCTGACATTCTTGATGCCCTTGATTCGCGTATCACCTTCGATTTCGATTACCTTGTCCACCAATAAAAACGGGTATCTGTGCGGCAGAATCTTGGCAATCTGTCGAATATCCAGAAGTGCATCGGTGCCAAACTTGGCGATGCGTTCCTGCTGCCGGGCGGCATCATATAATTTCCTAACAAGCTGCTGATTTAGGGTATGGCCGCTCTTGTACGCTACAATTCTGCCGTTAACAGCCCGGCCTACCAGTGCCAGATCGCCGATTAAGTCGACAATCTTGTGCCTGACACACTCGTTAGGAAATCTGAAACTGTTCTTAATCGGTCCGTCCGAGTTGATGACCAGAATATCGCGATAACTTATATGCGTTCCCATTCCTCGGGCCTGAAACTGTTTGGCCTCGGCTTCAAGCAAGAAGGTTCGGGCCGGTGCAAGATGTTTCTCAAAATTCTCCGGCGATAGCTGACAACTGAAAATCTGTCTGCCGATGCCGGTGTGTCCGCCGTAGTCCAGATCGTAGGTGAGACTTAATCCATTATCGGAATACGGCAGGGCGTAAATGCAGGCATCCCCTGCGGCGATAGTAATCGGTTTTCTGATAACATACTCTTTGCGGCTGACGTTTTGCTCAAGAAGCCCGGCGCGCTTGAGAACCTTGAAATACTCGATACAACTGCAGTCCGTAGCAGGCAACTCCGGGCCGTTAACTTCTATTACAATATTGTCAATCTCAAGTGCATTGACCACGGCCAAACAGTGCTCGATAGTTTCTATACTCACAGGGCCTTTTTTTATTGTCGTGCGACGACTGCGTTCGGCCAGATTGGAAGCTACCGCACTGATACGAACCGGCTCAGGAGTGTCGGTGCGAACAAAAATTACCCCGGAATCCGTAGGAGCAGGGCGGAAAACGACTTTTGCTTCCTTACCCCCGAACAAACCGCGGCCTCGCATCCTGCCTTCACTTTTTATCGTTTTCTGCAGCTTCAAGTTTTTCTATCCTCTTGCTCATTTGCTTGAGCTGTCCGGCCAACTCCGGCAGATGCATCACCTGACAAACAATCCGTGCTGCCTTTGTTCTCTCGATTGCAGGCGTCCAGGCTAATTTCTGCCCGGCAGGAACACTGCTCACCACACCTGCCTGGGCGCCAACCATCGTGCCATCGCCTATTTCTATATTGTCCGCCAGGCCGACCTGTCCACCTAATACTACACCATCACCAATCTTGCAACTGCCGGAAATACCAACCTGGGACGCCATCAAACAACATTTGCCAATTACCACGTTATGGGCGATTTGCACGAGATTATCTATCTTCGTCCCGGCCCCGACTATGGTATTTCCGAATTTAGCCCTGTCAATACAGCAATTGGCTCCTATCTCGACAAAATCTTCAATCACCACCCCGCCATTATGCGGAATAAGTCTGTGAGCATTATCGATAAATGAATAACCAAAGCCGATTGAGCCGATAGTGCTGTTGGCCTGGACTACAACATTATTGCCTAAACGGCAGTTGTGATAAATAACGACGTTGCTGTCGAGACGACAATTCGCGCCGACGCTCGAATTCTCGCCTATTTTGCACCCGCTGCCGATGATACTATTTTCACCTATTTCAACCCCATCATCAATCACCACACATGCGCCGACAGAAACGCCTTTGGCTATCCTGGCATTTTCCGCGACCCTGGCGGTGGGATCAATGCCTTCGGTCGGGGCTTTGAGTTGGGGTGCAAAAATGGAAAGGGCTTTTATCAAAGCGGCATTAACATCTTTGACAATCAATTGCGGCTTGTCTAAATCATCGAGATGTGCCGAAACAATGACGGCTCCTGCATGCGAGTGGTCGAGTGCAGCTTTATGTTTGTTGCCCGTGACGAAAGTTACTTCACTTTCAATCGCCACCTCGACCGTGCAAACAGCGGTTATCTGCCTGCCGGTTTCATCGGCATTGCCGACTAACTCGGCGTCGAGCCGCCTGGCTAATTGTTTAACGGTCAGTTTCATAAATCAAAGTTACTCAGGTGCCTGAAGTGAAAAAAGTGACAACTTAGGCTCACTTCAGACATTTTCAAATTTCCTTAATTGCTGAATTTCGATTCTTCTTTGTTCAGTTCGGCTATTACCTCTTCAGTAAGATCCAAACATCCGCCATAGTACAACACTTTATGGGTACCGAGAGCCATCATAAGCTCTTCATACCTCTGTATAGGAAATTGGGGTTCTTCGTCCCCAAGCACCAGAGACAGGTCGTTTTTCGCGGCCAGCTCCTTGGTTATCCGCAGGATTTCCTTATAGAGCATTTCGGTCCATCGCTGGTGTTTCAATGCTTTTTGCTGGGGGTTGAACTCCTGCATAGTTTTCAGATCATTTTGTTTTTGCAAATACTCCTTATACTGTACCAGATAGTCAGTGCTTCCGGGTATTAATGCCCTGAGCCCGGCCGCCAGCGCCTGGACCTCTTTCGAGACCTTGTCCTCCTCTGCGTCCATCTTGTTGTTTTCAACAGTCGTTCTTTCCCTGTACTTGGCTGTTGCCCTGCATTCACGCAGGGCACGTCCTACACTAACAATGCCGATCTTCGAGGACGGAATATCAGGTTTCGGCTGAGCCTGGCTGTATTCGTGGATTACAAACAAAACGACCATACTCACCAAACAGCCCAAAATCATTGTTTTGACCTTCATAAATTATCCTTTCCAAATTGTGATAAGTCAATAATCAGTTATCAATAATCAATCAGAATAGTCTTCCCATGTAGAAACTGAAGAATCGTGTTTCATCTTCATCGTCTTTCATAAATGGCGCGGCAAACTCGAATCTCATGGGCACAGGCCCGAACCATTGCGGTATGAGTATCTCTATACCTGACCCAACCGAAGCGCGGTACTTGCCGGTATCTATCGTTCCGCTGTCCAGGAAAAACAACGCGGAAATGTTCTCGCTTATCAAGGGCACGGTTATCTCGCTATTGGCCAGAAATATCCAGTCGCTTCCAATCGGATCTTTTCGCACCGGGTTTAGTACATTTGTCTGCAGGCCTCTTGTGCTTATGCCCCGATATTTAAATCCTCTGATGCCGTGGGTACCCGTACCGCCGGCGTAAAACTTCTCGAAAGGAGGAGCTTCGGACAACGTCATCCCTGAGAGCAACTTGATCGCAAGGACAGTTTTTCGCTCAAGCAAATCCTCATAAAGGGTTCTGTATCCCACGCAGGAACCTACCAATATTCCGAAATCCTCATCGCCGGTAACCTGCTCGTAACCTACGTTAAAAATATAGCCTTTGCTTGGCAAAAATTTGTCATCTCTGCGATCTCTGCCGATTCCAAACCTTGTCCCCACGAGGAGATTATTGCCTTTGATGTCAATGATTTCCTGTGGTGCATCGTAATCAAGCCTGCGGGCCTCGACATTTTCAACTCTAAAGCCGAGACTACTTCTCCAGAGGTTCTTGTATCGTTTTTCGAAGCCTACATATCCTTTAGTCCTTTTTTCATCGTAGCTTTCTCTCCACCTTTCCCAGCTTGAGGCGGTGACATCAAGTGAAGTCGGTTTGTCCTGAAAGTACGGTTCCGAGAAATTTATCGAATAGTAGCTGACTTCGGTTCCCGGTTGGAGCGAGACTCTCAAGCTCTGGCCGGCACCTCTGAAGGCCTTCATCGAGATAAAATCCTCGATGCTTTCGGGCCAATCCGTATAGTCGAAATTTCGCTGCTCAAAAATCAACTGTCCTATGATTCCGCTGTCACTGCCCAGGGCGATGCCCGGATTCACCGCTCCGGTCAGACCCTCCCTTATGTCCACCGTTACATCCCTTCGGTCATCGGTCTCGTCGGCGGGCACATCAGGTTTGATGATTGCCTGCTCGGACAAAGTCATTCTTTGTACATATCTTTCCAATTGCCCCCCGCCTTGTTTAGGGGCAATATCGGCGTTGTACAACTGGCCCGGTATAAAATCATACTCGTCAAGTATCCGCCGGACAACCTTGTCCTGTGTCTGTTCGTTGCCGATTACGTCAATCTTGCCAATCCTGAACTGTCTGCCTTCGGTTATAAAAAATTCAACGTCCACAATGTTGACGTCCTTAGGGAACCAGATTTGCTGTCTGATCTCCGCGTCCACAAAGCCTTTCTCGCCGTAAAGCTTTAGAATCCGCCTTGTATGTTCCTGGGCCTTTCGCTGATAATATATTTGCCCGGTTTCTAATTCGAGCTCTGCCAGCAGCTTTTCATTATTAAAGTGCGTGTTACCTGTGAGAGTAATTTTGCCGACTTTATAGAGCGGTCCTTCCTCGATAATATAAGTGATGTGACTCTGGCCCTTGGCCTCTATTTTATGGTTCAGAAATCCTCTTTGATAGTAAAGAATTCGCAGCCTCTGGAGGTCTAAAGCTATTTTTTCCTCGGTGTAGTACACCGGGAGGATAAACCAGTTCCTGGTACCTGTCTTGGTGGTGTATTTAAGGTCGCCGGTCTTTATGAGCTTGTTTCCCTCGAACCTCACCGACTTTATTCGGAGTCTCGGGCCCTCAACAATCATGTAAACGACTTTGCCCTCTGACAGTTTCTTGCTATCCAGCATCACCTGAACGTATGTGAAGCCCTTTTCTCGATAAAATTCAGCTATGGTTCTTCTGCCGGACTCGACCAGAATCGCATCGAGGTAATCGCCTTTAACAAAGCCGAGTTTCTTCTTTAGTTCCTTGTCTTTAAACTTGCGATTGTTCACGAATTCAATCGATTTGATAGTGGCTCTGACGCTGCTGTTTAAGACAGGTTTCTGTGCGTTATTCTCTGTCTGACCCAGGGCCGATGCGCAAGCCCATCTTGCACTCATAAGCACAGTCAACATAAGAGTAATCCAAATCGTTTTTCGCATCTTGTATCTCGTATCTCGCGCACCGTGAATCGAAAGACCAGGAACTATTCACGAATCACAAACTAAAATGGCGATGCCTGCTGCACTACGCGCGAGGCGTTCTCAAACCGTGTAATTTTCTCCCTGAATGTCAGTTTCACGGTATCGGTTGGTCCGTTTCGCTGCTTGGCAATTATCAGTTCAGCCGTATTGTTCGGCTCGTAATCTTCCTGGCCGCGATGGTAATAATCTTCACGGTGCAGCAGCATCACAACGTCGGCGTCCTGCTCGATGCTGCCGCTCTCGCGAAGGTCACTCATCCTCGGTTTATGTCCCTCTCGTCCTTCCGGAGATCGGTTCAACTGGCTCAAAACCATGACAGGAATGTTTAGCTCTCTGGCTAAGGCCTTCAGATATCTTGAAATCGTAGTAATCTCCTGCTGTCGCGATTCGATCCGCCCGGCGCCGAGATGCATCAACTGGAGATAATCGACTACGATACATTGTATATTATGCCGGCTTTTGAGCCGCCTTGCCTTGGCCCTAAGCTCAAGCGGCGTCAGTGTCGAGGTGTCATCGATATAAATCGGGGCTTCGGACAACTCTGCGCAGGCGTTGGCTAACTTCTTGTAATCCTCGTCGTTCAGCAGGCCCCGTCTGACTTTCTGGCTGTCGATATCACTGATACTGCACAGAAATCTTTCGGCTAACTGCTGTCTGCCCATCTCCAATGAAAATACGGCGACCGGAATCCCGTCCATCAAACCTACGTGTTCTGCCATATTCAAAGCCAGGGAGGTCTTGCCCATGCTCGGCCTTCCGGCAACGATTATCATCTCGCCGTTTTGCAGGCCGCAGGTCAATTCGTCAAGCTCGTAAAAGCCGGTGGATAATCCGGTAACGTGGGTGCCCTGACGATTCTCTATAAGCTCGAAAGAGCGAACTACCAAATCCTTCAGCGCCGTGGCACTGCCGCTGATATTTTTTTCCGTAACGGCAAACATCTTGCGCTCTGCTTCGTCAAGCGTCTCACGAGTCTCACCGGTCTGGTTGTATGCACTTTCGAGAATTTCGCCGGCAGTGGTAATAAGATCACGCAGCAGCATCTTGTCTTTGACAATGCCCGCGTAATAGGCGATATTTGCCGACGAAGGAACCGAGTCGAGAATCTTTGCGATGTATTCGACGCCGCCCACTTCTTCAAGAAGGTTGCGTTTGACAAGCTCATCCCGAAGCAGAACGGCATCTATCCCAACGCCTTTATTCTTTTCATAAAGGTGAATCAGGGCCTCGAATATGTGGCGGTGCTCAATTCTGTAGAAGGCGTCTCGTTCCACCAATTCAACGACCTGCCCGATACATTCGGGGTCAATCAGCATTGAGCCCAGGACTGCGGCCTCGGCGGCCAACGATTCCGGCAGACTGCGGACAGTCTTTAATTTGTCGCCAATATTCGGCTTATCTTTGATGGAACCTGTCGGTTTAACCGTTTTAACTCTTTCTTTAACTGCCATAATCGGCTTCCTGCTTCTCTGATACCCTTTTTACAAAACAGCATTTTACCCACCGGCCGGCCGACAGTCAAATACTTGTTATAATTATTGCCCATCATGGCCGTGGCTTTGTGCCTGTATGAGCCGGTTTCGAATGATAATCTGTGGATGTTTTTTGGTGGGTATTGCGGGCGGTCGAGCACCGGTTCGTCATAAGACTAAGCTGAATTGGCGCTTAACGACGCTGCAATCTCAAAACAAAAAGCGGTTATCGTTATCAATTAAAGGTCGGCCTCTGCTCAAGCCGGCCCGATACTACTGTTTCCAGTAATGTTCTCTGCGAGCGATACGGCATAGCTCGATAATATCAGCTATAATGATGAAGACTTGCTCGCCTGTGACGTACCGCCAAAAACGCCCATATTGATGCGGTCGCCATGAGGAGCCGGCTCCTCGCCAACCGGGCTTTCCAGGGCACCGGCATCGATGCAGGGACTGGTCACATCATCGACTACCCAGCTTTGGCTCGCCGGATCCCATCTACCGGCCTGAGACTTCAGATGGTAGTCTCTGTTCTTGGAGTCTGCGAAGAGAGGATCAACGTCGATGTTGCCATTATCTTCCTGTCCTTCCTCTCCTTCTTTTTCTTCCCAGCCGCCTTGAATATTGTTGAAGCGGATATCGTACTCCTCGGGCATGACATAATCCCACACGTAGATTTCGTTCTCCCAGACGACATTGTTCAGGACAGAGGCCCCCTTCTCGATGTTCCAAAGGGCTACTATATCCAGGTCCAGGCCGTTGGGCCGGTTGTGCGCGATCGTGTTGTTGGTAATCGAGGGAATCCCGAAAAAGTTGTAGATTCCGCCGCCGTAGGCCTGGGCCGAGTTGTGCGCGATGATGTTATTGGCAATCGTCGGGTTGGCAAAATAGACCCAGATACCTCCACCAACCAAACTTGAATTTTCCACGATTCGGTTGTTGGTGATTACCGCTTCGGACTCGTCCATGCACATGATCCCGCCGCCGTAGAGCGAGTAGTTGTTGGCAATCAAACAATGGTCGATGGTGGGGCTCGACGGGACGGACGTTGCCGTGTATGACATTCCGCAGAGAATACCTCCGCCAATCCCATCTTCCCAATTTGGCTGCCCGATATATGCCTTTTTCGCGTGTTCGATCGTGCAGTACTTGAGAACATCATCATCGCCTGCGTCGACAAAGCGGATACCGTACCAGCCTTCGTTGACATCGACCGAGGTAAAGACGATAGGCTCCAGTTCGGTACCTACTGCTTCCAGCGTCGCTCTTGCCCCGACTCTCAGGCTATAGTGTCCCGTGAACTTGACCACTACTCCCGGCTCGATAGTCAGCTTTCGTCCCCTCTGGACCTCAATGTCACCGGCGACGGCATAGGGACTGTCAGCCTTTGTCCACGTGCCGCGGACCTCTCCGGCGGGTATGATCGTTCCCGAAACTCCTACGCCGTGCAGCGACAATGTTCTGCGGGCGCCGTTGCTGCTGGTTGATTGAATGTGAAGCGTGTCGCTGTAGATTTTCTCTTCGACAGGAGTAAAGCCAATCTCCACCGAGACCGAATCAAAGGACGCCAGAACGTAGTCGTTGATCGGGGTTATGATAGAGAACGGGCTGTTGGCGTCGTCAAGGCTCAGGCTGTCTATCTTGAAATCAATCTTGCCTGTATTGACGATCTCGAGTGTTTCGGCCGTCACATCGCCGATCCCGGTCGAACCGACGTCAATTATAGAGGCCGGCAAAAGGGTCATCAAAGGAAGCTCTGACTGGTTCTCATAGGCGCCTATATCAACCAGCTCACTGTAAATTCTCGCATTCCCTGCCAGATCGATTTCCGGAAGGCCTATGTCAATTCCACCGTTGATGCACGGTGAAGAGCTCTTCAACGTCCAGTTAGCCACCGAGCCGTCATAGTCGGCCCCGATACCGCTGCTGGGATCGAAGAAGCAGGGATCCGCATTAATGTTCCCATTGCCGGGATAACCATCCTGAACATCACAGAATGTCACTTCACTAATTGACTCGTAGCTATCCATCTGGTAGTTGCCGTTACCCCAAAGAATGGTGTTCGTCACCTCTGTCAGATAGGACGCCTGGCTGAGAACCCCCCCCGGGAAATTGTTTACGATGGTGCAGTTGTCTATCTGCAGAACGCTGTCTCCCAGACAACATATTCCACCGCTCTGAGGGTAGTCACCCATTGATGTGTTGTTGGCAATCACCGTGTTGCTTATAACAAGGTCGCTGTCAAAGCAGTAGATGGCTCCCCCACTGTCACCGATGTTATTGGTGATTTTACAGTGCATGATTGTCATATACGAGCTGTTGCAGTAGATTGCTCCTCCGCGGGTGTCCCCCACGTTTTTCGCTGTCGATTCGGACCCTTTCTTCGAGAAGGTGATTGAGCAATGGCTCAGGATGTCGTCGTCACCTGATTTCAGGAATCGCAGTCCCTTCCAGCCCAGCTCTTTGCTGCTTGCCGTAAATTCTATCGGGTCGCTCACTGTCCCCTCGGCCCATAGGCGCGTATTTTCGCCGATTGTCAGGCCGTACGGCCCCATGAAGACGACTCGGACCCCGGGCTCGATAATCAACTCACCATCCTTCGGTATGCTGATGTCTCCGAGGACATAGTAGGGTGATTGTGCTTTCGACCACGTTCCAGAGACTTCGCCGGCCTCTACGTCAGTGCCCCCTCCGACGGCCGAGCCCGTCAGAATGGCGTACATGGTTTTGTCGTAGCCGTAGTTGACCGTGAGCATTCCGTAGTAGCCGCCCGCTGCTTCCGAGAGGAATTTTACGTTGATAGCCGCCTCTTGTCCGGGACGTTGGATCGTGAAAGATTCGATGTGGTCCGAGTAGTCACCATCCGAGAGTGATATGGCAAAACCTTCCGGACTCCAGACCGAATTGACCGTCAGGGGCCCCTCCGTATTGTTCTTGATAAACACCGGTACAGGTTCGGATTCCACACCCGGAGTGGACCGAAACAGGACATATCCCGGGTCAATCTCGATACCTGGCGGGACAGGCCGGATATTCAGCACCATTTCGTCGACCGCATTGAAAGACGTCGGTATTTCCACAGGCAGGCGATACCATGCCTCGGTGATTTCCTCAGGATAGGGCGAGCCCCACCCGAAGTTAAGATGGTATTCTCCGTTGGTATTGTAACCGTCGCAGACAATGACGTGTCCGCCCCCAAGAGTCGGATAGGTGATACCGATTAAAGCGGGGAATTGGTTGATGATATTCTGCTGGAGCAGGGCAAAAAACTCATTGGAGAGGCCGCCTGTCATTTCGGCCGAATAGAAGCCGAACTTCTCAGACATCGATTCCTCCAAGTCCCAGAGATAAGCACCGGAACCCTCGCTGGAATAGTCCATATTGACGGACACCCCGCAGGCAAAACTCAACGCGGCGGCATCCACATCATTCAGATCGGCCCCTTGACTGTACTTGACTCTGATTGCGGAAAGGTACTCGTTAAGTTCCTTAAGAGAAGGAAAGTCATAGCGAGTGCTGTCGGCATCGATATCGATACCGCTGTACGTTGAGTACCTGTCAGATTCGTCAAAGGTCGCGTTGCACAGTTGATGATAATTGATGATCTGCGCCATCGCCGTCGCCACACAGCCTACAACGGATCTTTCGCCATCTACCGGGTCCAGCGGGCAGAAATCTTTATACGGCTCACTCTGGTTCCACGCCGTCTCCAGCCAGCCGCCGGTGGAGGTAGTATTCTCCTGAGGCCACTGACGAAATGTGTCACTCGCATAAGGTCCCGTACCTTCATTTGCATACATGCTCCAAAGGCTGCTGTTTTCTGTTGCGCCGGATAGCTTGGATTCGGCCAAAGCCAATGCTCTTAGCCTCATGTCCTCTTTCAACAGGCGGTAAAGAGGATTTTTTTCGTCATCTTCCGACGGGAATGGACTGCTGAAGGAATAAGCTACAATCGGAGTGATATCGGTCTGGGCAGAGGTCGCGACGAAGCCACGCGGCTCAATCTCGGTAATGTATGCCAGAACTGTCCCGTCATCAGCGAGAATTTCTTTTAGGCCCGCGGGGGTTAATTCTCCGACAGGTGCTTTTATTGAAAGCAGGCTTATGTCTTTACTCTGGCGGGCCTGCCGGGCCCTGAGAAAAGTATCCGCAACTTTGAGTGCCTGCTCAACACTGACAGGCTCGGCTAAGCTCGCGGAACAGGAAAATAAGAACAACACAATTGATGTGACGGCGACTACCTTTTTAGGGATACGGAAATACATTGCAGGTCCTCCAATCTTACTTTTTGCCTCTTTCAAAAGGCTATTTGTAATGTTTGCCGGCACCGCTGGGACTGGAGATGCCTGCATAAAGGTCAATATAACAAAATTTCGTTACCGAAGCAAGGAAATAAGGGACATTTATGAAGTTTTTTTATACGAAGAGCTTATGTAGTTTACGCCGGATTCTGCGGAAAAAAGATCGGTCAGGTGTTGTCGTCACAGATGCCAGGGGGCTCGCATCGCTCTTGAGATCATCCGATTTGCCTCGGGATCATCGATGAACCGCTCGGCTTTCGGGTCCCATCTCAGTTTCCGGTTCAGCCGCAGACAGATGTTGCCGGTGTGACAGGTGGTCGTGGATCGGTGTGCCACCTCAGGAGGGGCTATGGTTTGGGCCCGAGTCTTGACGCAGTCCAGGAAATTCCGGTGATGGCCTCTCATATAGGCGTAGCCCTGCTGTTCGAATCTTCTCAGTTTTAGAATTGATTTTGGTTCCGCTTCCACATTGCCGTCATCATCGACGCTCACCCAGCCTTCATCGCCCGCGAACTTCACCGCTCGCGGTGATTTATCGTGCATAATCATCTTCACGCCATCGGCATACGTGGCAATAACTTGAAAGTTTATCGGGGTGTTGAATAAACCTTCTTTTGGAAACCTGCCCCATCCGTCGTATTCAACCGGGCCGGTCAGCTCGCTGTCATTGCCCCACTGGGCCAGGTCGTTGAAGTGAGCACCGATATCGGTTAATTTTCCACCTGAGTAGTCGAATATCCAGCGAAAGCTGCCGTGGCACCGCCTCGGTGTATAGGGTTCATAGGGAGCCGGCCCGAGCCATCTGTCGTAGTCGAAGCCCTCCGGTACAGGCTGAGGTTTCTCAACGCCGCACGATGGGCCCTCCGATAAATTCACATCAATGGTGTGCAGCCTGCCGACCTTGCCGCTGCGAGCCATCTCGACTGCGAAAGAAAAGCTTCTGATGCTGCGTCGCTGCGTGCCGCTCTGATATACGATCGAGTAACGCTCCATCGTCTCAACCACCGCTCTGCCTTCGGCGATGGTCAGCGAGATGGGTTTTTCACAATACATGTCCTTGCCGGCTTTTGCTGCTTCTATGGCAATTGTTGCGTGCCAGTGGTCCGGCGTGGCGATCAACAAGGCATCGATGTCGTCGCGAGCCAGAACTTCATAGAAATCATTGTAGGCCGAGCAGTCCTTGTTGTTATACTTTTCGTTCACCAGATCCCTGGCTTTGTTGCGGCGTTGTGTGTCCACATCGCAAACTGCCAGGAACTGCACATCATCCTGTTCGAGGAAATTCTTGAGGTCGTGCGTACCCATACCCCCGATACCGATACCGCCCATAGTTATCCTCTCACTGGGTGCGGCCGAACCACCGGCGCCCAATGCCGACGATGGGATAATATACGGCAAGACCATCGGTGCAGTTGCTGCGGCTGCCGAACGTCTTAGGAACCTTCTTCGTGAAATCTTTTTCATCTGATATTTTCCAGTCTCATCATAACAGATTTTCACCTTCGTAGCAAGAGCGTGAGGGACATTAATGAATTTATTGAACTTACACTCTTACTGAAAATGTGCAGGATTTAGGCTTATTTTCGGCCAAAAACGATGGTACCCCCGGGCAAAAATCAAAAAGTTGAAATATTTTTTTATTCCTTGACTTGTAAGGACTTAGCGAAAATGACTCGCCCGAAAATATCATTTTTTTTGTACCAAATGCGCATATAGCTCCAATTGTAGAGAGGCATGCTTTTTTGATGAAAAGAACAAACGCCGATGGTCCCTGACAGGTAACAAAATGGCAGCGAAAAAGACGCCCAGAGAGCTCTATTTGAAGATACCATACCATATCCTCAATATTCGGGCTCTTGGGCTCTGCGAGAAGGTGCTGCTGGCACACATCTACAGCTTCGGCGAAAAGGGCTGCTGGCAGAGCAACGCCACACTCGCCAAAATCTTCATGACCTCACCTCGTACAGTCTCGCGATGGGTAGCGAATTTATCATGTTCCGGCCTGATCCAGAAAAAATCACCAAAAGGCTACTACCGCACAATGTGGGCAAAGTCGCACCCAAATGTCAAGCAGGCCTCACATCTATGGTATCGAAAGCAGGAGGTCCAGAATCCGGACAGAGAAACTCCGGTTCACCGCGCAAAAACCTGCATAGAAGGTACGACAAAATTGCGCGGTCAGTGCGCAAAATCAGGTAATCGACTGCGCAAGAATTGGCGTACTACTAATAACAAGACTATAAAAGAAACAACTGTAAAAACTACAGCACCGCCTTCGCCTCCGCTTCCTAAAGGGGCTCCGGCGGTGCTGGTCGAACGCAAACGGGCTGCCCTTGAGAGTGTTGAGCAGTTCAAGAATCGATTCGGGCTCGGCAGGCAGGCCCACCAGCCGCTCTCGGATAAGGAGTTTGAAAAAAGCAGGCAAAAGCAAAGAAAGGCCCTCCTGGCCGTCCCGTAAGAACAATGATAGCGATTAAGGTCTTATCATAATGCGTCCGTCGATATTTGGAGTTGATAAGTGCGGCCCCGTCCTTGATGTAAACCGGGCTTGACCTCAAACCGTGCCTCGCTCATCGAGCTCTTACTTCTTGATGTTCTTATAATCTTCCCATATTGGATGGTGCCTCGTTATTTCTTTGTAAAGTTCCGGCCTTCTTTGCTGAAAGTTCCTGCTTTTCTTCCGGGCGATGCGAAGTCTTTTCAAATCAAATTCTGCGGTAATATAATCCTCTCCCTTTTGCCGGCAAAATGCATCAATTTTATCCGGGTATTGTGCAAGCATTGTCCCCGCCCCGTAGTCCTGATTGGTACATATCATTGAGACAAGGTTTTGTTTCATGAAGGTCCTGACGAAATAATCCTGGACACTGCCTCCCCGGCCGTTAATCCAAACGATGATTTCAGCGCCTTTTAGAGAAAGAACGCTGTAGGTTTCCGGAAAATAGCCGTCATAGCAGATAAGGATACCGATCCTGCCAAAATCCAGGTCAAATACAGGCAGGTTATTACCTCTTTTCATTATCCATTCCGGGTCGTTTTCTATAAACCACTGCTTATCTTTTCCCGACGGCGGCTTTGAGTAGGCGGGCAGCTCGTCATAAGTATCCACCGCGGCGTGTGTCTTGTGGTATTTGCCGATAATATCGCCTTGCCGGCCAAACAACAACGCCGTGCTCGAAAACGATTCGTCTTTAAAAACCTCCCAACAGCCAACAATCACATAAATATTATTCTCTGTAGCCGCTTTGGATATTTTCTCGGTCTGCGGTCCCGGTACAGAGATTCTGCCAAGATGGTATTCAGGGAAAACAACAAGTTGCACACCATCGGCTGCCGCTCTTTCAATATATTTCACAACCGACTCAACAGGGTCGCACCCTTCCTTGATTTTAAGCAATTTGTTATAGCCGCCAAGTTGAACCGCGGCGACTTTGACCTTGTCAGGCAATTGTGCAATCTTCTCTGGATTTGTCCTTTGCTGAGTGCAGGACAAGGTAGTTATTAGAAATACGATCAAGATTACTATAGAATTTTTCGCGATGTTCATTTCCATTCTCCAGTTGTGACCCTTCACGGATATTTTCATAGCGTTGGGCAAAGCATCCTATATCCGCCGTGAGGCGTCCCCGAGCGGAAACTACCCATTTGCTAAATTTTCAACTCAGTTTATAACACATTCAAGGTCGTATAGAAGTTGAAAATATCTGTTTTTACAAGCGAACGGCCACGTTTTTTTTAGGAAAGCTTGAAATTTTCTGGACACCGGCCGAGATTAAACGTATATTCTACGTGTAGATATTGTATATACAATGGGTATAAGATTGGGACTCGCTATAGGAGATTGAAAAATGTCCGACGGGGCTACAATTAATGCAAGGATAGATAAACAGACGAAAATCCAGGCCCAGTATATATTGAATGAGCTTGGAATGACGCTCAGCGAGGCGTTAGCGTTGTATCTTCGTCAAATCGTTTTTTGCAAGGGAATCCCGTTTGAAGTGAAGATTCCCGATGAGCTTACGATAGAGACGATTAAGAAGTCTGAAAGCGGCCAGGAGTGGCATGAGGCATCGAGTATTGAAGAAATGCCATAGTGTTTATACGAGCCGGGACGCATTCAGATTTGTTCAAAATTGCAAATTCCAGTTAAGAGTGTTTTGGACGGATAAAAAAAGATTATGATACCTGATTATTTGAGACAGAAGAAAGAACTGATTCCGTTAGTATTGTTCGGAGCTTCGGCGGCATTTGCCGTTCTGATATTGATCAAGTCAACAAGTTTCTTCGTGACCTTAGCCAGGGCCGAGAACATTGTTGAGAGGGCCACTGCGCAAAATAACACGGATCCCAAGGACATTGATAAGTATTTTAACGAATACAAGGCTCTTGCTAATGGGCTAAAGACCCATAACTTGTTTGTTGCGCCTCCTCCGAAGCAGCACCCTGTCAAAGAGGTATCGGGTATCTTTGGTGACGAGGTGCTGATAGGAGGCAAATGGTACAAGGTCGGTGATAAGATAGGAGACGCAAAAATTTTAGCAATCGGATCTACTTCGGCCAGGATCAGATGGAACGGCACGGAAAAAACATTTCTCCCGATTGATGCCAGAATTCCTGAAGCTCCAAAAGGATCGAGGACTGAAAGAGCAGTAGCCAAGGCAGGCGGGGCCGACATGGTCGTCGTTGGGGCCGGGAGAGAGTCGATTTCCGACTCCAAAGGCAAAAAAAAAGCTCACGGCGGTTCCTCAGGGGAAGGCAGGGACGGATTGAAAAAAGTATTCGAGAAGATGAAGCAAAACTGGCCCGATATCTACGAACAAAACAGAAAAAAAATCGGGGCCATAGCAGAAAAATGGCCAAAAATGTCTGAGAGCCAAAGACAAGGCGTTGTCAAATGGCTCAAAAACCCTAAAAGCTTTGAAAAGAATAGGAAATAGGAACCACAGCTTAAAACACCGAAGACGTTTTTCGGTCCGCTTCTCACAGAACTAATATATGAGACTTTCCAGTAGCTCAATAGCCTCTAATATAAGGGGATAAACCTCACTTTGGCCTTCGTGAGTAGTTATCCAGTCATCTTCATCCGGCACGCCGATATTGGCGCAGCCATCCATTCTTTCTAAAATATCGCCTTCAAGTATGACCATCACTTCAAAGTACATACCCTCATCGAGCATTGTAAATACATCATTTATAGCACATGCCAATTCAAACGCCGATTCTTCGTTATTAAAGCTCTCAGGACCAAGCTCATTGATTATCCCGTCGGCTTCAAAGAGCATAAAGCCAACACCTTCTTTAACATCAAAGGCTTCAGATACATCTATATCTACTACATCGGCATCTGTTGTTGCCAGCTTCTTTTGCTTAGGCGCTGTGTTGTCTTGTGGTGCGTCTGAGTTAAGGGCTGACTCGGTTGCAGATGCGCCTCCGGTTCCTATGACTCGAATAAAGTCAATCCCAGCAAGCAGTCTGACATCGGACAATCGCCCTGTCAAGGTCACCATCTGTGTTCCTGGGCCGAGTATTTCTATAACCTGCTGGCGATCAAACTTTACCATCAAATCGGCTATTCCATCCTCATCATGATCGCCAATTTCAGTGGGGCTTAATAAGGCGGGCACTGACCAATCTAACATTACTTCGGAAACATCAATATCGCTTACATCAAAACCTTCAGGGAGCTCAATATAGGCCGTGACAACCTTACCTGGGCTCCGAAGATTAAGAGTATCCGGCTCAAAATCAATAACCGTTTCCGTCTGCAATGCAAATTCTTCACTGGTTAAGTCCTCATCTGCGATGATTGTCCTCTCGAAAATACCATCGCCATCATCGTCTATCTCAACAGTGACCCCTTCTTCTCCGGCAGAAAGAGCATCCCAATCCACTGCATATATATGCCTTGCTCCTGGTGATGTAGGGATATCAGTCGCGTCAAAGTCAGTATCGCTCCCATCGCTTGTAGAGCTTATGTTCAAACAGTACGTTCCGTTTTCTGTTCCAACAACCTCACAAAGATAATCATCAGAAACATCTAATATGAAGACCTGCTCTGGAAAAACATCATTGCCGTTTTCACCTAAGGTTTCATAGTGTCTGAAACAATAAGAATTAGGAATAGAAGTTTCATAATCATTGGCATTAGCAAATCCCGAATGACGCCCTTGTGTGTCATAAATATGCAAATGGGCAGGAGAACAAAGTCGGTAATACTGACCATTTTTTTTATTCACTTTTATTAAATCGTAACTTTCTATCTGTCCATTATTAATCAATACCTTTCTGATATATCCATCTTTACCAACGCTCGAAGTTTGGATGTGGGGTACTCCACCAGGACTATACAAAATAGAATTCTCATGAGTATGGCCTGCCAGAACAGCTAAGACATTATAATCATCACACCAATCAATAAAATCTTGTCTATATCCTTCAAATCTATAATATTTGCCGATGTCTTGCTTATCAGAAATAGACGGATGGTGCAAAAATACAATTTTGGGAGCGCACATTTGCTCTTGTCCCAATCTCTTTATCGCATTGAACTGATCCTCAGTCAAGTTGTCCGACGCAGTTGGGGCTCCCCAACCTGTATCTAATCCTATGAAGATAATTCCATTTCTTTCAAACCAGTAGTCGAACAAGGAGGAATAATCGCTAAGCGGGAAATAGTTGACATCTAAATAATAGTTAGCACTATAATAATACAAAGCGTCCATCTCACACTTATCAAAGGATGTCCATGACGTCGCTCTATCGTGATTTCCGGGGACAGAATACACCCTTATACCATTTTCTAAGAGAGAACTCATGATCTCACGATATCGGTCATAATGTGTGTACTGACCAGGAAAGCTACAACCCTGATCCGCTATGTCCCCACTTACGAGAACAAACTTGGGTAATGGATTCATATTCTTTATCTCTTCTACTGCAGAAACTAAATACGGCAGAACGTCATCTGAGCATTTTTCTCCTTCTTCGTAAAAATCTGAGCCAATATGCAAATCTGTAATCTGCACAAACGACCACGGATCATGTGGAGGCACCGGTGGACATTCCGTAATCTTTACGAGATAAGCATCTCCGCTTGCGTCACCGTAGGAACAGGTTCGCCCAGCAGCTATGTATCCGCCATCAGATGTTTGCTGAACCGAAGTGAAGTGGTCAAACAGCGTTCCCCCAAACGTCTTATCCCATTCCAAATTTCCTGCCGAATCGGTCTTTCTCAGATAAGCATCATAGCCACCTGCACCGAAGGAGTTAGTATAGCCAGAAACTATGTATCCACCATCAGACGTCTGCTGGACTTCCTGGCCATGTTCTACAGAGCTTCCCCCAAACGTCTTATCCCATTCCAAATTTCCTGACGAATCGGTCTTTAGAAGCAAAACATCATCATGGCCAGTCAGATAATCGCTAATACCAGTAATTATGTAGCCACCATCTGTTGTCTGTTGGACAGTATAGCCTGAGCCGCTTGCGAAAGTCTTGTGCCATACCTCATTTCCATTTGAGTCAGTCTTTATTAGATAGAGATCGATGCCGCTTGAACCACGAGTATCCCCAACAATTATGTATCCACCATCGGCTGTCTGTTGAACACAATTTGCATATTCGTCTGTGGCACTTCCCCCAAAGGTTTTGTGCCACACCTCATTACCATCAGAATCAGTCCTTACCAGGTAAATATCGACGCCTCCAGCTCCGCCCGAACGAGTCACCCCCACAAATATGTACCCCCCATCAGAGGTTTGCTGAACGTAATGGGCCATGTCGACCCCGCTCCCTCCGCACGAAAATGTCTTCTGCCACTCCAGATTGCCGTTAGAAGTGGTCTTTATAAGACAAGCATCTTGTTGCAAATTGAAGTACCCGGCAACTATGTAACCATTGTCAGCCGTTTGCTGCACGTCGCCGGCAGTGTCTAAGGAACTTCCCCCGAAGGTCTGTTGCCACTCCTTATTTCCAGCAGAATCGGTCTTCACAAGGTAAACATCGCCACCCGCACCGTAGGAGTTGGTATTGCCTACGCATATGTACCCACCGTCGGCGGTTTGTCGAACCGCTGTGAACATGTCATCACCAGCTCCCCCGAAGGTTTTTTCCCACTTCACGATGGGCTCATCACTAACAGCCACATCTGTAGATAGAAAACACACACACAGGACTGCTATCAACAAAGAAAAGGAAAATAAATTTCTCATTTGTCTCACCTCCTTAACACGTTCCGAAAGCTTTTGAGGTAGATTCGTAATGTTACTCATGATGAGAATCCTGGCCACAACACAATCGGCCCGAATAGAACCAAGCCTGCTGCAAAACAAAGGATAACTCCCTGCTGTAATTCCTCAAATATGACATTATCATATTTCAAGGCAGTTGTCAATAGGCGATTTATGGAATATGTGCGTTTGCTTGAATCGGTTACGACCAACTCCATAAGTCGGCCGCTCCAATTACAAAGCCTTACACTATTAACGTAACAACAAAACCCATATCTGTCTATTGTGGTAAATACGTATTTTTCTTTACTTGACCCCCATTTTTAGCCAAAGAACGGGCATCATCGTATTTTTTCACGAATCCCATCGAGAATATACGGCACGTCTTTTAGTTAGCCGATACTGCCCACACCTTCTAATGATTAACTTTATTTTTGTTACCGAGCCGGTCGTTTGTCGGTACGGCGAAAGAATTTTGAGGTTGTGTGAGTTGTTGAATGCTGTTGCTATGTTTGCCAGGGGCGTTGTCTCTGGAGGCTGCCGGTTAAGATGTTTTTGGCGATGAGGACATCTTCGATGACCTGGAAATCGAGCATACCGACGCAGGCGAAGTCGGCCCCCGATTGAAACGCATACTTAAAGCCGTCCCGCGGATGAATGGCCCCGGCGGCCAGTACCTTATACGCAATCCAGGGTTTCGTGACGTTCTTCATAAAATCGATTGTCATTTCGGGCTGAGTGCACCACATATTGTCGTGGCCGGGCAGGCCAGAGGCGGGACGCTCCTGCTTCGGCGTGGCGGAGAAGTAATTGTCTCGATGCAGCGTCTTCATATAAAAGTCCACGTCGACGCCGGCCTTTTCAAGGGCCGTCGGAACCGCGATATCGTGACAGGCGACGCCGGCGACAAGCCCGTTTTCTTTGGCGAACGAGACGGCTTTCGCGAGCAGGTCAACCCGTCCGTTTATGGCCCAGGTGTCACCGACCTGTCCCTGTATGAAGGCCCCGGCGGCCCCGTTATCGATTGCGATTTTTATCCTGCTCGTCAGGTCGTGTGGTTGCGGGAAGCACTGTGCGAGCCACTGTATCCCGCCGCCTCTCTCATCCCGATATTTATTGATGACGCGGATGGTCGGGTCGTTGCCGTTCGCGTGCGGGCTGTTGACGGTTGATATCATGGTGTTTATCCCGTTTTCCTCGCACAGTTGCCAGGTTTCCATAATCTTTTCATCGGTAAAGTAATTCCTCAGCAGAGATGAGACATAAATCAGGTCTCTGGAATGAGCGAAGCCGTTGATAAGATTTCCGCCGCAGATGATTCTGCTTATTTTAAGCCTGCCGATTCTGCCGGTCGGTAAATCTTTGCCTGAGTTTTGACGCTCTGCGGTGTTTGCTTTTGACGCTTTTTGGCCTAACAGGATTTTTTCTTCCAGGCTTAAACTAAGAGCGGCTCCGGTTGAGGCGAGGAGGGATTGTTTCAGGAAGCTGCGCCGGTTCGAATTGTTTTTCATTATTTACTTTTCCAGTATCTCAACGGTCTTATCGCCAATGAATTGCACATCCTCCTTTATTCCATGGGCCGTCTGACAGCCGACCAGTGACAGCATCACAACGATTAAAGCGGTCAGCAGAAATATTTTTTTGGCCATTTTCGAACTCCTTAAAATCAGCTTAAAGTCATTAAAGCCCGGCGGTGTAAGGTGACTTTAGAAACAGGTAGTACAGTCTGCCTTCCTGATATGTTTGTCCGGCCAGTTTGCCCGCCATGTCACCCTGGCCCATATAAACATCGCAGCGGCCCGGGGCGAGTATCGCTCCGCCGGCATCCTGGTCCAGGACGAAGCCGCTGTATACCTGATTGACTGTGCTTGTGCCTACCGCCCGGGGCAGAGTGGTGGAGATAAAAGCCAGGCATCCTCTTGGAAATATCGACTTGTCGGTAGCGATGCTTCGCAGCGTTGTCACCGGCTCGTTAAGACAGCCCAATGGCTGGCCCTCTTCTTTTTTAAAGAATACGAATCGCGGATTTCGTCGGACATACATTTCAACCTGGTCTCTGTATCTCTTGAAGTAATCAATCATGACGGAGAGACTTATTCGCTCGGCGGATATCCTGTTGTCTTTAACCAGTTCGTGGGCAACGCTTCGATACTCGTGTCCGTTGTTGGCGGCGTAGCCTACCGAGGTGACCTTGCCGTCCGGCAGTCTGAACTTGGCCGAGCCTTGTACATGTGCAATGTAAGCTTCGAACGGGTCACCGAGCCAGACAATCTCTTTGCCCCGGAGCATCTTTGAATCTTCAATTACAGAGCGGGGTGGATACTGGCTAATCTGTCCGTTTGCATCGCGCCGCCCGAGTATATCGCCGTTCGGTCCTTTTACCAGGTCGTCGGGCTGTTCGTATAATGGATATTGGTAACGGTCGCTGCGTACTAACGAGCCGTTGAAGATGGGCGTATAGTAACCGGTGAACAGCACGGTTCCCCTGTCATCGCATCCTATCGACATATAAACGTCGAACTTTTCACGAATAGCGTCATTCAGTTGCCTGCCTTTCAGGCCCGAATCCAGCAGCTTGGCGAATTCGTTGAGGCTGTCCAAGGCACGCTGGTGGGTAATCTCGCCGCAGGGGAAGAATTGCCGGCTCGAAGGCTTCCGCAGATAATTCAGGCTGTGGTTTATCGAGGTTCGCAGGTCGGTCAGATCGAGACCGGCCATCGTGAAATCGGGGATTTCGTATGGATTTGTAATCTTTCGCAAGGCGGACTGGCCGGGCAGCAGGGGCCTGTCGTAGGGGATTTTAGCCTCTTTTTTCATCTCGGTTCGACAGCCGGTAATAACAGCAATGGTCAGTAATAAGACAGGGAACAAAATTTTATTCTTCATTCGGGACTCCAAAATTTCTAATCTGAGCATTCAATCTGTTATAATAGAGGTATACAGAACATTTGATGGATATATTACACGAACTGCAGCAGGCTTCGCAATGAAATTTAACGTGAACATAAGGACAAACACTCATTTTATGAGTGGTTTTGGGAAGTTTTCTTGACGATAAGGGTTAAGGCGGTATATTTTTGTTGGCTTTTCGATTTTCTGCGGTGAGCGGCGATGAGAAAAGAAAAAGGCGTACAATACATGTTATTTGAGTTTATATGGTTCTTACATCACCAATACCCCCCAGGCATCAGGTTCACCATAAATATTAAAGATTGTTGAGGAGACGTGAAAGTGAAACACAAAAGCATCGTTCTTCTGGCTGTTTTGGCGGTCCTGCAGTTATGCAGCAGTCTGTGGGCGCGCCCTACAACAGCGGACGAGGCTGAAAAGATAGTTGGAGGCTGGCTCAAAGTCGATCCGCAGCCGCTTGGTACACCTGCAGCCCGTCAGGTAGGCGATGTCGAGACCTTCACTAATGACGATGGCGAGCCGGTTTATTATATCGTTTATTTGCAGCCGGCCGGATTTGTTATTGTCTCGGCGGACGATTTGATTGAGCCGATTATCGGTTTTGCCGACGACGGATTTTTTGACCCTTCGGTTGAAAATCCTTTGGGGGCGCTGGTGACTAATGACCTTAATGGACGAATCGCATCGGTTAAAAGCACGTTCGGCCTGCAGGCACTGACTAAGGCGGCGCCGCTTTTTGAGACTCAGAAGAAGTGGCGATTATTTATCTCCCTGGCCGAGAATACCGGAGGTTTGCTGAATGCGACGGGAAAGAGCTCAATCTCCGATATTCGCGTCGATGCGCTTGTGCAGAGCCGGTGGAACCAGGGTGGTGCCGGCGGCAAGGCGTGCTATAACTATTACACGCCGAGAATTGTGGATAATCAGGTCTTATGGGACGAAGGCAATATTAATAACTATCCCTGCGGCTGCATCGCCACGGCCATGGCCCAGTTGATTCGCTATCACAAGTACCCCGACAGGGTGGAAGCCGCAGCGAATGACCCATGCCTTGTCAAAGTAGGGGCAATAGAAAACGGTAAGTTCGAGCCGCTTGCCGAAGTGGCCGTGGAGATGCTCGGCGGTACTGGTGAAAATGGAGCTTATGAATGGGACAGGATGGCACTCAGGCCAAATGGCGGGACGGACGTCAATGAGTGCAGGGCCATCGGAGCTCTTTGCTATGATGCGGGTATTTCCGTAAATATGGAATATTCCCAAACGGCCTCAGCCGCATCCCTGTATAAGGCGTGCAAGGCGCTTGTGAAGACCTTTCAGTATGAAAATGCCGTATGTGGATATAGCCGGAGCGGCGATGATCTGATTGGGGGGCTGACTGAAATGATCAATCCCAATCTCGACGCCGGCAATCCTGTAATCCTCGGTATTTTGGGCCAGGGTGCGGCGCATGCAGTTTTGGCCGACGGGTACGGCTATAACGTTTCAACCCTGTACCATCATCTTAATATGGGCTGGTCGGGACAGTATGATATCTGGTATGCACTGCCGGAGGTAAATGTCTCTTTCAGGCAGTACACATCGGTCAACCAGTGTGTTTATAATATATTTAAATCCGGTAGCGGCAGGGCGGTTAAAGGTGAGATAATCAGCGGCCGGGTCACAGATAGCCTGGGCGGCCCTGTCAGCGGCGCAATTGTCACGGCGGCCCCGCAGGAAGAACCTGAAGGTGACATATACACCGATGAGACCGACAGCAAAGGCATCTATGCCCTGGTGGGACTTGACTCGGGTTCGAAGTACATCATAAACGTCACCAGGCCAGGGTACGAATTTGAATCTGACCGGGTGGATACGGGGACATCGACGGATTTTAATGACGTTTCGGGAAATAGATGGGCAATTAACTTTAAGGGCATCAGCAACCGTTTTGAATATCTCGCGGCCGATTCGATGGAAATCCCGGACGATGATACGATAACTTCGATATTGGATATCGCTGAACGGGCTGTAATTGTTGATCTGGATGTCGAGCTGGATATCAGTCATACGTTTGACGGCGATTTGGAAGTGTATCTTATCGCGCCGGACAATACACGAGTGACATTGTTCAGCGGCATAGGCAATGACGGGCGGGATTTTTCGGGAACGATACTCGACCATGAGGAGCAATTACCGATTACGGATGGCTCGGCGCCGTTCTCGGGGCGATATCACCCTGAAGGAAATCTCAGCAGTTTTTATGGAAAAGACATCAACGGTATATGGAAGCTGGAAGTCAAAGACAATTCCATCGGAAATACGGGAAAATTGAATTACTGGTCGTTGACGGTCATTGTGGCCGCAGACCTGCCGGGAACACAGACTTATACATTGTCCGGCTGTGTCCGAACCTCCGACGGTTCGGGAATTTCGGGAGTGACCGTCTCGGCGAGCAACAGCGGCGGCTTGGGTACTACCGGTACCGACGGCTGCTACAGCCTGACTGTGCCCTATGACTGGTCGGGACTGGTGACGCCTTCGAAGGCTGCTCATAGTTTTACACCCGTGCACCGGGACTTTATGAATGTTACTTATAATCTGACTGATATAAATTACACGGGAACACAGACCCGGACTATATCCGGTTTTGTGAATACCCCGGACGGTTCGGGAATTTTCGGGGTGACTGTTTCGGCGGACAACAGCGGTGGTTCGGGCACAACTGATTTTACGGGCTACTACAGACTGGTTGTGCCGCGCGGCTGGTCGGGTCGAGTCACCGCGACAAAAAACAATTTCAGCTTCAATCCGGCATACCGTGACTATGAAGATGTTTCTTTTGATTTCACTAACCAGGGCTACACCGGAACAGGGCCGCCGGTTCGAACTTTGTCAATAACCGGATATGTGCGCAGCCCCGACGGTTCGGGAATTTCAGGAGTGACTCTGACAACAAACGACGGCAGCGGTTCGGGCACGACCGATTACCTCGGCTACTACAGCATAACTGTAACCTACGGCTGGAAAGGCCAGGTCACTCCATCAAAAGAAGGTTACAGTTTCAGTCCCGCGGTTCGAAATTACAGACCTGTCTCTTATGATAGGACCAATCGAAATTACACGGGGACGCGAAGCCAGATTATATCCGGCTGCGTGAGAACGCCCGACGGCACCGGAGTTCCTGATGTGACTGTATCGGCGAATAACGGCGGCGGTTCCGGCACTACTGATTCTGCAGGTTGCTACAGCCTGATTGTACCTCTCGGCTGGTCGGGCCTGATCACTCCGTCAAAAGAAGGCGTTGCCTTTACTCCGGCATACCGGGATTACACGAATGTAACTTATGACCGAACCAACCAGAATTTCACAACAACTGGCGAGCCTCAGCTTTTGTCGAGCCGGGATTTTGCCACGGGTGATTTTCTGGCCATGGACGATTTTGAAGATTATAATGCCCGTGAAAGACAGATATAGTATTTTCGGCATGATGGAGCCGGCCTTGAGGAGCAGCAATAGCTGAAGTGGTAATTGAGCCTGACGGGCTTCGTACGGACTTGAGCTTTACGTATTTGCAGGGATGCTCAAATTATGGGCGATAAAAGTTTTTTCTTTGCCGGCGGGGGTACTGGGGGACATATATATCCTGCCGTCGCTGTAGCCGAGCAGATAACCAGAATCGAGCCGACTGCGAAGATACATTTTTTCTGCAGCGGCCGCAGTATCGATAAACACATCCTCGGGCAGACCGGCTTTGAATATACCATCCTGCCTGCCAGGGCTTTTTCCGTTGGCGCCAGGCAACTCATCGACTTCTTCAGTTCGTTTCTTGAAAGTTACAGGATTGCAAAAGCAGCGATTAGTGAAACTGACAAAGCCGTTATCGTAGGTGTCGGAGGATTTGTGTCGGGACCGGTTTGCCTGGCCGGGCATAAATGCAAAGTGCCGATCGCTCTTTTGAATGTTGATATTGTGCCCGGGCGGGCGAACAAGATAATCGCTCGCTGGGCGGACGAAATATTCGTTCAGTTTGAAGAAACAGGGAAATATTTCGCTAAACGAAAACCGAATGTCAGCGTGGTCGGCTGCCCGCTGCGAAGCAGTTTTAGTAATCCGCAGCCGAATAAAGCGATAGAGCAGTTATCTCTTGATAGAGAAAAGAAGATTTTGCTTATAACAGGCGCATCGAGCGGCTCGGAAAATATTAACAAAACGGTATGTTCCCTGCTAAAAAACCTGGAAGCTTTCGCGGACGACTGGCAGATAGTTCATCTTACAGGTCGGGGCAATTTTGAAAAAGTTGCCGGAAGGTATGATGATGCGAAGATCAGCCATAAGGTCCTGGGATATTTTGATGACATGGCGGACCTTTTGGCTGCGGCTGATCTGGTTGTCGGTAGAAGCGGGGCCCTCAGCGTCGCCGAGTACGCAGTGACAGCGGCGCCGAGTATATGTATGCCTTACCCGTATCATAAGGACAGGCATCAATATCTAAATGCGGGCAAACTGGTCGCGGCTGGAGCGGCCGTCATCGTTGATGATTTACCCGATGAAAAAGACAGGGCCCAATGGCTGTGGGAAAAGCTGAAAGACTTGATGACGGACCATGAAAAACGCCGACAGATGGCAGAAGCGTGCAAAGATATCGCCAATCCGCGAGCAGACAAAAAAATTGCTGAAAAGCTGATAAATATAGCATACGGCAAATAATCGCCGGGAAAATTTGCCTGGAGATGGAAATTGGGGGTGGCTAAATAGCCTTTATTTTTCCGGGAAATCGCTTGACAAAAGTGTTTTAACCGGGGATACTTTTGGTTTTGGCCGTCAGTCAGGATGGGCTTAGTAGTGGGTATGAATATTCTTGATTTAACGTCCAGAAATTGAGCCGTTGTTTGGCTTTGACATTATACACTTTTGTACGGAGAGAGAATAAAATGAGTATAGTCAATAATACACGCCGTGATTTTCTTAAAAATTCGATGTATATCGGGGCCGCTGTGGTTTCGACCGGGCCGTTGGGGAGGCTGGCACGGGCAATGAAGTTACTGACACCGATGCAGTTTGGTCTGGTTACCTACCAGTGGGCTAAGGACTGGGACCTGCCAACGCTGATAGCCAACTGTGAAAAGACCGGGGTGCTGGGTGTTGAGCTGCGAACCGAGCACGCACACGGTGTCGAATCGAACCTCAGTCCGCAACAGCGCCGGGATGTGAAGAAGCGTTTCAACGACAGCCCCGTAACGCTTCTTGGTCCGGGTACAAACTTCGCTTTTCACCATACCGACGCTTCGAAGCTCCGGAGTGATATCGAAGGGGCAAAGGAGTATATTAAGCTTTCGCATGATGTGGGCGGTACGGGTATAAAGGTCAAGCCGAACGACCTGCCCAAGGGTGTTTCGCAGGCTAAGACAATCGAGCAGATTGGCAAATCACTCAATGAGCTTGGAAGGTTCGGAGCAGACTATGGTCAGCGGATTCGCCTCGAGGTACACGGGGGATGCTCGCAGCTGCCTGTTATGAAGGAGATTATGGATGTGGCTGAACATCCGAATGTCGGCGTCTGCTGGAATTGTAATTCTCAGGACCTCGAGGGAGATGGACTGGAACATAATTTCAATCTCGTTAAAGATCGCTTCAGCGATACGGTCCACGTGCGGGAGTTAAATATCGGCAGCTATCCCTACCAGGGATTGATGAACCTGCTTGTGGCGATGGGTTACGATGGATGGATACTCCTCGAGGCACGAACTGAGCCCGAGGACCGTGTCGCGGCCCTGGCCGAACAGCGAAAGGTCTGGCTCGGAATGATCGAGAAGGCGAAAAGCTCAACTGCCTCGAAATCAGGGGGCGGTGTTAAAATCGACGATGTCGACAGGAAACTAAGGGTAGAGATAAACGGCAAGCTGTTTACAGAGTACAACTATCAGGATGTCCCGAGGCCTTTCTTTTATCCGGTCATCGGGCCAACGGGCGAGCCGGTCATCAGACACTGGCCGATGAAGGAAGGTCTGGATGAGGGCGACGACAAGCAAGACCATGTCCATCACCGCTCGCTGTGGTTTACACACGGCAACGTAAACGGGCACGATTTCTGGGGCGAGGGAAGCAAGTCCGGCAAGATCGTTCACGACAAATTTCTGAAGGTTAGTTCCGGCCGCGAGAAGGGCGAGATTGTCTCGACGAATAAGTGGGTCGCCCTGGATGGCAGCATTATCTGCACGGACACGCGAACGCATAAATTCTACAATCGAGCGGACGGCCAGATTATGGACTTCGAAATCACGATACACGCATCCGAAGGCAAGGTAGTCTTGGGTGATACGAAAGAAGGATCGATGGCGATTCGATTGGCGCCTACAATGCGGCTCAAGGGGAAAGTCGGAAAAGGCCATATTATCAACAGTGAAGGTATTCGCGATGGTGATGCGTGGGGTAAACGTGCGGCGTGGTGTGATTACTACGGGCCGGTGAAAAGCCAGACGGTAGGCGTGGCTATTTTTGACCATCCGAATAATCCGAAGCATCCGACCTGGTGGCACGTTCGTGATTACGGACTGTTCGCGGCCAATCCTTTCGGCGTACACGACTTTGAAAAAAAGCCTGACGGGACTGGTGACATTACGATCCCGGCCGGTGAAAGTCTGACGTTTAAATATCGCTTCTTGTTCCATAAGGGCGACCAGGACCAGGGCAAGGTGGCTGAGCATTACCGCGAGTACGCGGCGACAAAATAAGTTACATATTAGCAGGGCAGAAAATCGTTTTATCAAACATAGGAGAAGTATTATGAGCAAGTTAAGTCGTAGAGATTTTATCAGGAGTTCGATGGCTGTCGGGGCAGGAATGGTTCTGGCCGGGCCTAATTCACGCGTCCGCGGCGCCAATAACGACCTGCGATTTGCTGTCGTCGGGACAGGTGGTCAGGGTAGCAACCACATCAAGTATTTCAATGAGAAGGAAGGCGTCCGCGTTGTGGCGATTTGCGATGTGGACAGATCTCAGGTGGAAAAACGGGCAGCCGACTTCGAGAAGAAATACGGACAGAAGGTCAAGACCTACCTTGACGTTCGTGAGATGCTGGAGGACAAGAGCATTGACGCGATTTCCTCGGCGACGCCAAACCACTGGCATTCGCTTGTGACGATATGGGCGTGCCAGGCGGGCAAGGACGTCTATATCGAGAAGCCCATCTCGCACGAGATATGGGAGGGTCGCAAGGCGGTCGAGGCCGCACGCAAGTACGACCGAATTGTACAGACCGGGACCCAGAAGCGCTCTTCCGAGGCACATACGACCGCCTTCAAGTGGATGCAGGATGGGAACCTCGGCGATATAAAGTGGGTTCGTTCTCTGTGCTACAAGGCCCGTTTCGAAGGCACTAACGGGATAGTAAACGGGACCAATGGCCCGAATCCGGTGCCGGAGGGTGTCGACTACAATCTGTGGTGCGGACCGGCCGATATGGAACCGCTGCGACGGGAGAATTTGCACTATAAGTGGCACTGGGTCTGGAACACAGGCAACGGGGATCTTGGAAACCAGGGAATTCACGAGATGGACCTTGGCCGTTGGGCCCTGGGTGATCCGAAGCTGGCGCCGCGCGTAATGAGTTTCGGTGGCAGATTCAGAGTAAACGATGCCGGTGAAACGCCCAATACGCAAATCGTGTTCTTCGACTACAAACCCGTACCGCTGATTTTTGAGGTTCGGGGTCTGCCTCGCAAGAAGGGCGACAAATCGATGGACATCTGGCGTCGTACAGGAACCAACATCGGCGTTGTCGTGCAATGCGAGAACGGCTATTGGGCCGCAGGCGACGGCGGCGGCTGGGTCTGGGGCAACGACGACAAGCGAACCGACAAGCAGATCGCCGGTGGCGGCGGTGGCAATCACCACCAGAACTTCATCGACGCTGTTCGCAGCCATAAGGTCAGCGAACTCAACGCAGACATCGAGAAAGGCCACCTCTCAAGCGCTCTGTGCCACATGGGCAACATCTCCTATCGGCTGGGCAGGAAGATGTCAGTCAGCGAGGCAAGGAACTGTATCGACAACGAGTATTTGATGGATTCATTCGACAGGATGGTCGAACATCTGAAGGTAAACGAGGTGGACCTTGAGAAAGAACTGATTACCATGGGCCCGATGCTGACAATGGATCCTCAAAAGGAAGTCTTCGTCGGCGATAACAGCGAGATGGCGAACATGTACATCAAGCGCAACTACCGCGAGCCCTTTGTAGTGCCGGACAAAGTCTGATGAAGTTTGCATTGTGCAATGAGATGTTCCAGGGCCGGTCGATGGCCGAGATTTGTGAAACCGCTCGCGACTTGGGTTATCACGGCATTGAGATAGCACCCTTTACACTGGCGCCGTCGGCTGAAGATGTCACTTATAAGCGGCGAAAAGAGATTCGGCAAACCCTTGAAGACCACAGCCTGGAAATGGTTGGACTGCACTGGCTTTTCGCCGGTCCCAAGGGTTTGCACATGACCACAAAAGATAATCAAGTCTGGGGCAGGACAAGAGATTACTTGTCCTGCCTCCTTGATTTATGCAAAGACCTGGGCGGCAGAGTTCTGGTGCTCGGCTCTCCAAAGCAGCGGAGTATCCTGACAGGACAAACCAGAGAAGGCGCCTGGCGAAGAGCGGTGGAGCTGCTCAGCAGTGTGCTTGACAAGGCGGACGAGCTTGACCTGACCATCTGTCTGGAGCCTCTTTCACCCGAGGAGACGGATTTTATAAACACCGTTGCCGAAGGGATGAAAATGGTACGACAGATCAATCATCCCAGCCTGAAGATTCACCTCGACGTTAAGGCGATGTGCTCGGAATCGATGCCTGTACCTGATATTATCCGTTCGGTGAAGGTCGGGGACATTGGTCATTTTCACGTTAACGATTCCAATCTTTACGGGCCGGGTATGGGGGATGTGGACTATGCCCCTATTGCCCGGGCGATAAAGGATGTCGGATGGGACAAGTGGCTCAGCGTCGAAGTCTTCAAATACGATCCCGACCCCGAGACCATTGCCCGCAAGAGCATCGAGTACCTAAAAAAATTCTGGCCGAAGAACGGCTGACAAATCAAACAGCAACAACCAAAGCTCGATTTTACATTTTAATCTTTGATATTTGATTTTCTACAGCAAGTGGGCTTTGAGGGTTTTCTTGGCGCGGTGGAATCGGGCGCGGGCCCTCTGGGGCGTCGAGCGTGTCAGGGATGCGATCTCGGCGTAGGGCATCTGCTCGTAGCATCGAAGGTGAAGGACATCTCTGTGCTGGTAGCTGAGCTGTTCGACCATGTCTGAGAGTT
>Ga0307379_10001691_pt1 | contig 34167 bp, 24 predicted proteins | sample UN2MG_FD_202237 | JGI IMG/M metagenome (GOLD analysis project Ga0307379, IMG submission 202237) | Soil microbial communities from Risofladan, Vaasa, Finland - UN-2 | ecosystem: Environmental > Terrestrial > Soil > Coastal area > Acid sulfate soil | place: Finland: Risofladan, Vaasa | collected...
CTGGTTAGCGCAATTAATCGGCACATATTCTTTCTCCTTATCTAAAACTCCAAAACCCATTATCTAACAGCTTAAACTTGCTGTCTATAATTAAAATTAAAGCGTATAAATATTAAGCAATATTTAAGCCATAATCAGTAACTATATAAAATATAAATGATTTCGGAACGATATATTTATAGGGTTGTGTTCAGGACAAAGCAAGCATTACATTTTTGTTGTTTTAATGCCCAACTTATTACATATATGTAGGCTTGCTTTGAACCGCAATAGCGAGCGCATTCCCCGTAGCTTGTCGGAGCAAAGCGGAGATCCCGTTCCAGCGGGGGTGCGGGGTTCTAAAATATATAGGGGCATCATCGATACTGGCGATAGTCAATGCCACATTTTTTTAATTTGTAAGCAAACTTTCTTACAGTTGTTTTGAGTATTTTTGAGGCTAAAGTGATATTCCCCCGTGAATTTTTAAGGGAGTCAATTATCATTTCCTTCCCCAGATTTTCCACCGCCTCGTCCATGGACAGGGCAGGCAAAGTGTCAGATTCCGTACCTGTCTGCAGTGTGGGAGGAAGATGGTAGCTATGAATCACACCCTCTTCACATAAAAGAACTGCGCGCTCTATACAGTTTTCCAGCTCTCTGACATTTCCGGGCCAGTGGTAATCCATAAGCATATCTATGGCAGGTGTTGAAAACCGTCGAATATCCTTGTTGCTTTCCTTTGTATATTTTTCAAGAAAATGATCGGCTAAAAGTAAAATATCTGTCTTGCGTTCTCTCAATGGAGGCAAATATATCGGAAAAACATTCAAACGATAATACAGATCGCCCCTGAAGGTTTCCTCCTCAACTCCCTGTTCAAGATTCTTGTTGGTTGCAGAGATTATTCGAACATCGGTCTTAATGGTCCTTTGCCCTCCTACACGTTCAAACTCCTTTTCCTGCAAAACGCGAAGGAGTTTTGTCTGAACGCCAAGACCAACGGAACCGATTTCATCAAGAAATATCGTTCCCTTATCAGCCAGCTCAAATTTCCCTAACTTTTGCTTTATGGCACCGGTAAACGCCCCCTTTTCATGCCCAAACAGTTCGCTTTCTATGAGTTCTGAAGGAAGCGCTGCGCAATTTACTTTAACACAGGGGCTCTTTGCCCTCAGGCTGTTATAATGTATCGAGTTTGCCACCAATTCTTTGCCTGTTCCGCTCTCTCCACGAATAAGCACTGTGGCATTACTTTTGGAAACCTGGGATATCATCTGAAAGACTTCCCGCATCTTGTTGCTGTTACCTATGATACCGGTAATACGATATTTATTTTCCAGTTCGTTTCTAAGCCTCTGGTTCTCCTCTCTCAAGCGCTCCTTTTCAATGCGGATTGTTTCCAGATTGATAACATGTCTTGCAACCATGGTCGCAACAACAGACATGAGCTTTTCCCCTTCCTTTAAAGAATAAGATTCGTCAAAAGGTTTATCAACGCTGATTGCTCCAATCACCTTATTTTCCTTCATTACCGGCACACATATAAACGAAAATCCCCGATCCTTTGTGCTTTTTCTGGAGGCTGTACGATTAAGAAACAAAGGTTCTTCATCGATTTTCGGAATTGCAACCGCCTTGCCTGTCTGAATAACTCTGCCGGTAATCCCCTCGCCCAGTTTGTATTTTACTCTTTTAATAGTGCTTTTTGAAAGATCGTGCGCCACCTCTATAAAAATTTCATTCTGTAAAGAGTTTAATATTGTAATTGTACCGCGCACCATATCCATAGAATTGGACAGAATATCCAGAACATCATACAGGCTCTTTCTAAGATCAAGATGCCTGTTTAAAGCCTTGCTGATTTCATAAAGCAGAGTAACTTCTTCTATACTTTTCATGTTAAACCAAATGTTTTTTATGGTGAGAAAAAAGACGTCGCCTTGAGCGCCGATGGTTAGCACTTCGGATTAGCGCTAATGCTTCACTATGTGTCACTTTGTGTCACTCGAACCCTTGAATCCTTAACCCCTTGTACCCTCTGGGATCGCACCTGCTTAATTGGAAATAACCCACTTGTTTTGCCTTAATTAACTACAACTAATCGAGAGATGATCTAATTACAATAATATCCACATTGATAACCTGTGTCAAATTATTAAACAGACCAAAACCCACCGCCCATCCCCCTCAACTCCGGTACTTTCTGCCGTATGCGGTCTTATATCTCGGTTTCCATTTTCGACTCCCCAATATCCGTGCAACAGCTTTCTTGAACCCCTGTATTACGTTACGACCTGCCAAGCAGAATCATTGCTACAAATTTGTAAGTTTTACATTCATTAATCACAAATCTGTGGAATTCTGTTTTATCTTTTTTCCTCTAATGTTCATATCTTGCTGAATTAACGCCTTTTTTTGTTTATATATTTTTTTGGTATATTTATTGCTAAAATGAAGTGTCTATCCATTACATCAAAAGCTTAACACGTTTAGCAAAAAGTGATTTTTTTACTTTTTACGATTTTATCAAATAAGGGGTTAAAAAATGAAACTAAAGAGTTTAATTCTATCTGCATGCGTCTCTCTTATACCGTTTTCTTCGGCTTTTGCCGGCGAAGAGGTTTTGAATTCCGGCGACACTGCCTGGATAATAGTGGCAACAGCCCTGGTTATGGTTATGACGCCTGCCGGTCTAGCCCTTTTTTACGGTGGAATGTCAAGGTATAAAAACCTTCTCAACACCTTTGCAATGACCTTTATCTCATACTGCATAGCAAGTGTAATATGGGTGACTTGGGGATATACACTTGCCTTTGGACCAGATAATAGTGGCATTATAGGAGGGCTAAACCACCTGTTCTTAAATGGAATTACTGTGAACAGCCTGTCAGGAACCATTCCAACTTATGTGTTTGTTCTTTTTCAGATGACATTTGCCTGCATCACCGTTGCACTTGTTCTTGGTTCTATAGTTGACAGAATGAAATTTTCTTCATGGATTGTTTTTAATGTTCTATGGGTTACTTTTATATATTGCCCCATTGCCCACTGGGTCTGGGGAGGAGGATGGATGGGAACGATGGGTGCTCTTGATTTCGCCGGTGGAACTGTTGTGCATATAAATGCCGGTGTAGCAGGTCTTGTGCTCGCCCTGGTTCTTGGGAAGCGGTCTGGTTATGGAAAAGAGGCAATGTTTCCATCAAGTATTACATTAACCGCTCTTGGCGCGGCTCTCTTATGGTTTGGATGGTTTGGCTTTAATGCCGGAAGTCAACTTGCTGCGGATGGTGTTGCAGGATCAGCATTCTTAGTTACAAATACCTCTGCAGCAATGGGGGCGCTTTCATGGATGTGTGCTGAATGGTATGTCAATAAGAGGCCGACACTCTTGGGAATCGCTTCCGGAGTGGTTGCCGGTCTTGTCGCAATTACACCTGCAGCCGGATTTGTTGATTTACCGGCCTCCCTGATTATTGGATCGGTTGCAGGGTTCTTCGGTTTTTACTGTGTTGCAATAGTTAAGAAAAAAATGGGTTATGATGATTCTTTGGACGCATTCGGAGTGCATGGAATGTGCGGACTTTGGGGCGCACTTGCAACAGGTCTCTTTGCTAATCCTGCCATAACCGAGGGGGCAGCCGGTCTGTTTTATGGGAACCCCAAACAGCTTTGGATACAGATCGTATCAATTTTTGCGACAGTAGCTTTTACAGCGGTCGGAACGCTCATCGTTGTTTATGTAACACGTCTTATTACCGGAGGCATCAGAGTAAATCAAGAAGATGAAATAAAAGGCCTCGACAGTTCTATACATGGTGAAAGAGGTTTTGATATTACATTTTAAATTAAACAGCGATTAAAAAAGGAGCTATTAACATGAAAAAGATCGAAGCAATCATAAAACCTTTTAAGCTGGATGATGTCAAAGAAGCTCTGAATGAAATCGGCATCCAAGGCATGACAATATCAGAGGTAAAAGGCTATGGACGGCAGAAAGGGCATAAGGAGGTTTACCGTGGAGCAGAATACGTGGTTGACTTCATTCCTAAGATCAAAATCGAAATAGTTGTTGAAACCGACATGGTTGACAAGACAGTAGAAACCATCATTCAGTCCGTAAAGACAGGCAAAATCGGTGATGGAAAAATTTTTGTGCTCCCCACGGAGGAAGTCGTCAGGGTACGTACAGGAGAAAAAGGGGAAGATGCAATATAATAAAAACCGGGTCAAATGGTCGAGTAATTGACTAAACGACTCAACTATTTAATAATTTTTATAATAAGGAGATTTAAATTATGACACCAAAACAGGTGCTGGAAATGGCAAAAGAAAATGAGGCTAAGGTTGTTGATTTGCGTTTTATAGATTTTCCCGGGGTATGGCAGCATTTTACCGTGCCATTAAGCGAACTTAATGAATCAAGCTTTGAAGACGGTTTCGGGTTTGACGGCTCAAGCATCAGGGGATGGCAGCCGATTCACGCCAGCGACATGCTTGTAATACCTGACCCTGCGACCGCAAAGATGGATCCATTCTTTAAAGTTCCGACCCTGGTTCTTATCGGAGATATTGCTGACCCTCTTACACGGGAACCTTATTCCCGCGATCCGCGCTATATTGCTAAGAAAGCGGAATTATTCCTGAAAGGCACTGGAATCGGCGATACCGCATACATCGGACCTGAAGCAGAATTTTTTATTTTTGATAACGTGCGCTTTGAATCATCGTCAAACATGGCTTTCTATGAGGTTGACTCTGTAGAAGGAATCTGGAACAGCGGCAGAGAAGAAAGCCCGAATCTTGGCTATAAACCAGGGTATAAGCAGGGCTACTTTCCTGTTCCGCCCACCGACAAATTCCAGGATCTTCGAACCGAAATGCTTCTCACCCTTGAAAAACTTGGAATAGATATTGAGTGCCAGCACCATGAAGTCGCAACAGCCGGGCAGTCGGAAATTGATATGCGGTTTAAACCTCTTCTGCAGATGGGTGATCAGCTCATGTGGTTTAAGTATGTGCTAAAGAATGTGGCCCAACGAGACAATCGTACGGTTACATTTATGCCAAAACCTCTTTTCGAGGATAACGGCTCTGGAATGCACACGCATATCAGCATCTGGAAAAATGGAGAGCCCTTATTTGCGGGTGATAAGTATGCTGGAGTTTCCCAGGAGGCTCTTTACGGAATAGGAGGAATATTAAAACACTGCAGGGCGCTGTGTGCTCTTACCAACCCGACCACCAATTCTTACAAGCGGCTTGTCCCGGGCTTTGAAGCTCCTGTAAATCTGGCATATTCAAGCCGTAACCGGAGTGCTGCAATCCGCATACCGATGTATTCTGCATCGCCAAAGGCAAAACGTCTTGAATTCAGAACGCCTGATCCATCATGTAACGGATATATGGCTTTCTCGGCTATTTTGATGGCTGTAATTGACGGCATAGAAAACAGGATAGACCCTGGTGAACCGCTGGACAAAGACATATATGGTCTTCCGCCGGAAGAGCTTGCCAATATACCGTCTGCTCCCGGTTCTCTGGAAGAGGCTCTTGCCGCTTTAAAAGAAGACAATTCTTTCCTGCTTAAAGGGGATGTTTTTACTCAGGATGTTATTGATAAGTGGATTGAATATAAAACCAAAAACGAAGTAAATCCAATTAAACTTCGTCCCCATCCACATGAATTTGCTCTTTACTTTGATATATAAGCCCGATTATTTTTTAAAGATACCCCGCGTAAAACAGCGGGGTATCTTTAAATGCAAGGCTAAACCCATCCACGCAATCTGCATGCCTGAGCTACTCTATCAACAGACACCAGATAAGCGGCCTGGCGCATATTAATTTTTTCTCTTTGGCTCATCTCGTAAACACCTTTAAAAGCATTTGTAATTTTTATATCAAGTTTCTTATGAACCTCTTCCAGTTCCCAGTAATAATTATAAGTATTCTGAACCTGTTCAAAATAAGATACGGTTACACCGCCGGAGTTGGCAAGAAAATCAGGAAGAACAAAAACATTATTCTCGGAAAGTATATCATCAGCCTCTGGGGTAGTGGGGCCATTTGCAAGTTCACACATGATTTTACATTTAATATTGTCGGCATTCTTTTCGGTAATAACCTGTTCAAGGGCTGCCGGAAATAGAACTGCAACCTCAAGCTCCAGCAACTCATCGTTTGTAATGGCGTCGGTATCAGGAAAACCCTGAAGAGTCCCTGTCTGTAATTTATATTTTACCAGAGCCTCAGGGTCTATACCGTTTTCATTGTAAACCCCTCCCTTTGAATCCGAAGCTGCTATAAGCTTAAGGCCAAGCAACTCTTGCCCAAGGGTTGCGGCATATTGCCCTGCATTTCCAAAGCCCTGAATTGCCATGGTCTTGCCGCTGAGATCAAGGTTCATTTTATTAGCTGCCTCACGAGTTACATACATGCCCCCGCGGGCAGTCGCATCAACACGGCCGGCTGACCCACCTATTTGCAACGGCTTTCCGGTGATAACGCATGGATGATGGGCTCTTGTTATAGTCTCATATTCATCCATCATCCACGCCATGATTTGGGGTGTGGTATATACATCCGGAGCAGGCACGTCTTTGGTAACACCAAGATGCTCTGCTATAGCCCGTATATATGCCCTGGCAAGGCGCTCTTTCTCATTTTCAGAAAGTTCTTTAGGATTACAGATAATACCACCTTTACCCCCGCCCAGAGGCAGATCAACCACCGATGTCTTCCACGTCATCCATGCGGCAAGCGCACGCACAGTATCAACAGTTTCATCCGGATGCCATCGCAGCCCTCCCTTTGCAGGCCCACGTGCAGTATTGTACTGAATTCGGTAAGCATGAAATATTTTGGTGGTGCCGTCGTCCATTTTTACGGGAAGGGTCACTTTTATTTCCTTCATGGGCCAGCGTAGAAGTTCATGAATGGCTGGTTCAAGTTTAAGTTTTTCCGCAGAATTATCTAACTGCTGCTGTGCCATTGTAAACGGGTTAACATTAGACATTAAAAACCTCCCTATTGATAAAAATATTTATTTTATTTGCAGGCGGATATTAATAAGATTAAAAGATTTCGCCTTGTTATCTACTTTTTTATAGTTTTTGAACCGCAATAAAATTAGAAAAAATTTATAACGATTATTTTAATATGTTGTCAACCTCTTCCTTATCAACATCCATGACATAATTTATGCCTGACATTTCGGCAGCTTCACGTGTCAGGGCAAATATATCATTTCGGTCGATATATTTAAGCGCAAATTTGCGCTCACCCGCCATAAACTGTTGCAGCCCCTGGGTAAGACGGTCTATGTAGGTATACACACCAATGGCGCCCGGTGGGATCTGCGCAAAATCTTTCCCGTATTTTTCACTTAATTTCGGTGTTGTAACGAAAAGATCTTTCACATCGATCCAATCACCATCTTTAACAAGCGGGCTCTTTTCATCAAAGTGACGCATCACCGAACCATTTTTTTCAATACCCTTTTCCATTTTCTTTTTCAGCAGGTCGGCCTGGGTATTGCCCACCATGGCAGCAGTCAGAATGGAGCGTCCCATGCATACTGCCTTTATATATGGAGCCCCAAGAGCAAGCGCCTTAAATATATGATCTTCCAGAGAAAGGCCTCCAGCGATAGCACAGTCGGGAATAAACTTACCCTGCGTATCAAGCCGTTTCAGGTAAGTATGCATGAGGCATTCCAGCTGAACGGTCGGCACTCCCCACTCATTCATCATGCGCCATGGGCTCATTCCGGTCCCGCCGCCTGCACCATCCACGGTAAGCAGATCAATTTTGGCTTCGGATGCAAACTTTACGGCCCTGGCAAGGTCGGCAGGCCTGTAAGCTCCTGTTTTTAATGTGACATGTTTGGCGCCAACACTGCGAAGGTGCTCCACCATTTTATAAAAGCCCTCTTCCTCAACCATTCCTAAGCGAGAATGTCGCTCAAACTCCTTAAAATCTCCTTTCTTAAACGCTTCCTGTATAACCGGATCTTCCGGGTCAGGCAGCACTATGTAACCACGCTTTTTCAGTTCAAGAGCCTTGTTCAGGTCAGGAATTTTGACTTCGCCGCCAATATCCTTTGCGCCCTGTCCCCATTTTAGCTCAAAAATCTCCACACCAAGTTTTTCAATGACATATTCAGGAACGCCAAGCCGTGTATCTTCCACGTTTGCCTGAACTATAATTCCACCCTCCCCTTCATACCATTTCTGGAATGTCTTAACTCGCCGTTCCATCTCTGGAGAATGAATGATTCTACCATTTTTTATTTCTGCTTTAACGTCCATCCCGCATATATTCTCACCGGCAATCACCATTATTCCCGATATTGCCGCTCCGATAGCCATGTTGTCCCAGTGGATTCTTCCGATCTCGGTTGATCCAACAGCGCCGGTAAACCCCGGAAAACGCAGTTTTATCTTGTCTTTTGCACCAATTTCCGTCGATATGTCTACGGCTGAAAAAACAGCTTTATCAGAATCAGCCTCAATGCCAACCGCGCCAACACATGTCCCCGCTATGTTAAAATATGAAAAATCATTGGGATAGTCCTTCTCAGAACCCGCGGTTATTTTTCCAAAGGGTTGTGGATATAGATTTTCACGCCCTCTCAGGGCGGAACGTCCTACTTCACAAATTCCCGGGCAACCATCAAGACAGGTTACACAAATGCCGGATACAGGCGAAGGTCTTACCCTGTTTTTAGTAAGGGTTGCCGGACTCGCGTTAGGTTTGCTTAAACTCATAAATTCCTCCTTTATAAATTGTTAGTAACAGCCAAAGCAGTTACAATTATTGCTTTCTATTTTATTGGCAACAACATGCCAATAAAATAATTTTTTATAACAAATTACAACCATTTTTTTTGCCTCATGCTAATTATTTTTAACAAAATGTCAATTATTAGCTGTTTTTATTGACTAAATAACTATAAATAATTTTATATATTATTTAATCACAACCGGTTCCAAATCAAAATACCCCTATTTTGCGGCAATTTTGCCGTAAAAAAACTTGACAGGGAATGTTTTTAAGTTATGATGCAACAGGAATGACAAAACTTTGTACCGAGTAGAAACTTTATTTAGGAAAAAATAATCTATGAGCAAACTTTCCAGTCGAAAAGTCGTATCTATTCTCCAAATATTGCAGGAACACGACAAGCCTCTCGGCAGCGCCTTAATTGCCCTGAAATTACACAAGTTTGGGATTGATATGAGTGAGCGCACGGTACGACACTATCTTCAGCAAATGGATCATGACGGTTTAACAAAGAATTTTGCTAAAAAGGGACGGATGATTACCCCTAAGGGCGTTAATGAACTCGGATCAGCTTTTGTGTTTGAAGAGGTCGGCTTAGTTGCCGCAAAAATTGATACTTTGACATATCAAATGGATTTCTCCCTGCAAAAATCAGTGGGATCAATAATCCTGAACCTGACTACATTCCACAAACAATACCTTTATAGTGCCTTTAAGCAAATTGAATCGGTTTTTCAGGCCAAATTAGGAATGGGAAGGTATATGACAATCGGCTATCCTGGAACCACTATAGGCAATATAAAAATAAATACCGATAAAGTAGCTGTAGGAACGGTCTGTAGCGTCACAATCAACGGAATACTTCTCAAAAAAGGCATCTACACCACATCACGGTTTGGGGGATTATTAGAAATATCAAAAGGAGAACCCCTGAGATTTATCGAAATTATTAATTACGATGGCACTTCTATAGATCCTCTTGAAATATTTATAAAAGGTGGAATGACCAGTGTAAAAAATGTAATCCTTACAGGCAATGGAAAAATTGGGGCCAGTTTTCGCGAATTTCCCTCCATTGCTTTCAATAAGGTAGAAAAAATTAAAAAAAGGCTGGATGAAATTGGATTGGGCGGCATATTAATGATAGGCAGGCCGGGGCAACCACTTTTGGATGTTCCTGTATCAAAAGGCAGAACAGGGATGATCGTCGCAGGAGGATTAAACCCTATAGCCGCAGTAGAAGAAACCGGTATTTCTACCGAAAATACCGCGATGAAGTTATTCTTTGATTTTAACAAAATGGTTCCATATACAGAAATAAAAGTATAGCACCCATAAGCGTTCACAGGTTCACGGTTCAGAGGTTCAGGGTTATGTTTCTTTCGTTGACCTTGTTCGGAGGTAAACAAATAAACCATTGAACCCTGAACCTTTGAACTCTGAACCTGTGAACCCTGAACCTTTGAACTCTGAACCTGTGAACCCTGAACCTTTGAACTCTGAACCTTTGAACTCTGAACCTTTGAACTCTGAACCTTTGAACTCTGAACCTTTGAACTCTGAACCTTTGAACCCTGAACCTTTAACCTGTTGCATGAAGGAATAAATAATATGTCCAATGAACGGTTTAAAATAACTACTGGCACCCCTGTTATTGATGAGCTGATCGACAGCCTTAGATGGGGTGACAATGTCGTATGGCGGGTCACCAATACACTGGAATATTCCTGGCTCGTTCGCCCGTTTGTTGAAAGCGCAGTTAAAAATAATATTGATATTATCTATGTCCATTTTGACAAATATGAGATTGCCGGAATACGTGAAAACTGCAAAACAGTAAACATTGATCCTTCACAGGGATTCGACTATTTCTATCATTTTATTCAGGAGCTGATGGAATCATCGGGCAAGAAAATATATTATGTCTTTGACAATATATCCATCCTGGCCAGACAGTGGGGGAGTGATGAATCGGTAGCCAATTTCTTCCGAACGGCCTGCCCCAGGCTGTTTGAACTCGATACAATAGCCTATTTCTGCATACTCAGGGGAAGCCATAATAATCAGACCGTTGCAACTATCCGGGACACAACCCAGGTTTTGATAGATTTTTATGTACAAGAAGGCCAGTCATACATCTGCCCTCTTAAAGCATGGGACAGATATTCTTCTACCATGTTTAAAACGCACATGCTCCTTTCGCATATTGGGAAAGCTCCGGAAGGACCCTGGCACGGAATCGAGCAGGTCCCAAAAATGATGGGTGATAAAACACCGCCCAAATCTGAATATCTGCAACCTATTGAAACGCTCCTTCGCCGCCTAAAGGACCACACATGCTGGTCGCCTGCCAATTGCGAGGCGCTCCGCATGGAACTGATTAGAACGCTGATCAGTGAACGGTCTGAATATTTTGAACGGGCCAGAAAATATTTTTCATTAGAAGATATTGAGAAAATACACGGCCGTCTGGTCGGATCGGGAAGAATCGGAGGAAAAGCAGCCGGCATGCTTTTGGCAAAAAAAATACTTGACCTGGCTGCCGACAGTGACATGCCGGAACTTAAGGAAATACTTCAAGACCATGATTCCTACCATATTGGCTCTGACACTTTCTTCCAGTTTTTACTTGACAATGACCTGCTGTACTTGCTGAGCCAGCAGTATAAAGACAGGGAAACAATTGTTTCGGAATATCCCAACCTGCAAAAAAAGTTTCTCTCAGCTTCCTTCAACCCGGAACTTCTGGCCCAGTTAAGAAAAGTTCTCGAGCACTTTGGCACACAGCCGATCATTGTCCGATCTTCCAGTCTGCTGGAAGATAACTTTGGCTATGCATTTGCCGGAAAATACGATAGCGTTTTTTGTACCAACCAGGGTGCATTTGAGGATCGCTTTAATGGCTTTTTGGCTGCTATAAAAACTGTTTATAGCAGCGTTTTGAAACCCGACGCCCTGCTGTATCGCATCAAAAAAAAGCTTATAAATAATGATGAGCAAATGGGCATTCTGGTTATGCGCGTTGAGGGCCGGAATTTAGGTAATATTCTAATGCCCATGATCGCTGGTGTGGGTTTTTCCCGAAATTTTCATCCCTGGTCACCCCGCATTGATACCGACAAGGGTCTGCTGCGGATTGTTTTTGGTTTAGGCACACGGGCGGTAGACCGTGTTGGGAATGATTATCCGCGAATGGTTGCCTTGAGTCACCCAACGATTCGTCCAGTTCTTTATGAGTCTGAAATAAAACATTATTCCCAGCATTCTGTTGATCTTATAGATCTTTCTTCTAATGAGCTTAAAAGCATGGAAATTAATGAAGTTGTTACTATTAACGAACTGCCTGTATATCAGCACCTTTTTTCAGTTTTTAATGAAGGCGCCTTTTTTGATCCAATTAGCTTTATGCAATACAAAAGCGCACAGGACAGAGTCCTTACTTTCAATAATTTCATTGCTAAAACACCATTTGCCAACATAATGGACAAAATTTTACAAAAACTGGAAGAGGTGTATGGCATCCCTGTTGACATTGAATTTGTTGCGGATATTGATGATAAAGGTCAAATAATGATCAATCTGCTGCAGTGCAGACCCTTAAGTGAAATTCGTGATCAGGAAAATATCGAATTTCCAGAAGATATTAATGAAAAAAATATCATATTTCAAACAGATAGCTGCGTCAATACTGCCTTTGTTGATAATCTTCGATATATTGTCTATGTCGATAGTGATGGATATAAAGAGCTTGCCACAGATAAAAAATATCAGGTGGGCCGCGCAATCGGTCGTATTAACTCTGCATTAGAAGCTGCTGAAGAAAGCTATTGCTTGATAGGTCCCGGACGATGGGGAAGCAATAATATTAATCTCGGTGTAAATGTTACCTATGCTGATATCGATGCATCTTCACTAATTGTTGAGGTAGCTAAAAGCTCTGCCGGATATGTCCCGGAAGTATCCTACGGCACACACTTTTTCCAGGATTTGGTAGAAGATAGAATTTACTATCTGGCTGTATATCCGGGAATCAAGAATAATGTCCTGAATGAAATCTTTCTTCGCAACAGCTATAACTTTCTTTCAGAAATAGCTCCTCAGTATAAAGAACTCGAACAAATAGTACGGATAATCAAAATAGAAAAAGAAAAAGGATGTTTTCAAGCGGCAATGGACAGAATGCGGGATTCCGCAGTCTGTTTTGTTCTTCATAAGGATCCGCCATCTGCATGATGAACCAAATCATTTGACATCAAAGACAAAATTAAACTATTTAAAATGGATGAAAAAACTAAAACTTGCCTCAAAAAGCCTTCAGCAAAAGCGGAAAAGTTTAGTTTCAAGCTTTTTAAAAGGAAAAGAACCGTCTTTTCTTAAGCAGCATGCCGGACTTTTAGATGAATATTTTTGTGAAGGTTATAAGACAATCTTAATCGACACGGGAACAGGTACCATTAAAAACCCTTGCGCAATTATAGCTGTTGGCGGTTATGGCAGGCAGGAACAATGTGTCCATTCAGACATAGACCTTCTTTTCCTTTTTAACAAAGAAATCCCTGACAGCGCTGATAATCTTATTAGAGAAATTCTTTACCCGCTATGGGATATCGGCTTTGATATCGGTTACGCTGTCAGATCGCTGAAGGAATGTGTAAGCCTGGCAAAAAAAGATATTGAGATTCTGACCTCTCTTCTGGATGCCCGTTTTATATGCGGAACATCTTCTTTGCATTTCGAGCTTATGGAACTGGTCCGCAAAAAAATACTGTTAAAACAATCTCAAAAAATAACCAACATGCTTATCGAAAACAACAGGAAACGCCACCAGCGGTTCGGAGACTCTACATATCTTCTTGAACCAAACCTGAAGGAGGGGCTGGGAGGGCTGAGAGATTATCATACAATGCTGTGGATCGCCAAGATTAAATCATCAGAGATTAAGCAGCGCAGAGATCTTGAGTATTATGGTTACCTGTCCCATGAGGAATATAATGCTTTGACAAACGCCCTTTTATTTATATGGAATGTTAGAAACCGTTTGCAACACTTAGCCGGCAGAAAATGCGATTACCTGTATTTTGAATATCAGATGAAACTGGCCGAAGATCTTCATTTTAAAAAGGAAAACGGACAGGAGCCTGTAGAAAGATTTTTAGGCCAACTCCACAGCCAAATGGAACTGTTAAAAGAACAGCTTTTGATGTTTCTTTATGAACAGAGCTATACAAAAAGATCGAGGCTCGAAACAAAATTAACAAAACAGGTTAAAGTAAACGGGCTGAGTATTATCAGGAACAGATTAAACTTTAGAACTCCGGAGGAGATTCTGAGCTCTCCCGATTTGATGATAAAGATATTTGAAGAGAGCGCGCGCCTGAATATACCGCTTGGCGCCGAAGCCAAACGACTTGTAAAGGATTTTGCACATCTAATTAATGAAGACTTCAGATCTTCAGCTTCTGCTGTAAAATCATTTCAAAAGATTTTAGCAACTTATGCTCCAACACTTAATGTTCTAAATGATATGTTGAGCACTGGTTTTCTTGTGCGGTTTATACCAGAAATCAAAGGAATAGTTAATCGTTTTCAGTATGATGAGTATCATCTGTATCCTGTAGACAAACACATGCTGCGCACGGTTCAGACAATAAAAAATTTCGGCACATCAAAGGATACCTCCAACGACCCATTATACGGCAAGCTTTATAAACAACTGCCCAGCAAAAAATTAATACTGTGGGCAGCTCTTCTTCATGATGTCGGAAAAAGGGAACCTGGCGCGGGGCATTCACATAGGGGCGCTCTAATCGTTCGGTCTATATTAACTGCAAAACATTTGAAACCCGAGGATATTGAAACAGTTGTATCTTTAGTGGAAAACCATCTTTTTTTGATCAAAACCGCAACCAGAAGAGATATTAATGATGAGCAAACCGCAATTACCTGCGCCAGAAAGATTAAGGATGTAAAACGTCTCAAAATGCTCTACCTTCTGACAGTTGCGGACTCTATCTCAACAGGGCCAAAGGCATGGTCGAGTTGGACTTCGGCGCTTTTAAAAAATCTTTTTCTTGAGGTCCATCGTGTCCTGGAAAAAGGTGAACTGGCAACAGAAGAGGCGATCGAACTTATTGAAAAGAAAAAAAAGGAGCTTTTTATTTTAGCATCTACACTGCTGTCCCGCCAGGATCTGGAAGCGCTATTTAATGTAATGTCGCCAAGATACATTTTATATGCACCGACGCAGGATATGCTGAAACATATCAGGCTTTACAAAAGTCTGGGAAAAGCTGATTTTGTATGGGATGTAATCAAAACTCATGATTCAAATACCAGAACTGTCACAATCTGCGCTAAAGACCGTCCCGGACTTTTTTCCAAGATCGCAGGAATTTTTACCTTAAACAGCCTCGACATTTTAGACACTCAGGCATACACATGGAAAAACAATATCGCTCTTGATATTTTTAAAGTAAAGCCTCCGCGTGATCAGATTTTTGAAGATGAAAAGTGGATAAAAGCAAAGAAAAATCTTGAATCAGCCCTGTCAGGGAAATTGAATCTCGTGGAAGCTCTTGATGAAAAAATATCTTCCTATAGAGCCTCAAAACCACATGATCTGGTAAGACCGCATCGAATCAATGTGGATAATAAAAGCTCCAGTTTTTTTACCATTATTGAAGTGTTTACCTATGATTTTCCAGGACTTCTATTTAAGATTACAGATGCTCTATACAGGTGCGGACTCGATATCAGGGTTGCCAAAATTGCAACCAAGGTCGATCAGGTAGTCGATATTTTTTATGTCAGGGATTTTGAGGGGCAAAAGATAGACTCCGACGACCAGATAATTGCAATAAAAGCCGCTATTGAAAAGATATTAATAAAAACATACACTAAAACAGCATCTTAAAAATATTTCCTCACGCGAAGGCGCAAAGACGCTAAGTTTTATTTTTTCTTTGCGAGCTTGGCGCCTTTGCGTGAGAATCTGACAATGAGAGGTTAACAAAATGGCAGAACCAAAGGATACCATTACCGTTCGCGTTAATATAGAAATGACGACAGCATCCCTTGAAATGATTGTTGAAAAGGCAAAAGAAAAGGCAGGTCGTGACAAAAAGGGGATTTATCGTATCGACACCGCAGACAAGGTAGGTGAAATAATATCTTGTTTTCTTTTAGAAAAGGATTTCGAGGGTTATGTGAGAAAAACCTAACCGTTCACGGTTTTCGGTTCACAAATTAAAACATTCTTGACACACAATTTAATTATAGCTACTATAGCAACAAAGTGGCTACAAATATGTGGAGGTGAACGCCATGAAAACAGCAGGGATAAAAGAACTTAAGAACCAGTTAAGTTCTTACCTCACCCTTGTTAAAAAAGGTGAAGAGGTACTGATTACCGAAAGGGGTAAACCGATTGCGCGTATAATTTCGGAGAATACCCAAAAGGCATCCTTGAGACGAGTGCTTCAGCCTCTGATAATGGAAGGCTTGGTGAATTTGCCTACAGAGCGGATCGATAGAGACATCCCCAGCCCTGTCGAACTTCCTGGAAAACAGGTCTCAGAAATGATCAGTGAGGATAGGCGATGATTCTCTATCTTGACACAAGCGCTATAGTTAAGAAATATTTTAAAGAACAAGGTTCCATAGAGGTAATACGTTTGTGGAAAAAAACAAGCTCAATTGTAACTTCCACCGTAGCCTATGCGGAAACATTGGCCGCCATCCATAGAAAAAAAAGGGAAACAGCTGATATTGATCAATCCATTTTCAAAGCAATACGCATAACGTTTGAAAAGGACTGGAAAAGCTTCATTCATGTTGATGTAACAAGCGCTCTCAACAAAACCATTAAAAGAGTGATAGCCGCACATCCACTTAAGGGATTTGATGCCATCCATCTTGCCTCGGCATTAATTGTGCAACAAAGAATTGAGGAAGAATTTGTTTTTGCATGTTACGACAAAAGCCTGAACGAATCAGCTGGAAAAGAGGGTCTGATAACGTTGCCATAAGTGCCCTACCCCCCACCCACCCACCACCGGATGAATGGCTCGCGTATCCGGTGATTCGGCTGATCAGACAGATTAACTTCCAGGCAGGAATAAACCAAAGCTTAACAGTACCTTATAAACCAATGTACAAAAGTCAAAAAGAAACGCCTAAATTCAACCCCGTTTGTCAGGCCCGCCCGACTCTTTCGGCATACGGCAGCAACCCATCTTAACAAGGTGGCCGGTGTCGAGATAACACAGCATGTGGCCATAGCCAGAGGGCGAATACGTTAAAATACGCACACCTAAACCCCGACAAGTATGCCGTTTATATGAAACAACACCCTTTTATGCAAAAGGAGGCGCTATGATTGCGGAATTTTTCTTGCACGTGACATAGCAACTGCTATATTATATCTTCTATTTTGTAAGTTGGGCTGGTTGTTTGTACACGGCAGACTTTGAATGAAACGCTTGGCAGGTGCAGCTTAGAATTAAGCGTACAAAGAGGCAACAAACGGATATTACAATGACCGGTAGCTCCGATACATTCCCGGAACTGGTTAAGAAAGTTCGCAGGCAGCTGGGAATCAAGCAGAAATAAGAGCTGGTACATGAGTTGGGGGTGACCATCACGACCAGCGACTTCAGCTCAGGTACTCGTAAAGAAGCCGCCCGCCCAGATGTCCAGACTGTTGCCCTAATAAATAGCGAGCGACTTGTCCTTTTCCTCGTTGAACATAACATCGGCGTTTCTCACCGCACACATGACTTGGGAGCCGAGACTTCGGATAAACAGGCTTCCAGTGAAAGCGAGCTTTCTTGATATGACTCAAAACCATGCCAAAGATAACAATCAGATGCAGGCCTCGTTTGCGACTTTGCTGAGCAGGGCGGCTGAGGCCATTGCAAATTATCTTGACCGGCTACTGCCTTCACTATTCGATAACTGGTGGAAAGATGCTGTAGTGAACAAGTTGTCCTTTCAGCAGCAGCGACGGGTCGAACAAAAAGAAATAGTCTCCCTTTCATCATTGGATATTGCTGCTCTTCTCCGAGTGTTGGATCAGAATTGGCACCAGATTTCAATGGAGATGAATCTGTCTCTGGAATCTCGCCATTTTGTTAAAGAAATGCAAACCGTCCGTAACAGGTGTGCCCATGCAGGCACGGAGGGTTTCCCGCTGGAGGATGTATACCGGGACCTGGACACCCTACAGCGCTTCACCACGGTGATTGAGGCCGAAGAGTCTTTTATTCAGGAGATTCGTGCAGCAAAAACATCATTGCTCGAAAGACGTGTGACCTCTATTTCAAAAGCCCCTGCAAACGAAGCACAACCAACTATAGGGAAAGAAACCCAAGCAGCCGAGTTTGAGCCTGGCCAGATTGTCTTTTTGAAATCGAATCCTGAGATAAAGGGAGCGGTTGTGTCGATTATGCAGGGTAAGCCGGAAAATCGCTACAACGTGTTCATTGATGGTGAGACGCGAATATTCTATGCCTCCCAGATACAGGCTGAAGATCGGAAAGATAAGGACTCTATCGTTTTCCCTTGTCACAAGTTCCATTCCTACCTCACAGCTCTTCAAATACAACATCCGGGATTATCGACACTTTATTCTCTTAATGCGGCTCGCGTTGATTTCATCCCATACCAATTCAGGCCAGTGCTAAAATTCATCCGATCCGACCGACCGCGATTACTCATTGCCGATGGTGTTGGCGTGGGGAAAACCATTGAGGCAGGGTTGATTCTTCGTGAGCTGCAGGCCAGACGTGATGTCCGTTCCATCCTAATCATCTGCCCTCGTCCGCTGGTAACTGAACGTAAATGGCAAATTGAGATGAAACGTTTTGAAGAGCGTTTTGCTCATCTTGACGGCATGACACTTCGCTTCTGCATCAACGAGATGGACATGGAAGGAGTTTGGCCAGAGCAATACCAGAAAGCCATCATTCCCTATTCCTTGTTTGACGAGGCTCTTCTTTACGGGACAAGCCCGAATGGCAGGCGAAAACGCAAGAAGGGTCTGCTGGATTTGGACCCACCACCACGATTTGACCTGGTTATTGTGGACGAAGCGCATCACATTCGGAATTCGGATACGTATAGTCACAAGGCGGTGAGGTTCTTTTGCGAGCACGCTGAAGCGGTCGTATTTCTGACTGCCACACCGATACAGATGGGTAGTTACGACCTCTTCGTTTTGCTCAATGTACTTCGCCCTGATCTTATTATCGACCAGGAGAGCTTTGAGCACATGGCGGAGCCGAATCCGTTCATAAATCGCGCCGTAGACTTTGTACGCGGTCAGGGAGCGGGATGGGCCGCAAAAGCCGCCGAAGCGCTTGATGAGGCTGCCGCGACATCGTGGGGACTGGCCTTGCTGCGAAATAGCCCGGAATTCTCCCGAATACGCAATCAACTCTCCCTTGGTGATATTCCATCGCAAGAGCGTGTGCAACTCATTACCGGCCTCGAAGCGCTGCATACATTCGCAGGAATAATTAACAGAACCCGCAGGAGGGATATTGGCGACTTCACGGTAAGGAAACCGGAAACTGTCGTCATTAAATTCACTCCGGCACAGAAGAGGCTCCATGATGATCTGCTTCAGATTCAAGCAGAAATATTCAGCCAGATTCATGGTGATACCAATGTCAAGTTCATGATGACAACAATCAGACGGCAGGCAGCGAGTTGTTTATTCGGCCTTGTCCCCTTCCTCCAGGAGATACTTAATCGTCACGTTGACGAATTGGCATGGGAAGAAGCCGACAATACGGGAGAGGCTCCATCTGCGACAATGGTCGAAGCCATAGAAACAAGAATCAAAATGATTCTGGAACAAGCGCGTAATCTTGATCCCGATGATCCAAAGCTTGAGGCGCTCAGGAAGATTCTCAGGAACAAACAAGAGTTGCCCAATAACAAGGTCATGCTCTTTTCCAGCTTTCGACACACCCTCCACTATCTTCATCAACATCTAAAAGCAGACGGTTTTCGCGTCGGATTAGTGCATGGTGGTGTACCGGATGAAGAGCGTGCCGAAATGCGCAATCGTTTTGAGTTGAAGCGGGAAGACGATAACGCTTTAGATTCAATGCTTTTTTCTGAAATTGGCAGTGAGGGATTGGATTATCAGTTCTGTGATTGCATCATTAATTACGATTTGCCTTGGAACCCCATGCGAATCGAGCAAAGAATCGGGCGTATCGACCGCTGGGGACAACAAAGCGAGAGTGTCGCTATTTTCAACCTGATTACGCCTGGGACGGTTGATGCGGACATTTATGATCGGTGTTTGCTGCGCATAGGAGTTTTCAACAATGCTATGGGTGGCAGTGAAGAGATATTAGGTGAAATCAGTAAAGAAATCCGCAACATTGCTGAGAATTTCAATCTGAGTGATGTGGAACGTCGTGAAAAGCTCCAGCAGTTGGCGGATAATCAAATCCGCTTGATACAAGAACAGGAAGAACTCGAACAAAAGCAGGTTGAGCTGTTTGGCATTCGCCTGCCTGAAGATCAGATGAAGAAAGAGATTAACGAGGCTTCGAGCTTTTGGCTTTTCCCCGAAGCGATTCGTAATCTTATTACGAATTATCTACAGGAAACCTTTGGCAAAGAGCAAGAATTCATTCTTGGGGAGAAGCCGCTCAAAACGTTGCGCTTGTCCCAGGAGGCCCGTAACCGGTTGTTGAAGGATTTTCAGAAGCTACCCAGACAAAGCACATCCTCATATAGGGAATGGGAAAACTGGTTAAAGGGCGGCGATCCTCACTTGACTTTTACCTTTGATGCCGCATGTGCGTCTCAACATCCGGATGCGGCATTCATCATGCCTTTGCACCCTTTGGTAAGGCAAGCGTCCAGAGCATTCGACACCACAAAACGGGTTGTCACAACACTAAAGGTGAAGGATCAGTCTGTCCCTGGCGGAGATTATCTGTTTGCAATCTATCAATGGCGGTTTCACGGTATTAGAGAAGACCTGGTTCTGTGCCCGGTTGCGAGTTCAGAGCAGGTTACCTCGCATTTGGGTAAACTCCTTGAAAAGGCTGAAGAAAATCCAACCAGTGAAGATAATGTCCCTGAAACCTCAGCTTGGGACGAGCTTGATACTCACCACTACAAGCTCTGGTCAGAGGCGCGCGAAAAACACCAGAGCCGGACACAGGAACTGGCGCAATATCGACGAGAAAGTCTAACAACCAGCCACCGCGCGCGAATTGCCTTACTTAGAGACCAGCTCAATCAGGCAACTGATGAAAAAATAAGCCGGATGCGGCAGTCTCAAATTGATTCGGCTGAAGCGGATTACGCGCGCCGCTTTCAGGAATTGGATATTGCAATGGAAAGGGTCGATATTACCGCCCAGCCGGTGGCGTATGGGATCATTAATATTGAGGAGGGATGAAGATGGATAGTTACGATCCTTTAGAAATAGTTTATCAATTGAGAGTTTGGGTTGAGAAGAGTTTAGGAAATTATTCGTCTTTAGACGCTGCTACTTTGGTTGAAGCAAAGGCAAGATACCGCACAGTTATTGAAATAATTAATGGCTTTGAAAAACTACTGATTCCCATACCCGAAGATATAAATTTGGAAAAAGCGAACCTTGAAAATATACTTAAGGTTCCGAGTGAAGAGAAAGGGAAACTGACTGTTTTGGCAAAGGAACTCTCATCCTTGGCTATAGACATAAAGCGTCAACTTCGAGTGATGCGAAGTCCAAAAACAACAGAAGGCAAAAAAGCACCGCCAAAAGGACTACAAGTTACGTTTCCAGATGAAGTGGTTTTTTGCGAGAACACCGCTACAAAGACTTTCATCAGAACTCTCCAACATATCGGTTTAAAGCGCGTTTCTGAATTGCAGTCTATCAGGGCACTTGGACACCCACTTGTGTCAACACAAAAAAACGAATCAGCAGGTAATGTTCGAGAAATAGATGGATATTACATTGAAACACGTTCAAGTACAGAAGCAAAAGCAAAATATATTCGGGGTATTGCCAGCAATCTTAATATCGATATTATAGTAAATATTATTGAAAAATAATTGTTTCATGGCATTAACATCATCCTTAGCACAAGATGAAATGGGAATTTGACCGTAGGGGACAGTGAATATGAACATGATTGAGCTGGAACAAATGCGCCGCGAGTGGGTTGATGTGACCCGTAAGAACGGCTTTCGGGAAGGTATCACCGACCTCTTAGCGCATCAGTATTCAGAGAAGACACATTTTATTTTCGAACTCCTGCAGAATGCCGAGGACGCTCTTGCGACCGAGGTTGAGTTTCGTGTCGAAAGCCAGCGACTCGTCTTCTCCCATAATGGAGAACGTCTTTTCTCAGATGAGAATGTTGAGTACATTACTAGCATCGGTAAATCAACAAAGCAGACGGACTACACGCAAATTGGCAAACATGGAATTGGATTCAAGGCGGTGTTTGCTTATACCCATATCCCCCGCATTCATTCCGGTGACAAGCACTTTGATATTGAAGATGTCGTCATACCGTGTCTCTTGACAGTAAATGAAGTGCCGACCGACCTGACGCCAGAAGAAACGCGGATCATCCTGCCCTTCGACTCGGATGCAATACCCGGTATCAGGCGTTTCCGGAAACTTGTCCCCGCCGAGACGGCAAAGGCCGATATATCGGATGCACTGAAAAAGCTCAACATTCGAACACTGCTGTTCCTACGTAACATTAAAAAAATATGTTGGACTTCGTTTGACGGAATCGGAGGAGCATATTTGCGTAAACCCAGACCTCAACCTGGACCAAAATCACTGCGTCATGTGAATGTTACTGATGGAGACAAAACAGAAAGTTGGCTTGTATTCGAACAAGAAGCTAATGTTACCGATGATGGCAAGGACAATAAGTGCATCGTCGAGGTTGCATTCTTAGTTGAAAACGGGAAAGTGATTCCTGCTCGGAGCACAGAACTCGTTGTTTATTTTCCGACTGAGAAAAAAACTGGACTGCCCTTCCTGATTCAGGGACCATTTAAAACCACCAAAGCTCGTGATAATATCAAATCCAATGACGACGCAAACCAGCAGATGTTAGAAACCGCCGCACACTTGGCAGCCGACAGTCTGGAAACCTTGCGCGATCTCAAATTTCTGGATGTGTCCAGCTACCTCGCCTTACCTCTCCAAGTGCCAGAGGACAGTTTTTTCCATCCCGTATATGACAGAATCCGGGAGACGCTAAAAACAAAGCCTCTTTTGCCAGCGTATGATGGCACCTTCATCAAGGCTCAAGAAGTCAAATTGGCGCGTGGCAAGGAGTTAGTGAATCTGTTCTCACCGGAACAGCTTAGCCTTCTGTACGGCAAGGAAAATCTGACTTGGCTTGATGCATCAATTACGGAAAGCGGGGCCATGGCCGATCTGCACACATATCTGGTCGGGCGCAAAAAGCAATGGAGTCAGGTTTGGGAGATCAAACCGCTTTGGGATGGGCTTTTGGTTGACGCCGATACTCTTGCTCCAAAATTGACCGCTGCCTTTCTTGGCAGACAGCCGTTGCCCTGGTTGGTTAAGTTCATCCAATACGTTATGCAACCCCAGAGTAGTTCAGCACTCAAGCGGATATCGTTCATCCGCCTTGTATCAGGCGAGCAGGTTTCTCTACCTGCAAATGAGGAGATGCTACGCCCAGCGTATTTTGCACCTAATGATGACACTGGGTTGGATTTGAAGATATTTTCTTTAGTGCTCCCCGAACTCGCCGCAAATAAGGATGTCCGGAAGTTTCTCGAGAAAGAAGGCATCCGTGAAATCGACGCAGTGGCCATTGTGGAAAAGAGCGTTTTACCGAAATATCAAGACACCAATACTTTTTTCAATGAATCAACCTACCGCGTCGATCTGCGCCGGATTCGCGAAGCTTACGGCAAAGCGAATGACAAAGAAAAAGCTCAACTCAATACCAGTCTCAATAAAACCACATGGTTGGCATGCGTCCACGCCAGCGGCAACGCACCGAACAAAATCGTTTGGAAAAAGCCTGGTGCATCCGATCTGTTCGAGAAAACTGCCGACCATGAAACTTGGTTTGACGGGCTGGAAGATGTTGACGCCTATTTCTTGCACTTCTCGGTTGTCGAAATACTGTCTGGGGAGTTAAACAAATTGGCCAAAACGACTACTGCGCTGACTACAAATTTATCCCCAAATGACTACACGGTTTCCCTCTTGAATCAACATTCCAACAATAAGCAGGGGCTAAAGGGATTCAATCCAAACGCAACTATCGTAGGAATCAAATCTGCTTGGGCCAGTTGGAATCAGGACAGGTCCAGGGTTCTTTGGAAATCCCTGCTGTCCGCTCCTCTAAAAATTATCAGTGGTGAAACGCAATTCTCCACGAATTGCCAAAAGTTAGACAAAGCCCCAAAGAAAATTGAATACACCGATGTAGGCGAATTATGTCGTAAACACGCTTGGTTACTTGACAAATCAGGTAAATGGCACATGCCCAGCGAACTAATGTTAACCGATCTACCGGATGGATTTGAATCAACTTCCATAGCCGCCAAGGAAGTTGCTGAAAAGATAGGAATGAGGCAGCCTGAGCGTGAGCAGGCTTTGGAAGTTGTCACAGGGGGTGACCATGATTTCAAGATGTTGATTGAGCATTATCAGTCCGCATCGAATGACGAGCGAAAAAAAATACTCAAGACAATTCCCCGTGAAGTCCCGCCTGAACCAGCACCTTCTTTCAAAGATGGCTTGAAAAGCCTCGGTCGTTCGCAACAAGGTACAATAGAGCATGGCGATAAGAAAAGATTCCCGGTCTCTAATCCTGACGGTTATCAAGGAAAACTGATCAAACTAGTTGCTGATGGTGTCGAAGAGCATCAATCAACACTGCATAAAATAACGTTTTCTCCTGTGAGAGATAATCCATCAAATGCAGAAGCACGCAGTTTTCTTTACGAACAATATCGTGGCTATTGCCAAGTCACGGAGACGACTTTTCCAAAGGCAAATAGAAATTGGGATGGTGTAGCAGAAAACTATTTCGAGGCATGTAGCCTGCTTTCATATGCAAATGCCGACTATCTCAATAATGCTGGCAATATGCTTTGCGTTAGTGCTGACACCATGGCAAAATTTAAGTATGCAAGTGTTAAATTTCTGGAAAGCATTGAGGATGCAATCGAAACATTCAAGGTAAATGGTGAATCAGCAGAGAGCGTATCTGTAAAGATTCGGATAGCAGGCGAAGAGCGTTTCATTCAATGGAATCAGCGTCACTTCATGCGTTTGATCGCCCTATATGAAAAAGCGTGATGGTGAATACTATTTCGAGACGGTGGAGGCACTTTCCAGAGATCATTTCGCCAAAGAACATGAAGCGCAATTCCTGGCTCTGTGTCCCCTATGCGCGGCCAGGTACAAGGAGTTCGTAAAGAAAGACGAAAAAAACATGGAGTCCTTTAAAAACGCGTTGATGAATTCGGAAGACGCCGAAGTCTCTCTGCAGCTCGGAGAGCTGAACACGAGCGTTAGGTTCGTCGAGAGCCACCTTCAGGACATAAGGACGATCATCGAGGCTTAGGAATGAAAGTGCCGGTACAAATCTGAATAAGAGTAACTTTAGCTGAAGCATATTGAGAGGATATAATGAGTAACTATCTCCTTATATCCATAACCTGCAAAGACTTGCGGAAATGCTGGATATAAAATTGGCAGATGATCAAACAGAAAATATGCTATGATGGCAATATGAGAACGACACTATCAATAGATGATGATGTGATGGAACGGGCACGGGCCGTTGCAGCCAAATTGAGTGTGCCATTTAAGACGATTGTCAACGAAGCTCTTCGTGCCGGCCTGTACCAGGTGGAACAACCACCGAAAGCAGCGTCGCTACAAAACGAAACCTCACAAAATGGGCCTCCGGAACGGTCGCAATATAGATAATATCCAGGAACTGCTGGCCCAGATTGAAGGCGAGGATTCCCGTTTATAAGTTGCCAGAGGTATAGAACGTAAAAGGATATTTACAGATGGTGTTGATAGGGATAATTTTTTAAATCGACGTGGAACTTTGTTGGTTGCGCCTTAGTAGTTCAACTGTTACATCATTTATTGTTACTGTATAGAGCGTTTAAGGTTTTACTGCTCTCATCAAGACCATCCTGACAAAAACCGCCAAGAAAGCTGCGGATATCATCCAGATAAGCTTTTGCCCCGCCCTTCCGGCCGGACAAAAGGGATTCCTTTGCTTCACCAATTATAGACATAAAGGTTGCCAAAACATCTTCAACATGTCTGTTTTCGCCGATCAGGCTTGCATAAAGACTTGGATCCTGCGAAAAAAGACGGCCTATCAGATTGATCTTCAACCTGAAAACAGGGGTTGAATAAAACATTACCTCGTCAGGAGGCATATTCATCTTTTGAAGAGTTCTACCCATGCAAACGGTTAAAAAATGGGTAAGCCCCTGGACAACGGCCATATTCCTGTCGTGTGTAACCGGATCCATACGGGTAACCACGGCCCCCTTTTCACGCAGCTCATTTTCCAGCCATTTTAGCCATCCGGTTCCCCTGCCGGGGCATATAATAATATTTTGCCTTTTTATTGAATCTGTAAAAGGACCAAACAAAGGATGTGTTCCAATAACCTGGGCCTGCGTAAAATGCAGCATGCTTTTCAAAATAGTTTCTTTGAGAGAACATAAATCCATCAAAACCTGATCCTGGCTTAAAATCGGCCCGATCTCCTCTGAAAGGCGTATTGCAACATCAATAGGCACACTCAGGATCACAACATCACTCTTTTTTGCTATATCCAAAGGTGAAAGCAACGTTTTTCTTCCTGAAATCAAAACACTATGGCCTGCCTCTGAAAAAAAATTCTTGAACCAGCGACCCATATTGCCGGTCCCGCCAATTATGCCTATAGTAATATTGCTCATCGGATAGCCCTTTGTCTTAGCAGATGATCAGCAAGCACAAGCGATACCATTGCCTCGCATACGACATTGATACGCGGTATTGCTGAAACATCATGCCTCCCTGTTGTTGAAATGGTTCTTGCATTTCCTGACCGGTCGATTGTATCCTGCTCAATCTTTATATAAGGTATCGGTTTAACGGCAACACGTATTACAATATCATCTCCATTGGATATGCCTGCCAGAATACCGCCGGCATTGTTTGTGGAAAAGCCTTTGGGAGTTATTGGATCGTTATTTTCAGAACCCTTCATAGCCGCAGCTTTAAAACCGGAACCTATCTCCACGCCCTTGACCGCCCCGATGCTCATCAGAGCTTTTGCCAGTTCTGCATCAAGTTTATCAAATACCGGTTCTCCCAAACCCGGGCAAACTCCCTTTGCCAGGATTTCCACAATTCCTCCTATTGAATCACCCTCTTTTTTTACGCTTATAACCCGTTTTTCCATCTTTTCAGCAGCAGCCATATCAGGACAGCAAAACATGTTTCGGTCGATCATGCCCAGATCCCGCTTTTTAGCCTTTACTTTGCCAAGCTCGATAGTATAAGCAGCGACCATGATTTTACTCCTGTCAAGAATAGCCTTTGCAACAGCTCCGGCAGCCACCCTTGCCGCTGTTTCCCGCGCAGACGCCCTGCCCCCTCCGCGCCAGTCACGTATTCCGTATTTGGCCATGTATGTTATATCCCCGTGACCTGGCCTAAAAAGCTCTGCAGACTTCTCATAAGCTCTTGAATCAGCGTCTTTATTGTAAATCATAATCATTATAGGAGTACCGGTAGTCATGCCTTCAAACAAGCCTGACATGATAACAGCTCTGTCCGGCTCCTGTCTGCCGGTGCTGGCAGGCGACCCGCCGGGTCGTCTGCGGTCAAGCATATTCTGGATGATCTCCTCATCAAGCGGTATTTTCGGCGGGCATCCGTCGATGACAACCCCAACACCTTTTCCATGCGACTCGCCCCATGTCGTTATTTTGAATAATTTTCCAAAACTGTTTCCAGGCATGTTTACTCCCTATAAAGAGCCTAAAGTATGTTAAACTAAAGTGAGCTAAAGTGCCTAAAGTATGTTAAAGTGCCTAAAGTTAATGAGTCGCTACGCTTCATCTTTTTATATAAAATTGGCAGCGCCGGAGGCGCATTCCTTAACTTTAGGCATTTTAGGCACTTTAGCTCACTTGTAACTTCCCCATGATCGTGCTGCATATATCGTCTATGCTGCGATTGTCCGTATCAACAGAAAAATCCATTGCGCTTTCATAAAGTGGCTTTCGATCCAAAAGAGTATCTTCGATTTCTTCAACCAGACCCTTTGATGTTAAAGAGGGGCGCAGCTCTTCTGTGTTTTGATCCTGCAAAATCCTTTCTTTAATGGTTTCAGGCGTTGCTTTCAACCAGATAATCGTTCCGCTGTTTTTCATCAGCTCTACATTCTCAATATCGAGGATTACGCCGCCTCCTGTTGCTACCACATGTTTATCAAGAACGCTCAGCCTCTTTACGATAGCTTTTTCCTTTTTACGAAAAGAACTCCATCCCTCTTTGGATACTATTTCAGCAATCGTCATACCATGCTTATCAACAAGTTCCAAATCAGCATCAACAAATGACCATCCAAGGGTCTGAGCAAGAGATTTTCCTACACAAGTTTTACCTGTGCACCTGAATCCTATCAAAAATATGTTCATCTTTCATATAACCTTAAAAACCTTTATCACGAAAGCACGGAATATCGAAAGCACGGAACAAAAAAAATTAATTCTTTTTTCAAGCATACAATTTTTCAAAAACATTCCAGAAATCAGGAAAGGATTTTTCAACGCATCTTTCGTCTTTGATGATAATGCCTGGTACTTTAAGCCCTGCAAGCGCAAAACTCATGGCTATTCTATGATCTCCATATGTATCAATCACGGCACCGCAAGGCCTGCCGCCTTTGATGACTAAACCGGTATCAGTGCAGCTTGCTTTGATATCCATCTTTGAAAGCTCATTAACCACAGCGGCCAGGCGATTACTCTCCTTTGCCTTCAAATGCGCTACGTTTTTTATAAGAGTTGTTCCTTTGGCAAAAGCTGCAACAACTGCCAGGGTCGGAACTATATCCGGCATGTCAGCCATGTCAACTTCAACGGCAGAAACAGGCCCGCCGGAAACGGTAATTCCGTCCTTTTCATGAAATATCCTGCATCCCATTGCTTCAAGGACTTCTGTAAAACGGACATCGCCCTGCCGTGACGTTTTTGTAATCCCTTTAACCTTGATTTTTGATCCGGTTATGGCGGCAGCAGCCCAGAAATATCCTGCCTGTGAGCAATCCGGTTCCACCATATACGAACCTGCCCTGTAGGTCTGTCGGCCATGGATCGCAAACCGCCTGTATCCATCACGCACAACTTTAACGCCGAACCTTGCCATTATATCAACGGTCATATCCACATATGGTCTGGAAACAGGACCTTGCGTAACGGTTATTGTAATACCATCTTCTGTATACGGCGCTATTAAAAGAAGGGACGAAAGATACTGGCTGCTTATTTTGCATTTCAACGATAAAGCGCCGCCCTTTACTTTCCCCCCTCTTATCTCAACCGGAGGGCATCCATTCTTGTTAATACTGCGGGCAGAAACTCCGACCTGGTTTAAACCGTCTAAAAGATCGCCAACAGGTCTTTCAAGCATGCGCTCTGTGCCTGTAAGCGTATATATACCGGATCCAAGCGCGGCCACTCCGGTTAAAAAACGCATGGATGTTCCGGAATTTCCAAGATAGACGGGATCGCTGCACGGCTTTAACACCCCACTTGTCCCATGCACCTCTATTCTGCTTTCACGTTCCTCTATTTTGACACCAAGTTGTCTGAGAGCGTTTAAGGTAAGCAAGGTGTCTTGACTTTTCAGGCAGTTCTGCAAAGTGCAGATTCCATCAGACAGAGCTGCTGCGATCAGAATCCTGTGTGTATAGCTCTTTGAGCCCGGGACTGTAATTTCAACGCTTTTTTTTATCTTTTGGGATTTTATATCAATCATTTTCCAAGCGCATTAAGTACGGTGGTTCTCATTATATCAACAGGCGCTTTCTTTCCAGTCCACATTTCAAACTGAGCAGCTCCCTGATATACAAACATTGAAGTGCCGTCTACAGTAATGCAGCCGAGATCCTCGGCCTCTTTTAACAGGCGGGTTTTTATCGGATTATAAACAATATCCATGACAACCATCTCTTTGTTTAAGTCTTGTCTTTGTACCGGCATTGCGTTTGTATCCGGTGTCATTCCCACAGGAGTCGCATTAATCAGGATACTGCAATCAATCTTACTAAGCTCTGAAAGATGGTAATAATTAACACCAAGGTCCTTTGCCAGATTTTCTCCTTCATCTTTTAAAACACCTAATATCGTTAATCTTCCACCTTCTGATACTATTCCAAAGCCTATTGCACGCGCAGCCCCACCAGAACCTAAAACAACCACATCCTTATCTTTAATGTCTGTCTTTTCCAATAATGCATTTGTAGCACCAAGACAATCTGTATTATAGCCAAAAAGTTTGCTGTCTCTGTTAACAATGGTATTAACCGCGCCAATTTTTAAGGCTTTTTCATCCAGTTCATCAAGAAACTCCATTACAGCAACCTTATGAGGAATCGTAATGCTGGCGCCCTTTATGCCAAGAGCCTTTATTCCACTGATTGCAGAAGCCAGCTCTCTGCCTTTTACATTAAATGCAAGATATACTCCGTTATAGCCTATGTGAATAAATGCACTATTATGCATGAAAGGGCTTAAGCTGTGAGACACAGGGTCTCCAAGCACTGCATATAAAAATGTATTTGAATCAATCATTTTCATGTTCTCCGAGTTCACGGTTCACAGTTCACGGTTCAACGGTTGTTGTTTTTACAGATTTCTATCTCTTTGCCCTTGGATATGAACCAAGATACTTAATATACATACAGAGTTTTTTCATTTTATCCACTGTCTCTTTTACATTTGGGTCCTCGATATGCCCTTCAAGGTCAACAAAGAAAAAGTAGTTCCAGTTTTCATATTTTGTCGGTCTGGATTCAAGTTTTACCATGTTGATACCGGATTCTGCAATTGGCGCTAAAGATTTATAGAGCGCTCCCGGAATATGAGCCGTAACAAACATAATCGAAGTTTTGTCATTCCCTGTTCTGTGTATGTCATCGTGCCCGATAACAAGAAACCTTGTTACATTCCTTGAAAAATCCTCGATCCTGGAAGCAACCACATTCAGGCCATACATCTGCGCCGCTTCACTGGAGGCAATTGCGGCCGATACCGGATTTTCCAATGCTTTTTGGGCGGCGCGAGCCGTGCTGCTGCATTCCTCAAGCACGATATCAGGAAGGTGTTTTCCGATCCATTTACGGCACTGTGGAAATACATGAGGATGAGAATAGATCACCCTGATATCTTCCAGCCTGCCTGTTTTCGATAGCAGATCATGAGATATTGTATGGTATATCTCGGCACATATCTTGAGATTGGATTCAAAAAAAAGATCCAGAGTATAATTGACAGTGCCTTCAATTGAATTCTCAACAGGAACGACTCCATAAGTACAGGCACCTTTTTCCACCTCGCCGAATATATCACGGATGCTGGTCTGCGGGACAAAGGAAACCGTATGTCCGAAATGGTTCATGGCTGCAATGTGCGTAAATGTAGCTTCCGGGCCAAGGTATGTTATAGTTTCCTTTTTTTGAACTTCGCGGGATGAAGAAATTATCTCTGCAAAGATATGATGGAGCGCCTTCTTGCTTAACGGGCCTTTGTTTAAACTTAAAAGCCTGTTTATTATATTGCTTTCACGAGCAGGGTCTAAAACATTTTCACCTTTCTGCTTTTTAATTGCCCCTATATGCTTTGCGAGTAAAAGCCTCTTGTTAATTAAATCAAGAAGTTCTGTATCGATTTCATCTATAGAAGCCCTCATCAAATCAATATCGAAATCTGTTTTTATTGTTTCAGGATTTGTCATAATAGCTCAGCTTCGCTCCGCAATTGGTCGAGTGGTCGAGTAACCGTGAACCGATAACTGTAAACCGTAAACAATTACAATTACTTTTCAGTTATAGTTTCATCTATCTTGTGACCAAAGTGCCTGCCCCCTTTTTCAACAGCCACCATAACCTTATCACCGGGTAAAAGGCTTACAACCGACACGGGCTTGCCTTTTGGGCTGGTCAGACGGATTGTCTCAGCATTTTGAAGGATGGTCGTTATCTCCTGATCGCCGACAACCGCCCTTATCAGCATTAAAGGACGCCTTTCGATTTTCAGGCGCCCCACAGTACCGATAGATGTGTTTCCCTGAAAATCAACGATTAATATGTGGTCTCCTGCTGAAAGCTCTGAAAGGTATCTGGTTTTTCCGCCGGGAACCCTTGTGTATGCATGAACCGGTCCGGCATTTATTCTGAACGGCCTTGGAGCAACATAAGGATTGGAAACAGTTTCAGCATGAACAAGAAATAAGGCGCTGCTGCTGTTGCCGACCAGAATCCCCTGGCCTGAAGTCATTGATGTGCATGTATCCACACATACCCTGTCCCCCATTCCAACAGGAGTTATTTCAACAATCTCGGCCTCCTCAAGAGCAGTTTTATCCTCAACTGCTTTAATCAGGGAAAGAGCTTTTTTCAACTCAATTACGTTGCTGGTATGAAACAGTATATGGTTTACCCCTTTTTCCAGAACGCCAAGCGCTGTTTGTGCCTCTGTAAAATTATGAACCTGCGCTATTACATCAGCCCCTTTTGCTATCAGATTTTCAAGAGGAATCACCGTCCAGTCGCTGCACTCAAGAACCACCTTTTTATTATGACAGAGCTTAACAATCTCTTCCTCGTCCTTTCCGCTTTTTATTGTAAAAAAGACCACATCCTTGCCAGGCTTTAAGTCGCCGTCTTCTGAGATTGTTTCTATTATGCCAAGCTCCTTGACCTTTTTGCTATATCCCTTTGGAACCATTATGCCGTCCGCCCCACCCTCAAGAGCGGTTGTTACCATTTTCTTATTCCAAGGGTCCACCTTTACCCAGATTTTTTTCATTGTATATATCCTTATTCCAAAATTTTCAGACCTTCTTCAACGCTGATGCCGTCATTAACAATACCTGAAATGGCCCTTACCATTCTATCAGGATGTTTGTGTTGAAAGACGTTGCGACCAATGGAAACACCGCCGCCGCCCGCATCAATAGCACCCTTTACCATTTCCAATATATCCCTGTCTGAATCCATTTTGGCACCGCCTGCAATTACCACAGGAACCGAACAGCCCTCAACAACCTCTTTAAAGGTCTCTGCAGAGCCTGTGTATGAAACCTTAACAATATCTGCTCCCATTTCATCTCCAAGACGCGCCGCATGCTTTATTACCTTAACATCATACTCATCCTTGATCTTCTCGCCCCGTGGATAGATCATGGCAAGAAGCGGCATACCCCAAGTGCGGGCTTCATAACTCACTCTGCCAAAATCCTTTAGCATATCTTTTTCACCGCCATTTCCCAGATTTACATGTATGGAAACCGCATCCGCACCAAGCTTTACAGCCTCTTCAACTGAACAAACCAGAGTTTTGGCGTTGGGAAAGGGAGAAAGGCTGGTAGATGCTGACAAATGCAAGATCAAACCTATATCTTTGCCCTTTTCGCGATGGCCTTCGCTTACAAGGCCCTTGTGTATAACAATGGCATTTGCTCCGCCTTCAGCGACTTTTTGTATTATACTCTTCATGTCCTGCAGGCCGTCAATAGGCCCGACTGAAATGCCGTGATCCATTGGAACAATTACTGTTTTTCCTGTATTACGGTTAATTATACGTTCCAACCTAATACGTTTGCCTAAAATCGTCATAACATGCCTCCTTTTGTGCAAAAAGGCCGTGAAGCATTTTATTCTCCACGGCCTTTTTTACACAAAAAAAGCCGTGGGTTTTAAGGTCTGCCCACGGCTTTTTGCGTTTAATTATTTTTTTAAGTAGTGTCAACGCACCTCAGGCAAACCGGTATTATAAAAATACCAATAAAAACTAAAATAGTTGCCTGAGAAATTATTCATTGTTAATCTACCTTTTTGTAAGTTTCTTAGCTTTTTATACTATTATTATTTTTTGTCAAGAGTTTTTTTTAACATCCCTTAGAAGTCGTTGAAATCCGTCTCGATGAATTTGTTGGGCTTTTCAGAAATACATTTATATGGTTACTGCTATTTGTTCAATATTTCTTTGACTTTGTCAACTGCGTCTTCAGGTGATTGCACCTTGTGCAGCAAGCCTTCTTGCTCATATTCAAAAAAAGCCGACCCTAAATCAAAATCCATTAGAATGACATTTTTTTTATTTTTAATCGCCAAT
>Ga0307379_10001694_pt1 | contig 34081 bp, 30 predicted proteins | sample UN2MG_FD_202237 | JGI IMG/M metagenome (GOLD analysis project Ga0307379, IMG submission 202237) | Soil microbial communities from Risofladan, Vaasa, Finland - UN-2 | ecosystem: Environmental > Terrestrial > Soil > Coastal area > Acid sulfate soil | place: Finland: Risofladan, Vaasa | collected...
TTGATCTGGGAATCCGTAAAGGACAGAGTGAATCTGTTCTGTGACGGAAGGATGAGTGCCGAGGTATTGCGAATACTCACAGCATACGATGCGGAATCCCGAAAGCACTATCCGACCACTCTATTTAGCGCCGATGAGGCCTTTGTCGGACCATGCACAGCAAAAACAACCATTTACTGTGCGAACATCGCAGCGGGGCTTATGGTTGCTCAGTTCACCAAGTACCTGCGGCAATTGCCCATAGATTGTGACATCCAGTTGAATCTATTGGCTTCGGAGTTGAGTGTTAGTGTTTGTTAATAGTAACCAAGCTTAGCGATAGACCTGAAATGACTATCGCTAAGCTTATTATTTGGAGGTGACAGAATATGTACTACAAAGAAGTTGATAAACGTCACAGGGAGGCAATGACAGCTTTCCTGAAGAAGCATTTCAGATACCACACCATGAATAGCTGGAACAGATCGACCAGCTATGCCAACTGCATCAAATTGCATCATGTGGATAAACCCTCTGATATTGATGATAACACGTGGTGGGAAATGTTAGAGCTTACAGAGTGGCAGGAAAAAATGAGCGATCTGCTTGAAGATTTCAGCAGGAAACGCAACTGGCAATGGCAGGCGGGCATCAACGGAAGAAGCGGCGGTTATGTCGTCCTCTACAAAGGCGGCATAAAACCAAGTGGCTACAAAAGCTACTGCACCCATTGTGGCCAGAAAAATTATCAGGCCCTGCCGGAAGGCGAGATTGGAACCTGCGGCAGGTGTGATGCCAAGGCCAGAATCAATTTCAAGCCAACACATATGCAGGTCTTTACCTGGCCGGGTAAGGATATCGATATGTACGAAAACTTTGAAGACTGGACACTCAACGAGCTTCAGGAGCGCGTTGAACTGGTACAGACCTTTGACAAGCTCTGCGATGACATAGTCAGCGCTTACGTTCGTATTTGCAAGAACTACCGTATCACTGAAGAGGAAATCCTTGTACCGAAAACCATTAAAGTATTGGAGCCTGTCGCCTGAGTTCTTTCATTTCTTTTTCCCGCAGCTGATTTTTCTTGCTGCGGTTTTTTTCATCATTTAGCGATAGCTATAAAGTTCGCTACGTTTATGGCACGAAACACAAACCAACCATGATCGTGTCCATAATTCCATGCTTTATTCATACCCTTGGAGGGGTATAATGACTCCAGTGAAGAACTTGGTAAACGGTTCGTACCTGTAGCAAGGAATAGTAGAAAATGCCTGAAAGCTATCAAATAATTCATGTGGATATGGATGCCTTTTACGCTTCAGTAGAACAGCTTGATAATCCCGGCCTTATGGACAAGCCCGTAATCGTCGGCGGTGATCCCAAAAAACGGAGTGTGGTGAGTGCGGCATCTTATGAAGCCCGTAAGTTTGGTGTTCACAGTGCCATGCCTATGTCGCAAGCAATCAGATTATGCCCTGATGCTATTGTGTTGCCCGTTCGTATGGAACGATATGCCGCGCTTTCACAGCAGATTCATGCCATATTCGAACAGTTTACGCCCCAGATTGAACCGATATCTCTTGATGAAGCATTTCTGGATGTTACCGAAAGCCTTCGGTTGTTCGGCAGTGCAGAGAAAATAGGCAGAGCCATCAAAGACCAAATCAGGGAACATCTGGGTTTGGTGGCCTCAGTTGGTATAGCGGCCAATAAGTTTCTGGCAAAGCTCGCCTCCGATCTGGATAAGCCGGACGGATTCGTGGTGATCACTGAAGAAAACAAACAGCAGATACTTGATCCACTGCCAGTCTCTAAGATATGGGGTGTGGGGAAGGTGACGGAGAAGACCCTCAAATCCAAAGGGATAAATACGATACGACAACTCCGAGAGACCCCGCCGGAAATCCTTAAGAGCATATTCGGCGACCAGACGCCCCATGTGATCCGGTTAGCTCAAGGAGTTGATAACAGGGAAGTAGAATCCAATAGAGAGGCCAAGAGCATTTCCAGTGAACAAACATTTGCTACTGACATAACGGACAAGGATATTCTGCTCGAAGTGTTGTTGAGTCAAGTCGAAGATGTCGCTCAGAGGCTCAGGCTAAACGACTTGGATGCAAAGACAATTACCCTGAAGCTGCGCTATGAGGATTTCCGAACGATTACCAGAAGCAGCACGTTTGTTCAGCCGACAAACACCACCAAGACATTGTGGCAGGAAGCTGAGCAAGTTTTCCTGAAATGGCACAAGAAATCTGCAGGCGCGCTGAGACTGTTAGGATTTGGGGCATCTGGTTTGCGGCATGCCGGCAGCAGTCAGCGGCAATTATTTGAAGAGCCCGAACAGGAAAAGCAAAAGAGGCTGGATGAGGCATTTGACAAGATCAGAAACAAATTTGGGCATGATGCTCTTAGAAGAGGAAAATGAGTGTTTTCAAAGGCCTTAACAACCGCCATATAGGCCATCTGTATGTGCTTATCTACCCTCGATTTTAGCCCAAAAACGGCGATTTTTGACATCGTATTCAATGAACGTTGCGAATGAGAAGCCCATAGTCGGTAAATCCGCCCGCCCCGATTTAGTCTTTACACTGGCTTTGCCAGGAACTCAGGAAAAGAAGCATATCGTGGGTAAGTATACGGCTGAATCTATCAAATAATTTCATATAGGTGCTATGAAAAAACATCAAAGGATCCACAGGCTGACAGTCCCTACATTTTTTTCGATTCTTACCTTGCTCTTCTTCGGACGAAGCCGACTTTCTCTGAAAAAGCGATATTCATTCTTCTAACGACCACAGCATTTCTTGTACTTCTTCCCGCTCCCACAGGGGCAAGGATCGTTTCGGCCGACTTTGCTGTTTGGGGATGTGGCTTCGATCGACTCGTAGAGGTGGGACACCTGTGGTTTCAAAGGTCGTGATGTTAGGTTCTCAGTTGTCAGGCCCAGTTCGCACAGCATGGTCTCGCGAGGAACTCGAACAGGAGCTTGCCCCATGGGATCAGGCATCGTTCGAATCAGCATAGTAACCTGCTGTCGACCGGCAGATGTCTCGCTGGCTTTGCGGGGCGTCTTGCCGCCCAGGACAGGGAGAGGCGTGTCGATCCACTCCATGTACTGCTTGTCTATCATCTCCTGCAAGCTACCTGCAAGCTCCGGTGTGATCTCTATGGGGGAGGGCTTGGATATCCGCTCATCCAGTGGGCGATCCTTCTCCGGCTCGTCCCAGCGACGAGTCTCGACTTTGAGGAATACTACGTCTGGCAACTTCTCCAGCCATTTGCGGGCTCTCGTGAATCGCTTGGCCGAGTTGACGGTCAGCACCAACTCGTCCCCAACTAATTCGATCCTGCCCATTGTGACCGGCCCGCCAAGTATTTTGACGCCTTGGCCGGTCCTCTTGAGCCAGATGAACTCGTCCTCCTGCTCATCATATTCGACGTCCTGTCGCTCGAGCAGCGTCTGATGGACATCGGCGGGATTAGCTACAGAGAAAGAAGCGGTGTGCCAGAGTAAGTCCTCGCCATCCGTGTTACATAGATGAGGCGGCTTCCAGTTGACCTGCCACTCATCGATCCAATTCCATAGCCAGCCGAACTTGTGTGGATCTCGTCGTAATCCTTCAGGGGTAAATTCCATCCCACAGCCCTGGAGGAATTCCACGGCCTCCATACCCATACCCGGACCCAGCGGCGGCCCAGCCAGTTCGATAAAATGGAAATGACCGACTGGAAAGGTTCGACCAGAAAGGAACAGGTTGTTCTGTATGTTCTCAGACATTAGCAGGTCATTCACCGTTACCCTGCCCTCCAAGAGGATGTCCTCCAGATCGATCGTCCCAGCCTTGGGATTATGGTTGGCGACACGATATAGGGTCGGAAAGGCCTCCATCCTGGCACGAAGCAGAATTGCTTCAGGCTCCGGCAAACCTTCCGCCAGCATCTTCTCCGCTTGGGTCTTGCTGGTCTTGGTCGAACGGTAATCCAAAATTCCCCATGCTGTGTATGCCTGCACGACAGCCCGCTCCTTGTGTTTCTTGAGGAAATACTCTATATTGTCGCTGTCAAAGTACCTCTTTACCGCTCGTGATGTCCAGAGCCGTTCTTCGAACTGCAGGTACTCTGCAAAACGTTCGGTCAACCGACGGTCCGCTTCCTTCCAGCCCAACAGGTCATCGGGCACGGGGACATTAAAATTCCAATTGTGCTTAGCCATCTTCATGCGGCGCCTGTCATGATCTGATTATTAACGAACTCAGGGGTCTTGACAGCCATAAACCCTCTGTAAGACAAATCATACTCGCGGTTCACACTCCAAGCAATAGCTTTCTCTGATCAGCAACATGCGGCATAGAGACCACGATAACATCATGGCAGCATGGATCTCTACCTTGCACGGATGGTACTCGGAAACGGACATTGAATACGATGCGCAGAAGTGTCACTTCCTACGTATTCGCCTAAAAACCGCGTTTTTGAGTTCCTATCGCAGATTACCCTTGTGCAATAAGCGTCATTAGGTGCAATGAAATGCACACGATATGTCAAAGCAACGGTCAAAGCAGAGTCGGTGTTTGGTATTATAGAATGACGCCGAACGCATACCACACGAACACCTTCAAAAAAAGAAACCCTCAAAAGACCGGTCTCATCTCTTGAGGGTGCAATTACGAAACTTCTAACGTTGAGATCACCGGACCTAAACAGGAGCACTCATCAGGAGCCTCGATGGTTGTACCCCCGAGAAAAGACGCGGTGCTGTCCAACGATTCTACTAGGGTTCTCCCTCAGCAGAACCTGCATATTTCAAAGATAGAGGAGGCGGGGAGATCCAATTGGTGTCGTCAATCAGGATACTATCTGCAGAGCCATGTTGAAAACACTTTTTCTCGGTTCAAGAGGATCATTGGGGGGCGACTGAGATCCAAGCGTGGTGAAGCTCAGAAACGAGAGGCCTTGATTGGCTGTGCAATTTTGAATAAGATGCTGGAAATGGGTAGGCCAGTATCGTATCAGGTTTGTTAAATCAGTTGTCGGAGAGCGTATTGCAATCTATGTTTGATTCATGCACCAACGCCGTCGGCGGGCATAGCAATCACTCCTCATCATCCAACTCTTTGAAGGCATCCTTGACTTCAGCCTCAACTTCTTTCAGCTTTTTATCCAGGTCTTTTATGAGAGAAGCTCCGAGCTTTACGTCCTCAGCCAATTTGTCAATCGGGGTTTCTGAATTATCAAGGCGTTTTAAGATCTCGTCAAGTTTATCGACTTTTTGCTCATAGGTTAATTTCTCATCTGCCATATTTATTTCTCCTCTGTTTGTTGCACAGTGCTGATGATTTTACCGTCATAGACTTCCGTGGTTATATTATCGCTCCTACTAATATTCTTGATCGATCTGATTAAGTCTCCCTTGTCATTATAGACTAAAGAAAATCCCCGCTTCAGGCTGGTCTTGGGATCTGATGCAGTTAGAACAGATTGGAAGGCATTAATTTGATCCCGCTCATTTTGTATGCGGTTTAGGATTTTGGTAAAACTAAAGGCACTTCTTAATCGGTAAATATCTTTTGATCGGCTTTTGAATTGGGCTATGAATTGCCTTTTTAACTGCACTTTTAAGTAAGAGGTGTTTTGCCTTTCATTAATAATACGGTTTATGAAACGAGTAGACTGGAATCTCTCTTTAATACTTTGGCGGGCTCTCTTTTGATCCTCAATATTCCTAAAGCTAACAGTTTTGAAGCGTCTGGCTCTTTCACCAAGACGATCTCTATTCCAATGAATGCAAGTAATAGGAAAAGTCATTAAAGACTTTTGAGAAACCAGCAGCTTATTCTTTTCCCTGCTCAGCCGGTCATGAACGGAACCAGAAAGCCTGTGGGCATTATCTCTCAACTCACTCATACAGACATCAAGGAGCTTTCTTGTATCCTGCTGAATTCCTATTTTCACATCTGACAGATGTTTTTGTCCCATCTGAAGTCGATAGGACCAGGTTGACCTGAAGCGATTCTCCGCCTCTTGAAGATGACTTTTCATCTCATTAAACTTTGCAACGATCTCTTCAGCCACGGCGGTAGGTGTTTTAAACCCTTTATTAGCCACATAATCCAGTACACTTTTATCTATTTCATGACCTATCCCTGTCCAGACAGGAAGAGGATAAGAAGCAATCATTCTTGCAATGACTTCATTATCCAATGAGTATAAATCTGTTTTACTCCCTCCACCTCGTATAATGACTGCCAGCTCAAGATCAAGTTTCATGAGAGTATTAAGCGCATTAATCACAGTGCTTTCTGTCTGATCGCCCTGCATAGAGGCATCGGCCACATAAACCTTAAATCCAATCTTGGTAGAGGTCAGTGTCTTCAGGAAATCGTTATAGGCAGCACTGTCATGACTGGTAATCAGTCCAATCTTCATGGGAAGCGTTGGAACGGGAAGCAGTTTGTTAATCTCAAACAATCCCTCTTTTTGGAGACGTTCCAAGATCCCTCTCTTCTTGAGTTCAAGTTCGCCGAGGCTGAAGGCTGGATCGGCATCAGTAACCTTTAAGGAAAGACCATATTGTGGGTTGTATTGAATGGAACATTGGAAACCAACGGCGGTACCATTATCAAGGACTAAAGGAGTTCCCGCCGACTTAAAGCGTTCCTTAATGGCGTGTAGATCTCTTGACCAGATCGTGCAAGACATTTTGGCAACAATCTTACCAGAGGCATCCGTTTCCACTAAATCACAGTAGAAGGAACCCCCTCGCTCTCTCCCTGAAGATATCTCGGCTTTAAGCCAGAAAGATTTCCCGATAGCAGGTTGGAGAACTTCGCTGATTCGCTTGGTAATTGCAGACAAGTTGAAGAACTTGGGTTGATTCATGGGAAAGATCATAGCTTGATTAAGGGGGATTATCAATGAAGTTTAGCTAAAACACTCGATGGAAAAAGGGCAACCGTGTGGTGGTGGCTAGCCGGTCAGGTTGAGTGATTAGTTATGCGGTGGATTGTATCCCTACCGAACATCTGCTAGAAATCACACGATATGGCGAAATCCCAACCCATTTCAATCGCCAACCAATGCGGAAGGAGCATTATTGACCGAGAGAAATCCAATCCTGCGTTTTCGATATGATCCCTTATTGCCATCGAAAACGGACTTGTTGTTGTCGCAACAGACGTGAGCACCACCGGAGCGTCTTCCATAGATTCCGGATCCTTTGCTGCGCAGCAGGATGGGGGATGCGAACTGACAAAATACGTTCGACACACAACTGGCCTCGCGGGATAGGCGATGCATGCACCATTTACCATCAGAGGGCAGTAATGGTCGTAGTTGGAAAGATCTGTCTGCTCGTCGATGTTGGCCGACGGATATCTGCCCGGCCTGGAATTGTCCCATTCATGCCATTGTTGCGTTCGCACCCGAAGGTCGTTTATCTGGTCTACTGACAATTCCCGCCTGACATATTGCGCCAAGGTGTGGGCCTCTGCAATGTTCGTAAGGATATGATACCGGCAACAGTGACAACAGCCCAATTTACACGCTGGAATGATGCCATCTTCGCGACGCAGCCGATCCAGTCCGCATGCAATCGCTTCATCCACTGAAGAATACACGCCGTTGACGAAGTTCTCTTGCGGCGCAATTGGGATATCGGCTCCTAATTCATCAGGACCCATACCGAAATTGCCATTCTCAATCAAGTTCATCATTCCCCTTTTTTTCGACAGGAACTTCAGGCATACACAAAGCAATAAGTCCGACAGCCGTGAGTTGCCGGAGTTATTGCCGCATAACGTCACCGTTCACCGGGCCGCGGCGAACGACATTGATCTCACCAAACCGCGCGGCCCGCGACTCCGTGTGCAACGGTTTGTTATGCTTCGTCTGAGGAAGCATCCGGCTCGATGGAGATGATCAGCTGGTCTGTTACGGGCAGCTTGGCTGGCGATACCCCATCGAACGACAATTCCGCGCCGTTGGGAACGGATGAATCATTTTCTTCTATGAATTTCCATTCAACGCGGTAAACATCTGCGCCGCCCTCTCTTCGCACGAACGACCATTTGATGTCCGCTTTCCAATCCCTTTTTGAATCGTCGGTGTAGTCGAATCCGGTCCGCATCTCCCCCGTGGACGAGAGTTGGCTGCTTGTTCCTGTACCAGATCCGTAAGAGTCAATATGCGAGACAATCGTTCCCGCGAACCTTGGAACGGGCGTTTCGTTAGCGCATCCAGCGAAGCACAGTAGTAGGTATACAGGCAAATGTGCGAGTGCCGTTTTCATTTTGCACCTAAAGTATAACGCTTAGGTTGAGGCTCGACGCGTATGGCGACGTAGCCTCAAACCTGTTGTTAGCCCTTTCTTACGTACTTCAGTCCTTCTTTATCGCCGGAGATTTCGATCCAGTCTGTCAGGAGTCTGCGATGCTCAGCCAATACATCATTGAATTTGGGGTCATCAACAAGATTTAGCATTTCACCTGGATCATTCTCCAGATCAACCAGTGACTCTTCGCTGTCGGCTGAGTCGTAGACACAATACTTATACCTCTGGCTTCGGATCATTCGGCTCCAACTGTTTTCTGAAGCAACATAGGAGCGCCATTGCTTCACACGTTTGCCCTCGGCCAGCGGGCGAAGGCTTTTCCCGAGGAGATGAGCCGGTTTCTGGACGCCTGCGTAATCGCAGATTGTCGGCAGGAGATCAAGCCCCGTTGAGACGAGATGTGTCTGGTCGGCTTTGCCGGCAGGAATAGCGCCCTTGTACTTGAGGATAAGGGGAACACCTACAGATTTTTCATAGAGCAGCCCCTTTGATGCTAATCTGTGGCTTGCATCCATGTTTCCGTGGTCACTAGTAAAGACGATGAGTGTGTTGTCTCCGAGTCCAGCATCTCTTAGACCATCAAGAATCATGCCTATGTGCTTATCGACTTGTTCGGTCAATCGGTGATATATCCAGCGATTGATCCGCCATGCCCGCTCGTCATACTCCTTGCGCATGGTAATGGCGGGGGTTGTCGCATTCGGGTTCAAATGGGTTTCAATGGCCGCTGGTTCATCCTGCTGTACGGCATAGTTTTCCGGTAGTGGCGGCAACCTGTCCATGGGAAGGGAGGAGGCTTGCTTGTGCAGCTTCAGAACATTGTGCCTGTCTGTACCATTGCGAGCGAGGTGTGCGAAACAGATATCGTGGGGATTGATGAATGATGCTACGGCGAAGAAGGGCTTATCCCTCTTCTGCGTCATGAATTTGAGGCAGGCCGCGGGCAGCATATCTCGATCATCTCTGAAATACTCATCGTAACCGGCATTCCGGGGGACTAGTGATTCGCACATATGCACCTTGCCACCGTAGAACATATCGTATCCCGCCCTCTTCATGATCTTGCCCAGTGAGTTATCGTCCACCTCAGATGGGAGTTTCTGGATCCTCATGCCCGAACCATTATCGCCCGCTCCCAGCCGATTCGGCATCATCCCGGTTGCCATGGCAGTTCGGCTCGGGACACACACTGGGTTAGATGAATACGCTCTCTCAAATCGGATACCATCCTGCGCCAGGCTGTCCATGGCGGGAGTATTCAGCCATTTGTTGCCGGCACAGCTCATCATGTCAGCATGCTGCTGGTCCGTCATGATGAACAGAATGTTTGGTTTCTTGTTCTTCTGATGTGAGTCTGCGGCCCAAGTGACACTGTCAAGAGTCACGCTTACTCCCACGGTTACCGCGAGCTTGTTGAATTCTCGTCTATTCATGTTCTTCTTCCTGAGGCTAACGCACAGGGTCAGGATCGCCGAGGTACGAGGCGTATCCTGGATCCTGATGTTAGCATTTCCAGCGAGGTGGATATTTTGTTTCGTCTATACCATCAAACGGGCAATGTATTATAGATGCGCCGCGTGGCCATCCTTTATGAAGAGGTCGTTCTTCGAACTCAGATATCAGAGGGTGCAGTTCAGTTAATGTTTCATAGTAGTCAAACTGATGTATGAAAAGCGTTCTACGTGCTAAAGTCGAAGGCGCTATAAATAACAGCATCACTGACTCCAAGCTTTCCCAGACCTGTGAAGCTGTAAGCGATACTGCGTTAGAGGCATTGTAATGAACTAATGAATCTCTAGCTGTCACTACCTTATTGGCACCCTGCCATACTGGGCCTCCACGATCAAACTCAATGTTGCATCCATACTTAAGAAGAAGCCAATAACGTTCCAAGACAGACCTCCGATCTATATGGTCTTTAATTTGACCATTTTTGCGGACGACTTGACGTACTTCTAGCAAAGCTTCTTTAACTGGTTGAGGGAGTGTCGGGACGGTAGATACTAGGACTTCTGAAGTGATTCTAAGCCATGCTTCAAAAGCAGACCATACTGTCATAAGAATGGATGGGTAGTAGCGATATAGATCCCAGCGTTGTTCCCGGTCATGATATTCTATGAGACTGTCTGCAAAAAGCTTGAACGATGCCATGATCAGACTTGTTGGGACTGTAATACATTGGATAGTTTCGTGAAGAGGATCCGTTTCATCATCTAGTAATCGTTCAAAGGCACCGTCTCCATCAATGTCCAGTTGACCACGGAAGTATGAGGTGTCGAGGCCATGAACCGTTGACAGACGTTTGTGTGGGAAAGCGTAATAGTTTTGTCCGTCTTCGTCCGGCTCAGGGTTGAGGATGGCTTCGATTTGGTGTTTGAGGTCTTCAGTATCCATTTGAAATCTATTGATAATAGGCTGCTAACGCTGCGGCTCAGTGGCCGAGTGACAACGAGATCCAACTGAAGCTGCTTGTTATCATTTCCAGAACCTGTGCTGAGGCTCAGTCTTTGCCTATAGATATTCTCAGTGTGGTCTTGAATAGATCAGCCCACACAAGCCACCCCATGTTAGCGGCTACACTCTCGGTAGAGTATCGTTCTGTATCCAAACCAAGGTCATGTAAGACCTTCCGAAGGGGCCTTCGACTCCCATTTCTACCCTTCTTGTAGTAGTTGAACCACCATGCGGTCTTCCACTTGTCATGAAAACCACTTGAGCCGCCCGAAGCAGTTGCCTTCGACTCTCGCTTCGTCAGTTTGTCAACGGGTGCAATATCAAGAATTATCAGAAAGAATTCCTTGTTCATGTCGCTGGCATAGTCCAGGCCGATCCTTAACTTCCGTGCGATTTGGTCATGCGGCTTCTTTGGAGGTTTCGCCAAGCTGAGAGCACTATAGAGCTTGGCTTCGAAGAAGATGACAAACGAAGCTGCTTCGATACTCGCGTCGACCTCGGTCTTCTCATTCGTTGTGGCCCCAACGAACTCCCGCCCGATATCAATCGCAAACTTTCCCAGGTGACTGTTCTGTATCTCAATCTCTCCAGCGAAGGCATCCTCAATGATCTCTCGTATTGCCTTTCGCTGTTTCTTCGTGTTCTGGTTCCTGAGATAGTCGAAACACGACCAGGTAAGAGCATCTTCGCTGTTCGAATTGGTGGCATGCCTCTGTTTGTGCTTGTGCCCCTCATATTCGCTGTTAAGGAACTGGTTCAGATTCCGCAAACGGTTCGGCAGGATGACATGGTTCCTCTCAAGGTTATCGTACTTCATGCGTATCTCCTGTTCCGGGGTATTGATAACGTGCGGCATGAGGGGCGAGCATAGCGAGTCCCTTCAATGCCGATGTTCGGTATTAAACTTCTCTCAATCCGCAAAACTCCTCATCCGGATACGGGAGTCCTCCACCAGTATACCGCACAAAAGAGAGATGTAATCTTAATGCTTCGATCCAATCTTGGAATGTGCCAATGTCTTTATTCTGAAACGCATGAACAGCATTACGGCGTTGCTGTACCATTTCAACATATGGATTCCAGTTCGTTCCGACGTCCCAGATGCGTTTAACAAAGAACTGTCGAATGCCCTCAAGCATGCATGCATCAGGATCTATCTTCACCCCGCGATTGCGAATACCCTCAACATCGTTCTCGTAATCATGGTAATAAACGCAAAGGAACAGTTTGAGCTGTCCCTCGACAAGTGCTCCCAGATTTGCCCAAGCAAGGATAAGCTCTCCTTCAGATGTACCATCCACCCACTTGATTAGAGTCTTAGCTAAGGATGCTTGCCAGAGAAGCATTGACCTATCAAGCAAACGGGCGGCATCGCCTTGTGCCCAGCCTCCGTCACACCAGAAGTTCATGATACTACCTGTAAGAGTTGCTATCCGACTGCATAACTCTTCAGGAGTATAATTGAGTGTATCTGTGTCTGGGCTCATTACTTGATACCTAACGCATGGGCTCATGAGACGCGTGCGTAGCACGCGGTCTCGATGAAGCCCAATGTTAGCATGGGAATATTATACATGGCCTTATTAGTTGATATAGCCGCTATCTGACTGACTCTTCTCGAAGAAGACGCCAACATAGCGACTTTCTTTGCAAAGGATGCGGAGGGGAGGAATCGAACCTCCAGCGTTCACTCTTGGCCAGGTATCATATATTAATACAAGCCCATCTCTCGCCTGGGTTGGAGTTTGTCCACCAATTGTCCTCCGCAGGAACGCGACTCCGCACCACACACTTGCCAATAATACAGCGATTAGATTTTCCATAATTGCCTCCAATGTTGAAAATACAAAACCATACAATGAAAACAACACAGCCAACCCAAACGAGATGTCAACTTGTACTTCAATATGAACCCGGGTCTCCAAGCTTGGTTAAATACTATAGTGTAATTAGCTGACGCCTACCTTGAGTTTCGGTGCGATTAGCGACGTAAACTCCAAGGTGTTGTTAGGTGTTTCCTATTTCATGGGGATATACCCCAAAGCCAACAATGCTCCAAAAACGATAACCATGATGCCTGCAACCTGGTGGAATGTGTGTACTTTCTCACCCCATAGAATCTTTGAGCGAGCGACGAGAAGACGATAGATCACGAATTCGCTCTTGAGTCGACCGCATATGAACAGGAACAGGCCTATTGCTGCTGTAAGACACCCCCATAGAATGTGCATATTCTGACTCCTTATGGTTATCCTAACACCTAACAATGTATATATGGTTTCCGTATAAGACGCCGGACCTCTCTAAGTGTCCGTATAACACCCCAAGCCTCTCGTCGTTCAAAGAGAGGCTATCGACTGCTTACGTATTTGGATGCCTAACGATAAGCTGGTGGGGCCGAGGTACGAGGTCTTTAGAACCAGCTTGTTATGCCTTTTCACGTACTACAAAAACCTTCTGATTCACTTGGAACATACCTTCAGCATCAATGAAGAAGTAAAGGTAAATGTTTTCAAATTGAGTGTGATCCGAGTGCTTGACAAATATCTCATGTATCTTTTCCTCCTGTCCCCAGAAATCCTTGTCACATGCCCAAACCAGGAGCGTGTCCGCAACAGATTTGGCCTTCTTCTCAAGAATCCCGTTGACAAGTTCCTCATCCAATGTGTCTGATCCCACGACCGTATCGAAATTGAAGTTGATGAAGAGGTTGTCTCTGCCTTGACACATTGTGTTGTGGTCCTCGGGGATTCTCATGAGTTCTACGCGTGTGACCGTATCTTGTAGCTTTTCTGGAAGCTTCAACGGGTTGGCCCTAAGATCCGTTCTTTTTTTCTCAAAGTACTCGGTCACATGAGGAGAGAAGACCGAATTATGGATTCCGTCTGCGATTACCACACCGAGTGCATCAAGACATTTCCCGACCAGCTTGGGGCTTTGGTTTGTGTAATCCATATTTGACCGGATGTCGACCATGACACGGTAGTCAAGTTTGACATGTTTGAGTGTGGCATCCAGGAGAGCACTCGTCATCTTTCTTGATCGGTCAACTGCAGCTGCACGGTGAGCAATCTTCAGTTCCGTTACCTGGATAGCCACCTGTTTCCCATTTGCCTTCGCCAAAACATCTGCCTTACCGTGACTATCATCGGGGCTGAGGGCAATGTCCGTGAGGTTAGCACTACCTACCTTCTGAATCCGTGCAAAGTTCTCAACGACAAACAGCTCCTTTGCCTGCTTGTTAATGGGAAGGACCTTGCTAAACCTGACAGGCTTTGCGGTCCCTGTCATAGCGGAGATTTTAAGAGAGACTCTCTTTCTTGCCATACCTACGCCAATCCATTAATTGCATAACATTGCAAATTAGCGGCGCGCCCCAGCGCGTACGCTGGATTTGTCTTGTTAGGCTTTTCCTTGGTTCTCCCATTCCTCAAGACGTTCACGAGAGCGTTTAAGTGCTTCAGCACTGAATACGCTCGGATGCCGACAAACTACAGCCTCAAAGGCGAAATCAGGCATGCCCATTTCAACAAGGGCTTTGTAGCCAGATGTGACATCCTTACGGTTTACGGCTCGTTCTACTGCTGTGATGATGCCGTGACGCTTGATCATTTGCCAAGTGCGTGATGCACGCACTGTCTTACCGCGTTTCTCGCACAGCACGCGTTCATAAGCGTAAACTGCCTGGAGCGCTTCTCGTTCGGCGGCACTTGTAGCGCCATGTTGCGCGGCTCTAAACTCAACGGCACGCCGTCGCGCTGCAAGGGCCAGATCAGGGAGGCTATTCTCAACGTTTATCGCAAACTGTTCACATTCCTCTGGTGTTTCTAGGCGTGCAACACGTTCATCCATACCATTCTCCAAGCCTAATGACTTTAGTTAAGCAACCGTGTCCTTGTGGCCTGCTTGAACGATTTGTTAGGTGGCAGATTTGACATTAACGTATTTGAACGGATTCCGACTACCCGTTCGAAAGTATGCTGCAACAGATTGTCCCTTATATAGAGACCGAACTGTTTCTCCGGCGACAACACCGGTAAACACCCATCGGTTTTTCGCTCTTAGCAGCTTGGGTTGGTTCTGCTTGTGGATATTTGTCTTGAACTTTGCTTCCGGTGCTTGCTGCCAACTCTTAATTTTGTACACTTCCCGCACGACACCTTCGAATACCGCGAACGCATATTGAACGTGATTTCTGCGCGGCCCAAGCCTCCAAATTCCTCGCGTCGCATCATATAGCTCATCCGCGCTCATTCCATGCCGGAAAAGCCTGGCGAGACGGATAAGGAGTACCTGGTCAATAATTGTCACCGGTTGTGCGGCGTAATAGGAAACCAATTCATCAAGAGGCACTCTCCCACACTGAATGCTGCGCCAACCTCGCATCTTATTCGTAAGTTCACCGAGACCACATAGATCGATCACTGCTGCCTCTATCCGTAGGGCAGTTTCTTCGTCCGGGAGTTTATGGGCGAGGATATCAAGGCGTGGCTCAAGACCCTCTGACCTTAGTGTGTTTACTGTAGCCGCTCTCTGTGATTCTCCCTTTGCAGTCAAATGATCAAGAATTCTCTCACCTTGGCCCTTGCCAACGTAGAACACCTTCTCAGTTCTCGGATCAACTAGCAAGTAAACATAGTAACCAAGGTGCCGTGCGACATCATGAGGAATGGAGTTGGTCATCATTATCTCCAAAACCGCCTATAGGAGTAACGGGCAAGAAGTGGCTTCTAGGGCCTACTGCGGGGCCAAGTATTACATGACGGGGAATATCTGGCATTTTACTCCTGCCGAATGAAGAAATCAGGGGCCGAGTGTCAATGAGGTCCCTTGAATTAACTGGTTATGTGTCTGGTAATTTGACATTCCCCACCAGGATATCTATTGGTGTTTTGTACGCCCTGACGGATATGCCCCAAATTTCGTTTGTCTTTTCGGAGCCGCTACACACAAGCGCAATGAGGGAACCCGTACTGCTTAGAATGGGTGCACCGCTACAACCCTTGAAGTGCTCGTGGCCAGGATGGGAGAACGGTAACGAGAACACGTGATAGTCGTCTTCTGTTCGCAGGAATGACAGTCTCGAATAGACGCGCAACTCGCCAACCAAATAAGTCTGACAAAAGTGATTTTCAGATGTGGGCATTACCATTCCACAGAAACCAAAGTTGTCGTTCGGATTGGGCATATCTTCTAAGGTGGATGTGTGCACAGCGATGGGAGTCTCCGATTTCACTACGTTTGCCGGCGTTTCGATCTCTTGCCTGTAGGCGCAAATGGTTGGCGGTACTTCGACGTAAGAGAAGTCAACATTTTGCAGTTTAGGTTTGGATAGAGAACCCTTCGCCAGAAAATGCATCGCTCCCAGTTGATATGTAGCTGTTGCACCTTTGCCGGGCACATATCTGAGCTGAATTGCCCAGTTCTCCTGATCTTCAGTAGCGTGAGATGCTGTGAGAAGCACTCTCTTACCGGAGTAATCAATCAAACATCCTGATGCACAGCCTGTGGGCTGCCGCTGGTTATTCAATCGAACCAGCGCAACACTGGAGTGCCAGAGGTGTTTTTGAAACATGGCGTCATTCATAGTCAAATCTCGCTAGGACATATAACCACCTTGAATGAGGGACCGAGGTACGAGTTCCTAGCACCCGCATGTTATCTAGCATTTTTCCTTTGAAGCTTTACGTATGAAACGAATATTATAACACCACCAATTATTGCCCACAATTGCATAAATACAATTATCGCGGCCAGCTTGTATTCTCCAAGGATATCTAAGAACGATAAAAACGGATAATCCTGAAAAGCAAAGCTACCCTGTATATTGAACGCCAAGTAAATTAATTCATACGCCGAAATAGCACCTAATGCTAGCAATCTTGTGGCTTTTAGTTTGGAATCTTCTTTAGCTTTAGATCGAGAATGACGTTCCCATCCTAAGGGTTGTAATTTGAATTTACTGTCAATTTTGCGTTCGATAGAAATGAGGTAATTAGATATTGAGGCGATATGGCTGTTTTCTCCATAGGCTAGAATGCCCAATGCACTAATCGCTATGCAGACTGCGTATCCTATCTCGTAATAATCGAAGTAACGAGCAACAACGATGCCGGAACCGATAACTGTGAGAAGTGCTTTTAGCAAGATATAGCGATTCGCCATTCTTTGGAGAATCTCAGTTCGCAAGTGTGTGTATCTCTCAGAATAAATTTTGAGTTCGTTTTCTTCCATTTTGAGATAACAAGTTATTATAAGTTTTTACTGAGAACACCGGATAAGATATTCTTGAAATTGGCCATTGACAACAAAAATGTGATCCCGCGCAGCGGATTTAGACTCCGTCCCCGTCGGTGCCCCGCAAAGGGCAGGCTCCGAAGAGTTTCCACCTTTGGTTTCAAAACAGAAAATAGCCGCCATGGGAAGTCTATATTGTAGTATCGGGATGGGCAAGAGAAAAAATGTGTCAGAAAATGTAAAATGACGACAACGTGAGTTCTGGCTTGCTCAGTCAGTAGTCACAATCCGTTAAACACCTAATGATGTAAGACTTATGAGGGGTGGTCACTTCATACATACCATGCACACGTACCAGAGAGGTTCAGAATTGGTGTGAAAAGAAGCTTATGAAATCCTCTGGTATAACACTTTTTGTACGGCTCCCCTTAGGATACATCTTTCTTGGCTTGCTGCATAAGCTCTCCTGGCCAGGGATATTCCGGCAATCGCTCTATGGCTTCTCTTATCTCAAAGTCTGTCAAGTGCGTATAAAAACGCCTGCCGACACCGGCCGGTTTGTGTCGCATTATTCTGTCGATCACAGCCTCTGTCACTCGTGCCTTGACAAGCTCAGTCCGTAGCGTATGCCGCAGAGAATGAAACACCAACTCCCGGCCTTCATCATCTATCAGCGGCAGGTTCGCTTTGATTGCATCGGTCTTTATCATTCGGGCCGTTTGGCTCGTCAAATTGAATAGACGGCCTGTTGTGGTATCCCTACCAGCGAGATAATCGACCAGACGCGAAGCCAGGGCCAGTGTAATAGGCTGTGTGGCGTCGCGACGGTCTTTGCAAAACTTTGCTTGCTGGCTTATTGTCGCTTTCTTTGCATCGAAGCACGAGACGGTCAAGTTGCGCAGTTCATTCACGCGATAACCGGTCTCGATAGCAACGCGATAAAGAACTGCCCGTTCCATGCCGCTTAACTTCTCCACTTTCGGACCATTCACCGCAACCGCCAACAAGCGGCAGACTTCATCGAAGCCCAGGGCCTGGCGTTTCTCTTTGTCTGACTTTACTAATCGGTCCAGGAATTGAACGGGTGAAAAATCGGCCTTACTCTCACGAACGCACCACATGCAGAACGTCTTAAAAGCTCCTATGTAACCGTCGAGCGTACTTAATTCAAGCGATAGGCCGCCCAGGTAGATTTCAACAGCACCCTTGCGAATATCGGCCCAGGTCGTAAAGTTGCAACCGTCAACAATGGAGCGAATACGGCCCAAATTGGTCCCGATATAGTTCTCGTTCCGATGATAGCCCCGCTTTGTTATGCTTGTGCGAAGCCAGTTCTCATATTCATCCACCCAGGCAGATAACCGATCCGCCTGCGATAGATGATTGAACCACCGCCGCTCGGCGAGGTCCAGCTTGACAAGCCGTTTCTGCACGTCAGGCTCAAGGCCCATCAGCCAAGTCCATAGTTTGTCTTTTGGCTGGACTTTACGCTTTCGACAGCGCACCAAGTCCTCAATGTGTCGGCCAAGCTCTCTCGTTTCGTGTTCGTCCTCGCTGCCACGAAAACGCTGTCGTATGCCGAGGTGGTCGCGAAAGTCACAATACCAGCGTGGCGTTTCGACAAGCTCGCCGGTTTTACGATCTCGGAATTTTGGTCGGTACAAATTCATGGCGTGTGCCTCCATAAAAGAAAACCGAGGACTTGTGCGGCCCATATATAAGCCGTCTCGGCCTTACGACGCGAGAGGTCCTCGGATTTTCACTACGGATCGAATTGATTCTATATGGTTTCACGCTATTCACAATATCACGTCATCTCATGGCCGTCAATGGCAATTCCAAGAAGAGTTTGACTCTGTTCATTCATTCCCTCGCCGATCACATTCGGCCTCCTGCCGCAACCACTCGGCCCGCCCGATTATTCGCTTGGCCGAGTGGCAAGCCTGCCACCACGCCCCGATTTCAGCCGTATCCCAGCGCGTAAGCCTTGATGATAATTGGACCGGCTCAGGCAACTGGCCGTTCTGGTGCATACTCCAGATTTGCCGAACGGACACCCGAAGAAGCCCGGCCAAATCCGACGCACGTAAAGCCAGCGGCACTAACGGCCCCTCGACATTGCAGCTATCAGCTTGGACGTTCTGACTCATGGCCCGACTGTCCGTTTGGGTGTTCATATCGCTGCTCCTGACGTCATTGCCCCCTCAAGGGCCGTTCGTTCCGTGGCTATTGCTGTATGGCCTTCCTGGCGCGCCAGATTTGATTCTGACGGCCTGTACTCGTACAAGGGGCAATTCGGCACCGAGCAATCCTTGATCTGGGTTGCTTGCCAATTGGAGCAATCCAGGCACTTCGAGTTTATCGCCGCGCGCAGCCGCCAGTACGGCTCTTTAAATTCTTGCTTAACTGCTCGTTCGTTATCGTTTTTCACATCATCGCTTAACTCTTCGCGAGGCAACCTCACCGGCTGCTCGCCTATTTCGGCCAGCATTCTCGTCAGTGCATCGTCCCTTTCGACTTCATGCCTCTCCGTGAATGTCCACCTTTCTTCCTTTTTCCCGAGATTCATCAAGACCAGTTTGACCGCCGCGGGATGTGGATCGACCTCAATGGACACCTTCCTGACAATAACCAGCTCCTCTTTGGTAAGCTCCTCGACCCGTCGCTCCAACCTGTAGCGCATCTCCGGAATAGTCATTTTCATATTGAGACTGAGTTTGAGTACAACATCGGCGTAACGGATCAGAAGTGCTTTGTTATAGTCCGAAGACGGCATCTGAGGACCTCTAACCCGTAATTCACGGAAGACGCGGTGTAGTATGTGCTTTTGAGACTGGATTATCTGACCGGCTTTTATCCTGTCTGTATCGAACTCCTCGACCGCCTGCGTTACAGCGATGGCAAAGTCCTGCTTGTAATACGGACCCGAGCGTTTTCGCCATCGTCGCAGCGTCTCGACGCTCACTCCCAAAAGCTTTGCTATTCTGCTCCAGGCAATCTCGCCGCGACTATTGACCGCTCCCAGATCGACTATCATCATCTTTACCCGTTCGGTATACGATGAATGATACTTCTCCATCTGGCCCCTTCGACCTCGCTCGGGGCGTGCCTTTGTCTTCTTTTTCGCCATCCGTGACGCCATCATTTCAATCCTTTTTCAAATAATACAACTCGTCAACATAGCCATAATTTCCGTTTTTTTCTTCGGCCTCTCATAAGTCCTTGTTTGTGGGTATCTTGTTATTAACTTGTCTATTTACAGGCATTATCCACTTGGTTTTATGGTTCATTTCTAAAAAACCCCGTTTATTCTATTATGAGCTGCGTTTTTCTTCATTGTATAGGGTCGGTGTTTTTTGTGTTTGTGTCACCACCTTCGACCATAACTGTTTACTCATCTTGTTCATGGATTCTTTTAATTTTGTCGGCAGGCTCCGCATATAAATATCTGTGGTGCCTATTTTTTTATGCCCGAGATTGTCCTTGACGAGAATTGCGTTGCCTGATGTGTCCATTAAATGGGTTGCCATTGTATGCCTAAATTTATGGGGACTCAATTTGGTCTTTTTTATATCATTTTTGACGTATATCCAGATACCGGCCTTCATCCCAATTCTCTTGACCTTAGAACGGACTGCGGCAGGTGAAAGCCTCCCCCCTTGCTCGCTCCTGAAAAGGTAGTTGTCAATATCATGGCCGGCGTGATATCTGTGGACATAATCGGCCAGCTCCCTCATCAGCGAATCGGAGATCCCGACTGTTCGGTCCTTTTTGCCTTTGCCATCCAGAACCTCGATAGACTGCTGGCCGTGGTAGCTGGGCAGGCTACGCAGCCTAAGGTTGCATACCTCGCTGGCTCTAAGTCCCGATTCAACCAATGTTATTAACAGCATCCGGTTGAGCACAGCACGGCTCATGTGTTTAGTAGGCTCTGTTTTCACAACCTCGTAAATTCTCGCCCACTGCTTAGGCGTTAAGTGGTCGGTGGGTTTTAGGTGCGTTTTGACCTTACGTTTTTTCTTCTTTTGGGGCTTTTTACCTTGGCGATGGACTTTCCGGTATTCGTTGGCCATCTCCGCCAGGTCCGCAACATCCTGATCGCTTTCCCTGTACCGCCTGGCAATCTCCCGGATCACCCGTTTACTCAGGATTCTCTTTGCTTGCTTCCGGCCCATTTCTCAACCCTTTAATCCAGGACACCCATCTTCTTTTGCCTGTTCTTTCGTAACGGGATAATTCCTGCATATTTCCGGTTTGGTCTCGTAAATCCGACACAGATATTGATTTTTGCCCGGCAACTTGTGAAGCCAGGGGCAGCGGGCGGCCTCTTTATGCGTTGATTGGTTGATCCAAAGGTCACCCCCGACTCCTACCCATTCAACTATATCCGACCTGCCAGTTCGTTCCCACAACTCGATATCCTCATCAGTCGCGCTCAAGCAGTTGCCGTACTTCAAGCAACATCGGCCGCATTGTTGGCACTCAAATGAGATCCGCAGCCGAGGTTTTCTTTTGTTAAGAGCGATCCCTTTGGCCGTGAATGCCCACCTAACCAGGAACGCCACGCCATAGGCGACAATCACGTAACCTAATTTGGACTTTCTGTGGCTCGACATGAAATATTTGACGGCATCTGCCCTGGTCGTTTCATTCGCCGACAGCTTATTTAGGAAGCAATAGACCACCTGTAGCCCATCTGCGAAGTTCCTGTCGATACCAGAAAGCTCCCCTTTCGTTTTGTATATCTGTAAGGTATCTTCGTAGGCAGTCTGCATCCCCTGCAGGAAACATTCCAAAAGTTCTCCTTTGAAACAATCATTCAGCCAGAACAACACCGACATTTCATCGCCTGCGAGAATCTCCTCGATAACTTCCTCCAGCTCTTTGATCCTGACAGGATAGCTCGGCATAAATTTGGCCAAAGGAACCTTCCGATCCGGTTCAACTATGCTGGCAATAGTTTTTGAAAGCATTAATTTCTTGCTCATTGCGAATTTCCTTTCGTTAATTACTTGCGTATTACGTCGTACCTTATAGCAGTACCCTCACCGTCCTTTATGCTTGACGCTGGCGTCTATCTTCCCCGGTGAATTCAATCACAAGCGCTGTCCGTAACCTGCTGGCAACTCTCGCATCGAAACTCTGCCCTAACTGCTCAATGGACTTGTTAGAACTTATGAACGTAGGCAACCGGCGTTCCTGCCGCTTGTTGAGAATCGAGTATAGCGTAACGTAGCTAAAATCTGTTTCCTGCTTGCCGCGCAGCCCCAGATCGTCGATAAACAGTTTATCCACGTTCTTGAGCGGTTCGATCAAACACCACTCTGTTCTCTTAGACGCCGGAGACATCGTAGATCGCACCTGGACGCAGAAATCATCAAAGTTAATCCGCTCGACCTGAAATCCCTCATAGATATCGTGCCGTATCAGCGCGGCCATAGAAAACGTTTTACCCGTACCGACAGATCCGAAAACAAAAACGTCCTGACCGCTCTCCAATGCCAAAAGCTTTTCTCGAACTTCAGCGTCAAGGTCGTCGATCTTCGCATCAAGATACAGCGAACCGACCAACTTCAATATCCTGCGTTCTGCCTTCTCGCCTGTCAGCTCTTGCCGCCGTTCCCAAACGTCGATACACCGCTTACACCAAGCCCGCACGCCGCTATTGTCTCGATGCTTCAATCCGTAGCCGCAACGTTCGCACCTACCTGATGAATTCGCCGACAGGTTCGGCATCTCTAATTTTTCCGCTTCCGTATCCATTTTTTTCGTTCTCCGTAGTTTTCCAATATCTAACAGCCGCGCGCCAGTCGCGCATCTTGGTTTTCCCGCGTATCCAGCCGTTCGCATCGTAATGTGAAACGAATTTCTCTCCGTTCAGGGTGTAATCTATGCTTCGCGCGTATTCCTCAACCTCCTGAGCCGTAGGTTCTCGGAACTTTGAGCACGTGCGCACTCTGTCTTCTGTCTTCTGCCTTCTGTCTTCTGCCTTGGGCTTATCGCGGCTTACCTCTGGCTTATTCTTGCTTACTATTGGCTTACGCCTATATCTTGCTTGGGCTTCTCTGTTTTGTTGTCTGCGTTTTTCAGGATCGCGTTTCGCTCTATATTTAGCGTAATTGAGAATCAACCAGCCCCCATCAACTTCATCAAGCCTTCGGCCTTCATGTTCTTTTGAACGGCTGTATTGATCAGGGGAACTTAAAATTCTGATACTCCGCTCAGCATCCTGCAAGTCCATTCTGGCAATGGCCGCCATTCCGGGTATCGAGCCCGAAACGTATCCAGTGGGATCAGCAGAGGCTAAAATAGTGATCCACATAATGCGAACCTTGTCGTCTTCAGACCAAATGCTCGAAGTGATAATCTGATTATACAGTTTTGTAAATCCGTTATTCATCGTTGCTCTCCCTGATCACATTCGAGGATTTTGTCACTCATGGCCGCCTCCGAGGATCGTTTGTTTTTCTCGTTTGGCTGCCCGTTCGGAAAGAGCCGCCCGGACATCCCTTTCATTGAACCGCCGTCGGCCGTTAACGATAAGGTTTGGAATGTCCCCCCGCTCTGCTAAATCCTGCAAGTATTTCTTCGGCAGGCCCAACCGAAATCTCAACTTATTAAGCGGTATATAATCATTGTCAAACATCGCTTACAATATACGCTGTTTACAAAGGGCTGTTGAAAAAAGGTAACTTAAGGTAGGATAAAGTAGGATAAAGAAGGATAGCAGATTCTCAAGGTCTGCTATTTGGAGTTTTTGTCCCTTTTTGCTTTTGCTTTTTTCATAGATATAATTTCTAATTGCTTAGTATAGTTTCGTAAGTACTCAGCGGGCATTTCGTATTCGGGCAGCCTCCATTTTCTGGAGCTTACCGGATCGAAATGGTATGGTCTATTCTTCTCTGTACTTCGTACCCATTCCCTCATTTTATTATCACCTACATGAAATATATCGGCCCATGATGTTTGACTCAATGGTATTGACCACGCCTCTTCTTTGATAGGTTGATTTAGTGGTTCCATCGCTCGCTCGGCATCTGTTTCGACCTGTTCACCGGGAAGTACAGTTACAGGTGCAAGGGGCTTACTCTGATCATCCGACTTCCAGTGATTCCATTCATGCTCAATTTGCTTAAATATGGGATTAAATTTTTCCTCCAATATGATATCAGGAAATAGACTTTCTGGAAAGCGCCTCTGCATCCATTTCAGGCTTTTAGCTAACCATGTTTTTATTATTATGTCCGGCTCGGGATTGATTTTCAAGTCATCAAGTTTGTGGGATTTATTGAGAAAAATTGAGGGGGGGGGGCTTATGGAACTTTCTTTTGTGCCGTCAAGATAAGTATCCGTCAAAAAAAACATTATGTTACTTCCCATTTTGTGCACCAAATGAAAACCCACTTCAAGATATGAGTAACCAATAAAACCAAAGAATTCTATGTCCGGATCGGCATGTTTGGGCCAGTTTGGGTCTGGGTATAATTCGTCGATGGATTGGCCTTCTCTATATCTTATCGCAAACTCCATCAATTCGATACAATAGAGCAGTTCTGGGTTTTTCGTGCGATACTTTGTTGTGTTAAAATGAATATTAATCAACCCCCTGTCTTTATCTGAAATGTTCTCACGTGAGTAGTCAATAAGACATTTGCTGCAATCTAAAGCAGTCTTGATTGCATGATAAGGAGAGGTATTCTTACCTTCTGGAAATAACGACAGATCGAAATGGGGATCCTTTGCAGCCTTGCGGTAATCTCCCAGCGTTTTAAGCCCCTGTGCTTTTTTCGAGAGCGGTTCTCGTTGTATCTGTCCGCCTTTTTCCTGCGTTTTATGTTTTTCAAGCTGAACAAGAGCTTCGGTATGGATTACATATACTACATTATGAAAATTTTCTGCTGCTTTTTTGAAATCTTCGATTGGTTTTACAGGCAAAGAATTGGACCATTTGGTTCTATCAATATTACATTTATTTGCTATAGATAAAAACTTTTCATAACTGGTCTTGAACTCTTCTCTTAAATTAGGTAATCGTAAGATTAAAACGGCTTCAACTCTTTCGCAAGATAGCTCGATTGGTTTAATTCGATATGTAAATGCAAGCCCTGTATTTTTATACCATTCAGCAATTTCGTTATCGATTTTTTCCTCAACTAATCTTTCAAGATGCCTTCCTACGTAAGCGGTTTCTCTGGCAAGCCAAGCTATTTGAGAAATTTCAACTTCATTGGCTTTGGGATTTTCATTGATGTATTTATCGTATTCAGTGGGTGGTTTAATATCACCAAATATAATTTTAAGTCTGATACTATCTTCAAAGAGGTTAAATGCTGGATGTTGCAATATATCGTTGCGTATTTCTTCGACTTCTTTATCTGTGAGTGGTTCCGATTCTTTATTTGAGAGTGGTTCTCGTTGTATCTTTTCGGTTTTTCCCCGCGGTTTATTCTTCCGCTTTCTTTCTTCTATGTCTCTCTCCACAATCCGGAGGGCTTCCTCAATCAAAGGATTATATCTCGGTTCGTACCACATACGTTTCCAGAAAAGCACATCGACTATTGTGCCCTCCTTGCGCAACTCCGGGCAAATATACTGGCTTTTGTCCCCTTCATGCCAAGTGAGTCCATCGTGGAGAACTCCCAGCAAAACCCGATGGTCATTAATGGAGAGGGCTGCGGGTTTTATTCGCAAAATGAATTTTTCTAAGGGACTTTCTGGCCACTCTAAAGTCTCAGTTTTCGGTTCCTTTGGACGTCCCTGTGTTCCGGGTGCGGGCCAATTAACTAATTCATCGCCCTCATGTGTCTTTTCCCACTGTTTTTGCCATTGCTTACTCTCTCGGATCCAATCTTTACCTTGTTTTGTTTCCCGGAATTTTTTCGTTTGGCTTCTTATCTGCTGATTCTTCCGTTTGAATTTCCGCCAAAGACTTTCAATGTCGTTCATATCCCCAGCAAACAGAATCTCGACTTTCGGATCGGTTATCCAGGATGCAATCTTATCCCGACTTTCTCTCACAAATTGCTGGTAGTGGTTGGTATCCATTTCACCTGTCCTTATTCCGGGCCGGCACAAGCAGGGTAACGGACAGGTGCGCATCACCCCGTTTGTGTCGCTTGGCTGTGATCAGCAGCCGTCCCGAAGTTTATTATATTACTGCCGATTATCCCGAGAATCCGCTGCAGTTCAACAGAAAAGGACAATTTCTTTCGGAGGGATTTTGATGACCCGCTCTGTCGCCCAATATTGATACACCATCTTGCCCAGGAGCGACGATCTCGATCTCCTGAGTCTAATTGGTATCATCAAGTCCACTTCGTGGCTCCACGGGCGTACGGCTAAATACTCTTTCCGATCGATACGTAAAAATCACCTTTTCGCGTCCGTTCAACACAGTCATTGACTACTTTCTTCGTACCTGTGCTGAAGTTTTGACTGTATCCGTTTTTTCCTGTAGGCTTTTAACTTCACCCAACAACCAAGGCAAATAACACCGCCGCCCATTATCACGACTCTTTCAGGTAAACCCAGCAAGTAGCCAGCGGTGATTAAGCCGCCGCCAACGATTACCAGAGTTCCGTACGCAAGGAGAGTGCTTCTCAAAAAATAAACGGGGCTTTCTTCTTTAGCTGTGGCCAGAATTTCCATGCCTTTTTCAGTAATCGTCCCTCTGGTCCACCATCTTCGGCATTTGTTCCTGCGATGAGTGTACGCTGTAGTGCCATCCGAATCAAGCCCATAGTTCGGTATGGCCCCGGCTGAGATTGTCTATTTGAGAGGATTTTCCAGCCGGAAAACACGGCCTATACGTAACCGACTTGAAGAATTGACCAGAAACAGGCAAAAACTCAAGGTTTGCAATGGTTGAGGGGACCGTTGCAGTTTTACAGGTTTCTTTGTCAATCTCACCACCCCGTTCAAGGCAATTGCTGTGCCAGCGCTCTCAATGCGGCCAACTCCTGCTCAAGTTGAGTTATGCGTTGCAGTATCTGCTGCCTTAGTGAAATCGGGGGAGTGGTCCCTACTATCTCAAAATCTGCCACCACCGGTAGATGGTCACTTGCGTTTGCCAGGGCATTCAAGACATTGGTTGAAGCTCCGGTTCCTGTGGTGATTGCGCCATCCAGTATATGCGTACCATTGTTCCCGAACGCCCGGAACGAATTGGCAACGTAGTCTATTCCATTACCATCGCTGAACTCGCCAGATATGAACTCGAAATCGAACCGGTCATCCATTGCAGTTCCGGGATTCTGTGAGTGCAGATTTATGAAGGCAGCATTGTCTCGCCATCCTCCGGGTGCGTTCGCTGGATCAAAGGCTTGGCCGTTACCGGCAGCAAGTAGGTTTGTCCAGGCGCCTTCTGAGCTTCCTGTTAGATTGAAATCGCCGGCATAAATAATGTGAGCGCCTTGACCGAGTGCGTCTGCATCATTACGCAGGCTGGTGGCCTCGGTAGCTCGCAGGGCGATGTCAGACGTCGTATCCCCAGACTTCAGGTGTATCGCATAAACATAGAATTGCTCATTGGCAGCTGTACTCCCGGCCGGACGGAATTGGGCTCGCAAAATCGGATGAGTCCCAATGGTCGTCAAGTCGGCAGCGTTTCCCACTAAAGTTACGGTGCTGCTATCATAGATCACACCTGTTCTGTCTCCGCTCACTTGGGATGAGAGATCATGAGTATACGTGTTCACATTGTAGAGGTTGTTTAGGATCGTGGTCAGGCTGGTTGCTGAGCTGGGGTCCATCTCTGACATAACGAGAATGTCTAAGCGTTTGGCAATCCCATTGACGGACTCATTTCCAATGGCCTGAAAGACCGTGCGAAACTGATCCTCCTGCGTTGTGTTGTTCGGGCGATTGGCACAATTGTACGCTACTACACGGATAGCAGCGCCCGCAGTCGACACGTACACCAGACAGATAAGCCCGATACTGATTGACCATAGCATCTTTTTCATGGTTCGCTCCTTTCACTAATTCCCCCACGTTAAATTGGATTATGTGAGAACACATTTCTTCCATACTATACGGATATTCTGAGCCGCCAAATGCTGATGCTTTCGTCAAAGGATTTCTGCTTTTGATGGATATTTAATACCCAAATCCAAATATGTCAAGTGTGGAAAATACATATATTTAGAAAAATGCCCCTGTCGGAAGAAGGGAAAGTAGTCACGACAGAGGCTAAGATAGTGAACACTACAATTACCTTAACAGATTTGTGCAAAAGCTGTCTATTGTGGTGACTACGTAATTTTAAAGAAAAATCCCAATTCACAAAGGCTCTTTTGTTGTTTAATGGTGTTTTAGAGGGGGTTTTTAGGCCAGACTGAAAAAAAAGTGAAATATTTTGAAAAAATAGTAAAAAGACTATCAATATTTTGGCTTGAGAAACGCTGTATTTAATAAGTGCTGGGAGTTTGTGAGTTATTGGGATGGTTGTCTTGGAGAATTTGGTTGATTGTCGGTGTATGGAGTGTTAGTCTCAAGGTTTCCGGCGGCGTTCATCACGGAGAGATATTCTTAGGAAATGGCAAGATGGCGGAAAGAACTGCCAATTAGAAGGACTTTTGGAGAATGAAATTGGATCAACTCAAACCTGATCACATCGTAACAGGCTCTCTTCTCCCAGAGCCTGTTAAGGTCATCGCCTTAGTTCCAATGGGGGATTCCATCAAACTTATTGGCGAGGGGATGCGTTCGGGCAAGGTTCACCAACCAATTCTCACTGCTGAGCAAATTGCGGAGCTGAAAATATCTCCCGAAACGGAACCTTTCGACGGCGATGCTGCAAAGTTTCGTCTGGGGGTCGAGGCAATGCGCCTCGGTTTGGCCTACGAATACGATCCGTACTTCAGTCTTTCGATTGCTCGTGTTGATCCATTACCACACCAACTTGAAGCAGTGTACGACTACTTTCTGAGGCTACCACGAATCCGTTTTCTATTGGCGGATGATCCCGGTGCCGGCAAAACCATCATGGCGGGGCTGCTCATCAAAGAACTCAAGGTCCGTGGATTGATTCAGCGCATTCTGATCGTAACACCTGCCAACCTTTCCTTTCAATGGCAACGAGAACTCAAAGAGAAATTCAGGGAAAATTTCCAAGTTATTCGCAGTGATGTGCTCAGGTCCACTTATGGGGCCAATCCCTGGCAGGACATTAACCAAGTTATTACATCCATATCCTGGGTATCCAGAATTGAAGATGCCAAAGAGAGCCTTATGCGGAGCAGTTGGGACCTGATCATAGTTGATGAAGCACACAAGATGAGCGCATACAGCGAAGAAAAGAAGACGCTGGCGTACCGACTTGGCGAATCGTTGTCAGAGATGACCGACCACTATCTCCTTATGACGGCCACACCTCACAAGGGCGACCCAGAGAACTTCAGTCTCTTCCTTAGATTGCTTGATCGGGATGTCTATGGGGACGTCAAGAGTCTGGAACTCGCTATGGAAGAACGCGCAGCTCCATTTTATCTCCGTCGCGTAAAAGAAGCCCTTGTTACTTTTCCAGACCCAGACACAGGAGAGGTCAAAAGCCTATTTACGAAGAGAATTGTTCATACTGTCGGTTTCCAGATCGATGACGATGAACTCGACTTTTACGACAATCTGACCCATTACGTGGAAGACCAATCTATCAAAGCATCTCAGGATGATTCGGCAAGGGGCCGGGCACTTGGCTTTACCATGGCCATGCTTCAGCGTCGTTTTGCATCCAGCATTTATGCAGTCCGCCGCACAATGGAGCGGATGAAGGCCAAGCGAGAGAAGATTCTGGAGAATCCCGAGGCGTACCGGCAGGAGCAGATCAACAAGAAGGTCCCGGATGATTTCGACGAGCTGCCTGATGAGGAACAGCAGGAGATTCTGGCCAATCTGGAAGACGTAGTAGCCTCTATCAATCCCGAAGATCTACGAGAGGAAATCATTGAACTGGGCAAGTTGGTGGATCAAGCTCGCTCGTTAGAAAAAAGGGAAGTCGAAACCAAGCTCAATAAGCTCAGAGACGTGATCACCGAGGGCGGGGTATTTCAGGATGAAAAGATGAAACTCCTGCTCTTCACTGAGCACAAGGATACCTTGGACTATCTGGCCGGCGATGGTAGAGACGGTCGCCCCTTGGGCAAGCTGCGTGAGTGGGGCCTCAACGTTACTCAGATCCACGGCAGCATGAAAATCGGTGACCGGGACAAGCCAGGCACGCGCATCTACGCCGAGCGGGAGTTCAAGGAGGATTGTCAGGTGTTGGTGGCTACCGAAGCCGCGGGCGAGGGCATTAACCTACAATTCTGCTGGTATATGATCAACTATGACATTCCCTGGAATCCCAATCGCCTTGAGCAGCGCATGGGGCGAATCCACCGTTACGGCCAGGAGAAGGATTGCCTGATAACCAACTTCGTCAGCACAAACACCCGGGAAGGCCGCGTGCTGGAGAAACTCTTTGAGCGCATCAGTCAGATTGAGGATGATCTTGATCCGAACCGCACAGGCAAGGTATTCAACGTGCTGGGCGACATCTTCCCGGCTAACCAACTGGAGCGTATGTTGCGCGATATGTATGCTCGCAACCTAACCGAGGCCGTGATAAAGGACCGCATCGTCGAGCAGGTGGATACCGAGCGATTGAAACACATCACCGAGTCTACCCTTGAGGGTCTGGCCAAGCGCGAATTGAACCTGTCCGCAATTGTAGGCAAGTCCGAGGAGGCCAAGGAGCGGCGACTTGTGCCTGAAGTGATTGAGGACTTCTTCGTCCAGGCTTCACCTCTGGCCGGTGTCTCACCAATACCGGATCGAAAACAGGAGCATGTCTACCGGGTGGGACGTTTGCCGCGAGTACTCATGCCTTATGGTGAGCAACTCGAACCAAGGTTCGGCAAACTTGGCCGTGAGTACAAGGAGATTGTATTCGATAAAGAACTACTCTCCGCGGACCCGACTTTGGAATGGGTCACACCGGGACATCCGCTATTCGAGAGTGTGCGTGCAATGGTACAGGACAAGGTCGAGACCGACTTGCAGCGGGGCGCTGTCTTCTATGACTTGCACCGCTCTATGGCCGCCTTGCTCAACGTCTTCTCCGGCGAGATACGAGATGGTCGTGGTCATGTCCTTCACAAGCGTTTGTTCGTGACACAGAGCACCCAGGATGGAAGCATCACCGTTCGTCAGCCCACCATATTTCTCGATCTCTCCATTGCTCCCAAGGGAACAAAAGTACCCGACAGTTCCGGCCTTCCTGGAAGAGATCATGTCGAAACAATTCTCTACCAACAGGCGCTCATGCCGATTCTCGAAGAGGAACGGGCCCAGCGTGAGAAGGAAGTGAAGACAATATCCAAACACATGGAAATAAGCCTGAACGCCATCATCGACCGTGCCCAGATACAGTTGGGTGAACTGGTGAACCAGAAGGAATCTGGCTCAAAAGAGGCCGGTCTGGACGGCCGAATCAAGATGCTGGACGACAAGCTGGACGAATTGAACAACCGCCTGGAGCGGCGCAGAAGTGATTTGGAGAAAGAGCAGCAGTGTACGATCAGTAATATCCAGCATCTGGGAAGCGCCTGGGTCCTGCCGCATCCGGACCGGGAGACTCCTGAAGTCAAAAAGATGGTTCGTGATCCGGAAATCGAAAAGATCGCCGTTGAGGCAGCTATCAGGTACGAAGAGTCCCGTGGTTGGAAAGTGCAGAGTGTGGAACAGGAGAACCGTGGATTCGACCTGATCTCACGCAGATTGCATCCGGAGGATCCGAACACGGCGATTGAAGTTCGATTCATCGAAGTGAAGGGGCGTTCCCATGTCGGGGAAGTGGCCCTTACCACCAATGAGTACAAGACTGCGGAACGGCTCAAGAAGGACTATTGGCTTTATGTGGTGTTCAACTGTGCAACAGAGCCTGAAATTCACCTTGTCCAGAACCCGGTCAGACTTGAGTGGAAGCCGCTGGTGAAGGTGGAGCATTACCATGTTGGCGCAAATAAGATAATATCTAACGAAGAAAGATAGCAATGCAAGGCCAAAATCGAAGTGTAACCATAGCAAATGACCGAACGATTATTGACCTAATTAATGGAGCTCAAAACCGCTTAATTGTTGTTGCCCCTGCTCTCAATGAGCCAATTGCGAAAGCACTATGCAAGCGTTGGAGGGCACTAGGTGAATCCAAAGTTAACGTTATTCTAGATGTGGATCCTGAAGTTTATCGCTTGGGCTATGGTGATGTAGAGTCATTGGTCATACTTGAAGAAATGGCAAGAAATCTGGGAACCATGCTTAATCGTCAAAAAGGCTTACGTATTGGTCTCATTATAGCTGATGAAAAAACCATGATTTATGCACCAACTCCTCGGCTCATTGAGGCAGGCCCGTCACTTATCGATAAACCAAATGCGATTTTTTTGGATAGTGCCCCGTCGAGGACATTGGAAGAACTTGGTCAGAGTGAAGTAGGAGTAAAAAAACAGACTGTGGGCTTGGACAAAGCTACTATTGCTGAAATAAGAGAGGTTAGAAAGATCCTGGAGGAAAACCCGCCTCAGAAATTCGACATAGCTCGCAAAGTTCGCGTGTTCAACGCTGCATTTGAGTTTGTAGAGTTTGAATTGCTTGGGACATCCATCGACCGAAAGACAGTTCCAATACCCAAGCACCTTTCAGGCGTTGCAGACATGAAAACGAGAGAGCAGCTTCGTACGTCCTTTACTATTCTCCCACCGGACCACAAACTGTCAGGTACACATCTAGAAAAAGACAAATCACTCATAGCAAAGAAGTATTTGCGGCGGATTACAGGCTATGGAAACGTAGTACTGCGGTCGCGGAAGTTAGATTTTGAACGTGAGGTTGAGTTGCTGAAGGATGCCGTCGACAGGTTTGCGGAAGAAGTGCGGACCAAACTTCAGACAGCAATGGATAAGAACCGCGAGAACTTATTCAGGTCTATGTTACCTCTTGTCAAACGTTCTGTGCCAAAAGACTGGCTGAAATCTAATGGTTCTAAACCTGATGTTGATACGCTTAAACAGTTTCTTGACGATGACCTTAGGCGGGCTTTTGGCACGGCGGACAAGCTGATAAAGAACATGAAAGTCCGGCTAGTATTCAAAGGTGTTACCTTCGAATCACTGACAAATGAAGATTTCATAAAGATTGCAAGAGAATCTATTCCAGAACTCAGCAAAATATATGATGAATTTGATGCCGCCAAAGCGGAGGATTTGGACAACCAGAAAGACAATGGCGAACAGGACTTGTTTGATTTATGAACTATCCAAAAAGATTAATTGAAGTTGATTTGCCGATTAAGCGGATTTCTGCGCATGCGCGGCGAGAGAAGTCCATTCGGCATGGGCACATCTCCACACTTCATATCTGGTGGGCTCGGCGGCCTCTGGCGGCTTGTAGAGCAGTGATTTGTGCGTCGCTCTGGCCTGATCCGGCGGATGATCTGTGTCCGGATATGTTCCGCAAGGTTGCCCGTGAGCAGATGACAAAGTGGGCAAAAAATCATCTTAGCTTGCTCAGCGAAGAGAGCTTTTCCCGTTTTGTGGCCATCTCCAAGGATGAGCGAAAACTGAATGATCTGGTCGAGTTGCGTGCTGCCTTGCTGGATTTCATTGCCGATTTCTCCAATTGGGACAACTCTACGGTTCCTGAGTACTTGGAAACAAGCCGTCTGCTAACCAAGGTAGCTCATGAATCCTTAGGAGGCGAGCCAGGCTCACGCCCGCTGGTGGTAGATCCTTTCGCCGGTGGCGGTGCTATTCCGCTGGAGGCCCTACGAGTTGGTGCGGATGCGTTTGCAAGTGATCTGAACTCAGTAGCAGTTTTACTCAACAAGGTAGTTTTAGAATACATACCTAAATACGGGAAAAAACTTGCCGTTGAGATTAGCAAGTGGGGCGAATGGATCAAAAAGGAAGCGGAAAAAGAACTTGCAACTTTCTATCCGAAATCTCCAGACGGTGCAATTCCAATCGCTTATTTGTGGGCGCGAACCATTAAGTGTGAAGGACCGGGTTGTGGGGCAGATATACCTTTAATGCGGAGTTTGTG
>Ga0307379_10001697_pt1 | contig 34073 bp, 23 predicted proteins | sample UN2MG_FD_202237 | JGI IMG/M metagenome (GOLD analysis project Ga0307379, IMG submission 202237) | Soil microbial communities from Risofladan, Vaasa, Finland - UN-2 | ecosystem: Environmental > Terrestrial > Soil > Coastal area > Acid sulfate soil | place: Finland: Risofladan, Vaasa | collected...
ATCCGTTGGAGGCGTTCCTGTCAAATAAAAGTCGCCCGGGCTGTCGGATGCCGCTTTGGAGTGCGTGTGGCAAGCCGCGCGCACTCCAAAGCGCGTTGCGCCGTAATTCATCTGTTCCGCAGGTTGCACCTACGGCTACTCATGTTCCCACCCCTCGCGGGGTTGCGCGAACAATGCTATACTGCGGGCGGATCGGATTTGGAATAGAGGGGGTGAAGGCGATGGGGGAGAGAGTGGCGGTGATCGGCGGGGGCGTGGCGGGGCTGACCGCGGCTTATTTGCTGCGCGACAAATATGAGGTCACGCTGTTCGAGAAGGATGGCAGGCTGGGGGGTAATGCTCATACCATCAGCACGAGCGACGGGCTGTCGTTCGACATCGCGGCGGCGGTGTTCGGGAAGAACAGCTATGCGAATTTCCACCGGCTGCTGAAGGAGCTTAACGTCGAGACGTGCAGCTTCAACGGCGGGGGCGTGACCTGGCGCAACCTTGACAGCAAGGAGACCGATGGCATCGCCTGGACCTGGCGCGGGCTTAAGGCGCAGCGGTTTGCCATGTTCTCGCCGGGGACGTTTTACGCGATCCTCCGTAGCTTCGTGAACATGCACCGGGGCAAGCGGTATTTTGAGGAGGGCAAGCTCGAGGGGCTCAGCATGAGGGAGGCGCTGAAGCTCCTGCCGCCGTTCGACCGCGACGCGCTGCGGCTGCATTTGTTCGTTCTGTGCCTGGTGTCCTCGATGTATTACGAGGACGTGATGGAGGGGCCGGCGTCGTACTTTTTCGGCAAGATGATCGCGCACCGGGACTTTTTCCTGAACCCGGTGTTCGGACTGTTCCAGGCGGCCGGCAACACGAAGAGCTACGTGGATGCGCTGGCGTCAAAGTCCGGGGCCAAGGTCATGATGAATTCCCGGATCAAGAGCGTGGCGCGGCCGGAGACGGGGCCGGTGCTGAAGATGGATGACGGGAGCGGGGAGCGGTTCGGCAAGGTCATTTTCGCCTGCAACGCGGACCAGGCGCTCCGATTGCTGGAGCAGCCGACAACGGACGAGAGGCGGCTCCTGGGCGCGTGGAAGTACCAGGACGGACCCATCGTGGTCCACAAGGACCGGTCGTCGTTCCCGGAGCAGGAGCGCTACTGCCTGTTCACGTTCCTCTACACCGAGCGCGACGGCAAGACCCACACCTCGGTCAACGGCCACATCCGCAACCTCAAAAGCGTGCCCGACGACTGCCCCTACATCAGCTCGCAACACCCCAACTTCCCCATCGCGGACAACCTCATCGAGTACAGAAAAGTCTTCCGCACCCCCATCTACGACCGCGCCTCCGCCGCCGCCATCAAGGAGCTGCCGTCATTGAACGGAAAGCTCAACACCTTTTACTGCGGCTCCCACTTCGGCTTCGGCCTGCACGAGGACTGCGTCAACTCGGCGGCGGCGGTGGCGAAGATGCTGGGGGCGGAGTGGAAATAGAAATGGAGAGGCGTTTTCATAACCCCGACAAGAAAATTTAACAAGGATATTCAGGATGTTCAGGATTAAGAAAACCGGAAATCATCCTGGAACTCCTGAATATCCTTGTTAATAGAGCCTCTTGCAAAATGTAGCGCCGCCATCTTGGCGGCAAAAACAGGCACCAGTAATATTAGGGGGTTACGTTGCCGGCAAGATGCCGGCGCTACCCCCCGGAATCTTTTTGCAAGAGGCTCAATAATCTTTTCATCCGAGATGGTTGTTCTGGTTATGAAACCAGTTCGAGCAAAGGAGGAGAGACGGATGCGGTACATGAACGTGGTGCTGGCGGCGGTGCTGGCGAGCGTGATTTCGTGGTGGCCGCAGACGCTGGTGGTGCCGGAATTTTTCACGAAGCCGAAGCTCGGGCCGCACGGCGCGGAGGTGAAGGTCGAGGTCCGGCTCGATCCGTTTGAACTGAAGATCACGGGCGACGGAAGAGCGGAGCCGCTGGACTTGAACCGCATCCGCTTCACGAGCCGGTCCGGGAACATCGCGATCAAGCTCGTGCCCGGCGAGGCCATTTACGGTCTCACCGAGCGGATCGTGTCGCGGCGCGGTCCGTCGGAGAGCCACGTGGAGGCCGTGGGCGGATTGGACCGCCGCGGCGAGCTCGTGACCATGTGGATCCTGCCGAGCGAGGCCGTGTACTCTCCGTTTTATATTTCGTCCGGCGGCTACGGCATGGTTGTGGAGGGCATGTGGCCGGGCATGTACGATCTCGGGAAGACGGAGCAGGACGTGCTGCGCGTGGGCTGGGAGACGGGGCCGGAGGGCTTCTCGTGCGTTTTCCTGAAGGGGCCGTCGTACCCGGAGGTGTTGGACCGGTACACGGAGCTGACCGGGCGTCCGATCCTTCCGCCGAAGTGGGCGTTCATGCCGTGGAAGTGGCGGGACGAGCACGCGGCGGGCGTGTTCGACACGCTGGACGGTGTGACGGTTAACGCGGAGGTTGCCGAGGACATCAAGATGTACGAGAAGCTGGGTTTCCCCAAGGGGGTTTACCTGATTGACCGGCCGTGGACGGAGGGCGAGTACGGGTGGGGCAATCTGAATTGGGACCCGGACCGTTTCCCCAACGGCGACGCCATGATCCAGAAGATGCACGAGCGGGGCTGGCGGGTGATCACCTGGGGCTCGCCGTGGGCGCTGGGCAAGAAGGAGTGGGAGTTCGGGTACCAGGCGCGGGAGCAGGGCTACATCATGGGCGACCGGTGCATTGATTACACGAACCCGGCGGCCAGGGAGTGGCATTTCAAGTTGCTGGAGGGCTTTATGAGGAGCGCGGACACCGACGGCTGGAAGCTGGACCGCTCGGACGAGTACAACCCCTCGGGCAAGGACGACATCTGGCACGACGGCCGGTCCGGGTTCGAGCTCCACAACGACTACCCGCGGCTGTACGTGAAGCTCTATCACGACGTGGCGCGGGCGGTGCGCGGCGACGACTTCATCATCAAGTCGCGTCCGGCCTATACCGGGACCACGCAGTGGAGCATCGTGTACGGCGGCGACATCCCCGGCGCGATCTATCAGGGCGCGATCGCGACGGACAAGGGGCTCCGGAGCGCCATCATCGCGCTGCAGCGCACGGCCTGCATGGGGTATCCGGTATGGGGCTCGGACACCGGCGGGTACGCGCGCTTCAAGAAGCGGGAGCTGTTCGCGCGCTGGCTCGCCTTCTCCGCCTTCTGCCCGCTCATGGAAATCGGAGGCGTCGAGTCGCACGAGCCGTGGAAGATGCCGACCCAGCCCGCGTACGACGAGGAGATGATCAATATCTATTACCGCTACACCTGGCTCCACGCCCGGCTCGTGGATTACACCTATGCCCTGGAACAGCGCGCGCACGAGACCGGGAACCCCATCGTGCACCCGCTGGTGTTCGACTGGCCGGACGATCCTCAGGTCAAGAACCTGTGGAACGAGTACATGTACGGCCCGGCTCTTTTAGTGGCGCCGGTGTGGGAGGACGGGAAAAAGGAGCGGGAGGTGTATCTGCCCCGGGGCGAGTGGATGAGCCTGTGGGACCGCTCGAAAAAATACACGGGACCCACGACCATCAGCGAGCCAGCGCCGCTCGACATCATTCCGGTCTATATCAAGGCCGACGCGTCGGACCTGTTGCCCGCTGATCTGATTTCGGGATTGTAAAGGAGACGATATGAACAGGACACTGACTGGCGCAATGGTAATGGCCCTCCTGGTTTTAGCGGCGCTCGATCTGGGCGCCGAGACCGCGGCGGTCAAGGGCGCGGGAGTGGCGTTCGAGGAGGTGAAGCTGGCGAAGAAGACGGGGTCGTGCAAAAAGGACGCGGTGGGCGACTGCGCGACCATTTCCGTGAAGTACCCGCGGATCACCCAGGCTCCGTCGGACGAGGCGCGGGAGGCGATGAACGCGGCGATTCTGAAAGTGGTGTTGCAGCCGGCGCAGGGTGAAGGGCCGGCTCCGAAGCGCGTGGAGCAGATTATGGACCGGTTCCTGGCCGAGTACATCAACTCGCGCGACCCGGAGTTTGACACGGCCTGGGAGGAGGAGTTGGAGGTCGGCGTTCAGTACAACGGCCCGCGCGTGGTCTGCCTGGGCTTCTCGCATTATGCTTACACCGGCGGCGCACACCCCAGTTCCAATCTCAACTACTTGAACCTGGAGACCGCGACCGGCAAGACGCTCGCGCTCTCCGACATCATGAAACCGGGCTATGAAAAGCAGCTCACGGCCATCGCGGAAAAGCAGTTCCGCAAGGACAAGGGCCTCGCCCCCGGCGCGAGCCTGGCCGACGCCGGCTACAATTTCGACGGCGACAAGTTCAAGCTCAACGATAATTTCGCGGTGCTGAAGGACGGGCTGCACTTCTACTACAACTTTTACGAAATCGCCTCCTACGCGGAAGGCCCGATCGAGATCGTCATCAAGTGGAGCGAGATCAAGGGCCTGCTCAAGAAGGGCGGGCCGGTGAAGCTGCCGCTGAAGTGAGGAGATACTTGGGGCTGAGGGCTTGAGGCTTGAGGCCTGGGGCTTAAGAAAGGATGGGCAGGCGCCGAGATCCGGACTCAAGCCTCAGGCCCCAAGCCTCAAGCCTTTTGGAATAGGTCGCCCGCTGGAAGCGGCCTCCCACCTTTAGGGACTCACTGGTTCATGGATGACAGGAACTCGTCGTTGGACTTGGTGGCCCCGATCTTGTCGAGGAGGAACTCCATGGCGTCAATGGTGTTGAGGGGCGCCAGGACCTTTCGGAGCAGCCACACGCGCTGGCGGGTGGACTCGGAGACCAGGAGATCCTCGCGGCGGGTGGCGGAGCGGTTGATGTCAATGGCCGGGAAGATGCGCTTTTCCATGAGGCGGCGGTCGAGCTGGATCTCGCAGTTGCCGGTGCCCTTGAACTCCTCGAAGATGACCTCGTCCATTCTCGAGCCGGTGTCCACGAGCGCGGTGGCGATGATGGTCAAGCTCCCTCCGTCCTCGATGTTGCGGGCGGCGCCGAAGAATCGCTTGGGCCGCTGCAGCGCGGCCGCGTCCACTCCGCCGGTCAAGATCTTGCCGGAAGGCGGAAGCACGTTGTTGTAGGCGCGGGCGAGCCGGGTGATCGAGTCGAGCAGGATGACCACGTTCCTCTTGTGCTCGACCAGGCGCTTGGCCTTCTCCACGACCATTTCCGAGACCTGGACGTGGCGCGTGGGCGGCTCGTCGAAGGTTGACGACACAACCTCGCCCTTGACCGAGCGCTGCATGTCCGTGACTTCCTCCGGCCGCTCGTCAATCAGCAGCACGATCAGGTACAGGTCCGGGTGGTTCTCCATGAGCGCGTTGGCGATCTTCTGGAGCATCACGGTCTTGCCGGAGTAGGGCGGCGCCACGATCAGCGCGCGCTGGCCCATGCCGATGGGAGCGATCAGGTCGAGGATCCGGGTCGTGTATTCATCGTGCTTGTGCTCCATGTTCAGCCACTCGTCCGGATACAGCGGCGTCAGGTTGTCAAAGAGGATCTTGTCCTTGGTGACCTCCGGGTCCTCGTAGTTCACGGCCTCCACCTTGAGCAGCGCGAAGTAGCGCTCGGAGTCCTTGGGCGGACGGATCTGGCCGGAGACCGTGTCGCCGGTGCGCAAGGAAAAGCGGCGGATCTGGCTCGGCGACACGTAGATGTCGTCGGGTCCGGGCAGGTAGTTGTAGGTGGGCGAGCGCAGGAACCCGAAGCCGTCGGGCAGGATTTCGAGCACGCCCTCGCCGTAGATCAGGCCGTTCCTTTCGGCTCGGCGCTGGAGGATGGCGAAGATGAGGTCGGCCTTCCTCATGCCGGCGGCGCCCTCCACGTTGATGTCCTTGGCGAAGCGCAGGAGCTCGGAAATTTTCTTGAGCTTGAGCTCCTTCAGGTTCAGATCCGAGACGTCCCTGGGCTTTTCCGGGGCCTTTTCCGGGGCGGGGGCGGGAGCGGAGGATTCGGCCGGGGTCTCTTCAGCCTTGGCCTCCTCCGGCTTCTGCTCTTCGGTTTCCGCTTTCGCGCTCTTGCTGTTGGTTTTCTTTTCTTCCGAGTTCACTTTGCTTCCACGTGGCATAACTGTCTCCTTGCATGATTAAAGATAATGATAAAACACCCCCCGAGCCGGCCAGGGCCCGGGGAACACTTAAATAATGTGCGAGAGCGATAATGACAAGAGCTTCACGGTATTGTTGGGATTTTTCCCTCTGGAAATTTTCAGAGATACCTGGACGAGTTGAAAGTCTCTGAATTGTCCGAACCCACGTCTTCAACCGCCAGTCCTTCCAAGATCTAACCTGGAACGCAAACAAGAATAGTATGGGAATCAATCTGAAAATGGCCTGGAGGATTGTCCATTAATCTAGGCAACTTCTTTTCATTTGTCAAGTCCTTTTTTCGGCGCTGTTTCCGGCGGCGTTCCCTGGAAGTAAAAAGGGCGGTTTCCGGCGGCTTTGCGGCGTCTCACCATCGCTCCGGCGCTTTAAACCAGCGCAGACGGCAGCGCCGGTAAGAATCGCGCATGGCGGCGGCCGCGGCGGGGGACAGACCAAGGAGTCCGGCCACGGTCTCCAGGATGCGTCTCGATTCCTCGGGCCCGGGCGAGCGGTCGAGGATGAGCTGGTCGAGGCGGCTGACGTAGAAGCGCATCAGGAGGTCCTCGCGGCCCGGGTCGTAAAGCATGGTGTCGGGCCGGTACTGGCGCCAGGTGATCCCCATGCGGTGGAGGATGCGGAGCACGCGGCCCAGGTCGGACGCGAATTCGACGGCCTCTCCTCTCTCGCCGGCCTGCTCTGCTCCCTTTTTCCAGGTGATCAGGGGCGGGTCCTCGCACAGGAGCAGGCCCCAGGGGCCGGAGGAAGGGCGGATGGCCGCGCGAGCGGGCACAAAGGGAACGCGCCGGCTGTAAAGATAGGGCGAGTGGCCGAGCGCGGTCCGCGCGTCGCACCAGACGCCCTTGAGCCGGAAGCTCAGGCCGGGGGTCTGGGGCTCCCACGAGCAGACCAGGCCGTCGGTGCGGGACCGTTCCATGCACGCCACCGCGGCTTCGAGGAATTCCCGGTGCAGCGTAAGGTACGAGCTGACCAGGCAGCCCCGGATGCGGTACTGCCGGTAGCTGGAGTTTTTCGTCTCGGCCCAGATCCTGTCTTCCCGCGCGCGCTTGCGGAAATTGATCTCGGAGAGAAGCGCGATCCCGGCGGCGGTCTTATGGAGCTCGTCCGCGGCGAGTCCGGCGTTTCTGAAGTAGCGGCGGAGGAAGCGGAGCCGGTCGGCGGCGGAGCCGATGAATCCGAAGGTCTGGTCAATCTTGGCGAGGTTGGCGATGCGCTCGGATCGGCTTAATGCGCGGCGCTTGATGAGCGCGCGCTCCAGGTCCACCAGGCGCATGTCGCCACGCGGGCCCACCATGATGCTGTCGGGCTTGAAGTCGCGCTGGAGCACGCCCTGGTCGTGCATGAGCCGGATCAGGTCGGCGAAGGCTTCGATGAAGGCCCGCCGCGCGGCGTGGCCTTCCGTCCCGGCGTCGAAATTTTCCGTGAACCATTGGTCGAAGTCGCGGTAGCCCTCAAGGTTTTCCTGGACCAGGTAATCTTCCAGGAGCAGGCCCGCGACCCGCCGCTCGCCCATGGCCAGGTGCCGGGCGACCGGCAGGCCCAGGGCTTCCAGCCGTACGCCCATCTCCCATTCCTGGCGGGTGCGGGAGTTGCGGACCAGGTGCTTGAGCTGCTTCGTGAACCGAGGCTTTGAATAATGCTTGACGAACGCGGCGCGGCCGCCGCCCTTTTGCAGGGGCATGGTCCAGATGGTGCGCCGGCCGCCGGTCTCCTTGACCGCGCGCGCGCCCGGCCGGGACCTGGCCGAGGCAATTCTCTTCTCGATCCCCGCGGCCTTGTCCTTGAACTCGGAGCGCACGCGCCAGGTCCAGCGCCCGCTCCGGACCACCGCCACGTCATCGCTTCCGCGCGCCATGATCAGCGCTCCCCCGCGAGCGGCACGGCGCGGTCCGCGTGGGTCACGCGGCGGGCCGGAGCGCCGTTCTCATACACGATCTCGTAGCGCGGGTTTTGCAGGTATGGCTTCATGAGAGTCGGATACTCGCCCCAAGCGCCGCCGATCTTTTCATAGCGCTTGATGCGTCCGGTCTCGAAGAAGAGGGCCATGCATTTTTTGACCCGTTCTTTGGGGTCATCGGTGCCCCAGTATTCGGCGAGCCACTGGCTGCAGGTTTTCGGGCTGCCCGGGTTTTCCTGGCGGAACTTCCACCACAGGCTTAAGGTGGCGCGGCCGGCGATTTTTTCATCGGGCTTGAGGCCCTGCAGATGGTGGAAATAGACTCGGCGGTCATCGGGATTGGCCATGGGCCCTATGTGCATGACGCGGCGGTGGGCCTTGAGCACCAGGTTCTCGTAGTGCGGCGCCATCTGGTGCGTCCAGCGGCGGTTGCGGAAGAGGTAGCGCTCGAAGCAGAACTCGATGTCGTCGGGCGGCCCGTAAAAATAGTGGAGATGGTCGCCGAAGAGGTTGGGGCCGCCGATGCGGAACACGTCCGCGCGGTGGCGGTACTCGCCCCACAAGTCCTTGAGCTCCATGATCGAGAAGAGCTGGTCCGTGCGCGCGATGAAGTCGCCGTCCCATTTGAACACCCAGCTCTTGGTCGCCCGGCCGAACGAGAAGTTGTACAGGTCGCTGGTCTTCACCTTGACGCCGTCAATCTCCGGGAAGGTGAAAATTTTCAGCTTCTCGATGCCGTAGCCTTCTTTAAGCTCCCGGACCATCCGCAGCGAGCCGTCGCTCGATCCGTTGTCCACGAAAATGATCTCGTCCGCGAAGTCCAGGATGGAGAGGATCGAGAGCCGCACCCAGTCGGCCTCGTCCTTCACCCGCATCACGCAGCTTATGCCCTCTTCCCTGGGGGGCCTTTTCCAGAAGGTGAACATCAGTACAGACAAGATACATTATTCCAGGGCAAGATTAAAAGCGTACAAAAATCAAAGGCGTTATTTCGTCGTTCAAACGTCTTGGTTCAGAGAATTGGGAGACAGGATTAACGGGATTTACAGGATATTCGGAGTCCGCCTTTTCTTTTTCTCATCCTGTAAATCCTGTTAATCCTGTCTCTGAAAAATATTCATGAATCCAGGCGCCCCTTCACGGCGGAAGGAACATGCCAGCGGCTTCAGCCGCGATCCTTTAGCAGCGTCCTGATCCATCCTCCCCATAGCTTGGGCTCCCAGGGCGCGAGCGTGAGCGCCATTTTGTAAAAGCGCCCGGCGAGCTCCCTTTCCCCGAGCTGCATCATCCACCGGCCCTGGTCCGCGAACCAGGCGTAAGGATTCTTCATGTCCCACAAGCCGCGCAGGTTGAGAAGGGTGAGCGCCTCCGGCCGCCGGCGCAGGAAGCTGTCCAGGAGCGCCAGCGCTTTGCGATAGGCTTGGGCAAGCTCGGGTTGTTTCGGGGCGGAGAGAAGGAAAAGCCCGCGATGCATGTAGAGCACGACGTTGTCCCAATAGTATTTCTGGCGGAGGCGGCGGTAGGTGAGGTTCACGTCGCCCGGGCGCTCGCGGACCTCGGCGGTGATCTCGGGCAGGTGGTGGAACGGGAAATGCTCGGCGAGCCGGAGCCACATTTCCCAGTCCTCGGCCAACTCCAGCGACTCCATGAACCGGCCGACTTTCTCAAAACACGGCCACCGCGCCATCAGAAAAATGGTCAACGGATTGGTCTGGAAGAGCACGCCCGGCTTGTAAGCGTCGGCCCGGACGTCCCTCTTGGCCGCGGGCGCGTGCGTTCCATCCGGCCGGCGAGCATGGATCGCAACCCGGTAATCCGCGTACACCACCGGCGCCGCCCCCGGCTGGCTCAGATATGAAACCAGCGTGGCCAGATGGTGCGGGTACACAATATCATCATCATCCACCCCGGTCACGAACTCGCCATGCGCCATGCCAAAGGCCGCGTTATAGGCGCGCACGTGGCCCCCGTGCGGGAGCATGACGTAGCGGGCGCGGGCCAGGCCGCTCTCCCGGACGATCCGCTCACTCGCCGGATCGCCCCCGTCGTTGACCACGATGGTCTCGAAATCCGTGAAGGTCTGAGCCTTCAAGCTCGCCAGCGCCTCTCTCAGAAAATCGGGCCGCTTGTAGGTGCAGACGATCACGCTCACCTTGGGTCTCGAGCCAGTACCCTGATCCCCGTCCAGGTCTCGACGCTCCCACTTCGGGTCAAAGGCGGAGCTGAGCTCGTGGGCCTTTTCCAGATAGAGCCGGTTGAGCCGGACGGCAAACGGAACAGTATCGAAAGCGGGGAGTCTCTGGAAAGTTTCCACGCCGGCCTTCATGTCGCCGGCTTGATGCCGGGCCAGAGCCAGGTCGTTGATGAGCCAGGGATCGGCGCCGCTTGCGCCCAGAGGCTCAAGCAGGTCCGCGGCCTCGCCCCATCGGCCCTCCCTCATGGCCGTCAGCGCCCTATGATGCTCCGCCGCGCCGTCCGTCATCGGCCTTTCCCCTCCTCCGTCGCTTCCCGAGGTCCGGCGATCACCCGGTCTCTGGCACCGGCCCGGATCACCAGCCGGAAAAATCAAATCCCTGGATCGCCAACTCCAATTCCCTCCGAACCTCTCCTCCAGTCCGGAGAAATCAACGCCCCGGTCCCGAAGCGGCCGAAGCGTAGAAATAATGTACAGCAAGCCCGTAATCCCGTCAAGGCGGCCGATCATGAGCTTCCCGGACCGCGGTCATTGCGCTTTCTTCTCCCGGACGACTTCCTCATAAACCCGGATCAGGCGGTCGGTAAGCATGTCCTGGTTGAAATTGGCCGCGGCCCATTCCCGGGCCCGCCTTCCCATTGCCAGCCTCTCCTCCCGATGCTCCATTAAATACCTCACCCGCTCGACCAGGGCCTCGGGGCTGTGGGGCGGCACGAGAAATCCGGTCTCTTTGTCCTTGACCGCTTCTGGCAGACCGCCCACGTTGGTGGCCACCACGGGCAGCCCCGTGGCCTGGGCCTCGGCCGCGGCCAGTCCGAACGACTCGCTGACGCTGGGCATGAGGAAGAGGTCGGCGCGGGCCAGCTCCTCCCTGCACCCCTCGCGGTCTTTGGCGCCCGCCAGGACGACGTGGCCGTCGAGCCGCAGGTCCTTGATCGTCTGCTCGACCTCGCCGCGCATCTTGCCCCCGCCCACGATCCGGTAGGAGATGGTGACGCCTTTATCGAGAAGGGCACGCACCGCTTTTAGCGCATCGCCCAGGCCCTTGGTCCAGTCGAGGCGGCACACGGAGACAATGGCGCACGTGCCCTGCCCTCTCGCGCCGCGGTCAACGAAGCTGAAGAATTGCGCGTCCACCTCCGGGTAATGGATCGTGATCTTGTCGGCGGGAAAACCGAGCCGCACGGCCTGGTCGGCGAGGTATCGGGATGAGGCGAGGAAGCGCGCGGCCATCGTGAACAGGCCCTGATAACTCTCTTTGTGCTCCGCTCCCGCATAAGTGACGTCATGGCCCAGGAGCGATACGATGAGCGGCGCGCCGATCACCCGCGCGGCCCCGCCGTAACGCGCGGCCATGTAGCCGTAATGGGCGTGCACCACGTCAAAGGCGTCGCGGGTGAAGGGAAGCGACTTGATGAGGCGGAGCGCCCGGCCGGCTCCGTCCCCTGCCCCTTGCGCGGTCCCTTTCCAGGCGCGGGCGATCCGGGCCGGACTTGCCCCCGCGGCCTTGACCGCCCGGCTTACGTCGCGGCCCCGGACGCGGTCCCAGGCCGGGAGCTTGATGACGCGGGAAACATCCACGCGCGCGAGCAGGTCCGGGTGCGGGGCGCTGTCTTGCACCGCCTGCGAGAACACCGTTACCTGGTGGCCGCGGGCCGCCAGCTCCACGACCTTGCCCAGGATGAAGGTCTCGGACCGCTCGGGGAAAGACTCGGTGATGAACGCGATTCTCATGCCTCGTCTATTTTGCCACATTCCCGGCCTCAAGACTATCGCGTTAGATTATTGCATAATGGCCGGACTTGGCGTGGGAGCGCCCTTCCGGGAGCGATTTTAACGGTGCCTCGATCAGGCATCGCGCCCGGAAGGGCGCTCCCATGCCAAGTTCCATGTTAAGACCTGACTTTTGCGAAAAAGGTTGCGGATAACTTGACAAACGCCGCGAAAAGTACTACGTTACTATTGTTGATCGTCAGGATGGAACATTTTCGGCCTTTTGCTTTTTGGCTCAACCCGCCGAATTTTCCCGCCTTGATCCGATCTGTTGGTCCATATTGACAATTTCGGCAATCGGTTTTCGGTCCACATTGAAACAGGCATCTGAAAAGAAAGCGAGTTAGTCAGGCAAAGGCGCCGGAGCTTATCCGGCAATGGCATGGTTGATTGTTTGCAAAGGAGAAAAAGATGAGTGTCAATTTGTACGTTGGTAATCTGAGCTATTCCTCGACGGAGTCCTCGGTGCGGACGCAGTTCGAGCAGTTCGGTGAGGTCACCTCGGTGAACCTGATCGCCGACAAGGAAACCGGACGCCTTCGCGGTTTCGGCTTTGTCGAGATGGGGACCGACGAAGCGGCCAAGGCTGCCATCGCGGCCCTGGATGGCAAGGAGATGGACGGCCGCGCCATTAAGGTCAACCTGGCCAAGCCCAAGACCGATCGCCCCCGTACCGGCGGCGGCGGTGGTGGCGGTGGCGGCGGGCGCCGTGGCAGCGGCGGCGGCGGCGGGCGCTGGTAAGCCGGCTGCTGAAAAAGTTTATCTGTAATTTCCGATAAACAAATTAAAGAGGGGCGTGGAATTCCGCGCCCCTCTTTTTGCGCCCAAAAACGAAGATATATAACAAGGATTCACAGGATGTTCAGGATAACTTCTTTAAATTCCATCCTTTTAATCCTTAATATCCTTGTTTCTTCTGACCCCGCTTTTCATGGGGTGAGGATGAGGGTTGACTCCGCCGCTTCCATGATTTTTTCCGGCCGCATCTCGGCTCTCATGTATCGGCTGTTGTAGAAGAGGGTGTGCTGGTCGCGGTAGTGGGGCGAGAGCCACTGTCCGGACTCGGAGCCGTCAATGACCAGGAGGGCGTGGTCGGGATCGCCCATGTCAATGATGTGGCGCATGACCGGCCCGCCCAGGCACATGTACTGCCGTTGGCCGAAGCCCATGGGCGAGGCGTTCCTGATGGTGTTGCCGCCGCCGGGGTGCGGGAACGGGCCGATGCTCATGTCGGCGAGCGGGCCGAAGCCCATGGGATGATACCACTTGAGGGTGTGGATCCTGCCCCACTGCCACTGCTCCATGTCCTTGCCCATGGTTTTGGTGAGCCACTTGACCGCGTCGCCCAGCGCTCCGACCAGGGCGTCATTCACGCCCTCCACCTTGCCCCGGGTCCGCTTGTCGTCAAAAAATTCCGTCTCGCCCCGGAGCACCCACATCTGCACGGCCTGGCCCGCGGCGCCCTTCACGTACTGGTCGTAGTCCTTCCGGTCGAATTCGTCCTCCAGCACGCGGTCGGTCAGGTGGCGCATGGTGTCGTAGAAAATGGAGGTGCCCGCGCTGTCAATGGTGGCCTCATGGTCCCATACCCGCAGGATCCTGGCGGCCTCCAGCAGCCGGGCATCCTTCACTCCCTTTTCCTGCACCGCCTTCAGGATCAGCGGCGCGAAGACGTCGGCCTGCTTCACGTGCACGTCGTTCTGGATCATGCGCATCTTGTCCACGGTAATGGGCTTATACTTCTCGATCAGGTCCTCGATGCGCCAGGCGCGCCAGCCGTCGTCGTAGTTGGTGCCGAACACGTAAGGGTACCAGTCGGCGTTGACGACCTCGTTGTTGGCGGTGGCCATGTAGCCGCGCTCCGGGTCAAAGGCCTGCGGGACTTGATCGAGCGGGATGAAGCCGGTCCAGTCGTACTCTCCGCTCTCGCCCGGCGCCGGCACGATGCCGATGCCCTTGCCCCGCACCGGCACCAGGCCGCCGGGAAGATACGCGATGTGCCCGTCCGCGTCCGCGGCCACCCAATTCATGTTGAGCACCACGTTCTGCGCCATGGCCCTCTTGAAGTCCGCGATGCCCTGGCCCCGCATCAGGATGCCGAACATCTTGGCCTCGTTCATGACCGTAAGGTTCTGCGGGCCGATCTCGCGGAGCTTCTGCTGGAAGCCCTCGATGGTGGGCGTCTCCAGGAACTTCTCGGACATCTTCGGGTCGCGGCAGAAGTCCCATCCCACCCAGCGTAGCGCCAGCGGCGGCGTGTCCTGGGGAAGGTCCGGGACCATGTCGTTGATCACCGGGCCGTGCACGGTGTACCGGATCTCGATCTCCTTTTCCCGGTAGCGCCGGTCGGGTCCGGTCTGGATCGTGCCCGGCCGGATGCGGATCGTCTCCTTGCGCACCATGAAGTCGCGCCACTGGCCCTGGTAAAGGTACTGGCCGGGATGGTCGGGCGACACGGTCTCGACGAACAGGTCCTGGGTGTCCGCGCAGGTCACGGTGGCGCCCCAGGAGAGCCGGCGCGAGTGGCCCATCACGATGTAGGGCTGGCCCGGGAACACGACCCCGTAGGCGTCGTAGCCCGCGCCCTTCAGGTGCATGGCGTAGCACAGCGACGGCTGCATGTGGACGAGGTGAGGGTCATTGGCCAGCATGGCGGTGCCGGTGGCGGTGATCCCGGGTCCGGCCACCCAGTCGTTGCTGGCCCAGATGTTGGGCAGGCCCAGCGCCCCGCGCAGGCCGAGGTCGGCGCGGGCGATGGTCATGGCCGCGTCGCCGGAAAGCCCCTTGATCTCGGGGAGCGCTCCGGGCCGGGAGAGCAGCGGAAAGGGCTCAGCCAGCCGGTTCTTGAGCATCTCTTTGGGCACGACGGCGGGACCCATGAAGTCGTGGACGGGCAGGATTTTCATGGCCAGGTCCGGGCCGTACTTCCGGATGAGCGCGTAACGCAAAAGTTCCTGGTCCAGGTTGGCCGTGAGCATGGAGGCCTCGAACCGCGACATGCTGATGACGTCGGAAGGACGGAACGGAGCGGGCTCGTAATAGAGCACCTGGAACTCGAGGGGCAGGCGGCCGCGGTTCTGCCCGATAAAGGCGTTGATGCCGTCGCAGTAGGCCTGGATCTGGGATAGCACCTCGGGCTGAGTCTCCTGAAGCAGGGCCTCGCCCATGAAGCCCAGGTAGCGGATGCCCATGATCCTCATGCGCTTGTCAATGCCCAGGGTGGAGATGGGCATGCCCATCACGGACTCGCTCCCGATGCCCGCGTCCCCGAACATCTCGGCCAGCGCGCCGGTGGACAGCGCGCGGAACAGCGACATCTGCCACAGCCGGTCCTGGGCCTGCACGTAGCCGTCCGCGAAAAACAGGTCGTGCTCGTTCTCGGTGAAGATGTGCGGCACGCCCCACTGGTCGCGATACACCTTGACCTGGCCCTCGAGTCCCGGGACCCGGAGCGTGCCAGAGACCTGGGGGAGCGTGGGATTCTTCTCATATTCGGGCATGGGCCGAACCGCGCAGCTCGTGAGCGCGATGACCACTGCTAACAAAAACGACCTTACAACTGACCGCCCGTAAATTTCCATTTACTTCTCCTTGTAAAATTTTCATTTCATTTAATCATGGTTTTATCCAGCGCGCCAGGATTTTAATTTCATAGGGCCGGAGCCGGAGCGCGGCGCGGAAGGCGGCCCTGGCCTCGGGGCGCAGTCCCTCCTCGCTGAGCCTCTTGCCGAGCGTGTAGAACATGGCGTAATAAGGCTCGGAGATGAGCTTGCGCAGTTCGAGGCGCCGCATGAACAAGTCGTCGCGGCCTCTGGTCATCAAGCCCTCCAGCGCCCGCTGGAGCGCGTCGCCGCTTCCGCTCGTCCCGTCCGCGAAGCGCGCTCCGGTGAGGGGGAAGAAGCCGTGGAGGAAGCTCACCAGGTTGCGGTAGTAGTTCCTGGGGATGGCGAAAGAGCGCGTCATCTGGGAGCGGTCTGACTTTTCGCGGAACTCGCCGGTGACTTTTTTTACATGGAGGAAATCGTAGCGGCGGCTAAGGCGCGTGAAATAGTCCCAGTCCATGGCGCGGAGGATGTGCTCGTTGTAAAAGCCCACGGTCTCCAGGGCCTCGCGGTGGTGCGTCAGGTTGCACACCGGCGCGATGGTCGAGTAGCGGAAAATTTCGCGCGAGAATTCGTGCGAGTAATCCACCGCCCTCTTCACCGTTACCCACTCGTCGCCTCGCTTCTCCTGGATGGCGCGGTAGAAGTCGGTGTACACGACCTTGACCTCCGGCCGCCCGCGGAAGGCGGTTGCGACCGTGGCCAGGTGGTCCGGGTAAAAAACGTCGTCGTCGTCGAGCTGGGTGATGTATTCGCCCTTGCCAAGCGCCATGCCCGCGTTGCGGGCGGATGACAGGCCGCCGTGATCGGCATAGACGTAGCGCACCCGCGGGTCCGTCAAGTATTCGCGCATGGTATGCTCGACCTCGCGGCCGCCGCCGTCGTTGACCACGATCAGCTCCCACTCGGCCATGGTCTGCGCGAGCACGCTCGCGATGCTTTCCTTGATGAGATCGGGCCGGTTAAAGGTCGGCATGACCACGCTGATGAGGGCGCGGGACGGCCCCTGGCCCAGCGTGTCCCGGATCTTGCTCCTCGGGTCCGGCGGCGGCGCGCTCCTCACCTTGGCGGCCTCGGCCACGTAAAAACGGTTGACGCGCGCGAAGCCGTTAGCCGGCTCGCGGCTGAGAACGCCGTCCAGGAGCGCCAGGCCCGATTCGGGATCGCCGGTCATGGAACGGCAGAGGGCGAGGTCGTTCGCGATGATCCACGGTCCGCCCGCCTCCGTCAGCGGCTCAAGGATCGCGCGCGCCTCGTTGAACCGCTGGGCTTCCATTTCCCGAAGCGCCTGCTTATGTGCATCGGTCAGGATCATTTTCGCGCGCCCGCCAGCTCCTTTAAATACGCCTCGATCTCGTCCAAAATTTTCGCGGAGTCCAGGTTCTGCTCGGCCCAGGAGCGGGCCGCGGTGGCGAGCCTCTGGGCGAGCTCCTTGTCAATGATGATCCGCTTGATGGCCCGGGCCAGGGCGCGCGGGTCTTCAGGGGGCACGAGCAGGCCGGTCTTTTCATGGACGATGAGCTCGTCATTTCCGGGGATGTCGGTGACAACGATGGGCGCGCGCGAGGCCATGGCCTCGGCCAGAGCGTTGGAGCGGCCTTCCATGCGGCTGGGGAACACGAACACGTCCAGCGCGGCCAGGAAACTCGGAATGTCCTCCACATGGCCCAGCAACACCACGCGGTCGGACACCCCCGCGTCCTTGGCCATCTTTTTCAGCAGCGGGAGCTCTGGTCCCCGCCCGGCAATGGCCGCGCGGAAGGCCACTCCCTCTTCCGCCAGCATGTTGAGGGCGAGGATGAGGAGGTCAAAGCCCTTTTGCGACACCAGCCGGCCGGCGGCGCCGATCAGCGCCTCCCCCTGGTTGGGGAGCAGACGCTCGCGGAACGCCATCCGGTCCGCATCGTTGAAGCGCGCCAGGTCCACGCCGTTCGGGAAGGTCCGGATGCGGCCGGGAGCGATCCCGGACTTTTCGCGGAACACCCGCGCCACGGCCTCGGCGTTGGCGATCAGGTCGGTGACGAAAAAGCGGTAGGTGATCTTGTCGCGCCACGAACCTTTGAGGAAGGGCCAGCCCTTGCGCTGGACGCGTACCTTGATCCCGGCCAGGAGGGCGGCGGGCGCGATGATGCGGCACTCGCGCTGGTCGTTTAACAGAATGAGGTCCGGCCGCTCGCGCCAAAAATATGCGAGCGCCTGGAAAAATGATGACAGGTCGAGGTCAAAGGCCATGGGGAGCGTGGTGACGCTCAGGTCCTCTTCCCGGGCCTTCTGGGCGAGCGCGCCGGGCCGGAGCAGCATCGCCACCTGGTGGCCGCGCCCGCGCAAGGCCAGGGCGGTCCGCAGGTGCCACAGCTCGGCGCCGCCGAGGTAGGGGCAGGAGTTGACGAAGGTGATCTTCACGACGCTTTACTTTACACCACTCTTGTCCAAAATAGGAGCTAAGAAAACCGCCAAAGCGCAAAGAACGCCAAGAATCGCCAAGTAAATCCTTTTGTTTCTTTATGGCGGGACTAAAAAACAGCTCTAGGGCTTTGGCCCCAACCTGCTTGGCGAACCGGCCGACGGGAGCGCCAAGAATGAATCATTTGGCCGGAAGCTGGATTGAGATTGAAATAAAATCATGATTCTTGGCGTTCTTGGCGCCTTGGCGGTTTTCCGGTCCGTTTATTTTGGACAGCACTGACTTTACACATATCCTGAATGCGGAGCAAAAGCGCGTCGGAGCGATTGGAGGCGCGGAAGATTGTTGTTATCATCTTCACCGACGCGGCTTTCCCCGCCCGCGCGGCCGCTCGCGGAAAATTAATGGACCTTACAGCCGTCATATCCTTCGTGGCCACGGTGGTGATGCTGTCACTCTCCGGGGTGCTGATGCCGGGTCCGGTCACGGCGGTGACGCTCACCGGCGGGGCCAGGAGCCCGCACGCGGGGGCGTGGGTGGCCATCGGCCACGGCGTTGTGGAGCTGCCGCTGATGGCGCTGATTTATTTCGGGGTGGGCGCGCTGTTCAAGATCGCGGCGGTGAAGGCCGGAATCGGCCTGGCCGGCGGCGCGGTGCTGCTGTGGATGGGGGCCGGGATGCTGCGCGACTATCAAAAGGTGGAAGCGCCGGGTGAGGATAACGTCCCGGGGAAAAACCGGTCGCCTTTTGCGGCGGGCATGGTGCTCTCGCTGGCCAATCCCTATTTCCTGGTGTGGTGGGCCACGGCCGGCGCGGCCCTGTGCACCCAGTCGTTCCGGTTCGGACTGATCGGCCTAGCCATCCTGGCCGTGTCCCACTGGCTGTGCGACCTGGTCTGGTTATACGTCCTCTCCATCATGTCCTTCCGCGGCGGCAAATTCTTCGGCCGCAGGCTCCAGCAGGGAGTGTTCATCGTCTGCGGCCTCGCGCTCTTCTACTTCTCCGGCTATTTCCTCGCGGGCGCGGTGCTGTCCATCATTTAGGCGGCCTCCTGGGGCGTCCGGCTCGTTCCGGCGCGTCCCGTAATTGCCGGGGCACGGCATCAATGATATGTTTAAGACAGGATTAACAGGATTTACAGGATGAGAAGAAATTAAAGGCGCATTCCGAACATCCTGTAAATCCTGTTAATCCTGTCTTCAAATTTCAGAGCAGGAGTCATTGATCCGGCGCCGGCCGATCAGGCGCAGGCGGTGAAGGAGTTTGCGATGACGGGCACGAAGGACAAGCGCTCCCGGCAGAAGATGCAGGAGCAACTGGGCGATAAGTTCTTGGACCTATTGATCGCGCAGGGCGTGCATCCGGAGGACCTCCCGGAGGACCTGAAGGGTGTAGCGGTGCACATCCCGCAGGTGAACTTCGACGTGCCGCTGGAGCTTAAGGTACGGGCCAAGATGGGCCCGCCGCCGTACGCGGTGCGGGCCAAGTACATCGAGGACCTGGTGGAGAAGCTGGAGCGCGACCTTGAAAAGCAATGGCGGGACTTGGCCGAGGCCATGGCGGAGCGGACGGAACATTTTAAAAAGGTCTGGACCGCGGTGGTCGAGACGCTGGAGCTTGACGAGCTGAACGCGCTGATCAAGGAGCACAACACGTTTTATCCGATCGAGGCCAACCTCCAGCCGCATCCCGAGACCGGACAGATAATGATGGGCGCCACCCCGTGGAAGCCCAAGAAAAAAGTGAGCGCCGCGGACCTCCTTAAGAAATTCCCGCCCGAGCTGGAACGTGCATTGGAGGGCTGAGGTTGCGGCCGAAGCAGGAGCCGGCGTGGGAGCGCCCTTCCGGGCGCGATCACGGGCCACTAAATACGCGGATCGCGCCCGGAAGGGCGCTCCCACGCCGGGCCTTTCCCGCACTGTTTATGACCCTGTTTTTCGGCCTCGCGCTTCAGACGACAGCAGCCGAAAAGGTCCCGGTGATCATTGACACGGACGTTGCGATCGGGTATCCGGGGCATGACGTTGACGATGGTCTCCTGTTGCTGATCGCGCTCAACTCGCCTGAACTTGAGATCCTGGGCGTGACCACGTCGTGGGGCAATCATACGCAGGCCAAGACTTATGCCAAGGCCCGGGAGATCCTTAAGGCCGCGGGCCGAAGCGAGATCCCGTGCCTGTCCGGCGCGAGCGGTCCCCAGGACCTCGGCCGCGAGACGCCGGCCAGCCGGTTCATCGCCGAGACCGTGCTGGCTCACCCGGGCCAGGTGTACATCCTGATAGTGGGGACCACCACCAACGTGGCCACCGCGATCAAGTCCGAACCCGAGGTGGCGCCCGCGATCAAGGAGGTCGTGTCCATGGGCGGGACCCTGGCGCCGCCGGGCCGGTGGCCGTTCTGGGCCATGTTCGACCTCAACTACGGCGCCGACGTGGCCTCCGCGCGCACCGTGCTCATGAGCGGCGTCCGCTTCAACATGATCCATTCCGCGCTGTGCATGGAGACGATCATGACGCCGGCCCGCTATAAGCGCATGACGCGGGAGGCGCCGTTCATGCGCGAGCTGATCGCGGAGCAGACGCGGCAGTGGTACCTCGAGAGCCTGTTCCTGAGCCCCAAGCCCAATGAGCGCGGGTTCGTGCCGTGGGACGTGTCGGCGCTCGCCTATCTCCTGCACCCCGAATGGTTCCACGACAACTGGCGCCGGGGCGAGATTGACGACAAGGGCTGGGGCAAGAGGTCCGTGCGCATTTACGACCAGGGCCTGCCCGCGGGCCGGGGTGATTTCAACGCGCCCGACCGCATTGACGAGGCCAGGTTCTGGGAATGGTTTTTTCAGAGGATTTGAGCCGAAGATAACCGCCAAGACGCCAAGAATAAATAATTAATTAATTTATTCTATATAATATCTGGCGGTCTTGGCGTCTTGGCGTTCATCCTGATGGTTTCAGGTGTCGGTCCCGCCGGAGAGCGGCAGAAAGATCCTGGCCACCGCTCCGCCTTCAGGCCGGTTATCCAGCTCGATGGCCCCCTTGATCTGGGCCAGGGCCATTTTGGCCGCGTAAAGGCCCAATCCGACCCCGACCGTGTTCTTGGTGCTGAAGAAGGGCAGGAAGGCCTTGGCTTTGACCTCATCGCTGACCCCGGGACCGGTGTCGCTGACCTCGATCACCAGGCGCGCGTGGTCCGGGACGTTTTTTTCCGCATAGGCCCTGATGGTTATTTTTCCCGGCCCCTGCTTGACGGCTTCGCGGGCGTTTTCGATGACGGCTTCGAGGGCCTGCTTGAGATAGGTGCTGCTGCCGGGGGCGAGCTCCGGGGCCGGCGCTTCCACCTCGACGGCAAGCTCGATCTTGGGGGTCAGCTTGGCGCGGACCGGCGCGGCCTGCTCTTCAATAACTTTGAGCACGTCGGCCTTGGCCATGTCGGGCCGGAGGTCAAAGTATATGAGGAGGAGGCGGACGAGGCGTTTGGCCTTTTCCAGGGAGTCCAGGCAATCGGCGGCGGCCTCTTTAAGGATTTCATCGGTGAGCGTTTTCTGGATGAACTGGACGTTTCCGAGCACGGCGGCGAGGATGTTATTGAAGTTGTGGGCCAGTCCCTCGGACATGGACTTGATGGCTTCCCAGTGGGCGGCCTCGAGGCGGGCCTGTTCGGCAAGGAGGCGCTCTTTTTCCAGGGACCGGATCCGCATCTGGGTTTTGACGCGGGCGATCAATTCGGTGAGCTTGACCGGCTTGGTGAGGTAGTCCACTCCTCCGAGCTTTAGTCCCTGCACGATGTCCCTGGTCTCGACCTTGGCGGTGATGAAGATCACCGGGATGTCGCGGGTCGCCGCGGTGTTCTTGAGCTTCGAGCAGACCTTGAAGCCGTCCATTCCCGGCATCATGACGTCGAGCAGGATGACGTCGGGCACGTTGCGGATGGCGCTCTCCAGCCCGCGAATCCCGTCATCGGCGGTGAGCACGGAAAAGCCTTCAGTGAGCAGGGTCTCCCGGTACAGCTCCCGGTTCACCTCGTTGTCGTCCACGACCAGGACCAGGCCCCTGGCCACCGCGTTGCCGTCACTTCCCGGCGCCGTCCGGGTCCCGCATTCAGCAGCGCAACTGTTCATCACTTTCCCTCCCCTGCTCTCCACCCGGCCGGGGCCCGGCGGCGGGCCGGTTCATTTTCTGCAGCAGCTCGCTTTTCTTGAATGGTTTCCTGATGTACTCATCGCAACCCGCGGCCCGGCACTTTTCTTCATCGGCGCCGACGACCACGGCGGTGAGAGCGATGATGAAGGCGTCCCTGGTTTCCGGGTCGCGGCGCAGGTGGCGGGCGACGTCCAGGCCGTGCATTCCGGGCAGCGCGATGTCGAGCAGGATGATGTCCGGGTGATTGGCGCGGGCCCGTGCCAGGCATTCTTCTCCGCTCTCCGCCTCGATGACGCTCCACTCGGGTCCTTCGAGAAATCCCCTGACCAGCTCGCGGTTGGTGAGATTGTCGTCCACCAACAGGACCAGGCCGGCCTTGGGAATTGGGCCGGGGTCCGGCTCACGATCTTGCGGTCCACCATTTTTATTGGCCTTGATCCCGGCCTTTTGCAGGGTCCGCTCCACCATGTCCATGGTAAAGGGCTTGGTGATCCAGGCGGCGGCGCGGGAGGCGCCTTGGATCTGCTCATCCTGCACGGTCTGCACGATGACCGGGATGTTGCTGGTGGCCGGGTCTTTTTTCAACTGGTCCATGACCTCCCATCCGGAGAGGTCAGGCAGATTGATGTCGAGCAGGATGGCGTCGGGCTGATGCTCGCGCGCCCATTCGATCCCGGCGCGGCCGCAGCTTTCGCCATGAGCGCTGAGGCCGAAATGTTCGACCATGCGCCTCACGACCTCCACCACTTCCTCTTCGTCGTCAATGATCAGGATCCGGGCCGGCCGCTCACGTCTGCTTTCTTCGGCGGCCGGGGTTTCGGATCTCGTAGTGTCGCATTCCTGATTCCCCGGCGTCTCGACCGGGACGGAGGCGGTGAAGACCGATCCCTTGCCCATCTCGCTTTCCAGCTCCAGTCGTCCGCCCATGGCCTCGACCAGCTTCCTGGAGATGGCGAGTCCCAGTCCCGTCCCCTGGTGGGACCGGCCCATGCCGCCCTCCACCTGCTCGAACGCCTCGAAGATGCGCTCCCGCTGGCTCCGCGGTATGCCCGGGCCGGTGTCGCGCACGGACAGGGCCAGCTCGTCCTTCCCGTCCGGCCGGAGCATGATCTCGACCCGGCCCTGCTCCGTGAACTTGACCGCATTGCCCGCCAGGTTGACGAGGACCTGGAGGAGCTTCTTGTCGTCGGCCACGAGGTTTTCCGGGAGGTCGGGGCTGATGGAGAGGGCCAATTCGAGCCCCTTTTTCTCCGCCTGGGGCCTGACCATCTCCAGGGCCTCGCGGGCCAGGAGCTCGGGCTGGAGCGTCCGCTTCTCGATCACCACCTTGCCGGCCTCGATCCGGGAGAGGTCGAGAATCTGGTTGATCAGGCCGAGCAGGTGCTCGCCGCTTTTCATGATGGTATCCACGTACTGGCCCTGCTTTGCGTTCAAGGGCGTGTTCATGAGCAGCTCGGAGAAGCCCAGGATGCCGTTCATGGGGGTCCTGATCTCGTGGGACATGTTGGCGAGGAAGCGGCTCTTGGCCAGGCTCATTTCCTCGGCCTTCTGGCGGGCCTCGACCAGGGAGGTCACGTCAATCACGTTGAAGATGACCCCCTGGTAGGCGCCGTCGGGAGCGGAAATCCTCGAAACCCTGAGGTCCAGCCACTTATCGGAAATCTGCCGCTTGATGGAATAGAATTCCTGTTGGCCGGCTTTAAAAGATTCCAGCAGTTCCTTCACTCTAGCGGCGACCACCGGCAGATGAAAGTCGAAAAGTTTGCGTCCGATGATCTGGTCCCGGGAGATCCCGAAGAACCGTTCGCCCAGCGGGTTAATGTCCCTGATCACGTCCTCGGCGTCGGCCATGACCACCACTTCCTCCATGTTATCAATCATGGAACGAAGCTTCTGGTGCTCGGTGTTCAGCTGCCGGCTCAGGGACTTGAGCTTTCCGAGCAGGGCCCGGTCCTCGGTGACGTCGCGGGCGATGCCCTGGATGCAATAAGGTTTCCCTTCCTTGTAAACCATGGAGCCGAAGCTTTGAACGTCAATATGCGATTCGTCCTTGCGCCGGAGGCGGTACTCCTGCATGTCTTTCATCTTTCCGGTTTCGAGCAACTCGCGGGTGCTATCTATGGCCGCCGGGAGCTGCTTCTCGTCGAGCAAGCTCGCGAAGTTAAGACCCTTGATTTCCTGCCTCGAATATCCCAGCATTCTCAGGGCGGCCTCGTTGGCGTCCAGGAAATTGCCCGAGAAGTCGCACAGGTAAACGGCGTCATGCGAGCTGTTGAACAGTCCGGTGTACCTGGCCTCGGCCTCGCGCATGGCGGCCTCCGCCTTCCTGCGCCCGGTGATGTCGCGGGAAATCCCCTGGATCCCGACGGCCTTGCCTTGGGCGTCGCGGATGAAGCTGATGTTCTCCTCGGTCCAGATGGTGGCGCCGTCCTTTTTGTACTGCTCGATCTCGAAAGTCCGGGAGCGGAAGGGATCGCCCTCGCCCCTTGATTCCTTGTCTATTTCCTCCAGGTAGATTTTGACGACCCGTTGCACGGATTCCGGGGTCATTTGCTGCTCCGGCGACTGGGCCAGGGCTTGCTCGACGGTGAAGCCCAGGACGCGCTCCACGGAGGGGCTGACGTAAGTCATGTTGAGATTCATATCCACGGTATAGACAATATCGGAGATGTTTTCGGCGAACAGGCGGTAGCGGGTCTCGCTTTTTTCGAGGGCCTTGTGGGAGAGCTTTTGTTCAGTAATGTCGAACACCATCCCCAGCAAGTGCCTCTTTCCGGCCCAGGTTAGAGGAGTAAGATTTATTTGCAGCAGGCGGTATGAATCCCGGCCGTCGGCGATTCTGGCCTCGATCGCCATGGGCTCGCCGGCAAGCGCCTTTTGCAAGGCCTGGCTCACCTTTTCCCGGTCATCGGGATGGACCTTGGACCCGGCCTGTTTGCCGATCAAATCCTTTGGCTTCATTTCGAGCATCCGGCTCCCCGCCGGATTGATCATGATGTACCTGAACTGATCGTCAAGGATGATGATGCCTTCGGACGCGCTGTTGATGACCTTGGCCAGGAATTCGCTCTTGGCGCTCTGTCCGCTGTCGGCCGCGGCAAGCTCGGAAATCTCCGTGGCGGCGGCCAGGACCATTGTCTCCTGGTCCGCCTTGCCGGACATGACCCGGAAACGGGTCCGGACCTGGACGCCGGTCTTGATCTTGAACGCGAGGGAAAAGCTTTCGCTCAGCTTGACGCCGGCAAGAAAAGCCGATTCTATTCCCTGCCTCTGATCATCGGCCACGAATTCGAACCATTCCCTGCCACGGGCATTTCCCAGGCTGGTGTCTAAAAATTCCCGGGCGGCCTGGTTCAGGAAAATGATCCGTCCTTCCGGCGAAAAGGCGCATACGCACACGGGAATGAGGTCCATCAATTCGTCATTCAGAGCGAAAAAGGGGCCGATGGATTCCGGGAAAGACCCGATTTTCGCATTATGTTTGTTCGTTTGGCCGGTTGATCCGCTCATTTTGCGTCTCCTTAGAGATCTGTCCGTAACAGTCATTTTATTTAGAAGCAATCCTCGTGCCAGCGGCCCGGCGCGGTCATGTAATCATCATAATGCTTAACTTATTGAATTAATTTAATAAATCAGGAGAACAGAATGGCGGTGGAAGGCATGACAAGACAAGCGCCCTGAAATGTGCCAAATCAGGAAAGGAATCAGCCGGATTCTCAATTTTGGCAGCGGAAGGCAAAGAGTTGGTCATCCGCAGTGCTGTCCAAAATAAACGGACCGGAAAACCGCCAAGGCGCCAAGAACGCCAGGAATCATGATTTTGTTACAAACCCAGAAGGGCTTCCGGGCAAATGATTCTTGCTTGGCGCTCCCGTCGACCGGTGCGCCAAGCAGGTTGGTGTTAACGCTCAGGAGCCCTTTTGTGTCCCGCCCGCCAAGAAACACCAAGATTTACTTGGCGATCCTTGGCGCCTTGGCGTTTTTCTTAGGGCCTATTTTGGAAAAGAGTTGTTCATCCGCGTTTTTTCGCCCATAGCTCCATGATTTTTTTGCGGTTCAGCGGCGCTATATTTCGATGGAGGTTTGCGGGAGTGGCCTCGTCCACGAAGGTCTTGATTTGGTCCTCCGGGATTTTGAGGTCATCCAGGGTTTCGGGGACCTTGAGTTCGGCATAGAGGTCTCCGAGCAGGTCGAGGGCGGCCTGGAGGGTGTTTGATTTCATGGCATGGAGGAGGCGCTTTTGCTTTTGGCAGTCCAAGTGATGGAAATTGACGGTCAGGATCTCACGCATGAGGAATGCGCAGGCCATTCCGTGGGGCACTCCGAAGTGCGCGGTCATGGGATAGGTGAGGCCGTGGAGGGCTGCGGTGGCGGTATGTGATATGGCCATGCCGGCGGCGAGCGCCCCGTAGCTCATGCCCTCGCGGGCGTCGAGGTCATCGGGGTATTGGTAAGCGCGTTCGAGGTGTTGCATGACGGTGTAGAGCGCGTCGAGGGCCAGGGCGTCGCTCACGGGGTTGGCGAGCTTTGACCAGTATGCCTCGAAGGCGTGGCTCAAGGCGTCGAGTCCGGTGGCCGCGGTCTGATCGGGCGGCAGGGTCAGGGTGAGCTCGGGGTCAACGATGGCGGCGCGGGCCAGGGCCTCGGGCCGGCTGAGCCCGACCTTGCGGCCCCGCTCCGGGTCCAGGACGATCATCGAGGGCGTGACCTCCGAGCCGGTGCCGGCGGTGGCGGGAACCGCGATGAACGGAAGCGATGGCCCAGCCCCGGCGCCGTCGAGGTAATCGCGGGTCCACCCGGTCCCGGGCGCCATCAGGGCCGCGGCCTTGGCGCCGTCCAGCACCGAGCCGCCGCCGATCCCGATCACCAGCTCGGCCCCGCTCTCGCGGGCGGCCCGGACCAGGGCATCGCAGTCCTCGAGAGGCAGGTTCGGCCGCACGCCTTCGTGCCAGGACAGTTCCAGGCCGGCCAGCAGCTCCGACACCCTGCCCTTGACCCCGGCTTGGGCCATTGAAGCAGCCCCTAATACCACGAGCGCCCTCTTGCCGAGGCCGGGCGCGACCTCGTGAAGGCGGGCCAGAGCACCGCGCCCGAAGATGATCCGCGTGGGCAGGTTCCAGTCGAACTTCACGGCCGGTTTCCTCTGTGGATGGTTCGCCGCATCGTCGAAATGATATATCATGGCACTGCCCATGCTTCAATCCCCCCTCATTCTTTTGATGCAAAATCCGCGAACCGGAATTCAATAATTCTTCATCAAATGGTTGGAAGGACGTGGAAATGGGGCTTGAGGCTTGGGGCGTGAGGCTTGGGGCGTGAGGCTTGGGGCGTGAGGCTTGGGGGTTGAGGCTAAAGGCTTGGATGCGGAGAGAGGAACTGGCAGCAGGCTCAGGCCTCAAGCCTCAAGCCTTCCTTGACCTTTAGCGATTCTAAAGTTAGCTTAGAGATGCTTAAATTAAGAGATCGGGGTGAGACATGGGCTTGAAATGGGACCCTTTCCGTGACCTTGTGACCTTCCAGGAACATATCAACCGGTTGTTCGACGCTTCGGTGTCGCAGCATCGCCACGAGGGCGGCCTGGCGGGGTGGCACCCTCCGGCGGACGTATGCGAGTCGGAGGCGTCAATTCACCTGTACATCGAGATCGCGGGGATGGAGCCGGACCGTTTCGACATCAAGGCCGAGGGCAACCGGCTGACGATCAGCGGGGAAAGGTCGCGGCCGCGGCGCCCGGAAGAAAATTATCATCAGTCCGAGATTTTACAGGGCCCGTTCCATCGGGCCTTTGTCCTGCCCTCCGACGTTGACCCCAACGGCATCCAGGCGGTCTATACGCAGGGGATGCTGGAGATCACGCTGCCCAAAATCAAGAAGTCCGTGACGCAGGCCGTGCCCATCAAGGTGAAGTAAATGCAGTCCGGTGGGCCCGGCACTCTTGTCGGACAGCGCATCAAACTCCCGCGGGACCAGAGTGTCCCGCCCACTCCCGCGGGGAAACCCAAGCCATGAGCGACCTCGCCTTGCTGCTCAGCCCGAAGTGGCAAACGGTCCGCAACAACTCCCGGAACCCCGGCGACCGCTTCAAGGCCTATATCCTCGTGCTCCTGGCTCTCGGTTTCTGCGCGGTGATCTTCGGGGCCACGCATTACGTGCTGAGCTACATCAAGGAGCTGTACGTGGGCCCCGGGCTCGAGCTCATGGAGCTGCGCTTCGAGATCAACCGGCGGCTCCTGGGCATGGCGGTGATGACCTTCATGGCCGTGCTCATCTTCTCCAACGTCATCACCGCGCTGTCCACCTTCTTCTTGTCCGACGACCTGGAGCTGGTGGGGGCGCTGCCGGTGTCGCGCGATTCCCTGTTCCTGGCCCGGTTCCTGGAAATGATCGTGGACTCGTCGTGGATGATCGTGATCTTCGGCACGCCGGTGTACGTAGCGTTCGGGGTGGTTTACGGGGCGGGCGCGGCCTATTACCTGGCCATCCCCGCGGTCACCATCCCCTTCATCCTGATGCCGGCCGGGCTCGGCGTGATCGTCACCATGGCCCTGGTGTCGGCGTTTCCGGCGCGGCGCCTCCGGGACATCATCTTTCTGATGGCGGTGCTGGCGGCGGCCATCCTGTTCGTGCTCTTCCGGTTCCTGCAGCCGGAGAAGCTGGTGAACCCGGACGTGCAGCTCGAGGTCATGGACTTCATCCGGACCCTGCAGGCGCCGATGAAGCCGTGGATGCCTAACTTCTGGGCCACCGAGATTTTCGCGGAGCTGGCCCAGGGCGGGCTCGGCTCGGCGGGCCGGCTTTACCTCATGCTGCTCTGGCTGAGCGGGCTCGGCATGTCGGTGCTGGCGCTGCTGTTCTCGCGGGCGTTCTACCCGGACAGCTTTTCCAAGTCGCAGGAGGCGACGCGGACCATCATCTCGCGGAGCTCTCCGGTGGGCCGGTTGATCGCGGGCATGGCCTCGCTCTTCGGTCCGGGCACGCGGCAGATGGTGATCAAGGACACGCTGTTCTTCATGCGCGACACCACGCAGTGGTCGCAGGTGTTCCTGCTCGGCGCCATCGTGGTGATCTACATCTTCAACTTCCGGTTCCTGCCCTTGAGCAAGCTGGGGGTGGACCAGCTCAAGCTGCAGAACCTGGTGAGCTACATGAACATCGGGCTGGCCGGGTTCGTGGTCACGGCCCTGTCGGCGCGCTTCGTTTTCCCCATGGTGAGCCTGGAGGGACGGGCCTTCTGGATCGTCAAGTCCTCGCCCCTGCCGCTCCGGGGCTTTCTCTGGTCCAAGTTCCTGATCAGCGCGCTGCCGCTCTTGGTCATCGGCGAGTTCCTGATCGTGGTCACCAACTTTTACCTGCAAGTGAGCTCCGTGGTATGGTACGTGGGGGTGGCCACCATCGGCGGCATGACGTTCGCCATCTGCGGCATGGGGGTCGGGCTGGGCGCGCGCTTTCCCCGCTTCACCGCGGAGAACCCGGCCAAGGTCGCCACCAGCTTCGGCGGCGTCATCTACATGATCGTCTCGATGAGCGTGATCGGGTTGGTGGTGCTGTTGGAGGCCACGCCGACGTACATTTATTTCATGGCCGGGTTCAAGGGCCGGGAGCTCGGCGGGGTGGAGCTGGCTTATATCGCGGGGAGCCTGGCGCTGGTGGTCGCGACGCTGCTGGCCGCGACCGTGGCGCCGATGCGGATCGGCCTCCGATGGATCGAGAAAATGGAGATAGGATGAACATGAGTAGAGCCGGTTTCATAACCTTATCAAGAATAAAAAACAAGGATATTAAGGATAAACAGGATAATAAAAGTCTCGGATTTATCCTTGAAATCCTTAACATCCTTGTTCTGAATCTTAAGGTCCGGGGTGCTGGTGAATGCTATGAAACCAGTTCCAGGAAAGTAACGCGCGCTCCTCAAGGCATTGCCCCGCTCTTCTTCACCGCCGTACTCTGCGCGCTCCTTACGGCCCCGGTTTCCCGGGCGCTTGCCGACCTGGCCTGGCAATCGTCCACCGTGGTCAAGCTCAAGGTCGGCGGCGGCGAGCGCGAGATGGAAAACGGCATGGAGACGATGAGCCTCAAGGGCAACGTGCTCCGCGTGGACGACCCGGCCGGCGGCGCCGTCAGGTTCTATAATTTCTCGAACCGGTCCTGTGTCATGGTGGACCTCAGGGGCCGAGCCTTCATCGTCATGAGCTTGGATGATCTCATCGCGGAAGCCCGCCGCAACATCCAGGACATCAAGAATGACCTGCCTCAGCGGGAGGCCATGCTGCCGGGGGTGCAGGGGGATGATCGGGACGTGCTGGCCGCCCAGCTCGAGGCGCAAAAGATAAAATACGAGTTGTGGGCCCCGGGGCATGCCTACCAGGTCCGTCCCACCGAGGAGACCGCGGAGGTCCTGGGCCATAAGTGCCGCAAGTTCGAGGGGATGTCGGGGGACACGGTCTTTCAGGAGATCTGGGTCACCGAGGATTTCGAGCTCGAGCCCGCGTACCAAAGGTACTTCGCGCGGTTCATGAACCAGCTTGAGCCCAACACCTACGCCCATCTCGCCAAGGTCCCGGGCTTTCCCGTCAGGGTGGTCAGCCGCTACGGGCCGGTGACGGTGACCAACGAAGCCGCCAACATCTCGACCTCGGCCCTGCCGGTGGACGCCTTCACCCTTGCCGACGACCTCCGCGAATCGCCCCTGGTCAACCGCCAGCCCTGAGAACCAGTAGCCAGGAACCAGTAGCCAGTAGTCGGGGATTGGACCCGAGCTACTGGCTACTGACTACTAACTACTATTTCAATTTCTGTTCATCCGTGGTTATTAATAAACCGCTTACGGCCAGGTAATCCTCACTCCACCCCTCCGTTCTTCCGGAGCAGCTCCGCGGTGGCCTGCTGGTTCTCGTCCAGCGCCGCCTTGAGGGGCGTGGTCCCGTCATTCATCTTGGCGTTGACCTTGGCGCCCTTCGCGATCAGGAACTTTAACACCTCCACGTGTCCCCTTTCCGCGGCCCAGTGCAGAGGCGTCTTGCCCTTGTTGTCCAAGGTGTTGACCTTGGCGCCGTGCGCGACCAGGTACTTGGAAATCTCCACTTTATTTTGCGCGACCGCCTCCACGAGCGGCGTGCTCCCGCCCTCGCTCCGGGCGCTGACGTCCGCGCCCTTGGCGATCAGGAACTTCACCATTTCGAGCTGGCCGCCGTAGCAGGCGCCGTGGAGCGGGACCAGAGACAGGAACGACTCGGGGGCGTTCACCAGGGCCGGGTCATCGGCGAGCATGGCCTTGACCTTGGCCATATCGCCGGCCTTGGCGGCCTCGTAAAACTCGTCGGCCTTGCTTAAGGGTTCCGTGCTCCCCGCCATCAGGTCATCCAACCATCCATAATCATCATCGTCATTGCCGGCCGGGGCCGCCCCGCCGCTGGCGCCGGCCGCGCGGAGCAGGTCAGCGGCGGCGTTCTCTTTCTGATCGAGCGCGGCCATGAGCGGCGTGGTCCCGTCGTTCATCGCGGCGTTGACGTCGGCGCCCTTCGCGATCAAGAACTTGACCGCGTCCACGTGGCCCCGCTCCGCGGCCCAATGGAGTGGAGTCTTGCCGTCGTTGTCCTTGCTGTTCACGTCCGCGCCGTGGTCCACCAGGTAGCCCGCGATTTCCACGCTATTGCGCGCCACCGCCTCCACCAGCGGCGTGCTCCCGCCCTCGCTCCGGGCGTCCACCTCGGCCCCGTTGTTGAGCAGGAACTTGACCATCTCGAACTGCCCGCCGTAACAAGCGCCGGCCAGCGGCGCCAGCGACAGGTAGGACTCGCGGGCGTTGACGAAGTTCGGGTTCTGCGCCACCATCGCCTGCGCCTTGCTCATGTCCCCGTCCTTGGCCGCTTCGTAAAACTCGTCCGCCAGCCCCGGAGTGATCACCACGTTCACCGGCCGCTGCGAAGGGCACCCCATGACCGCGAACGCCAGCAACAGCATCACCGACGCCATCAAGCACTTGTTTACTTTCATCTCTTTCTCTCCTTGTTCTTATTTTATTGGAAACCCTGTAGGACCCTGAAAACAGTATCAATGATGAATAAGCGCTGCTATCTTGTCAAGGGGCGCAGGTAAAACCATAAGAGCGCAGGCGGCACAGCTCAAGGCTTGATCTCATGTAACGCGATCACGCCATGCCAGCGTGGCACCCGCTTCAAGAAAATCAGCGTGTTATGGTCGCGGTCCACAAAGACCAGCGCCCAGTCCTTGTCCGCGAGCACTTGAGCTGCGAACCGTTGCAAGTATTGGTCCCACTGGTCCACGAACACCGCCTCCACGTGGTACAGTTCCGCCACCGCCCGGAATTCCGCCTGGTTCCTGTAAACGCGGTTCCACAACGCCAGCGATTCCTCCCCCTTGATCTCCATCCGCGACTCGGAAAAGACCTTCCACCGAGGCCAGCCGTACCAGATCAGGAAGCCGCCCTGCCGCGTGTTGTTGATGATGTTGCCCTCGTATCCTATGGACTTCAAAAACGCCGCTGCCGGGACCGGGTAGTAGCGCCGGGAAAGGCCGAAGCCCGGCTCGCGGCGAGTCTGGTCCCACTCCCGGTAGGGCTGGCCCAGCGTGAGCGCGGAGATGGACAGGCAAATGATGACGGCGATCCCGGCGACAGCGAGGCCGGCCATTCGTCCCGCGGCAAGTCGCGGCCGGGTCCGCGCCAGAATCTCCAGGTGCGCCATGAGCACGCCCATGAGAGCGACCGAGCTGAAGCTGATGTTGCGCCGGGCGTTCACCGCGAGATAGATAAAGAGGACGCCGAACAGCGCCAGCGCGGGCCGGAGTTTTTTTCCGCTCATCACAACCGCCGCGGCGGCGGCCGCGGCAAGCACGAAAAATAATTCTTCCGCTCTTTGGATCGGCGGGTTTTGCCACATGGCCTGGATCTCGACGATCGTCTGCTTCTGCATGGTCCTGCCCGTGGCCACCTCCTCCAGGAGCATGAAGGGGAACGTGAAGCCCTTCCATCCGTACGGCTGCACCAGGCAGGCGAGGACGGACGCCCCCAGCGCCGCGGCCCATGGCCAGGGCACCGGCCGGCGCCAGGTGAAGGCGGCGCTCTTGCGGGCCTCGTAAGCCTGATCCGCGATGTAGGTGCCGATCAGACAGAGTCCGATGGGCCACACGCCTTCCGAGTTGGCCCAGAGCAGTTGCACCAGAGGTAAGAGGACGAGCAACCATGTCCGGCCGTTCCGCGCCCGTTCCAACAGGAAGAAGAGCGCGGCAAAGTACAGGCAGGAGAGCAGCTCGGGACGCGAGATAATGCGGGCGTTGAGGCCGATGAGGAATATGGCGCCGGCGAGAGCGCGCATTTCCGGACGCAGCCCTCCAGCCGGGGCCATGGCCAGGAGCAGGACGAGGGAGCCGATCACCAGCGTGATGTTTAAGATGGTGAGCCCGTCCTCGCCAAGCTGGTGATACGTCTCGAACGCGACGACTTGGTAAAGCCACTGCGCGTCAATCCATTCCTCACCCTCCCGCACGAAACAGTAAAAATCGGTGCGGGGCACGGCGCGGTTCTCCACGATCCACTCCCCGGTCCGGACGTGCCAGGGCAGGTCAAAGCTCCGGACCTTGAAGCAGGAAAGGCTGAACGCGAGGATGAACACGCAGGCGAGCGCGAAAATGCCCGGATACTTATTGGAGCTGGTTGATTCGCTCATGCGGACGGATTCTATCATATCAACAGCGCTATAACATCACAACGGCGAGGCGGCGAGTCACTTTCTTTTCTTAAATAGTTTGACGTCATCGTAATCCGGGCTCATTAAAGAACATATTTGATTCCTTTTTCATAGGTGCCAGATTCCTCTTAATTCGTTCTTGTAGCGAAACTCGGTCCATCAGCGCTGAAAGCGCGATATTCTGATCAACCTCGAACATGGGTAACAGTTCATGCCAGGCACATGGGTTACAGTTTGAGTTGGGGGGAAACGGAGCG